>C688J18823_10002722_pt1 | contig 11087 bp, 4 predicted proteins | sample HopSoiMetagenom1_FD_18823 | JGI IMG/M metagenome (IMG submission 18823) | reverse complement strand
TCACCCACGTGATGATCGGTTACGCCGTCGCCGACCGCGGTCACCACGCCGGCGAAATCCATACCCGGCTGCGGCAGGTATCCCTCGAAGCTGGGGAATCTGCCCATCGCAAGCAGCACATCGGCGAAGTTGATGCTGGAAGCGCTGACAGCGACTTCGATCTGTCCCGGCCCTGGCGGAATCCGGTCGCAGGCAAGGAACTCCAGAGTATTCAAATCACCGGGCGTGCGGATCTGTAGACGCATGCCGTCACGTTCATGGTCGGAGACGGTGGTTCGCCGCTCCTCAGGGCGCAGCGGAGCGGGGCACAACCGCGCTGTGTACCACTGGCCGTTCCGCCAGGCGGTCTCGTCTTCTTCGGACCCGCTGAGCAGTTGTTGCCCCACCTGCTTGGCATCTGTCGCTTCGTCCAGATCGATCTGGACGGGGCGCAGGTGCGGATGCTCAGCGCCGATCACTCGCAGCAATCCCCGTAGCCCGCCCTGCTCCAGATTGGCCACGTCAGCAGCCGTCACGGTTCGGGCGTTGCGCGTCACGACGTACAGCCGAGGCGATCCCGCTGCGCTCTCTGACAGTTCGCGGGTGATGTGCACCAGATGCTCCACGCACTCGCGACCTAGCAGCGGGGCCTGGTCAGCGGCGTCGCCGTTCTTCGGTCCGGTCAGGATCACCACGCCGCTGAATCCACCGGCACGCAAGTGTTTCCGAAGTTCCTCCGCGTTCGCGGTGAAGTCGGCGTGAGGCGGCCAGCACATGCTGGTGCATTGCGCGCCATCACTTTTCAAGGCATCCGTCAACGCGGTGGCCACCACGTCGGTGGCGGTGGCGCTGATCAACAGCCAGCTTCCGGCGTCGGCGTGGGAGAGTTCAGGCAACTGTCCCTGTCGCCATTCGATGGTCAACAGCCGTTCGCTCAGCACCCGATCCCTATGGGCCTCCTCGGATGCTCCGGTCCCCAACCGCAGACCCTCGACGGTAAGCAGCACCGTTCCGTTTTCGTCGAGCACATCCAGGTCGGCCTCGACCCCAGCGATGTCAGCCTCGGTCACCCGCGTGTAGCAGTAGTGGGCGTTGCGGGCAGCACCGTAGGAGCGCAGGCGACGAATACCCAACGGCAACGCCAGCACGTCCTCGCCAAGGGCCTGTACGCCCGGATGCGCCGCGACGGACTGGAAACAGGCATCCAGCAGTGCGGGGTGCACGCCGTAGGCATCTTGTTGGGAACGGATCTCACGTGGGAGTGCGACCTCGGCCAGCACGGTTCCGGCGTCCCCCTCGCCGGTGTGCACGGCACCCAGACCGGCGAACACCGGACCGTACTGGACACCATGCTGGTCGAGGCGCTTGCGCACCTCGGCGCCATCCTCGTGACGCGGGTGCGCGGCAAGCAGCGCGGACGTGTCGTACGCAGGTGCCTGCTCAGCCTCAGCGGCATGGAGGACCGCGGTGGCTTGCCGCGCCTGCTCGTCGTCGTGGTTCGTTTCCACCGTGAAGTCGACGACGCCCGGCGATGCGACCATCGCCGAGACGCCGACGGTGGTCTGCTCGTCCAATAACAAAGCCTGCTCGAAGCGGATGTCACGTACCTCAGCCGCCTCACCCAGCACGGCACGCGCGGCCCCCAATGCCATCTCGCAGTACGCCGCCCCCGGTAGCACGGCCACATTGCGGATCTGGTGGTCGCCCAACCATGGCTGGGCGGCGGTGCCGACCTCCCCTTGCCATACGTGGCGCTCGGGTTCCTCCTGCAAGTGCACATGCGGGCCCAACAGTGGGTGTACCGAAACGGTGCACCCACCATGTGTCGAGGCTTCCCGACCTTCGCTGCTCAACCACAGCCGACGGTGCGTCCAGGTCGGCAACGGGGCGTCCACCAACCGCCCATTCGGGTAGAGGACTGAGAAGTCGACCGCGGCGCCCGCACTGTGCAGATCTGCCACGACGCCTCGCAGGCCGGATGGCAGCGGTTGTTCACGGCGCATGCTGGCCAGCGCTGCCAGTGGCATGTCGAGACTGCGGGCGGTCTGCTCGAGCGCGTAGGTGAGCAGCGGGTGCGGCGCCAACTCCGCGAACACCCGGTAGCCGTCCTCCAAAGCGGCCCGCACCGCCGCGGCGAAGCGAACCATGTTGCGCAGGTTGTTCACCCAGTACCTGGCGTCGCACACCGGTTGCTCGCGAGGATCGAACTGCGTCGCCGAATAGAAGGGAACTTCAGGTGTCATCGGACTGAGCTCGGCGAGTGCATCGGTCAGCTCATCGAGGATCGGGTTGACTTGAGGCGAATGCGATGCGACGTCGACGGCGATCTCGCGCGCCATCACGTCCCGCTGCTCCCAGGCCGCGACCAACTCGCGAACCGTCTCGGTGGCACCGCCGATCACTGTGGACTGTGGCGAAGCAACTACCGCCACCACGACGTCCTTGATGCTGCGCACTGCCAACTCCGAAAGCACTTGCTTGGCAGGCAATTCGACCGAGGCCATGGCGCCGGCACCTGCGATGCGGGACATCAGCCGCGAGCGGCGGCAGATGACGCGCAAGCCGTCTTCCAGCGACAGCGCGCCCGCGACGACAGCCGCCGCGGCCTCGCCCAGCGAATGCCCGATGACCGCGCCAGGGAGCACCCCGTATTCCTTTAGGGTGGCGGCCAGCGCGACCTGCATGGTGAACAACGTCGGCTGAACGCGGTCGATACCGGTCACGATCTGCGGCGACGACATCGCATCGGTAACCGAGAAGCCGCACTCGCGAGCTATTACGGGCTCGATTTGCGCGACCATGGCCGCAAACACGGGTTCGGTCGCCAGCAGCTGCGCGCCCATCGCCGCCCACTGCGAACCCTGACCGGAGAAGACCCACACCGGACCGCGATCATCGCGCCCGACCGCGGCCTCATACGGAGAATCGCCTGCGGCGACCTCGCGCAGAGCCGCGGTCAGCTCCGGCTGGCTGCTCGCGATGACGGCGGTGCGTACCGGGCGGGGCGCGCGCCGACGCGCCAGGGTATAGGCCAGATCCGGCAACGCCACGTCGTCATGGGCGTGCACCCAGTCAGCCAGCCGGCCGGCGGTCCGGCGCAGTTCGTCGGCCGAGGTGGACGAGATCGGAAACAGCAATGACGCTGCGGCCGCCGGTTCAGCTTCCCCGTCGTGGTCTGCAAAGGTTGTGGGGGTCGCGGGCGCTTGCTCCAAAATGGCGTGAGCATTGGTGCCCGACACCCCATACGACGACACCGCCGCCCGGCGTGGCTGCTGGCCGCTCGCCGGCCATTCTGTAATCGCTTGTGGCACAAAGAGTTTCGTGTCGATATCAGCAAGTTCATCGGGCAGACGGGTGAAGTGCAGGTTTGGTGGAACTACACCATGTTGCAGAGCGAGCACCGCTTTGATCAGCCCTAGAGTTCCGGAGGCCGATTGGGCATGGCCGAGGTTGGTCTTCACCGACGTCAGCGCACACGGGCTCTCGACGCCGTATACCCTGCTCAAGCTGGTGTATTCGATGGGGTCACCGACCGAGGTACCGGTGCCGTGCGCCTCGACCATGCCCACGCTGCGGGCGTCCACGCCCGCAGTGGCCAAAGCCGACTGATACACGGCGGTCTGCGCACTCAGCGAGGGTGTCGAGATGTTGACGGTGTGACCATCTTGGTTGGAGGCCGTGCCACGCACCACTGCCAGGATCCGGTCGCCATCCCTCAGCGCATCCGGCAAGCGCTTGAGCAACACCACTGCAGAAGCTTCGCCACACACGTACCCGTCCGCCGCGACGTCGAACGCATGACAGTGTCCCGTGGGAGACAGATGGCCCTGCGCCGTCCCTGCGACGAACTTCCGGGGTTCCAGCATCACGAAGGCCCCGCCCGCGAACGCCATATCGCTTTCGCCGTCGATGAGGCTGCGACAGGCCATGTGCACCGCGACCAGACCAGAAGAACACGCCGTATCAACGGTCAGCGCGGGACCTTGGAGTCCCAGGGTGTAGGCGATCCGCCCGGACGCCATGCTGAAAATGTTGCCTTGGTAGCCATACGGTTCCTCCATCACGGGGGAATCGGCCGTCACCAATTGATAGTCGAAATGGGTCAGTCCCACGAACACGCCCGTGAGCGATTCGCGCATCGTCTCAGGGGTGAGACCGGCGTGCTCCATGGCTTCCCAGGAGCTTTCCAACAGCAACCGGTGCTGCGGATCAAGCGAGATCGCCTCGCGCTCGCTGATCCCGAAGAACTCCGCATCGAACCCGGCCACGTCGTCGAGGAATGCGCCCCACTTCGACGCTGACCGACCGGGCACCCCTGGCTCGGGGTCGTAGTATTCGTCGGCGTCCCAACGCTCGGGCGGAATCTCGGTGACCAGGTCGTCGCCCCGCAGCAACGCGTCCCACAGCTGCTCCGGTGAGTTGATACCTCCGGGGAGTCGACACCCCATGCCGACGACAGCAACCGGAGTGACCGGTTTGTTGTTCATCGTCGGCGAAGAGTTCGCCGATGCTGAGCGGTGTTTACCGTCATCGATCGCTCCGAATGAGCCCATTCCGTCTCCTCACAGCAACGACCACGTAGCCTTATCTGTTGCTTGACTCACGCCGTGGCACCTAACGCCACCCCCAGGAAGCCCACGAATCCGTCCTCTATGCCTACTATTCTCGAGGCTTTTCGCATGTCAACGGGCTACGCGGCAGCAGCGAAGCTATTATGCAGGTCCGAACCATATTAGGTAAAGTCGCGAACCGTTACCTAATCGTAACTTTGCTAGAGCGATGGCGAAAGTCGGATAATCGGCGATCTGTGCGCGGATGACGTTAACCTCATGCAGTGGTTGAATCCTCCCTTCCGGCTCTGTTGCGCGAGCGTGCCAGTCTGCAGCCCGATGACACGGCGTACACGTTTATTGATTACGAGCACGACTGGGCCGGCATCGCCGAAAGCCTGACATGGTTTCAGGTGTATCGACGCACGCTGAACGTTGCCCGCGAACTCAGACTGTCTGCATCACCTGGCGATCGCGCTGTGATATTGGCGCCGCAAGGACTGGACTACATCGTTGCTTTTCTGGGCGCATTACAAGCCGGACTCATCGCGGTACCGCTTTCGGTCCCGCTAGGTGGCGTCAGCGACGAGCGTGTCGATTCGGTGCTGCGCGATGCTTCACCCGCTGCCGTTCTCACGACGTCCGCTGTTGTAGGCGATGTCGCCCGGCACGTTGCGCAGGGACTTGGTGGATCCACCTCATCAGTCATCGAGGTTGATTTGCTGAACCCAGACGCCTCTACACGATTCGATGCCGACGAAGATACTGATCAAACGACCGCGTATTTGCAATACACCTCTGGATCTACCCGGCAACCGGCCGGAGTGATGATTTCCGACAAGAACCTTCTGGCCAATTTTGAGCAACTTTTGTCCGGCTATTTCCCGCATCGCGGAGGCGTCCCGCCACAGGACATGAGCTTTGTATCGTGGCTACCGTTCTATCACGATATGGGCCTGATCCTGGGACTTTGTGCGCCGACTCTGCTGGGACTCCCCGCTGTGCTCATGAGTCCGGTGTCATTCCTGCAGAATCCTGCCCGGTGGATGAAATTGTTGGCAACCAGTACTTGCGCATTTTCGGCGGCACCGAACTTCGCTTTCGAGTTGGCGGTACGCAAAACTTCGGACGACGATATGGCCGGGCATGACCTCGGCGGCGTGGAGACCATCCTCAGCGGTAGCGAACGAGTAAACCCCGCGACTCTCAAACGCTTCGTTGAGCGGTTTGCGCGGTTCAATCTTCACGATTCGGTGGTCCGGCCCTCGTATGGGCTTGCGGAAGCAACGGTTTACGTGGCGACGAGCAGGGCGGGTCAACCAGCAGAGCTCGTCGACTTCGAGTCCGACAAACTCTCTGCCGGCCGGGCAAAGCGGTGCGTCAGTGGTGGCGGCACACCACTGATCAGTTATCCGCTGGGGCAATCGCCGACCGTGCGGATCGTCGATCCCGAGACGCGGACCGAGTGTCCGGAGGGCACGACTGGCGAGATTTGGGTGCACGGCGACAACGTCGCCATGGGCTACTGGCAAAAACCGGAAGAGACTGAGCGCACGTTCGGAGGCATGCTTGTCGCGCCATCGGCCGGCACACCTGAAGGACCCTGGCTCAGGACGGGGGACTTGGGTTTCATCGCCAATGGAGATCTATTCATCGTCGGGCGCATCAAGGATCTCTTGATCGTCTACGGGCGCAACCACTCTCCCGACGACATCGAGGCGACGAGCCAGGAGATCACCGGAGGCCGCGTCGCGGCGATAGCTGTTCCGGATGAGGGCAGCGAGCAGCTTGTCGTCATCATGGAAGTCAAGAAGCGGGGCGCCTCCGACGAGGATGTGATGCACAAGTTCGCCATCGTCAAGCGCGAGGTCACCTCTGCGATCTCAAATTCGCACGGCCTAAGTGTCGCGGATCTTGTTCTGGTGCCGCCTGGTTCGATCCCGATCACGACAAGCGGGAAGGTGAGACGAGCGGCGTGTGTCGAGCAGTACCAGCATGGTCAGTTCGTCCGCCTGGACGCTTAGGCATTCCGCGCGTCAGCGCTTGGTTAGTCGATCCTGCCAGTCAGGTCGAACTCGGCCAGCGTGTGCGCAGCCAGCTCACGCAAAGCGGACTTGGTGTTCTCGGCACCCGGTTGGTAGGCGTTGACGCTTATGACAATGCTGTCGGGGAGTCGCAAAGACTGCACAGTCATTTGGCCGCCCATTCGCTCAAGCCGCTGTCGCGTTTCATCTTGGGCAATCACTCGTGCGGTGGCGTATTCGGCGGCAGTGCCATCGAGGCGGTTCACGACCGAGCCGACGTCGCCGAGATTGGAATAGAACACCGGGAGATCCGGGTCGGCGACCACCGCATCCTCCATCCGTCGCAACGCCCGCTTCGGCGTGAACGAGACCAGCCAAGCGACCTGCCAAGAGTCATCTGGCGTTTCCCGAAGTGTCCGCAGCGCCTGCTTGATAGCGGCGCGGGCGTCACTCAGATCCTTCGTCACCAGCGTCGGGTCGAGGCTGACGCGAGCAAACGACATTGCGTTCGCACGCGTATCGCCCTCGGTGCGCTCACTCACAGGGAGTTGCAATGTGACGGCGCCGTCACTGGGGCGGCTGCGCCCAAAGAGCTCCCCGAATTTCGCGACGAACCCGGCGCCCAGTGTGTTACTCGTTCCGCCAAGAGCATTCGCGCGGGCATCCCAGTCACCCGCGTCGATGGAAATCGTGATGCCGGGCGCGACGACAGGCTCATCGCCATCGCCATCGCGACCGCGGAAGGCGACGGGTCGCGATGTCGGTGATTGGGCAGCATCCTGCCGCTGACGGCGGGCATGTTTGGCCGCCACGCCGAGCGCCCGGGCAACCTCAGGTGCGTCGCGCGCTGTTTGTCGGACATCCTGTGCTACCGCTCGCAGTCGAGTGCGTGAACGTGGCGGTGGGTAACCAAGATTGCGCGTGTTTCCCATGATCGCTTCCGCGAGCGCGAGCACCAGGCCGAGGCCGTCGACCAGGTAATGGGACAGCACCAGGCTGACCGCGGTCGAGCCGTCAGTAAGGGGAACGACGCCAAGATGCCAGCCGGGCCCCAATACGGGATCAATAGGCATTTTCGATCGTTCATCGGCCCAGTCGCTGAGTTCAGCGCGTGGACGGACGGACTCATCGATGTCGATGTCGGACGGCCCCCGATCCACGACCCAATGGTGCCGGGCGAACGGTAGCGGTGAACGCTCGATGCGCCGTCCCAACAATCCCCGGCCGAGATTGTGGTGAAAGCGCCTCACCCCATCGAAGTCGATAGCGTGCTCATAAACCCACACGCACTGGATGACCAGGTTCCGGCCGGTGGCGTGATGCTGCGTGAACAGGCCGTGGTCCATGAACGCGAGCCAATTGTCCGGCCGCACATAACCCTTGGATGCGGGGCTCTCAGAACTTGCACGACGTACCCGGCCTCGCACTGATCAACCTCCGCCGACACAGGATAAGCCCGTGTCGCCATGAGCACACCTTGTCACGACGGCGACGGTGCGCGCGACGCCGTGAACCTTGGTGGGGTCGAACCGATTCATCGTGTGTAGAGTAGCCGATCGGGTGGTTAGCTCGCCCCAGCATCATGTAGTGCGGACTCCAGCCGCGCTCGAGACCCCGGGCCGGAATCCACGTCGGTGCCGAACGCCTTCGGTAGCGGGACATCTGCATGGTCCGCGGCTGGGGTGGTCCTAGGCGAGTGCCTTTGCAGAGCCCGGATGCCAGTGTCGCCAAGACAATTCGTCGATCGATCTCGCCAGTCAGGTCAAACTCGCCCAACGTGTGCGCGGCGCTGGAGTTCTTGTCGCCGACTCGGTAGCCGATGGCGGTGATGAAGCCGTTGCCTGCGATTCGCCTGAACCCCGTCTGTCCGCTGTTGTCGCGGATCTGGTTCTGACACTGCCCGATCCAATTCCTAATGCATGACTTTCTTTGCCAGTCATGGGCAGAATTTGAAAACAAGCACGACGATGGCTTTGACAGCGAGTGCGGTGCGTCGCTCGCATACGGCACTGGCGTGGCGGGAGCTGGACGCCCCGCCCTGAAATTGTCCGACAGACAAGTGATTTACGGCGATAGCGCCAATAAATCCCTATTCTGGCGCCATGAAGAACAGCCGAAGCACTGTCGACAGGTGCGCCGCAGGCCCTTCTTCCTTCCGTCCGACGACTGCGGAGATCGATCAACGGGCATGCGGCCGCACGCGCCACGCTCTCACAGATCAAGGCCCCTCAGTGACTCGCAATCTGAAAACACTTCTCGAACAGATGAACCGACAACGCCGGGCCGCCGGGCCGCTGGACGATCTTATGGTGCAGCACCGCGGTCACGCGGCATCGAGTGCGGAGCTGTGCTCGTGACAGCTGCACGGCAGACCGGTACGGCGGCCCGACCTACCATTCTGTTCGTGCTGGGCATGGCACGGTCCGGAACGTCGGCGCTCACGCGGCTTCTCTCGCTGTGCGGTGGTGCCCTCCCGGGCGGGATGGTGGGCGGCTTGGTAGACAATCCGCTTGGCTATTGGGAGCCACGCAAAGCCGTCTATCTCAACGAAGAAATCCTGCGCCGCCACGGCAGTGCAGGAAATGACGCGTCGCTGCGGATGCAGGAGGAAGGTGCGTTCGACGCCGAAGAGAGGGCCGCGTGCATCTCCAAGATCGGGGCGTATCTCACCACGCTGCCGACCGCGCCGCTGGTGGTCATCAAGGAACTGCAAGTAACGGCGTTGTCCGGCATGTGGTTCGAGGCGGCGCGCCTGGCTGGATTCGACGTCACCACCGTGATTGCTGTGCGCCACCCGCAGCAAGTCATCGCGTCGTTTGCGAAGCGCGGAACTGGCACCTCGAAGGAGCTGTCGGGTGCCTTATGGCTGAAATACAGTCTGCTGGCGGAGAGAGACACACGCGGCGTGCCGCGCGTGTTCGTCGAGTACGCCAACCTCCTCGATGACTGGCGCCGGGAAGTACAGCGGATTTCCGCGGCTCTCGCGATCGACCTCAACACCCGGGATGAGGCCGCAATCGAGGAATTTCTCAAACAGGATCTGCAGCACCAGCGACACTCTGGCTCGGAGACGGAGCTCTTCGGCACGGATTGGTTTTCCGCGGTCTACGAAACCCTGCGCGCGGCTGCACGCGACGAGCCCTGGGATGGCTCTGCACTGGATCGTGTTTTCGAGGCGTATCAGGCGAGCGAACAAACTTTCCGAACGGCGTTCGAGGATTTCCACCGCCACCAGAAGCTCAGCCGGGTCATCCGGCCGTCCATCACGAGGCTGGCTCTCGAGGTCGTCGCGATGGCTCACCGGCGCAAGGGGACTTGGGCCTAGGAGGTCTCGATGAAACAAGACGGCACGGGCATCGGAAGGCAACCACCGCCGCACCTTCAGCCCGGACCGGGCGCCGCAAGGCACCCGAGCTCTTAGGGCCGGCTCAGATGCTGCCCATACCGCGGGCCACCATCGCGACGCCAACCGCCACGAAGATGGCCACCACGACCTGCCGACGGTGAGCCGATGCCCAGTCATGCAGCCGTCCCAGTAGCGCGTGGGTCTTGGCTGGCGTGGCCACATAGCCGACGAGCATGATCTCGATGACCGCAAGCATCCCAACGAGGTACACGATGGCGGCCATCACCTGCGCGCCGACCGCAGCTCCCGAGGTCAAGATGATGGCGAAGAGGAATATAGCCTCGCCGGGTGGCGGCCCCCCGAATACTATGCCCATCACATACGCGAACCATAAGGATCCGTTTTCCCAAGCATTGTGCACGCGGCGCAGCAACCGCCGGATGGCCGACTCGCCCTCGGTCGGCTCGTCCTGCGCGCGGCCCAGCAGCCGCGAGACAGCGGTCGGCCTATTCGAGTCCAGCACCCGGGTCGAGGTGGTGTCGGCCGGTGTCGGCATACGCGCCTGCTGACGCCGGCGCGTCTGCGAGCGCACTGTCATCAGCGCGGCGATAAGTAACGCAAGCAGACCCATGCCGAGTTGAACGTGGCGGATCATGGAGTCTGTGGCTGGGTTGGCCGAACCCTGTGTAAAAGATGTGAACATCGGTGTGACATGCAGCAACGCCAGCGGAACCACTACGACGGGAATAGCCCCTGTCAGGCAGCCGGCGCAGAGGGCGAGCAAGTTTTGCACGGGCCGCGGCCGGGCGATCACGAGAAGGGTGAGGCCGAGACGCACCAGGTTTAACCCTGCTAGAAGCGCCAGCCCCACCACTGAGCTCCACATGGCCGGAACACTACCTGGAAGGCTCTTCTGTGTCGGCCCTTTAGAGGTTGCTGGGTCGTTGTGTGCTGGCTGGTGCACGATTCCGTTATCGGCGCGCGAGACGGTCCGGGGATATGCGGTCGACATGATGCGCACATTCGGCGGTTCGACGCCGGAAGTCGTTTTGGCACAGGCGAAGCTGCGCGATCCTCAGGTGGACCGGGCTGACGGCCGAGTTGCGGTTCCGGCGGCACATCGGCCGGGTCCTCTGCTCGATGTGGTCCTCGCATCTGTTGCGGTTGCGCGTTACGGTGGTTGCGACC
>C688J18823_10002721_pt1 | contig 11090 bp, 10 predicted proteins | sample HopSoiMetagenom1_FD_18823 | JGI IMG/M metagenome (IMG submission 18823) | reverse complement strand
AGACCATGGCGTCTTACTTCGCCGAATACGGCCTCAAGCCCGCGGCCGCCGCGAGCTTCGAGCAGTTCCAGGCAAGCCCGGCGACCTTCTCGCTCGGCGTCGCGCCGCTCGCACAGGGCTTCGCGCTGCCCGGCGAAGGCTGGGCGATTCTCACCGAGGCCGAGCTCTACGCCGGCGTGGTGCGGCGGCGCACGCGTGCCGTGGAGAAGCGCAGCTCCGTCGAAGGCATGCTGCGCGACCTCTCGGAGCTGAAGATCGGCGATCCGGTGGTGCACGAGGAGCATGGCATCGGACGCTATCAGGGCCTGATGGCGCTCGATCTGGAGGACGGCAAGGCCGAGTTCCTGCTCCTGGAATACGAGGGCGGCGACAAGCTGTATGTGCCGGTCTCACAGCTCGGCGTCATCGGCCGCTACAGTGGTGCGCAGCCCGAGGAAGCGCCGCTCCACAAGCTGGGCAGCGGCCAGTGGGACAAGGCGAAAGCGCGGGCGGCAAAGCAGGTGCGCGATACCGCGGCGGAGCTTCTCGCCCTGTACGCCAAGCGTGCGTCACGGCATGGGCATGCCTTCGGCATTCGCCAGCACGACCTCGAGGCGTTCGCGTCGGGGTTCGGCTTCGAGGAGACGCCCGACCAGGCCCAGGCGATCGAGGCGGTGACCGCGGACATGGCCGCCGGCAAGCCGATGGATCGCCTGGTGTGCGGCGATGTCGGCTTCGGCAAGACCGAAGTGGCGCTGCGCGCAGCGTTCATCGCGGTGGCCGACGGCAAGCAGGTGGTCGTCCTTTGCCCGACGACGCTGCTCGCCGAGCAGCACTTCCACACCTTCAACGACCGCTTCGCCGATTGGCCGGTGCGCATCGCCGAGCTCTCGCGCTTCAAGACCGCCAAGCAGTCCAACGAAATCCTCGAGCGGCTGGGTAAGGGCGAGCTGGACATCGTCATCGGCACGCACAAGCTGCTCGGCCGCGACGTCAAGCTGCCGCGGGTGGGACTGGTCATCATCGACGAGGAGCACCGCTTCGGCGTGCGCCAGAAGGAGGCGCTGAAGAAGCTGCGCGCCGAGGTGGATGTGCTGACGCTGACCGCGACGCCGATACCGCGGACCCTTGCAATGTCGCTCGAGGGCATCCGCGACTTCTCGGTTATCGCCACCGCGCCGGAGAAGCGCCTGGCGATCAAGACCTTCGTCGCGCCTTTCTCCGAGGGCCTGATCCGCGAAGCGCTGCTGCGCGAGCTCAAGCGCGGCGGCCAGGCGTACTTTCTGCACAACGAGGTGGAATCGATCGAGCGGATGCGCGAGCGCCTAACGCGGCTTTTGCCCGAAGCGCGCATCGCCATCGCGCACGGCCAGATGCCCGAGCGCGAGCTAGAACGCGTGATGCGCGACTTCACCGCACAGCGCGCGAACATGCTTCTCTGCTCGACCATCATCGAGACCGGAATCGACATTCCGACGGCAAACACGATCGTCATCAACCGCGCCGACCGCTTCGGCCTCGCGCAGCTCCATCAGCTGCGCGGCCGCGTCGGCCGCTCGCATCATCAGGCGTACGCCTATCTGCTGACACCGCCGGAAGAGGCGCTCAGCAAGAACGCGCTCAAGCGCCTCGAAGCGATCCAGATGATGGAGGAGCTCGGCTCGGGCTTTTACCTGGCGATGCACGACCTCGAGATCCGCGGCGCCGGTGAGATTTTGGGCGAAGAACAGTCGGGCGAGATCCAGGAGATCGGCTTCTCGCTCTATACGCGCATGCTCGAGCGCGCGGTGCGGCGGCTGAAGGCAGGCAAGGCCGCGGACGTCGACGATGCAGTGGACATCTCCACGGAGGTCAATCTGCACGTGCCGGCCCTCCTTCCGGAGGCCTACTGCAGCGACGTGCATGAGCGCCTCTCCATCTACAAGCGCCTTGCCGATGCCGAAAGCCGAGAGGCGCTCGAGGCGCTCGCCGAGGAGCTGATCGACCGCTTCGGCGAGATGCCGGATCCCGCGCGGGCGCTGATCGCCTGCCACCAGGTGCGCCTGGCGGCGCGGCCGCTCGGCGTCGCGCGGGTCGACGCGACGCACGAGGCGGTGCAGCTGCAGTTCATCAAGAACCCACCGCTCGACGGCGGCAAGGTGATCGAGTTCATCCGCAAGAAAGGCCGCGCGGCGCGGCTCGCAGGCCCCGATCGCCTGCGCGTCGAGGCGAAGATTCCGGCGTGGCAGGAGCGCGCGCAGGCGGTGAAGGACATCCTGCTGCAGCTCGCGGCGTGAATCTGGTCGTCCAGGGACCTGCGGCGACGGCCGCGCAGGCGCAGGAGCTGGCCCGGCTCGCCGGTTCCACCACTGTGGAAAAAATCGCTGAGCACGCGTGGCGAATCCGCAAGGCGGCGCCCGCCGCTGGCATTGCGCCTTATTGCGAGCGCGAGCGGATCGACTTCGCTTTCATGCCGGAGGGCCGGCGCTTCGCCGACCTCAAGCTGCTCGCGATGGACATGGACTCGACGCTGATCACCATCGAGTGCATCGATGAGCTCGGCGATCTCGCCGGCTGCAAGAGAGAGATCGCGGCGATCACCGCGCAGGCAATGCGCGGCGAGCTCGACTATCCGCAGAGCCTGCGCAAGCGTGTCTCGCTGCTCGCCGGGCTGCCGGAGGAGGCGCTCGCGCGAGTTTATGACGAACGCTTGAAACTCACGCCAGGCGCCGATGCTTTGATTGATGCGTGCAAGCGCCATGGCATAAAGCTGTTGCTCGTCTCGGGCGGCTTCACCTTCTTCACCGAGCGGCTAAAGGCGCGCCTCGGCATCGACTACACGATCTCGAACCGGCTGGAGGTCAGTGCCGGCCGGCTCACCGGCCAGGTGCTAGGCGAGGTCGTGGATGCGGAGGCGAAGGCGACTAAATTTGCCGCGGTGACGAAGGAGCTTGGTGCTACGCGGGAGCAGACGGTGGCGATCGGCGACGGCGCGAACGACCTGAAGATGCTGGCCCGCGCGGGAACGTCGATCGCCTTTCACGCGAAGCCAGTGGTTCGCAAGCAGGCGAGCTGCGCGATCAGCTACTGCGGGCTCGACGCGGTCTTGCGCCTTTTCGAGTAGGCGCCCATTCGGCCAGCACGCGCTCGACCAGGCGCGAGTAAGCCTTCCACTCCGTGGGGCGGGTATAGGCGGCGTCGGCGCCGGCCATCAGCGCCTTGCGCTTTTCTCCCGGACGCACGATGGCGACTAGCGGTACGTCCAGCCGTTTCGGTAGCTGCGAGGTCGCCTTGGCTTCCACGAGCAGCGCCAGATCGGGCTTCGAAGTGACGATGCGCGCACCGGCGCAATAGAGCGCTGCCGAAGCAAGCGTCGATTCGGCGCGCGTCCTGCCGACGAGAAGCACCGCGGGAGATTTCATGCCGCGACGATAGAAACTCTGCGCCGCCCGCGGTAGCGGGAGACGTTGAAACATTGAAAAGCTATTTGCGGGATTTCCTGCGGCGCGGGGAGTTTTTCTTAAGCTTTGCAAGCGCCTCGTTTGCGCGCCGCATCGCCTCCTCGCCGATCGAGTCGAGGAGCTCGCGGTAGGTGGTCGGGCGATTGCACTGCATGCAAGCCATGCGCGTCGCCAGGCGCACCGCGCCCGCGTCGAGCTGGCGGAATTCCGTCCCGCCGCAGCCCGCGCAGCGCGCGCTCACGTCCCGGATGCTGACGATCATGGCGCTCCTCCCGGCGGCATCTTAAGTGGCCAGCCGGGCGCCCGGCCATGGAGAACCTGGGGCNGAATGCCAACTATTTGGCGGCGACCACCATTATTTCGACCAATGCGCGCGGGTCGGCGAGCTTCGCCTCGACACAGGCGCGCGCCGGCAGGTTCTTCGGCTCGGTCCAGGCGGTCCAGACCTCGTTCATCGGCGCGCGGTTACGGATGTCGGTCACCCAGATCTGCGCCTGCAGCACCTTCGACTTGTGCGAGCCGGACTTGGCGAGCAGGCGGTCGATCTCGTCCAGCACTTCCTTCGTCTGCCCCTTGACGTCCTTCGCCAGGTCTTTCGCCACCACGCCGGCGAGATATACCGTGTTGGCGTGCTCCACTGCCTGCGAAAGGATGCTGCTTGAATCGTGCCGCACGATGCTCATCACGCCTCCTCGAGGGTTGTGTCCGGCTAGTTTATGGCGAGGTAGGCCTTTGCCAGCGCGCCGCTCGCGGCGATTTCGCTCGCCGGTCCCGAGGCCACCATGCGTCCGCTTTCGATAACGTAAGCGCGATCGGCCAATGCCAGCGCCAAACCCGCCATCTGATCGACGAGCAGGATGGTCGCCGCCTCGGCGCGCAGCCGCTCGAGCGCGGCGAAAAGATCGTGGATCACCGCCGGGGCGAGGCCGAGGGACGGCTCATCGAGGAGCAGCAGCTTCGGCCGCGCCATGAGCCCGCGTGCGATGGCGAGCATCTGCTGCTCGCCGCCGGAAAGGAGGCCGGCGCGCTGGTGCAGCCGTGGCCGCAGCCGCGGAAAACGTCCCAGCATCCGCTCGACGTCCGCCGCGACGTCCGCGCGCCGCCGGAAGGCACCGAGCTCGAGGTTATGGAGCACCGAGAGCTCCGGGAACACCTGCCGGCCCTCCGGCACGAGCGAGACACCGAGCGCCGCGACCTTGTGCGCCGGCAGGCGTGCAATGTCCGCTCCGCCGACCGAAACGCCGCCGGCCACCGGGCGCAGCAGCCCCGAAATGGCGCGCATCAGCGTCGATTTTCCGGNGCCATTGGCGCCGAGCACGGCGACCAGCTCGCGGCTTCGCACCTGCAGATCGACGCCTTTCAGCACCGGCTCCGCTCCATAACCGGCCTCGAGCCTTCCCACGATCAAGTATGGCTCGCCCGCAGCCGCGGGCCCCGGCCTGCCCACGGCAGGACCGCCCTCGTCGCCAAGGTACGCCTTGCGCACCGCGGGATCGCGCTGCACCGCTGCGGGCGCGCCGGCGGCGATGATCACACCGGCATCGAGCACGATGACGGTGTCGGAAATCCCCATCACCACCGGCATGTCGTGCTCAACCAGAAGCACGGCGATGCCGCTCTCGGCGACGCGACGCAGGAGGCTGGCAAGGCGCGCCTTATCCTCGCGCGCCAGGCCCGCGGCCGGCTCGTCGAGCAGCAGCACCGACGGTCGGGTCGCGAGCGCGCGTGCAATCTCCACCAGGCGCTTGTCGACGTGCGGCAGGCTGGCCGCGGATGCGTCGAGGTCGCCGCGATAGCCGACGAAGGCGAGCAGCGCTTCATCGCCGCCGGCGATGGCGAGGTTGTCGGCGACGCTCATCGCGCCGAAGAGCTGCGTCGTCTGGTAGGTGCGCGCGATGCCGGCGCGCGCGATGCGCCAGGCGGGCAGCCCCTGCACTTCTTTTCCACCGATGGCGATCGTGCCGGCATCCGGCCGATAGAAGCCGCTCAGCATGTTGAGCACGGTGGTCTTGCCGGCGCCGTTCGGCCCGATGAGGCTCGTCACTTTGCCAGGCGACGCCACGAGCGCGACGTCGCTCGCCGCACGCACGCCGCCGAAGGCGATGCCAAGCCCGCGCGCTTCCAATGCCCGCGGCTCGCGCGGGGCAATCATTGCCTCACCGGCCGCCGCAAAGCGCGGCTTGCGCCGACGCGTCGCCCAGCGCGCCGCCACACCGGTCACGCCATCTGGCGCAAGCCACAGGACAACGAGCAGCAGCGCACCGAAGAAAAGCAGCCGGTATTCGGCAAGCGCGGCGAGCACTTCGGGCAGCAGCACGACGATCGCCGCGCCGGCGAGCGGGCCGGCGAGCGAGCCGGCGCCACCGATGATCACCACCAGCACGAAGAGGATCGACTGTGAAAATGCGAACGTCGACGGGGTAACGAAGGCCGAGAGCGCGGCGAAGAAGGCGCCCGCCATGCCCGCGCAGAGCGCCGAGACGGCGAAAGCGAGCGTCTTGATGCGCACGGGCGACAGTCCAATCGATTCGGCCGCCACTTCCGAATCCTTCACCGCGCGCATCGCTGCGCCCCAGCGGCTGCGCGCCAGAAACCAGAAGCCGCAGGTCGCGAGCGCGGCGAGCACGATGCTCGCGATGGCGACGCCGCGCTCGCCGAACGCCATGCCGGCGATCGCCGGCTGCGGCACGCCCATGATGCCGTTCTGGCCGCCGGTGACGCCGCGCCACTCCACCGCCACGTTCTCGACCACGAAGCCAAACGCGATCGTCACCATCGCGAGATAAGGTCCGCGCACGCGCATGGCCGGCAGCGCGAGCAGCGCACCGGTGCCGGCGGCGAGGAGCGCGGCCACCGGCAGCGCCGCCCAGAAGCTCCACTTGGCTGCCACCGTCAGCACCGCGATCGCGTAGGCGCCGATCGCATAGAAGCCGACATGGCCGAACGACACTTGCCCGGCGAGCCCGAGCAGCACATTGAGGCCGATGCCGGCGACAGCGGTGAGCGCGAGGGTCGCCATGATGAACACGTAGTAGCTGTTGGCGAGCGCGGTGAAGCCGATGGCGGCAGCAAACGCGGCGATCAACAGCGCCGCCTTCATACCTTCTTCAGCTCCGCGCGCCCGAAGAGGCCGTTTGGCATCAGGGCCAGCGCAACGATCACCAGCGTGAACGTGACGATCTGCGTGTAGGCCGAGCCGAGGAGCGCGGTGGTGAGCGACTCCACCAGGCCGAAGAGCAGCCCGGCGAGCATCACACCCCAGGCGCTGGTGATGCCGCCGAGGATGGCAACGGCGAACGCCTTCAGGCCGAACACCGTGCCCATGTCCGAGTGCACATTGAAAAGCGGCGCGATCATGATCCCGGCGACCCCGGCAAACACCGCCGATACCGCGTACGCCGCCATGATGGCGAGCGGCACATTGATGCCCATCAGCCGCGCCGCATCGGCGTTCTGCACCACCGCGAGCATTGCCTTGCCGAGGCGCGTGCGCCGCGAGAATTCATGCAGCGCCGCGGCGAGCGCCAAGCCCACGGCCGGAATCGCGAGCTGCAAGAGCGAGACGTGCAGCCCAAGCACCTCGGTCGCGCCGGCGGCCCACGGCAGCGCCAGGCCGCGCGGCTCCTTGCCGAAGGTGAAGAGCACGCTGTTGTCGGCGATGATGCCGAGCGCTACTGTCGCCATCAGCCACGCATTGGAGCCGCGGCGCGCGAACGGCCTCACCGCCAGCACCTCGACCAGTAGTCCATACAGCGCGCAAAGAAGAAGCGCCAGCACGGCCGCCGGCGCGAATGGCCAGCCGAGCCGCACCGCAAACGTATACGTGAAGACCGCGCCGAGCATCATCGAGCTGCCCTGCGCGAAATTGACCGTGCTCGACACCGCGTAGGTGACGTAGAAGCCGAGCGCCAGCAGCCCGTACATGCTGCCGAGCCCGAGACCGGAAACGAGCGCCGAGCCGATCATGAATTCGGGGACGGAGCCCGAACTAGACCGGGGACGGAGCCTGAATCCGCTCGGAAAATGAGCGGGCTCCGTCCCCGAATTCGAACTACTGCTTCATGCCGACCGGCACGATCTGGTTGTCGATGAACTGCGCCCACACGTAGTCATGCTCATTCAGTGCGTCGTGCTGCTCCGCGCTGAAAGGCTTCGTGTAGGCCTTGATGAGGCCGTCGTAGCGATCGATCTTGTAGTAGCCATCGCGGATCGCCTTGCCATCCGTGGAGCCCGCCTTTTCGATCGCCATCGCGGTAAGCATCATCGCGTCGTAAGCGTTCGCCACGCCGACGGCCGGCGTGACATCGCCCGGGCCCTTGATGTCCGGATACTTCGCCATCAGCGCCTTCAGCACCTTTGCGCCCACGGCGGACTGGTTGCCGAAGAAACTATAGGTCTGCACGAAGTGGACGTGCTTCGCGCTCGGGCCGGCGAGCTCGGTGAAGCGCCCACCCGCAGGACCCCAGTGCGAGACGATCGGCGGCATCCAGCCCATGCGGTCGAGCGATTTCACCACCTGCGACGAGGGCCCGACGTTGCCGACCAGGAACAGGCAATCGGCGCCCGCCGCCTTGAGGCGCGAGAGCTGCGGCACCACGTCGATGTCGTTCGCCTCGAACTTCTCGATGCCGGCGGCCTTCACGCCTTTCTCCGCCAGCGCCGCGCGCAGGCCCTTCTCGTTCGACTCACCCCAGGGATTGTTGACGAGAATCATGCCGCAGTTCTTGGCGTTGAAGGTCTTCTGCGAGTATTGCAGCATCGCCTTGTCGACGATCTCGTCGACCGCGGAGACGCGGAACACGTAGTTGTCCTTGGCGCCGTTCTTGGTGATCGGCGTGCCGGCGGCCCACGGATCCATGAACGGCAGCTTGTTCTCGTTCGCGATCGGCACGATGGCGAGCGCCACCGGCGAGTCGAGCCCGCCGAAGAGCACCGCCACTTTCTCCTTGAAGTACAGCTCGCGCGCTGCGATCACACCTTTCGCCGGGATCGACTCGTCGTCGCGCCGCAGGAGCTCCAATTTGCGGCCCTGCTGGTTACCGATACGGACGCCGCCCTTGGCGTTGATCTCGTCGATGGCGACCTGCAGGCCGCGCGTCAGCGCCTCGCCGGCGCGCGCCGACTGGCCGGAAAGCGCAGTGACCAGGCCGATCTTGACCGGCTCCTGCGCCGCCGCCGGCAGCGCCGCCGCGGCCGCGAGAATGAGTAACAGGCGTTTCATGCAATCTCCCCGAGATGGACCGCAGAGCTTAGCAGGTCGCATGCCATGCTACGCTTTCGCGCATGCATGCGGCTGCGAAGCTGGTCGAAGAGTATCTGCGCCTGCTCATGATCCCGGACCCTGAAGGGGCGCGTCGCTACATCGGCGCTGAGCTCGAGATCCGCTTCACCGGCAACCGGCCAATGGGCGATCCGGCCGAGTGCGCCGCGTTCAACGCCAAGCGCTACAAGTGGGTAAAGAAGAAGTTCGGCCCGACGCACGTCGCCGAAGGCGGCGGCGACGAGGAGACGGTGGTCTATCAGACAGGCACCCTTTACGGTGAATGGCCCGATGGCACGCCCTTCGAAGGGAACCGCTACGTCGATCGCTATGTCGTGCGCCGCGGCAGGATCGTCCGCATGGAGGTGTGGAACGACAGCGCGGAGTGGCTCCTGGTGCGCGCCGGGCTGGCGAAGCTCTAAGTTGGTGCAGCGCTCGCTCAAATCGCACGGACGCTATGCGTACTCCGCGATCACGCGGCGGCCCGATTACAGCTGGCCGGACGGACAGCGCCTCGCCGTCTACATCGGTTTCAATGTCGAGCACTTCGAATTCGGCTCGGGCTTGGGCGCCGCAATCGCGCCGAAGTGCCCCGAGCCCGATGTGCTGAACCATTCCTGGCGCGACTATGGCAACCGCGTCGGCGTCTGGCGATGCCTCGAGCTTTTCGACGCTCTCAAGCTGCCGGTGGGCGCGATCATCAACACAGCGCTTTACGACTACTGCCCGGAAGTGGTCGACGCCTTTGCGAAGCGCGGCGACGAGCTGATTGCCCACGGCCATACCAACTCCGAGCGCCAGTCGGAAATGAAAGACGACGAGGAACGCGCGCTCGTTATTGGCTGCCGAGAGCGCATCAAGAGAGAATCGGGCAAAGCGCCGCTCGGCTGGCTGAGCCCGTGGATCTCGGAGAGTCACGCGACGCCGGATCTGCTGGCCGAGGCCGGCTACAGATACACGCTCAACTGGTGCCACGACGACCAGCCGACGAAATTCAAGACCAAGGCCGGCGAGCTCTGGTCCATTCCCTACCCACAGGAGCTGAACGACATCCCGATGATCGTCGGGCGGCAAATGGACGGGCGGGACTTCGCCGACATGATCGTGGATAACTTCGACGAGATGCTGGCGCAGGCGAGAGCGCAGCCGCTGGTCATGGGCATCGCGCTGCATCCGTACCTCGTCGGCCAGCCGTATCGTCTGCGGCATCTGCGCCGCGCGCTGCAGCACATTGCCAACGCCAAGGGCGTCTGGTTCACTACACCGGCAAAAATCTGGGAGGCCGCAAAATGAAGATAGGAATTGCAGCAGCCGCTTTGCTCGCTGCCGGGTGCAGCGCCATTCCCCCGACCGCCGAGGTGCACGTGCCATCGACACCGGAAACCGTCGCCTGGGGCGAGCTACCGGATGGGCGCGCGCCGGTTGCGCGCGTGCGCCAGGGGCAAACGGTCAGCATCGACACCGTTTCGCACCAGGGCGTCATCAACAACATGGATCCGGTGAAGTTCTTTGCCGCCGGCGGCATCGCGCCGCAGGACGTGCTGCAGGATGCGCGCGATATTTATGCGCGGGCAAAGAAAGGCGCGGGCGTGCACGTGCTCACCGGCCCGATCTACATCGAAGGCGCCGAGCCGGGCGACATGCTGGAAGTGCGCATCATCGATCTGCGCTTCCGCGTGCCCTACGGCGTCAACAACAGCGGCAAGGGCGCCGGCGTCCTGCCGGAGCTGCATGGCGCGCCTTATCCGAAGATCATTCGCCTTGATACCGAGCGCCGGGTGGCGCTCTTCGCGCCCGGGATCGAAATTCCGCTCGTGCCGTTCATGGGCATCATGGCGGTGCAGCCGCCGCAAGCGCTGGCGAACACGCGCCCGCCCGGCGCCTATGGCGGCAACATGGACTTCAACCGGCTGACGCGCGGCGCGTCGCTTTACCTACCGGTCTACCACGCGGGCGGGCTCTTCTACACCGGCGACTCGCACGCCGTACAGGCCGACGGCGAGGTGAACGGCACCGCGATCGAGGCGTCGCTGACGCCGGTGCTGCAGTTCGTCGTGCACAAGGGCGCCGGCCGGACGATGAAATGGCCGCGCGCCGAAGATGCCGGCAATTACTACCTCATGGGAATGGACCGCGATCTCGATCTCGCGCTCAAGGAGGCCGTGCAGGAAACGGTGGGCTGGCTGCAACGCGAGCGCAATCTCTCCGCGGCGGATGCCTATTCGCTCGCCAGCATCGGCGTCAACTTCACGATCGCCGAAGCGGTCGACGACGTGCAGATGGTCTACGCGGCGATTCCCAAGAAGCTCTTCGCCAACAACCAGCCCTTCTGGCGCCCATAGCTCACCTCGCTGCCTCGCGCACGAGGAGCCCGCTCGTCGAGACGCGAACCTCGAGCTCGGTCGGCTGCT
>C688J18823_10002719_pt1 | contig 11094 bp, 13 predicted proteins | sample HopSoiMetagenom1_FD_18823 | JGI IMG/M metagenome (IMG submission 18823) | reverse complement strand
GGCGACGCGGTTCCGGGGTGACGAGGACTATTTCGCCACGCTGGCGCAGCAAGCGCCCGCCACGGTGAAATGGATCGCCGGCCACGGCGTGCCATTCCACCAGCCGGTTTATTATCTGGCCAAAGGTCCGTCACGCATTCAGCCTGTTGGTGGTGGCGAGACCATCCACCGCGAGCTGTCCCGTGCCGCACGTGAGGCCGGCGTGATCTTCCGCTTCGACTGCGCTGTCGATGCATTGCAAACCGAGAACGGCGCCATGGCCGGCGTTCGCATCCCCGGCGGCGAGACGCTGCCTGCCGACGCCGTGGTCCTTGCCTGCGGCGGCTTCCAGGCCAATGCGGCGATGATGCGGGAGCACTTCGGAAAAGGCGGCGATGCCGTGCCGCTGCTCGCCCCGCGTGCGCATTTCAACTCCGGCGACGGCATCCGCATGGCGCAAGCCCTGGGCGCCGACTTGTCCGGCGAGCCGGACGGCATGCACATCGAGCCGGTGGATCCGCGCTCGAAGAACCAGGCAGCGGTCGTGCTGCTCTATCCCTATGGCATCGTGGTAGACCGCGGCGGCCGCCGCTTCTTCGACGAAGGAGCCGGCCTCGTCCATGAGACTTGGGAAGCGTTTTCGCGGCGGCTGCATTTCGAAGTGCCGGGCCGCACCGCCTACGCGATCTTCGACGCCCGTGTGCGCGCGATCCCGGATTGGCAGCGCGCCACCCGCTCCGAGGTGCCGCCGTTCGAGGCTGCGACGCTCGGCGAACTCGCCAGACAAATCGGCGGCGACGCGGATAATCTCGCTGCGACAGTTGCGGCCTACAACGCCGCCTGCATCGGCAGTCCGCAAAAGTTCGACGCTACCCTTTGTGACGACCTTGCGGCATCGGGCTCACTCGTTCCCCCGAAGTCCAACTGGGCGCGCGCCATCGTGGAGCCGCCGTTCCTCGCCTGGCCGATGATCGGCGCCATCGCCTACACCTTCCACGGGCTTGCGACCGACACCCGCGCTCGCGTCCTCCGCAGCGGCGCGCCGATCCCCGGCCTCACCGCGGCCGGCGAGATCACCGGGCACTTCTACGGCACCGCGCCGAACGCGGTGTCGGTGCTGCGCGCGTTCGTGTTCGGCCGGATTGCGGGGCGCGAGGCGGTGGCGAGCCTGCGACGTTAGAACGCGATCGACCGCAACTCCAACCCGCTGACGGCACGGGGAATTGGGTGAATCGCGGCCGCTCTATTGCTTCTGCATCCGCTGCAGGCAGGCGTGCCAGTTGTCCTCAGCGCCGAGGAACGGCTGAGCGCCCATCGAGTTGAATTTCGATTGGCGCGGCGCGCAGATCAGGTTCGAAGCCCACACAACGTTCTGCCAGACATCGACGGTGTTGGAATAATAATTGCGCCCATCATAATAGGGATGGATCGACCAGAAGCCGACGTAGTCGATTTCCGGTAGCATCTTGGCGAGGCGCGCCGAGGTCTCCTGATCGTTGTTCTCGACATAGATCACGGGCTTGCAGGTTTCGATCAGGCGCTTGGCGCCCGCCAGCACCAGCGATTCCATGCCCTCGACGTCGATCTTGATCATCGAGCAATGGCTGAGCTTCAGCGAATCCAACGTGACCAGGGGCACCGTGTCGCCGCTCTTGTCATCCTGCATCAGCGACACCGCGGAAAAATTGAAATGCATGTCTGGTGATGGCAGCGGCGGCAAATGAATCTCTCCCATCGAATCGCCGACCGCGGCCTGATGGCAGTAGACGCGCTCGAGCGCATTGAGCGCCACGTTACCGGACAGCATCTGGTACAGACGCCGTTGCGGCTCGAAGGCGTGCACGGTCCCGGTGGGCCCCACCATGTTGGCGAACGCCACCGTATGGGTTCCGATGTTGGCGCCGACGTCGATGACCGTATCGCCCAGCTTGACGTGAGGGCGGATCGCCTGGATCTCGAAATCGCACCACTCCCCATAGAGGTCGAGGCCGCGCCCGACGAAGGCGTCGTTGCGGCTGTACATGAATAGACCGTGGCGACAGTGCTTGATGGCGATGTGGCGGTTTTCGACCAGATAGGGCGATTGCATCAATCGTGCCTTCCGCGGGAGTGCTGAAAACGGCGCGGAACATAGCAGGGTACCGGGCTGTTCGATTCGCTGGCGTGGCGCTTTTCCACCTCATTCGGCTCGGTCGGGCCTTTTCAGGGGCACGCCGCCGGTGGGTGAGGAATTTGCCGGTTGCGGGCGGGAAGATCGCATTAATGACATATTCGCCCTGTGTAACGCGCACCTGACGGGGGGCCTTGCATCGGGTCCCGGTCAATCAAAAAAAGGGGACCTGAAACGATGGTGAGAAGCCTATTTGCTGTTCTTTTGCTTGGCGGCTCGTTCACGGCGGCCGGCGCGATCGACGTCAAAGATCTGGCGCCGTGCAAGCCCGCAGCGTCGCGCTACTGCGACCACGGCGACGGCACGGTAAGCATGACCAATATCCTGCGCTGTGGTGCGACGCTGGCCGCGATCAGCCACCGGGTCGGCGAGCCGTGCCGCGAGGTGCTGCGGCGTTACGGTCAGCTCTAAGCGCAAGTTGACGCGGTTGTAGGCAAGCCCCCGCCATCGGCGGGGGCTTTTGTTGGTGTTCGACGATTGCAGAAAAGGATCAGCCCTTGTCGGGGCGATCCGCCCGGTGCGCGACCTTGCCGAGCACGGTTAGTTCCACGCGGGCGAGACCGCTGGACCCGATCGCCTTGGCGCCGGCCGGCGTCAGGTCGATGATCCGCCCCGCCACGAAGGGGCCCCGGTCGTTGATACGGACCACCACGGATCGTCTGGTCCGGCTGTTGGTGACCTGGACGAAGGTCCCGAACGGCAGGCTGCGGTGGGCCGCCGTATAGCCCGTCGCGCGGGCGTATTCACCGTTGGCGGTTTTCTCGCCGCTGTATACGGATGCAATTCCGGACTCAGCACGAGCTTGGGATAAAGCAGAACTTAATACAGACAAGCTTAGAATGAGACCCCCATAGATTAAAGTTCCCCGACACTGCATTCCGAAACCTCATATGTTGTTGATGGAGCATCACCAGCGCGAATCGCGTGAGTGATAGGCATTCAATACTTCGGAAACTGCGGCAATTGTGCGGCGCAGCAAAATTTAATACGATGTTGCTGAATTGGGTATCCGAATGGAGATTTGTTTCAGAAGCCGTTCCCGGGATCTACCCGCGCGGAACGATGGCGCTGGGCGGCCGCGGTGGGAGCGACCGGATCGCCATTGCCGCAAAATCAGCGTCGCAACTCGCGCTCGATCTCGCGGTCGATGCGCTCGAGCTCGGCGGGAAAATCCCGCACCAGCATCTGCAGACACCACTCGCGGTAGTCGACGATGCGCCACAACTCGGCGCGCTCAGCGTACGTGAGGCCCTCATCGGCAAGCCTGATCCTGGCCTGGACGATCTCGCGGCGCCACGCCTGCGCCCGCGCATCGATGAATTCGACTCTCCCTGGCACGCGCTGATCCCCGGCGTGCCGCATCTGGTCCGAGAATGCCACAGCCCCGTTGAGGTTTCCGGCGGCTTTGCGGCGTGGTTAATGAGCGTCGCTTGGCTCGGCTCATAGCCCGTCCGAAGGACGGCGTCGCTGGCTCGCCTATGGCCATTCGCCGGTTTATGGTGGAACTCATGTCGCTTGCTGAATTGCCGCACCGTTCGCCTGCCAATCCGGCCCCGATCCGCAACGACTGGACCCGGGCTGAGGTCGGTGCCCTGTTCGCGCTGCCGTTCCCGGAATTGATGTTCGACGCGGCGCGCATCCACCGCATGCATTTCGATCCGAGCGAAGTTCAGATCTCCACGCTGCTGTCGATCAAAACCGGCGGCTGCCCGGAGGACTGCGCCTATTGCCCGCAGGCGGCGCGCTACGATACCGGCATCGACGCCGAAAAGCTGATGAGCCTCGACGCCGTGCTGGCCGAAGCTCGCGCGGCCAAGACATCGGGAGCCAGCCGGTTCTGCATGGGCGCGGCCTGGCGCTCGCCCAAGGACCGCGACCTTGAGAACGTCTGCGCCATGGTTGAAGGCGTGAAGGCGTTGGGGCTGGAGACCTGCGCAACGCTCGGCATGCTCACCCACCCCCAAGCCAAGCGCCTGAAGGGCTCAGGCCTCGACTATTACAACCACAACCTCGACACCTCGCCGGAGTTCTACGGCGAGATCATCACCACCCGCACCTACCAGGACCGCCTCGACACCCTCGGTGCGGTGCGCGACGCCGGTATCCATGTCTGCTGTGGCGGCATCGTCGGCATGGGCGAGGGCACGGAGGACCGCGCCGGCCTGATCGCGATGCTCGCCAGTCTGCCGGTGCATCCGGAGTCGGTGCCGATCAACATGCTGGTGCAGGTCGAGGGCACGCCGCTCGCGGGCGAACGGAAGCTCGACCCGCTGGAGTTCGTGCGAACGATTGCGGTGGCCCGCATCACCATGCCGAAGTCGGTGGTGCGGCTCTCCGCCGGCCGCGAGGACATGAGCGAGGAGACCCAGGCGTTGTGCTTCCTGGCCGGGGCCAATTCGATCTTTTACGGACCGAAGCTTTTGACCACGCCCAATCCCGGCCGCGACCGCGATATGGCGTTGCTCGATAAGCTGGGTCTGCGCCCCATGGAGCGTTAGGCCGTGGGCGGCTTCGCTCTCGTCTTCGTGGGTGGCGGCTTGGGCGCCGCGCTTCGCCACGGCGTCAACCTCCTGTCCGCGCGATTGTTCGGCGCCGCGTTCCCCTGGCACACGCTGATCGAGAACGTCACCGGTTCGCTGGTGATGGGTCTGCTCGCGGGATATTTCGCGTTCAAAGGTGTCGAAGCTTCGCAGCATTGGCGGCTGTTCCTCACCACCGGGATTCTCGGTGGCTACACCACTTTCTCGGCATTCTCGCTCGACTCCGTGCTGCTCTACGAGCGCGGTGAAACGGCCCTGGCGGCGCTTTACGTGTTGGCGTCGGTCGCGCTGGCGATCGGCGGTCTGTTCGGCGGCCTGGCGCTGATGCGGCATTTCTCCTGACGAGAGAGGCCGCGCAGCGCAACGTCCTTCCCGGCCGCACGTATTTTCTGGCAGTTTCGTTCACCAGGCATGCACGGGATCGATTCCAGGCCTTGCGGTAGGTCGGGCGGAAGCCCCAAATAGCGTGATGCTGTTGTCGGATCCGACCCCGCTGCTCACGATGCCCGTCATCCCGGTGGTGACGATCGAACGTGCCGCAGATGCTGTTCCACTGGCCCGCGCGCTTTTGGCCGGCGGGCTGAGCGTGGTGGAAATCACACTGCGTACCCCGGCCGCGCTTGAGGCGGCACGCGCCATCATCGCCGAGGTGGAGGAGATGATTGTCGGTATCGGCACGATGATGAAGCCGCTGGACGTCACCCACGCCATCGATGCCGGCGCGGATTTCCTGGTCAGTCCGGGCACGCCGGCCAATCTCGCGCAGGCGCTCGCGGACGCGCCGGTGCCGGCGCTGCCCGGCTGCACCACCGTGGCGGAGGCGATGACGCTCGCCGCGCTCGGCTTCCCGGTGCTGAAGTTCTTTCCGGCCGAGCCCGCGGGCGGCGTGCGCTGGCTCAACGCGGTGGCCGAGCCATTGCCGGAGATACGGTTCTGCCCGACCGGCGGCGTCAACGGCGACAACGCGGCATCCTATCTCGCGCTGCGCAACGTGCTGGCGGTCGGCGGCTCCTGGGTCGCGCCGACCGCGGCCATCACCGCAGGCGATTTCGCCGGCATCACCGCGCGCGCGCGCGTGGCCGCGGCGCTGCGCCGCTGACGCGCGTGTCGTCCGAAGCGCCCATCCAACGCCGACCGCGCAAGACTTTCGACTGGTCGTCTGCAGCCATCGCCGTCGCAGTCGTCGTGTCTGCGGCCGTCGTGTATTGGCGCGACGGGCAGGCGCGGTTTCTGGAAATTCTGTTCAGCGATCTCGCGCTGTTCGTCGACATTCTGCCCAAGGTGCTGGCGGCCTGCCTGATTGCGGCCTTTGTCGCGGTGCTGATGCCGCGCGACACGGTGATGCGCTGGGTCGGCGCCGAATCGGGGTTGCTCGGCATCGTCATCGCCACCCTGGCGGGGACGATCTGTCCGGGCGGGCCGATCACGATCTTTCCGATTGCCGCAGCCTTCGTTGCCATCGGCGCCGATACCGGCGCCGCGATCGCCTTCATCACCAGTTGGACCCTGCTCGGCTACGCCCGCATCCTGGTGTGGGAGCTGCCATTCTTCGGGGGCGAGTTCGTCATCTGGCGGACTATCATTTCCATTCCGTTGCCGATCCTCGCCGGATTCCTGGCGCGTCTCATCGCCGGCCATATCGCAAGCAGGAAAGGCGGCGCATGATCTATTTTGTCGACGGCTTGCTCTGGGTGATCGCGCTCGGCCTCGGTCTGATCGCGGCGTCGCGCAGTCGTACGCTATTTCGGACCAGCGTGCGCGAGGGCGCAGTCGATTGTGTTCGCCTATTGCCGCGCATCATGCTGGGCGTGGTCGGGTCGGGCTATATCGCCGCGCTGCTGCCGCAGGAGGTGGTCGGCCGCTGGCTCGGTGCGGATTCCGGCGTCACCGGATTATGCATCGCCGTGCTCGGCGGCGCGTTTACGCCGGGCGGACCGGTGATCGGCTTCTCCATTGGTGCGGCCGCTCTCAAAGGCGGCGCCGGCACGCCCCAAGTGGTCGCCTACACCATCGCCTGGGCGCTGTTCGCGGTGCAGCGGCTGTTCATCTGGGAACTGCCGGTCATGCCGGAGCGGCTGGTTTGGCTCCGCGTCGTGGCGTCGCTGCCGCTGCCGTTTCTAGCCGCCGCCAGCGTGATGTTGCTGGGCCGGCCGTGACGTTGCGCTACAGGGCGCGGTAGGATGGCGCAACGATCAAGACCTTGCGGAGGAATATGCCTATGACGCGCTGCCACGCGCTCGCCATCTCGATGGCTGCTTTGCTGTCCGCGTCCGTCGCCGCGATGGCCGCAGACGACTATCCCAACAAGCCGGTCAAGCTGATCCTGCCGGCGGCGGCCGGTGGGCCGACCGATGTTCCGGCGCGGATCGCGTCGCAAGTATTGCAGCCCAAGCTCGGCCAGCCGGTGGTGGTCGAGAACCGGCCTGGCGCCGGCGGCGCGCTCGGCGCCCGCGTCGTCGCGACCGCTGCCCCGGACGGCTACACCCTGCTGGTGGCGAACACGAGCGTGCTGGCCGTGATCCCCGCAGTGTCGGCCAGCGCCGGCTACGACCCGGTCAAGAACTTCGTCCCGATCGTCCGCATGACCGAGAGCTTCCAGATTCTCGTCGTCAACGCGGACTCGCCATGGAAGACGCTCGCGGCGTTCGTCGATTACTGCAAGGCCAACCCCGGAAAGCTCAACTACGCCCACACCGGCGCCGGCGGCCTGCCGCATCTGGTCGGCGAGCTGTTTATGCTGCGGAGCGGCTGCAAGATGACCGCGGTGCCTTACCGGAGCGGTGGCGAATCGGTGACGGCGGTGCTGTCGAAGGCGGTCGACACCACGATCGAGGGCATCGCCATCACCCGCAACCTTATCTTGGACGGCAAGCTGCGCGCGCTCGGCGGCCAGAACAAGACCCGCACGCCACTGTTGCCAGATATGCCGACCATGGCCGAGGCCGGCGTGCCGGGCGCCGAGGCCAACACCTTCTACGGCATCGTTGCGCCGGCCGGTACGCCGCCGGACATCATCAAGCGCGTCAACGCGGCGATGAACGAGGGTCTGGCCACCGAGGAAATGCAGAAACTCATCGCGAGCACCGGCAGCGAGTCCAAGCCCAACACGCCGGAAGAGTTTGCTTCCTACATTTCNGCGCAGAACAAGATCTGGATCGAAGTCGGCAAAGCCGCCGGCGTGAAGATCGATTGAGCGCTACGACCCGGTGCTGATGAGAGTGAGGCCGGCTATCACCGAGCGAGGGATTTCACGCGCGTCCGGATGCGGCCGATGAAAAGCTGGGCGACGGGAGTGAGCATCCGGTTCTTGACGGTGATGAGGCCGATCGGCATCGGCGGGTTGGGGAGCATCACGGGCAGCGCCTTGAGCGGCACGCTCCCGCCGGGAAGCCTCAGCATGAAGCTCGGCAGCACNGTGATAAAGCGGCCCGTCGCGAGCATCTCGTTCTGGGCGTGGACCGACAGGGTGGACACCGTCAGCCGTGGCGGCTCGTGTCCGTTCGCCCGGAAAATTTCGGCAATGACGCCGCCGAAAAAACTTTCGTTGGGGAACAGAACCCAAGGCTCATTCGCCAGATCGGCCAGCTTGAGATTCCGCCGCCGCGCCAGCGGATTCGCGGCCGACGTCATCACCGCAACGGAATCATGGAACAGTATTTCTGCGGCAAGCTCGTCGGGCAGTTTGCCGATCATCCGGCAGATCGCGAGCTCGATGTTGCGTTCCGCCACGTCGGTATAGAGCGTCGCCGTATCACCTGCGACAAGGTGAAAGAACATCCGCGGATACTTGCGCGACAGTCCGTCGATCACCGGTGCGACGATGGCCGACGTGATCGGCTCCGTCATCCCGACGCGGATTTCACCCCTGGTCGGGTCGGCAATAAAGTCGATGTCCTGAACGCCTTGACGAAGATCGTTGAAGATCGAGACGCTGCGGGTGCGGAGCGCGAGCGCATAGGGCGTTGGCACGACTCCTTGCTGGCCGCGGTCAAACAGTTGAACGCCGAGGGCGGCTTCGAGTTCGATGATGGCCTTTGACACGGCCGGCTGCGAGATGCCGAGGCGGTTTGCGGCCTTGCCCATGCTGCCGGCTTCGATCACCGTCATCAGGATATCGAGGTCGCGAAGCTTGATGCGGCGTTTGATCCGGTCATTCCAGGGCATCGAAAACCGATCATTCCAAGAGGTTATGGCGCGATGCTACAATAATATTATTGAAGAATGACCGTGCAAGATAGCCTCTCTCCGTCAGGCTGGATGTTGAAACCAGCCAGGGCTTAACGAGCCGGCGTGCGGGAAACCAACGGGGAAACACCATGGACAGACGGGTATTCTTGACCGGAGCGGCGGCACTGGGATTCGGCGTTCCTGCCTTCCGAGGCGCATCGGCGCAATCGTTTCCATCGAATGTCATTCGGATTGTCGTGCCGTCGTCCGCCTCGACGCCGCCCGATATCCTTGCGCGCGTGATCGCGAATGCGTTGTCGGATGGCGAAGGCTGGAAGGTGGTGGTCGAAAACAAGCCCGGCGCCTTGACGAGCATCGGCGCGATGGAGGTGCTCAAGCAGGCGGCCGATGGTCATACGATGCTGTCCGTCACCGCCCCGGTCGCCGCGACGCGCGCCCTGCTTCCCGATGCGGCGTTCAAATACGACGTTGATTTTGCCCCACTCATCCGGCTCGGCACCGGCTACAACGTTCTGGTGGTTAATCCGTCGGTCCCGGTCCGCTCGGTCTCGGAGTTGGTGGCGTATCTGAAGAAAGATCCCGGCAAGCACACGTTCTCGTCCGGCGGCTTCGGCACGCCCGCGCATCTGCTCGGCGAGTTGTTCAAGCTTGAGACAGGGGTGCAAACGACGCACGTCCCCTATGTGCAGTTTCCGCAGGCGATCGGCGATCTGGTCAGCGGCGTGAACACTTATCAGTTCATCACTGTCCTGCCGGTGGTGCAGCTCGTCAAGACCGGCAAGCTGCGCGCGCTGGCGGTGAGCGGGACCAAACGCATCGAGGCTCTGCCGGACGTGCCCACCATCGTCGAGGCGGGATATCCGAAGCTCGCCAGCGAGGATTGGGCGGGCCTCCTGCTCAAGTCCGGCACGCCACCCGAGGTGACCGCCCGGTTGAACGCCGCTCTCAACAAGGCGCTCAAGAGTGAAAAAGTGCAGCAGGCCCTGACCAAGCTCGGCGTAGATCCAGGCGGCGGCACCGCGAAGGACTTCGGCACGATGCTACGCTCTGAGATCGTGCGCTGGACCAAGATCGTCAAAGACGCGGATATTAAAGTTCAACAATGAGCAGCGATTTCAAAGTGACGTTGCTCGGGACCGGCGTGCCGATTCCGAGCCCGCAGCGGTTCGGTCCTTCCACATTGGTCGAGGCCGGCGACCAGAAATTCTTGATCGACGCCGGCCGCGGCGCGACCATCCGGCTCTATCAGCTTCACGCGCCGATCGGGCGGATCGATGTGCAGCTTCTCACCCACTACCACTCCGATCACACCTCATGCCTGCCGGACGTCTGGCTCACCGGCTGGCTGGAGTCGCACTTCGGCACCCGCAAGTCGCCGTACAAAGTCATCGGCCCCCCCGGCGCCAAGCGCCTGATGGAAAATCTGGAGCGCGCCTACGCCGACGACATCAAGATCCGCATCGCCGATGAGAAGCTGCCGCTGGCGGGCATCGCGACGGACGTGATCGAATTCGACCGCGACGGCACCGTCTATGAGAAGAACGGAGTCAAGGTGATCGCCTTCGAGGTCGACCACGGGGACGTGATCAAGCCCTGCTACGGCTATCGCATCGAGTACGGCGGCCGTGTCGCGGTGTTCTCCAGCGACACGCGCTACAACCAGAATGTGATCAAGCACGGCAAGGGGGCCGACCTCTTGGTGCACGAGGTGGCGATGGCACGGCCTGAACTGATGAAAGAAGCCTACATTCAGCGTATCCTGGGCCATCACACCACGCCCTACGACTGCGGCCGCGTGTTCGCCCAGACCAAGCCGAAGCTCGCGGCGTTCACCCATGTCGTGCAACTGGCCAGCATTGCGGTGCCGCCGCCGACGCTGGACGAACTCGTCGCCGAAGTCCGGCGGACCTATGACGGCCCGCTGGAGGTCGGCGAGGACTTGATGTCCTTCGAAATCGGCGAGACCGTGACGGTGAAGCGGCTGATGCCGCGCGCCTAGGGCGTGACTGCTTCGCGTGGAAGCATCCCCGTTCGTTCCGAGTTTTGCGCAAAGCCTGGGTCCCCGCATCCGCGGGGATGAGCGGAGTTTGATGAGTCGATTCGAACTCAACGATTGCGCGTCTAATGCACCGCCGACGTGTTCCGCGGCATGATGGCGCCGCGGTGGCGCACCTTTTCCGCCGCGAGCTTGTGGCCTGCGGTTGCGGCCGTCGCGGG
>C688J18823_10002718_pt1 | contig 11094 bp, 7 predicted proteins | sample HopSoiMetagenom1_FD_18823 | JGI IMG/M metagenome (IMG submission 18823) | reverse complement strand
TTCGCGCATCTCGGAAGCTATTTCGAGCGCGACGGCGAGATCATCGCCGAAGTCATCACCGAACGGCATAACGACGATCCCAACTACAAGCCGCTGATGGGGGCCGACGTCGCCTCGATCGGCGCGCGCGGCCGGCTCGTTGGCAACCAGATCCGTCTCGCGGGCAGCGCGGACACGATGCCGGGCGCCGGTTTCTGGGCCAATCTCACCCGGCTCGATGACGAGGGGTTGCCGCCGCAGGGGACGATTGGTCCGGGCGGGGTGGTGAACGGGCTCTATGCGATCCACCTGCGCGCGCTCGACGGCGTCGATGCCGGGCTCTCCGGCGTCATGCTGCTGATGGACGGCCGCATCCTCGGCGGCGATGCGTTCTTCTACTATCTCGGCTCCTATTCCTCGGCCGACGGCCGCTGGAAGGGCGAAATCCTCAACCAGGAGCACACGCCGGCGAAAGGCGAGAACCCCGTGTTCGGCGGCTATGAGGTCGGGATCGGTTTCTCCGGCACCTGCACAACGGACAGCGGCGAGCTCGAAGGCATCGCGCTTGCAGGCAAGCGCAGCTTGCGGCTGGCAGCATCGCTCAAGTTGATGCGACGGGCGTAGGGCGGTTATTCAAAGGTCCGGGGTGTCCGCTTGCGAAGATAAGCAGGCTGGCGTTCCGCTGAGGTCGAGGTCAGCACGTGACCCCATTGCGGATCTCTCGTTGAACTTCCGATAGCGGCGCTTCTGAACGAAGCGTCATTCGGTAATTCCGCCATTGCAGATCATCCTCGATCGCACCACCACCGTGTCAACCTGTGCCGTTCCGGCGAGGACGCCCAAAATTGCGAGCAGGGTGGATCCGTATTTTTACGTAACGGAATGTTAAGACTAACAATACCAGCCGTGCCTCAGATTTAGGCAGAGCACCGCCGCTCGCCCCCCAAATCATCAATTGCCGACCGCACATCGTTGATGGGCTGAACACATTTTGAGGAAACGACATGATTGGCATGATCCAGAATTTGCGCATTGGAACCAAGCTTGGGATCGCTTCGGCCCTGAGCATTCTTCTGGTGGGCCTGATGATCTACACCCAGATGTCCGGCAACTTGGCGGTTAAAAGAGCTAATCAGACTGCGACCGAGCAACAGACAATCGCGCTCACTGCTGCAGAGGCGAAGGCGGCGCAGCGCGGCATGCAGATCGGCCTTCGCGACATGCGCCTCGCCAATGGCCCCGAGAGCTTCAAAGCGGCGAGCGAGTACCTTGCGGCCCGGGTGACGCGGGCACACGGATTTGCCGACGCGATGTTGAAGCTGAGCCATTCCCCGGAAAATCGAGGACGCATGGAGAAGCTCAAGGGCGGTATTGGAGAATATGCCAAGGGTGCCCAGCAGATCGCAGCGATCAAGACCGAGATCATTGGGATCGAAGCTAAGCGCGTCGCCGGCGGCGAACTGCCGGCTGATGCTGTTGCAAAGATCGCAAAACTCAACGACGAGGCAGTCCGCGTCGCTCGCGAGGTGACTTTGCCCGTCGCGAACGAAGTTGAGGTGCTGGCCAACAAAATTGTTGAATTTTCGAAGAGCAGCGCCGATGAGGCCAATGTCACTGCCGCAAAGGAAATGGCTTCAGCCGAACTCATGTCGCTGGCGATCGGCCTGTCGGCAGCGTTATTGTTGGTCGCAAGCTGCGTGTTCTCGATTTTCAGCATTGCCCGTCCCATGCGCGCATTGAGCCTTTCCATGGAGAAGCTTGCCGAGGGTGATTTCGGAGTGGTGCTGCCCGGCCTCGGCCGTAAGGACGAGGTTGGCCAGGTCGCTGGAGCGGTCGAGAAATTCAAGGTGGTGTCGGCACAGAAGGCCCAAGCGGAAGCCGAAGCCAAGATCAAGCAGGACCAGGTTGCCGCGCAGCAGCGCAAGGCGGACATGATCAAGCTCGCTGATGGTTTTGAAGGCGCTGTCGGCGAGATCATCGAAACCGTGTCTTCGGCCTCGACCGAACTCGAGGCCTCCGCGGCAACGCTCACTTCCACCGCCGAGCGAGCGCAGGAGCTCACCACCATGGTCGCTGCGGCCTCGGAGGAAGCCTCAACCAATGTGCAGTCTGTGGCGTCCGCCACTGAGGAACTGACGTCGTCCGTCAATGAGATCAGCCGCCAAGTGCAGGAATCGGCGCGAATGGCCAATGATGCCGTCAACCAGGCCCGCACCACCAACGATCGAGTCGGCGAGTTGTCGAAGGCTGCCGCGCGCATCGGCGATGTGGTAGAACTGATCAACACCATAGCCGGCCAGACCAATCTGCTGGCTCTCAACGCAACCATCGAGGCGGCCCGTGCTGGCGAGGCCGGTCGCGGCTTCGCAGTCGTGGCTTCGGAGGTTAAAGCCCTGGCCGAGCAGACCGCAAAGGCGACCGGCGAGATCGGTCAGCAGATCACCGGTATTCAAGCCGCGACCCAGGAATCGGTGAGCGCCATCAAGGAAATCAGCGGCACCATCGAGCGGCTGTCGGAGATTTCGTCAACCATTGCCGCAGCAGTCGAAGAGCAGGGCGCGGCGACGCAGGAGATTTCCCGCAACGTCCAGCAGGCGGCGCAAGGCACCCAGCAGGTCTCCTCCAACATCATGGATGTGCAGCGGGGAGCTAGTGAGACCGGGTCGGCTTCCTCGCAAGTTTTATCTGCTGCGCAGTCACTCTCAGGTGATTCTAATCGTCTCAAGCTGGAGGTTGGCAAGTTTCTTAGCACAGTGAGGGCTGCGTAGTCCTGGGCCCGGATATCTGGAGGCAAATGCACTCGAGCGATATGAAGCCTTCAATAACGAGGCAGACCAAAAGCTCGAAAGCTTCTATGGAGGATGGCTTCTGTTTTCGCGAGCGCATGGTCCCTGCCGGCCGCCGCTAGTTTGCGGCGTCACGGATTTGAATCGTGATCGACGTGCTGACTTCCTCTGTTGGCCCATCGCTTCGGTTGACGCGGTGCGATGCATGTCGGCTCGAGAGGTTAGAGCGGAAGTTTGCAGCCGAGAGCCAGTTCGGCGTGGTGAGATACATGTGGTGAGTTGACACTTCCGGTGTTGGCCCTTCGCATTGCCCGGACGCCGTGCAGCGATCTATCTGCAGTTCGGGTCAGTCCGGAAGTGCCACGACTCCAGTCAAACCGGCTTTGTTGACCCAAGAGGACATGGAGGTTCGCGTTCTATGCCGATTTGTTCTCATTCTCGGCGCGACACCGGGGCTACTTAACCGCCCGCAGCCTCAGTTGAATTCGCGCTCGCTTGGTTCAATCTGCGGAACAATTGTGCACGTTGGAACTTAGTGATTCTCGCAACCTGAGTGCAGTACAGTGGACCGCGATTTCAAAAACGAAGTCTTTTCCAGCTATCAGCCAAATCCGACCAAGCCCTGCAATCACTGTGGCCGAAGGCTGGCCCTCGCGGTGAAGATGCTCAACCCGGATACCGGTGGAATCGTTCGCATGTTCAAGTGCCAGTGCGGCGAGCAAACCTGGACTGAGAACAAAGAGTAAGGCTGCCGCGTCGGCGCGCTCATGCACTGCGACTTCTGCTCTTGGACCATCAGCGAAGTAGCGGCGCATTTCATTGAGGGCCGCGTGGTTATCGCATCGAAGCTCGACTGCTGCGACCGGTGGCGGTTTCGCCGGAAGGCCGGGTCAGTTGCGAAGTCCTGATCTAAGAAATTTCGACCACGCGAGAGCCCGGTGCCGCAGCGGCTCTTTGACTTGCGAGGCGCGCCACAGACCAAAGGGCTTCGGTTGTATAGAACTCCCATCAAACGATTTCCTCGTCGGTCAAGGGGTGCATCGGCCCGCCGTCCGTGTTTGAGAACAGCCTCTACCGACCTGTGTCAGGCCGGGTTAACTGCGGACTTGAGTTCGTTTATTGCAGCTTGCCGAGCCACAGGGCGGCGAGCGACTGGCGACTGCGCACGCCGAACTTGGCGTAGATCGACTTGACGTGAAAATGCGTGGTGTTCGGACTCTGCTCGAGCTTTTGCGCGATCTGCCTTTCCGTGTCCCCTGCGAGCAGTCCGAGCAACACCCGGCGTTCAGCTGGCGTGAGGGGCGCGTTGGCGATGAGCAGACCATGGCTGAGCAATTGTTGACGGTGAAACCATCTCAAGGCACGCATCACGGAGCCCAGACGCTGGCCGTCCTGTGCCGTAAAGCGGGGTTGCTGGGCATCACGAAACACGAACAGGCGAATCCTCAAATCGTCATTGAGTGCGATGCGCACGGAAATGCTGTCGGCGAAGCCGACATCCAGATAGTGCCGACGATAGTGCTTGCCCTCGAACCATGCCGGCGGCAGCGTTTCGAACAGCAGGCGGACGCGGAACGGCTCATCGCCCGACATTGACAGGATCTGCGACAGGTCGACGTCGTCCGACCAGAGCGTATCGTACTGCTTCTGCACGGATGCCGCGACCGCCGGTACCGGGTCCAGCACCCTGACGAGGCGCGGACGCCAGCCGAGCAGGGGATCGGCCCGCTTCGGCGAAGGCAATCGCACGACCACGCCCCACAGCACATTGCGTGCCGACAACATGGTGCGCAGTGCGGACATCAGGTGGGTCAGCGCAGCATCACCATCGGCTACCGAGAAGTCGGCCAGTTGATCCCAGAGTGCATAGACGTCTTGATTTTGCGGATCGATGGGATCCGTGGAGAGAAGCATGTCATTCCCAGTGCGCGTGCAGAGTTTCTCTGACCTCAGAGGTCGCCGACCTGCGCGGGCATACATAAAGCACGGCGAACCACCTTTCTAGGTAGTTCTCAGACCTATCCAGTGGCGCGATATTCGGCGCCGTGACTGGGAAGACGGATTCTCTCAGCGTAGCGACATTGGGAGATCAGCGATGCGTACGACGACGGGCGCGCGCCGGCTTAGATGGCCCGGCGAAGGCCGGACGGACAGGCGATGGCCCGGCTCTTTCTTCGTCCTGTCAGGCGCTATTCCGGCACTCGCAGCTTCCACTGGCCAGGGTGCCGGCGGTGGAGCAATGAAGTGAAGAATACGCCTGCCCGTCGACAGCGCCGCGAGCTTCTGGTGCGATCAACTCTCCTGAGCGGCACGGCTTATGCCCTGATCAGTTGCACCTGTGCGCACGCCCAGACGGTCATCAATGTGTCCGACGGTGCCAGCCTGTCGGCGGCGATCGCGCAGGCCGACAGCAATGCCAGCGCGAGTTATGTCATCAATTTCCAGAACAACATCACGCTGACTGGCGCAGCGGCCGACACGCTGAGCGCCTTCAACACCACCAGCAACGTCACGGTGAATGGCGGCGGCTTCAGGCTGGACGGCGGTGGCGTGCAGCGCGGGTTCTTTGTCTACGCAGGCACTGTCGCCATTAACAATCTGACGATCCAGAACACCCAGGCGCTTGGCGGCGACGGGGGCAACGTTGGATTCGGTAGCGGGGGCGGCGCTGGCGGCCTCGGTGCAGGCGGCGCGCTGTTCGTGGCGAGCGGTGGCCATGTGACCGTGAGCAACGTCGTTCTTTCAGGCAACAACGCAACCGGCGGCGCCGGCGCTGTCGGCGGTGACGGCGTGCCGGGCGCAGGAACGGCCGGCGGCGCAGGCGGCGGTCTCGGCGGCCATGCAGTGGGCGGGTTCGCCGGTGGCGGTGTCGGACGCGGCGCCGATGGCGACACAGGGGCCGGAGGCGGGGCGGGCATTGTCGTTGGTGCGGCAAGTGGCGGACAGGGTTTCGGCGGCTCCCCCGGTGGCATTAACGGCGGAGGTGGCGGCGATGGAGGTGCCGGCGGGATCGGCGGAAGTCCCATATTCGGCAATGGCCAAGGCGGTTTCGGCGGCGGCGGCACTCATAGTGCTGCGGACGACAGAGGCGGCTCGGGGGGATTTGGCGGCGGCGGCGCAGGGGGTCACTCGATAGCGGGCCATCAGGGAGGCGCTGGTGGCGTTGGTGGCGGCGGCGGCGGCGGCGGCGGGGCAGACCATTTGGGTGAGGTGGCCGGAACCGGCGGGAGTAGAGGATTTGGTGGTGGCGTCGGTGGCAACGGCAGCAGCATCGCGGCGAACGGTGGCAGTGGTGGAGGTGGCGGCGGCGGCGGCGGCGCCGGATTGGGCGGCGCCATGTTCGTTCAGGAGGGCGGCTCGCTAACGATCGCCGGCGCGTTCAACGTCAACGGCGGCAGCGTCGCCGGGGGAGTCGGCGGCACGGGCGGCAACGGTTTTGGCGGCGTGGACAATGGCACGGCGGGTAGTGGCGGTTCTGCTTTCGGAGCCGGCATCTTCCTTCAAGGCAACGGCATCCTCAACTTCCAGCCCGGCGGCGGCGCGACGCAAACGCTTTCAGACGGCATCGCCGACCAGACCGGTTCTGGCGGCACGGGTGTCGAGGCCGGAATATGGGGACTGAACAAGAACGGCGTCGGCACGCTGGTGCTCTCGGCGGCCAACACCTATAGCGGCGCAACGATGGTAGACGGCGGAACGCTGCGCGCCGGACACGCCGCCGCGTTCGGGACCAGCAATCAGTTTTCGGTCGCGGGCGGCGCGACGCTGGATTTGAACGGCTTCAACCAGACATTCGCCGTTTTGCAAGGCGCCGGCACGGTGACCGGCGCCAGCAGCACGATCTCCGGCATGTTTACGCCTGGCAACGGCACGCCGGGTTCGTCGATGGTGATAACGGGCAATCTCGCGTTCCAGGCGGCCGCGCAATATCTGGTCCAAATCGACCCCACGACGGCCTCATTCACGGTCGTCAACGGTACAGCGACGCTTGGCGGCGCTGCGGTGGGCGCCAGCTTTGCGCCCGGGACCTATGTGCAGAAAAAGTACATCATCCTCACCGCGACGGGCGGCGTCAGCGGTGCCTTCGGTGGCGTGATTACTTCCAGTGCGCCATCGAACTTTTCTTCGACGTTGAGCTACGATGCCAACAACGTCTACCTGGACATGGTCTTGAATTTTGGCATTCCAGGCGGCCTCAACCCCAATCAGCAGGCGGTCGGCGACGCGCTGACGAAGTTCTTCAACACCACCGGCGGCATTCCCGCAGTGTTCGCAAACATGTCGCCGAAGGGGCTCTCGCAGGCGGCCGGCGAGACCGGAACGGGATCGCAGCAATCCACGTTCAACGCGATGAACCAGTTCATGGGCGTCATGACCGACCCGTTCATTGCCGGACGCGATGACGGCGGAACTGCCGGCGGCAACGCCCCCGGTTATGCCGACGAGGAAGCGCTCGCCTTTGCCGCGAAGAAGCGCAATCTGAACGATGCGCTGGCGGCGATTTACACCAAGGCGCCAGCTGCGGTGCCGTTCCAGCAGCGCTGGAGCGTGTGGGCGGCCGGCTTCGGCGGCTCGCAAACGACGAATGGCAACAACGTGACCGGCTCCAATGCGGCGACGTCGCAGGTCTTTGGCACAGCTGTTGGCGCTGACTATCGCTTCTCGCCGTTTACCATCGCCGGCTTCTCGCTGGCCGGCGGCGGTACCAGTTTCAGCGTCGCCAATAACGGCACCGGGCGTTCCGACCTGTTCCAGGCCGGCGCGTTCGTTCGGCACACTATCGGCGCCGCCTATGTTTCCGGCGCACTCGCCTATGGCTGGCAGGATGTCACCACCGATCGCACCGTCACCATTGCCGGCATCGATCGGCTGCGCGCGCAGTTCAACGCCAATGCCTGGTCCGGCCGCGTCGAGGGCGGTTACCGCTTCGTGGCGCCCCTGATCGGCGGGATCGGCTTCACGCCCTACGGGGCGGGCCAGTTCACCACGTTCGAACTGCCGGCCTATGCGGAAGGTGTCATCTCGGGCAACAACACCTTTACGCTCGCTTATACGGCGAAGAGCGTGACCGACACCCGCAGCGAACTCGGCGTGCGCACCGACAAATCCTTCGCCATGCAGAGCGCGATGCTGACGCTGCGCGGCCGCGTGGCCTGGGCGCATGACTTCAGTTCCGACCGCGGCATCGGTGCGACGTTCCAGACTCTGCCGGGCGCCAGCTTCTTCGTCAACGGCGCCCCGCAGGCTACCGATTCCGCGCTTCTCACCGCATCCGCCGAAACCAAATGGATGAACGGCTGGTCGACCGCCGCGACTTTCGAAGGCGAGTTCTCCAACGTGACGCGCAGCTACGCCGGCAAAGGCGTGGTGCGATATGCGTGGTGAACTCCTCGGGTGGCAGCGGTGCCGTCGGAAATGATCAGGCCGCGCGATCACGTGATGACGCTCGGCGTGAACTACAATTTCGATTGGACTCCGTTCCCGGGACGGAGTGCGCTTGAGAAATGAGATCGATTGGCGCGCTGTTGAGATCGCGAAGAAGCGGCGGCGCGCGGGCGCCGCCGACCCGAATGACGCTGTCTGCTTGCTACCGAGCGTCATTCTTACTGAAAGACGAGTCGGGAGCGTGACGATGAGGACGCACTGCTACCGTTCTCGAAAGCTATGAATACAGTCGATAACTTAAAAAACAGGTGGGCTTTAATGAAGAAGATCTTGATGGCCTCGGTGGCCTTACTGACTATGGTTGGCTCATCATCGGCCGCTGACTTGTACGCAAAGGCGCCGGCCCATGCCGCTCCGGTTTTCAATTGGACAGGTTTCTACGTCGGTGTGAACGCCGGATATGGCGGCGGTGAATCGGCAATCATCACTGAGTCTCCTTTCGGGAGCGGAGTGTTGGCCCTCAAGTCGAACGGATTTCTCGGCGGCGGCCAATTTGGTTACAACTGGCAGGCCGCACAGTTCTTGTATGGCTTCGAAGCTGACATTCAGGGCACCGATGTGAAAAGCAGCCTCGGGATCCCCGCGCTTTTTGGCGGCGCCGCCGGCACGACGGTGGATTATTTCGGTACGGTTCGCGGACGCATTGGTTTCCTGCCGTGGGAGCGTTTCGTCGTTTACGCGACGGGCGGTCTCGCCTATGGACAGACAACAACCAACAGCGGCGTTCCACTCGGGACGAATACGAAACTCGGTTGGACCGCCGGCGCCGGCTTCGAATACATGATCGCACAAAACTGGTCTTTGAAGACCGAGTACCTTTACGTTGACCTGGGCAAGGACGCATTCAACCTAGATCAATTTGGCCTTCCCCCAGGCACCGGCTTCTCTGTCAGCGAAAAAACAGACATGCACGTCGTGCGCGCTGGTGTGAACTATCATTTCTAAGCGAACGAAGCTTAAGCGAACGAAGCTTTCAGACGTTGGCTGAGAACGAGACGCAAGAGGGGCCCCGGCGACGGAGCCCCTCAGTTATTTTTCACACTGCGTTGGTTTGCATTTTCTCGGCGTCGAAGGAGTGAAGCCTCGATGCCCTGTCACCGTACTGCTGCTTCACTGGAGCTTTTTTGTCATGCTTCGACGTCGTCAAGGCGCCGGACACGCCGCTCCCGTCTTCACCCAGGCCTCCACCAGCGCGCCGGCCTGCTGTTGCGTGCCCGGCACGGGTGAGCGGCCGAAGCCGGGCTTCCAGGCCCAGCCGACGAGGGTGTCCTTGCCGATATGGTCGATCAGGTCTTCCACCTTGCGNCCGCCATTGCGCGCGGGATCCCTGATCTGCTCGCAGATCTCGCCGACGGTCTTGCCCTCCCAGGCCATCTCGCGCGGGGCNAGNTGCCAGTCGGGATGGCCGGGCATGCGGCCGGGCTCGAAATTGGCCTTCTGGTGGCAGNTGTTGCAGCGCATCGCCTCGAGGCCGTGGCCGTCAGCGCCGCGCGTGACGGGCGGTTGATGCAGGCGGGCATTGTCGCCCTGGTGCGGCCTGTCGCCNGCNGGATGNCAATTGGTGCAGCGCGGATGCGTCAGCACCTTGCCGAGCTCGGTGAAGATTGCGGCCGAACGCTTCTCGGTGTCGCCGATCGAAGCAAAGCTCTCGGGCGAGGCGAGGGCGTGGCTTGCCGTCTCCGACGCCGCGTAGCCCGCACTGAGACTGCCGGCGAGTGCGGCGACCACGGCAATCATCTTGAACCGCACGTCGGAGATCATGATGCGTGTCACTTGGTGGCCATGAGGTAGCGCTTCGAGTCGGCGAGGATCACGTCGCGCACCGCCTCGTGATATTTGACGTAGCCGGTGCAGCGACAGAGATGACCGTCGAGCGCATCCGCGATGGTCTGCTCCAGCGCCTCGCGCGCGACCGGTGCCCGCGACAGGCGCTCCAGCAAGACCTGGCCCTCATTGAGGAAGCCCGCGGTGCAATAGCCGCACTGAAAGGCGAAATGCGCGATGAACGCCTTTTGCAGGGTCGAGAGCTCGCCGTCCCTCGCGTGCCCCTCGACGGTGCGGATCGATTTGCCGTCGAAATTCATGGCGGGCGCGACGCAGGTCGGGCTGGTGGTGCTGGTGCCGTCGGGCGCGTCGACGATGACGGCGCAGCTCAGGCATTGCGCGGCGCCGCAGCCGAACTTGGTGCCGGTCATGCCCAGCATCTCGCGCAGAAAATCGTTCATCGAGAGATCGTCGCGGACGTCCATCGGACCGTGCTTCTGGCCGTTGATGGTGAGGCTGAGGGTCGTCACGCGAGCACTCCCTTCAATAGGCTTGCGGTGACCGGCAGCGCACGGAAGCGATGGCCGGTGGCGTCGTGGATGGCGTTGATCAGCGCCGGCACGATCGGGATCATCACGACCTCCGCCATGCCCTTCGGCGCTTCGTCTGGTACTAGCGGCTTCAGCATCTCGATCTCGAGATCGCGGAGCGGCAGGTCGGAGCCGCGTGCGACCAGATAGCGCCCGAGATTCCATTCGCCGTTGCCCGGCCCGCCCTCGAACGGGGGCAGGGTTTCGAGCAGCGCGTAGCCGACGCCCATGGCGAAGCCGCCCTGGGCCTGGCCCATCACCACCTCGGGCACCAGCGCGGTGCCGCATTCGAACACGCTATAGGCCTTGGCGATGCGAAGCGCGCCGGTTGCGCGCTCGATCTCGACGCGGACGACCGTGCCGCACATCGAGGTGTAGGCGGTGCCGATCCGGTTGTTGTCGGTCGGCGGAAACTTGACGCTGGTGCGGTTGATCCGCTCGAACTTGCCGTTGCCTTTGCGGATCGCCAGCGCGTCGATCTCGGCGCGGTATTGCTCGCCGGACAGCGGGAAGCGTGCCCGCGACCACGC
>C688J18823_10002717_pt1 | contig 11095 bp, 9 predicted proteins | sample HopSoiMetagenom1_FD_18823 | JGI IMG/M metagenome (IMG submission 18823) | reverse complement strand
TAAAAGGTGTACTGGCCGGAGAGCGACGTCTCGGCGTCGGTGGCGCTCGCCTCGATGTGGACCAGCGGGTTGCCGGAAGCGTAATTCTGGCTTTCGTCGACGTAGAAGTAGTCCCCCCAGAGCACGTTCTGGTTGGTGGCGTCGCCCGTGCCGCCCGGCAGGAAGTAGCCGGGGTCGCCCGGGAACCGCAGGGTGCAGTTGCTCACCGTGTCGACCGTGATGTAGCCGCGGGCGATGTTGTCCCCCAGGTCGCGGCCGGAGCAGAGGCCGCCGAACACCGGCGAGGGCTTGCCGGTCAGGGAGAGCAGCAGGTGGCTCACGAAATCGGGCGGCAGCGGATTCGGCGGCGGCAGCAGGCCGTTGCAGCTCGCGAAGTTGATGTCCTGCGAGAACGCACCCTTGGGCGAGATCGTGTCGTTCGGGTCCTGCCCCGCCGAGGCGGTCTGCGGCATCCAGCCGGTGAGCAGGTCGCGCAGGCTGATCGTGTGCACGTCGTAGCCCGTCAGGTAGATGTTGAAGTCGAACACCGGCACCGAGAGGTCCGTCCACACCACCACGTGCGCCAGCACCGCCGTAGCCGAGGCGTTGTTGATCGAGAGCAGGGTGCTGATCCCGTTCGGCTTGCCGAAGTCCACCTCGAAATACGGCAGCAGCAACGTCGCCGCCGGGACCTCGTCGATGGTACAGCGGATGGCCCGGGCGGGCATGGATATGGATGCGAAGGCTGCCGCGACCAGCAGGACGACCGTGAGCTTCCTCATCAGAGCCCCTCCTTGGGAGTCGAGTCGAATACGTTTGGAGAATCGAGGCGTACTGCTGAAGCGGAGAGAGTATATACAGAACCGCGAGGGGCATGGCATGCACGCCCCGGCCACCGCGAACCAGCTGTTGCTATGCGATATGGAAGCGGGGATCGGCGATGCGCTCGCTGCGGCAGCGGGGGCAGCGGCTGGGGGCGTGGAGATGGCGGGCGGCGCGCTCGCGGAAGGTGAAGCCGCAGGAGAGGCAGCGGGCGGGGTCGATGCACAGCCGCTCGGGGCCCCGCCGGAGGCTCCGCTCGACGTGGCGGAGATCCTCCTCCAGAATCCGCGCCGGAGCTTCCAGCTCCCGCCGCAGCTCCTCGAACCCCCACTCCCCTGCGCCCAGGAGGTCGACGATCCGTTGGCGGAGCGTCGAGGTCGCTTCGAAACTAGAGTCCGGGTCGTCCACGATCAGTACAGTGCACCGGGGGGCGCCACCCGGGTCAGCTCCTCCTGGATCTCGCGGCAGATGCGGCCCTCGATCCGCCAGCGCTCCAGGAGGCCTGCCCGGCTGAGCTCACCGGCATAGCGAGCCCGCACCTCCCTCTCGATCCCAGGCCCATTGGCGGCCAGCGCCCGTTCACGTCCATCGGCGACGAAACGATGCGTCGCGCGTTCGTCCATGGATACTAGGATACCACTATCCGGTATCAGAGCTATGTCCGGTAGGCCGCCAGCCGCTCCGGCTTGCCCCAGGCGGTATAGAGGTCGATGATCCGCTGCCGCGCCTCCGCAGCATGCTTGGCACCGTCTCCCTTGTCTTTCAGGAGGATCGGATAGCTCCCCAGGAGCAGTGGCTCGGCCTCCTGATATCGACCGAGGGCGGTCAGACAGCCTCCGAGGACACTCTCGGTATCGGGAATCCGCCATGGGGTCTGCGGCTTAGCGCGGAAAATTGCAAGGGCTTCCCGCGCCAGAGGCTCAGCTTCGGCGGCCTTCCCCTCGGAGGGCAAAACCGAGGCGAGGTTCCGGAGGAAAACCCCCCGGCTCGGATGATCCGGTGGGAGCGTCTGGTCCGCGATCGACAGCGCTTCCCTAAAGCAACTCTCCGCACCCGCGAAGTCTCCGCGCGCCTGGAGCAGATTGCCGAGATTACTGAGAGATCCTGCTACTTTCGAGTTGGGTCCGGGGTAGAGCTTGCGGCGCAGGGCCAAAGATTCACGATAGTCGATCTCGGCATCTGCCAGGTTCCCCTGATCTTGTAGCAGAGAAGCCAGATTGTTCAGAGCGATGGCGACATCCGGGTCCGGTTGCCCTCCGGCGAGCTTGCTGCGAATCGCCAGAGACTCCCGGTAGTATTTTCCGGCTGTCGGGAAATCACCTCGCGTCTGGGCGAGCTTCCCCAAGTTGTTGAGGCTTATAGCGATATCCCGATCGACATTGGGAAGCGTCCGTTTGATCACCAAGCCTTCTTTATAGAGCCTTTCAGCTTGATCGAAATCCCCTTTGGCGTCGAGAATGGCTGCCAGATTGGTCAGACCTCTCGCGTACTCAATGTTCCGGGTATCTCCCCGCTGGCGCTGCAACTGGAGCGCTTCGTAAACGAGAGGCTCGGCCGCGGAGTCCTTGCCTAGATAGCGTAGTGTCGAGGCCAAATTGTGAAGGTCGTTCGCAATCCGTGGATCATTTTTCCCCAGCGTCTTCCGGTGCAGGTCGAGCGCGGTCTCGAACAACTGTTTTGCGCGATCCCACGAACCGAGGTTCAGATAGACTGTCCCCATCGTGCTCATCAGGTCGGCCCGCAGCTCCGGCTGCCCCGTGAAGCTCTGGTCCATCTTCTTGACGCCGCGATCCAGCAGCTCCCGGGCAGTGATATCCACTCCATGGGACAGTTTGGGATCGGGAGCCGAGGAGAGATCCACCAAGAAAGTCACGACCGCCTGGGACCGCTCCCGCGCCCGCTCCGCACGCTGCCAGAGCAGGGTCGCCGTAATGCTGAACCCCACGATCAGCAGCAAAGCGGCGGCGGCCAAGGGGACGGCCACCTTGTGGCGCCCCACGAACTTGCGGGTCCTGTAGGCAAGGGTGTCCTTGCGGGCGACGACCGGCAGCCCCTGGAGGTGGCGCTCGATATCGTTCGAGAGCTGGTCCACCGAGACGTACCGGCGCTGCGGCTCCTTCCGCATCGCCATGAGGACGATATTGTCCAGATCGCCCGCCAGCTGGCGGCGCAGGAGCCTCGTCTCACTGCTGGGCTCTTTGACCTCCTCCGCCCGCGCGATCGCGCTGCTGGGCCGCACCGGCTCCGTCTTGCAGATGGCGTCGACCAGCGCCTGCGGGTCCGTCGTCGGCCGGTACGGACGCTGGCCGGTCAGCAGGAGGTACAGGAGGACGCCCAGCGCGTAGACGTCGCTCGCCGTGGTGATCGGCTCTCCCCGGACCTGCTCGGGGCTGGCGTACTCGGGAGTCATGGGACGCAGGTCGAGCCGGGTGAGGGCGAACGGCTCCTGGGTGGGATCGAGGAGCTTGGCGATGCCGAAGTCGAGCAGCTTCGGGACCCCGTCGGCCGTCACCAGGATGTTGCCCGGCTTGAGGTCGCGATGGACGATCAGGTTCTGATGGGCGAAGTGGATGGCCGAGCAGGCCTGCCGGAACAGCTCCAGGCGCTCGCGGACGGCCAGCTTCCGCTCGGCGCAGAACTGGTCGATCGGCCGCCCCTCGACGTATTCCATGACGAAATAGGGACGGCCGTCCTCGGTCGTGCCGCCGTCGAACAGCTTGGCGATGTTCGGGTGATCCAGATGGGCGAGGATCTGGCGCTCGGAGCGGAAACGGCGGACGATCTCGTCCGTATCCATGCCGCGCCGGACGACCTTGATGGCCACTCTCTGCTCGAATTCCTGGTCGGCCCGTTCCGCCAGGTAGACCGCGCCCATGCCTCCCCGGCCGATCTCGCACACGATCCGCCAGACGCCGATGCGCTCCCCCACGGCGAGAGGCTCCACCTCGTCCAGCCGGATGCGGAAGACAGGAGTCTCGATGAAGTCGCCGATCTCCGTCTCGCAGGCGGCCAGCGACTCCACCTCGCGGCGGAGCTCCTCGTCCCCCTGACAGGCAGCCGCGATGAAGCCCGCCCGCTCGGGCCCGTCCTGCTCCAAGGCCTCGTCCAGGATGACTTTGATCTGTTGCCAACGCTCGGGTGTCACCGTTCCCCCGGAGCCTCCGGGCTCCCCTCGTATTGTCCGTCTACCTGAAACGCGAGAGGCGGCCATGGAAGGGCTCGCTAGCTCGGGGAAAGCTCCCGGCGCAGCCAGAGCTTGGCCGTCCGCCATTCCCGCTTGATCGTGGTCACGGAGATACCCAGGATGTCGGCGGTCTCCTCGTTGCTCAGCCCCGTGAAGAACCGCATCTCGACGATCCGGCCCTGGCGCTCGTCGAGCTCGGCGAGCCGCGTGAGGGCCTCGTCCAGGGCCACGACGTCGACGCCCCGCAGCTCGGGGACCGCGATCATCTCGTCCAGTTGGACGGTCGGTATGCCGCTCCCCCGTTTCGCCGCCTGCCTCCCCTTGGCGTAGTCCACCAGGATACGGCGCATCAGCAGGGCCGCCACGCCGAAGAACTGCTCCCGGTTCTGCCAATGGACCTTCCGCTGGTCCATCAGGCGCAAGTAGACCTCGCTGACCAGCGCCGTCGGCTGCAGGGTGTGACCGTCGGTCTCCCGCTGGAACAGACGCCCGGCGATCTGGCGCAGGTCCTCGAAGACCAGCGGGATGAGCTTCTCCAGGGCCGCGGTATCGCCCTGGCTCCAGTCGTGGAGGAGCTTGGTGACGTCGTCCGATGTGGAGGTAGACATCTGGCGAATGGGATCTTAGCAGATAGAGTGACCCTGTTTACCCCGACTTCTCGCGTTCTTTGTCAGGACCGGTTTTCCAAGACCGGCCTCCTCGTCAAGGGAGCGGTTGCGCGGGCAGGGCAGAACGACCAGGGCCAGGCTTGGCAGACCGCCCCCCTTTTTTGGCACGGCGTTCTTTGTCTTCATGACGCTTCATCGCGATGGAAATCGCGCGATGAGAATCATGATGATCCTGTTGATGCTGGCGAGCCTCGGGGACGATGCTGGACGGCTTTCTGGCCGGAGCTCAGGCCGTCCAGATGCGGATCTGGGTTGATCCAATAGCTCAGATCCATCCCCGAGCTCTCGCTCATTCCACAAATTCACAAATCGGACGGGAGCTCGGACGGTTGGTGATCACGGTCACGGGGAGAAATCCCTTTTGCCGGATGGCTCCCTGGCGGTTTCAATCCCCACCTTGCTTTCCGCCAGCGGGCGACCGCCCGCGGCCGGAACGATCCGGATGCTGTACTCCCCGTCCGGCAGCCGCGAGCGCTCCACGGCGAGCCAGCGCTCGCTGTCCGGGGTCAGCGGCATCGGGCCGCTTTGCCACACGACCTGCCTCTTGGCGTCGAGGATCTCGAACCGCCCTGGCTGCGGCGGGATCGTAGATTCCACGCTCAGAACCAGCAGGACGTAGCCCGCCTCGGGAGGGACCTCCACGACCGATCGACCGCGGGTCCTCTCTCCCAGGACGATGCTGTTGTTGCGGGAGGGGACGTCGAAGATCGGTGCCGGGCGGCGGTCCACCTCACCGCGCAGCACGGCCACCCAGATCCCGAGGCCGACCGCCAGGAGGGCGAACGTCGCCGCCAGCGGATACCCCCCTCCCAACCCCGGGTGCGGCTTCCACGCTGCGGCCGGACGGGCTTCCAGAGCGAGACCCCGGGCTCGCTCGGGGACCTCTCGGAGCCAGTCCCTGTATTCCGAGTCGGCGTCGACCTCCTCGGCGAGAGGCGAGGGCTCCAGGGTCCCGGCTTCCAGCCGCCGGACCTGCTGGCGCGCCTCAGCGACCGTCTCCGGTGCGAGCGATCCCGAGCGCAGCCCGGGCTCGAAGAGACGGTCGTCCAACCACGTGCCGAACCGGCACCGCAGGCAGAGCGGTCCGCCGGGCGCCGAGGCCGGGACCTCGACGTCCGCGCTGCCGGCGAAGGGGCTGGCGTCCGCGGGGACCGCCAGCAGCTCATCCCCCGGCCGCCGGTCGAGGATCGCCCACTCCACCGGGAGATCCGCGGTGGCCCGGAGGACGAAGAGGTCTCCCGGCTCCGCAGGCCCGCCGCTCAGCGAGCGAGCCCGTGCCCGCGCTGCCGACGGGAGCAACCGTTCACGAGGATCGTCAGTGGGCATCGAATCCGCTCTTCGGTCCTGAATAGATTGCTGCTAAAAAGATCTAACTGCAATTCTGCCCGTGTTGGCGGCGCGGCACCTCTCCAGGAGAGATCGCAGGATCTCATAGAGCCCGGGGAGCCGCTCCCGGGGGATGCGCAGCTGCTCGGCCAGCCGGCGCATGGAGAGTCGCTCCTCGTCATCGGCCTCGCGCAGGAGCTGCCCGAGCCGGGAGTCGGGCGCCGCGAGCCCTTCCCCTTCCGACGCCTGGAGCCGCACGAACTGCCAGAGCGTCACCAGGTACTCCCGGGTCTTCTCGCCGGTGTCCAGATGCTTCAGACCGGTCAGGACGCAGTCGACCAGCCAGCGGAAGAGCTGCCGCTCCTCGACCCGCTGGTCCGGCGAGACGACGCGGACCCGGCTCCGCCCCTCCTCGCCGTCGTCCTGCGGCACGGCCTCGCCCTGCGACTGGTCGAGGATCGCCACCCACCGCTTCCGCACGTCCGCCTTCAGGGGGCCGATCAGATCCCTGAAGGAGAAGGCGGCGAATCCTTCCCGCCGCAGGTCCGGCAGCCGCTCGCGCAGCCGCCGGACGACCTCCTCCTGCCGCTGGCCCCGCAGGGTGACCAGGTCCGGCAACAGATCATCGTTCCAGGAGGGTACCAGAGCGGCGATCTCCTCGCGTGACGCCACCGGGGATCGTACCTCGGGCGAGAAGCCCAGGACGGTGTCGTTGCGGACCCCCTCGTCTCCCGAGAGGACGTGCAGGGTCCCCTCGGCGATCGCCATCCGCACGGCGGACCGCAGCACCTCGAACACCTGCGAGCCCAGCGGGTCGTGCTCTCGCTGCCGCTCGTGCAGGAAATGGCGGATGTTCAGAAAGACCAGACCGTCGATGTTCGGCTTGACCGCGAGCTGAGCCTGCAGGCCGCGCAGGCGCTGGACGAAAATGTAGGAGTAGCACTCGAAGAGGAGCTCCTCCAGGGCGCCCAGCCCCGTCTCGCCGGGCGCTTCCCAGGTGTCCCAGCCGTAGATCCCGAGGTAGGCCGGAGGGCTCTCCCAGAGGCCCCGCTGCCGCAGCTCACCGCGCAGGGCCGCGCGCAGGGCGCTCCAGAGCGGCGCCAGGGAACCCTCGTCCAACAGCCGTCCCCCCGCCAGCAGGCGCACGTGCTCCGTGAAGGGATGTGAATCCCCCCGGAGGGTCGGTTTTTTCCTGCCCCAGAAGGATCTGACGGCGCTCACGCCCTTCTATTTCATCACAAGGCGGACCTTCTCCCGAAATCTTCGCTCGCGATCCAGCCAATCTCCGAATCCGTCCCGTTAATCCCCCCCAGGCGAAGTTGGGACGCCTCGAAAGCCGGCCGGCAAACGTACCGACCTGACCGCTCCAGCGGTCGGGCCGGATCCCAGAAACCTATTTGTTTCAACGTTTTCCATGGCCGTTCGGCCTTCAAGGAGAGGTTCATGATCGCTTACAACGCGTCGGTTCGCAAGGCTCTGTCCCCGGCTGTTTTCGCCGGTCTCCTGGTGCTCGTCGCCGCCGCCTCCGGCATCCCCGCGCAAGCCACAGACTGCCAGTCCGCTCTCGACGGCTCGAGCGGCTTCACGACCGTCGGCAACGGGGGCTCCACGTCGCAGACCGCGGGGGTCGTCGAGTGGGACGGCGAGGTGCTCAAGCTCGGTACCAACACGTCGGGAGTGTTGACCATCAGCGCCTCGGGCTCCCACTCGCGGGGCTCCCTCTACACCGAGGGCTCTTCCAGCACCCATCCGCTCGTCGGCCGGGCCCACATCGGCACCAATCAGCGGGAGCTCAAGGTGGTGATCCCCGCCGGTCACCACTGCATCGAGCTGACGCCGGGCCCCGGCGCGAGCGGAGACGTCGAGCTGATCGCGTCGTTCGTGGACGTCTGCCATCTCGGGACTCCGGACGATCACGGCGACAGCTTCCTCTGCGCCACTCCGATCACCGTGGGCGGCAGCCCGGCCAGCGGTGAGATCACCTCGACGGAGAGCGTGGACGATTCCGACATGTTCGTGTTCACGCTCACGTCCTCGGCCACGGTCACCATCGCGAGCACGGGCGGGGAGCAGGTGGGGGGCAGCCTCTACGACGGCAGCGGCTCGCTGATCACCTCGGACAATACCGGCTGGAGCGCATCGAATTTCTCGATCACCCAGTCGCTGAGCGCGGGTACGTATTTCATCGAGGTGACGGGCTCGGATGCGAGCAGCTACGGGCTGAGCGTCTCGACGCCGTAAGGAGATCAGCCGGCTTGGGGGCGGCCCCCCGCCCGGAACCTCACCCCTGTCCCCTCTCCCATCGCCCTCCCGCCGTCCGGGAGAGGGGAACGCGGTTGGAGCGGTGGTGCTTGTAGCAAGCCTTTTAGAATCGGTAGTGGTGCGGAAATACATCCTATAAGCACCAACGCTTCAGCTAAGTCCCCCTCTCCCGGACGGCGGGAGGGCGATGGGAGAGGGGACAGGGGTGAGGTTCCGGGGTGGGGGGCGTCCTCACTTCCGCCGGTTCGCCGCCAGCACCCGCTTGCGCAGGCGGAAGGTGGCGGGAGTGACCTCCACCAGCTCGTCCTCGCGGATGAACTCCAGCGCCTGCTCCAGGTTCATGATCCGCGGCGGCACCAGGCGCACCGCGTCATCCGACCCCGAGGCCCGCATGTTGGTGAGCTTCTTTTCCTTGGTGATGTTGACGTCGAGGTCGTTGGGCCGCGCGTTCTCCCCCACCACCATCCCCTCGTAGACCTCCTCGCCTGGAGAGATGAACAGCTCGCCGCGCGGCTGCAGGCCCTCGATGGCGTAGGCGGTCGTCCGCCCGGCGCGGTCCGAGACCAGGGCGCCGTTGGTGCGGTGGGCGATCTCCCCCTGCCAGACGTCCCAGCCGTCGAACAGGTGGTTCAGGATGCCCGTCCCCCGCGTGTCGGTGAGGAACTCGGAGCGGAAGCCGATCAGCCCCCGCGAGGGGACGCGGAATTCCATCCGCACCCGGCCGGAGCCGTGGTTGATCATCTTCATCATCCGCCCCTTGCGCACCCCCATCTGCTGGGTGACGACCCCGATGTAGTTCTCCGGGCAGTCGATCACCAGCATCTCCATGGGCTCGTGGAGCTGGCCGTCGATGCCGCGGGTGATCACCTCGGGCTTGCCCACCGACATCTCGTACCCCTCGCGGCGCATCATCTCGATCAGGATCGCGAGCTGCAGCTCGCCCCGGCCCGAGACCTGGAAGGCGTCGGGGGAGTCGGTCGGCTCGACCCGGATCGAGACGTTGGTCAGCGCCTCCTTCTCCAGCCGCTCCTTGAGCTTGCGCGAGGTGACGTGCTTGCCGTCCCGGCCGCTGAAGGGGGAATCGTTGATCGACAGCACCATGGAGATCGTCGGCTCGTCGATCTGGATGTGCGGCAGCGGCCGCGGGTCCTCGCGCTCCGAGAGGGTCTCGCCGATGCCCACCTCCTCCAGGCCGGCGATGGCCACGATGTCCCCCGGGCCGGCCTCGGCGATCTCCACCCGGCGCAGCCCGTCGTAGCCGTAGAGCAGGGAGGCCTTGGCCGGCAGGAAGCTGCCGTCGAGCCGGCAGACGGCGACCTCCTGGGCCTTGCGCACCCGGCCGTTGAAGATCCGCCCGATGGCGAGCCGCCCCACGTAGTCGTCGTAGTCGAGATTGGTGAACAGGAGCTGCAGCGGCATCTGCGGATCGAAGCGCGGCGCGGGCACCGAGCGGACGATCTCCTCGAAGAGCGGCTTGAGCGTCTCCTCCAGGCCGTCCGCCGTGAGCCCGCAGCGGCCTGCCCGGGCGTTGCAGTAGAGCACGGGGAAGTCGAGCTGCTCCTCGGTGGCGTCGAGGTCGATGAACAGGTCGAAGATCTCGTTGAGCACCTCGCCGGCCCGGGCGTCGGGACGGTCGATCTTGTTGATCACCACGATCGGCGGCAGGTTGGCCTCCAGCGCCTTGCGCAGCACGAAGCGGGTCTGCGGCAGCGGCCCCTCGCTGGCATCCACCAGCAGCAGGACGCCGTCCACCATCTTCAGCGTCCGCTCCACCTCGCCCCCGAAGTCGGCGTGGCCGGGGGTGTCGACGATGTTGATGCGGGTCCCCAGGAAGTGGATCGACGTGTTCTTGGCCATGATGGTGATGCCCTTCTCGCGCTCGAGGTCGATCGAGTCCATCACTCGCTCGGCCACGTGCTCGTGGGCGCCGAAAGTGCCGCTCTGCCAGAGCATCGCGTCCACCAGCGTGGTCTTGCCATGGTCCACGTGGGCGATGATGGCGAGGTTGCGCACGTCGTCTCGGGTCTCGGAAGTCAAGGCCGTCCTCTCGTTCTTTCGGGGAATCTAAACGGGTAAATCGGAAAAGCTTACACGCCCCCGCGCGGGGGGCGGGAGGATACCACAACCGCGGAGAGGGGAAATTTAATCCCTGCTCAGTGCCCGGACGGCTTCAGCGACCGCATCGCCCGCAGCGCCTTCTGCACGGTGGCGACCTGGTCGGGCTCGAAGTAGGCGAGCTCGCAGCGGGTGCAGACCCAGGCGGGGACCTGCTCCCAGGCGAGGCGGTACCCCTCCCCTTCCAGATGCACCGGCGCCGTCCCCTTCTCCACCGGCCCCTGGCAGCGCAGGCAGCGCATGGGGAGCACCTCGGGATCGGGACGCAGGCGCGTCGTCTGGCCGGTGATGGGGAGCGTGGCGTCGAGATCCACCGGCGGCTTCACCACACCCAGAGGGCCGAGACGGGTGGGAGGGGCGCTCTTCATGGGGACCGGAATCCGAGAGCCAACCTTCATCAGCATCGGGGTGCTCCTTCTTCGCAAGCGAAATCGTACAGCAGCGGATCGTTTTATTTGCAAGGATCTTGCCCGCCGGGCCGCCCGGGGATCAATCCCCGGGCTACGAAGCGAACGAAAAGCCGGGTGAACCCGGCTCCGGAGCCAGAAAGAGCGAACCCGAGAGCCGGCTTCAGCCGGCTTTTCGGTTGCAGCGTAGCCCGGGCATTGATGCCCGGGCGGCCCGGTGTGCCATCATGCGCCGGCCTGGAATGCTCCTCGCATCGCGGACGCTTACAACGGACATGAAACCCGCCCTGGCCCTCCTGCTGCTCGCCGTGCAGGCGCCGGCCCTCCGGCCC
>C688J18823_10002716_pt1 | contig 11095 bp, 8 predicted proteins | sample HopSoiMetagenom1_FD_18823 | JGI IMG/M metagenome (IMG submission 18823) | reverse complement strand
CTTGGTGNTCTTCCCTTTTGCNATCGGNCCGAANCGCAGCGAATCCATTACCGCNAGNGGACGNGCGCCCATCGTAAAAATNTCGCGCAGGATNCCGCCCACGCCGGTCGCCGCGCCCTGGAACGGCTCGATGTAAGAAGGATGATTGTGCGACTCGATCTTGAATGCGCAGACCCACCCATCGCCGATGTCAATGATGCCGGCATTTTCGCCCGGCCCCTGCACCACTAGCTTCGAGCGAGTAGGGAGGCGCTTCAGGTGCACGCGAGAGGATTTATACGAGCAGTGCTCACTCCACATCACGCTGTAGATCCCGAGCTCGGTCAGGGTGGGCGTGCGCCCCAGCGCCTTAAGGATCTTCTGGTATTCCTCAGCCGTGATGCCGTGCTCTTCGATGACTTCGGGAGTGATAGCGGGAGTGTTGTCGAGCGCAGTAGGCATAGTGGGAAGCTTTATTTTCTCACGCCAGAGCTGGTTTTGAAATCGAGGCCGGGACGAGGTGTACCTTTCCCCGTCCAGCAGCATCTCACTTGGTAATTAACGCACGACCGTCCTGATATAGATGTCAGGCCCGCTCAGGCAGCCGAGAAACCGCGGCTCCTGGGCTTTCTTTTGCTATTACTTGGCTGATGCCGGAGCCGGGAAGCGGCGATACAGCCGAGCGATCCACCAGACGGTCGAGAGCAGGAACCCGACCAGCAGCGCCACAAAAACAGTGTTGTCCAAGCGATGCTCCGGGTTCAGGTTCGCGCGAATGGCCAGATGCAGCACCAGCACGATGAACGCGATCGTGAGGACGCCCATCCATTGCATCTCCTCCTCAAGGAACCGGAGAGATTCGTCTTTCCGCTCTTCTGCCAGCCAGTATTTCCGGTTCGGCAGGTTGATCAGCGAGACTGGAAGCCGGCGCAACAAGCTCGGTGTGAACATGAAAACGGCACTAAGGCCCAGCAAGAGCACCCACGAAAAGATGAAGAAGAACTCGCGCGGCGCCCAGCCGTTGGGCTGTCCGCCGGCACCATAGTGCTGGGCTACTACGGCTGGCAGTCGGGGATAGTAGTAGATAGTCTGCGCCGCATGCAGCAGCACGATCGTGATCCAGCCATAGAGGGGCTTCCATCCGGCTCGCATCGTGCATGGATTGTCTCAGCTTTTCGCCGCGCTTGGAACCTAAGATAGAAATACTTCTCACAATTTTCATGATGGGTGTCGCGGAAATTGCTTTAGGATTGTCTGCAACCGCACAAATGCAGGAGAGCCTTCATGAGTAGGGGTGCGCTCGAATATCTGAGCGCCAGCGACTGGAACCTGGTCGCATCGAAGTCGAAAAAACTTTCTTTCGAGAGAGAACAATTCCTCATCCGCGAAGGGTCGGCGGCGAAGACCGTCTTTCTCATCCGCTCGGGCAAGGTCCGCGTCGAACGGAACAACGGCGGCGGACGCGCCCTGCTGGTTACTCTCGGTCCCGGCGCCATCTTTGGCGAGATGGCCTTCATCGAAGATGCGCTCGCCAGCGCTTCCGTCGTGGCCGACGGCAAGGTGGAGGTGGACGCGCTCGAGGTCGCCGACCTCAAGCAGATGTTCGAGGCGTTCCCGCACTTCGGCGCCCGCTTCTATCGCTCCGTCGCGGTCACTCTTTCACAGCGCCTGCGCGAGACATCAGGCCTGCTCGCCAAAGCCAAGAACTCCTCCAAGTAGCTCAACTTCGCCACCTGCACGATTTGGTAGTCTGTTGGTTCGCATGGCGAACCCACCTTCCAAGTCCGTGATCGTCGGCACCGCCGGCCATATTGACCATGGAAAGACAGCGCTCGTAAAGGCACTCACCGGAATCGATGCCGATCGCCTCGAAGAAGAAAAGCGCCGGGGGATCACCATTGACCTTGGTTTCGCTCACCTGGAACTCGCTGGCCCGACCGGCGAAAAGCTGCGCCTGGGTTTCGTAGATGTTCCGGGGCACGAGCGCTTTGTCCGCAACATGCTGGCCGGAGTTGGCGGCATGGACATCGTTCTCTTCGTCATTGCCGCCGATGAGGGCGTGATGCCGCAAACCCGCGAGCACTTCGACATCTGCCGTCTGCTCGGCATCGAACGCGGCATCACCGTGATCACGAAATCGGACCTGGTGGATGCGGCGGCGCTTGAATCGCCGAAGCATGAGTTGGCGGAATTCTTCCGTGGCTCGTTCCTTGATCCCGCAACAGCGCCGATGATTGCGGTGAGCACGAAGTCGGGAGCCGGCCTGCAAGAATTAAAATCTGCGCTTGCAAATGTCACAGCAACAGTGCCGGCACGCAACGGCAATGCATTTTTCCGTCTCCCGATAGACCGCGTTTTCGCTATGAAAGGGTTCGGCACCGTCGTAACTGGCACTTTGATAGCGGGAAAGGTGCGCAAGGACGAAGAGGTTGAGGTCTTTCCCGGCGGCAAACGTCTGCGCGTCCGCGGCGTTCAGGTACACGACCAGCAGGTAGACGAAGCCCGTGCCGGCCAGCGTACAGCGTTGAACTTGGCATCCGTCGACAAAGACGAACTCGCGCGCGGGATGATGCTGGCAAGTCACAACACGTTCCGACCAACAGAGCGCGTTGATGTGTCGCTTTCGTTGCTGAAGAACGCCAAATCGCTGAAGGACCGCGCACGCGTTCACTTCCATTGCTACACAGCGGAGATGATCGCTGAGGTGCATCTGCACCGGGGGAAGCAGCTTGCTGCCGGGGAAAGTGGCTTCGCCCAATTACGGCTCACCGCACCAATTCTTTTGCTGCCTGGCGACCGCTTCATCATCCGTCAGTTCTCACCAGTCGTCACCATCGGCGGCGGAACTGTATTGGACAATGCGCCCGAACGTAAACGCAGCGAGGAAAGCGACTCTTTTCTCGGCGATATGCAATCCGGCGACGCTGCCTCGATGTTGCGCGCGCGCATTCTTCGGCGGCACGACTTCGGCATCAGCTTGCAAACGCTCGTGGCCGAGACTGGCTTGCGACCGGAAGTGATTTTACGGAGCCTTGAAGCCGAGCTCGCGAATGGCTCCATAGCGCAAATAGCCGGCTTTTACATCCACGGCGCCAGCCTTCTCGGCTTTTCCTTGTACATGGTCGAAGCGGTCACAACCTTTCACCGCGAGAACCCTCTCGTCTCCGGCATCAGCAAAGAACGGCTGCGCGAGCAGCTTGGGCTTTCTCACCCTAAAGAAATCTTTGCCGCCGCTTTGGACCAACTGATCAGCGCGAACAAGCTGCAGCTCTCGGGCGAGCTGGTTTCCCTCGCCGGCCGCACGGTCACGATGAAGGATGACGAAGCGCGATCGAAGACGACCATTGAAAGGGCCTTCGCGACGGCAGGGCTGAAAGTTCCGGCACTGAAAGATGTTCTCTCGGGCGTAAAGGTAGACAACGCGCGGGCGCAGAAGATCGTCACTCTCCTGTTGCGCGAAGGAACGCTGGTAAGGCTGTCTGACGATCTTGTCTTTCATCGCGACGCGCTTGGCGCCTTGAAGCAATCCCTTGCCGAGCAGAAGCACAACTCAGACAAACTGGACGTCGCTCGATTCAAGCATCTGACCGGCGTTAGCCGCAAATATGCCATCCCGCTTCTCGAGTGGCTCGACCGCGAACGCGTAACGCGCCGCGTGGGCGATGTGCGAATGATCCTCTGAAATAAAATGGCCCGCCAAAGCGGGCCATTCCCTTTCCGTTTTGCTCGATCACCACACGCGACAAGCCGGCTGCCGCACCATCGGCGCTCCCGCTTTGCAGCTGAAGGCCTGATGGAATTCCGGCATGTTCTGCACTACGCCGTTCACGCGGAACTTGTCAGGCGAGTGCGGATCGAGCGTGACCATCTCCTTGGAGAATTCTTCGCGACGGTTATCGCACCACACCTGCCCGAAGCCCAGGAAGTAGCGCTGCTCGGGGGTGAAACCGTCGATCTTCTCCATGACTTTAGGATCGCTCTTCGATTTCTCCGCGAGCGTCTGCTGCAGCGCCATAAAGGCGATGCGCGCCCCACCATTGTCGGCCGTGTTCTCTCCTAGCGTGAGCTTGCCGTTCAGGTGCATGTTGGCGACCGGCGAGAATCCCGCATACTCATCCTCGATGCACTTGGCGCGCTCCTCGAACTTCTTGCCGTCTTCCGCGGTCCACCAGTCGTTCAGATTTCCCTTAGCGTCGAACTTACGGCCTTCATCATCGAAGCCGTGCGTCATCTCGTGTCCTATCACCAGGCCGATGCCGCCGAAGTTCACCGCGTCATCCATCGAGTTCTCGAAGAAGGGCGGCTGCAAAATGCCCGCCGGGAAGGTGATGTCGTTCATGGATCCGCGATAGTAGGCATTCACCGTCGGCGGGCTCATCTCCCACTCGCCGTGATCGACCGGCTTTCCGACGCGGTTCAGGATGCGGTGCTTCTCAAATCCTTCACCGCGGTTGATGTTGCCGTAAAAATCAGTTCGGTTGACTGCAAGCAGGGAGTAATCACGCCACTTATCGGGATACCCGATCAAGCGCGCAAAGGCCTTCAGCTTGTCATCCGCCTTCTGCTTGGTGACATCGCTCATCCAGTCGAGCGACTGGATGTCTTTTCCGAGCGCGGTGTGCAGCGCGTCTACCATCTGCAGCATGCGTCGCTTACCTTCCGCTCCGAAAGTCTGGTCTACGTACACTTTGCCGAGCGCTTCGCCCAGATTGTTGTCCACGTAATCCACGCAACGCTTCCAGCGGTCGCGGTTCTTCTCTGCGCCGCTCATGATGCGCTGATTGAAATCGAAGTCTTCTTCCACGATCGCTTTGTTCAGATACGGGGCACGGGCGTCGAGCAACTTCCATCGCAGATAGGTCTTCCAGTGCTCCACGGGATGTGCCTCGATTGCAGCGTTCACGCCTTTCAGGAAGTCGGGCGGGGCAACGTTGATTTCCGTGAATGCCGGCACTTTCATCACCGTCCAGTAGCGCTGCCAGTTGAAGTTCGGGCTCAGCTTCACAAATTCGGCGCGCGACATCTTGTGGTAGACGTTGTTCGGATCGCGGCGGAAAGTACGATCCTGTGAGACCTTCGCCAGGTCAGTCTCGATGGCCATCACGACCTTGGCTTCATCGGCAGCCGCTTCCGGCTTATCGCCGAGCAGCTGGAACATCTTTTGCACGTGCAGTTGATATTTTTCGCGCTTCTCTTTTTTGTCGGCTTCATCTTTCACGTAATAGTCGCGGTCCGGCAGCCCGAGGCCGCCTTGGTCGAACTGCGCGATCATGCTCTCGGCGTTCTTGAAGTCCTGGCGCGTGGTGAAGCGCAGCAGCGAAGCAACCCCAAAGTTCTGCAGATGCGCGAGCTGCTCCGCCATATCAGCCTTCGACTTCATAGCTGCGATGTGGTCGAACTCGGGCTTCAAGACTGACGTCCCTTTCCGCTCGACGGAAGCTTCATCCATGCAGGAAGAGTAGAAGTCGCCTATCTTCTTTTCGTCCGCTGTGCGCTTCGGCTTCGGCTGGGCCACTTTCTCGAGGATGTTGTGCTCGATGGCCAGGTTCCGCTCGTAGAGTTCACTGAAGCGGTCCCAATCGGGATACTCGGCGGGGATGGGGTTCTTCTTGATCCATCCGCCGCATGCGTATTGATAAAAGTCCGCGCACGGATCAGCAGAAGTATCCATCGCGTTGGGATCAAAGCCGGCGTGCAGCCCGGTCTTCGAGTCTACGACTCGGTTATCGCCGGAAAACAGCGGCAGGGCAGTCGCAACCAGGGCGACACAGAGAAGCATTCGCAGCAAACGCATAGTCATCCTCACATCAGAAATAACGAGGCGCCGATGGCTCGGCGCCTCGACGTTCTCTTACCAAATACGGCACGCCTTGGCGGCGACCATGGGCTGCCCAGCCTTGCAGCTGAAAGCCTTCTGGAACTCCGGCATGTTTTGCACCACTCCCAAGACGCGGTATTTGCTGACCGAGTGCTCGTTGGTCTTGGCTTGCAAAGCTGCTGCCTGGTCGCGGTAGTTGTTGCACCACACTGTTCCCCAACCCAGAAATACGCGCTGCTCGGGAGTGAAGCCGTCAATCAGCGGCTGTTCTTTTCCGCCAAGTGAGTCTTCGAGCGCGTTGTAGGCGATCCGTAAGCCGCCGTTGTCAGCTGCGTTCTCGCCAAGAGTCAGTTTTCCGTTCAGGTGGATCGGCTTATCCGGGTTCGCAGGGTCTTTCACCGTAAACGTGTTGTACTCATCCACGATACAGCTGGCGCGCTCCTTGAACTTCTGTTCATCCTCCGGAGTCCACCAGTCACGCAGGTTGCCTTCCGCGTCGTACTGCGCACCTTGGTCGTCAAAGCCGTGAGTCAGCTCGTGGCCGATCACCCCGCCGATGGCACCGTAATTGATCGCGTCGTCATTGTCTTTGGAGAAGTACGGCGGCTGCAAGATGCCGGCAGGAAAGTTGATGTTGTTCATTTGTGGATCGTAGTAAGCGTTGAGTGTGTCGGCCGTCATCTGCCATTCGCTCTTGTTGGCGGGTTTGTGGATGCGGGCCAAAGTCCACTTAAGATCGTCGCCGGCCACGCTCCACCAATTCGCAAGCGGTATGGTGCGGCGGATGACGGCGAAAGGATACGTGCGTGGGTGCTCCGGATAACCGATCTTGTTGGTGATGCCGTGGAACTTCACCATCGCGGCCTTCTTGGTCTCGGCTCCCATCCAGTCGAGTGATTGGATATCATTCGCCAGCGCCTTCTCTAGGTTGGCGACCATAGTATCCATGCGCTGTTTGCTCTCGGGACCGAACTTCTTCTCCAGGAACAGAATGCCGAGGTCCTCACCCAGGGAAGCGTCGGCGGAGGCAATGCAGCGCTTCCAGCGTGGGCGCATCTGCTTGGCTCCGGTTAGCTGCTTTCCGTAAAAATCAAAATTCTCATCGACGAATTTTGTGGGCAGCAGCGGACCGGCAGCCACGGAAGCGTGCACCAGGTGCCATTTCAGGTAGGTCTTCCAGTGGTCGAGCGGATGCGCTTGGATGGCAGCATTCATCCCTTTCACAAAATTCGGTTCGCGCACGTTGGCGGACTGTGTTGCGGGTTCACCGACCGCAGTGAAGTATGCCTTCCAGTTAAAGTCGGGCGCCAGCGCCTGAAGCTCCTTCACCGCCATCTTGTGGTAGATACTGTTCGGATCACGCCGATCCGTGCGCGTCATGGAGACCTTGGCGAGATCGGTCTCAATCGCCATTACCGTCTTCGCGTCAGCAGCAGCTTTCTCCGGCGTCTCCCCGAGCAGCTTGAACATGTTCTCCACATGTTTTACATAGCCTTCGCGCAATGCCTTGGAACGGGCATCATCATCCACGTACATGTCACGATCGGGAAGGCCGATGCCACCGGCGTCCACAATGGGAATCAGCTTCTTCGCATCCTTGTCGTCGAGGCCCGCAGTGAAATCAAAAAGCGATTTCGCGCGGCCCGATTGCGCGAATTGCGTTCCGTCGCGCATACCCAACGCATGCATGTGCGCGATCTGTGCCGCCAAGCCGGCTTTCGTACTGAGTGCGTTGATGCGGGCTAGCTCGGGCTGCAGGGGCGAGAGCCCGGCGGTGTTGATGCCACGCTCATCCATGCACGCCGCATAGTAGTCGCCGACGCGGCGCTCAGCAGGACTTCGTTTCGTAGTTGGGTTCGCGGCGACTTCCAGCGCCTCGTGCAGCGCATCCAGATTCTGGTCGAACACCATACCGCCCACCCCGTAGGTAGCGCGGTCCGCAGGTATCGGGTGCTTTGCCAGCCAGTTCCCGCATGCGAATTGATAAAAGTCCACGCAGGGCTCAACCGTCTTGTCGATATTCTCCGAGACGAAAGATGTTTTTGCTGCGGAATCTTGAGCGAATGCTGCGGACGCGAAGGCGACCAGGAGGAGCAGTAAACCCGTTCTGCGCATGTGCAATGCCTCACCAGAGATTTTTAGCGGTGAGAAGTGTAAACGATTGGCGGGGTTTGGCGCACGGCCTACACGACGTTTACCGGCAAAATTTCGGAGGCGGAACGGAGTTCGTCCCTTCAGAATGCTGCTGGTCACTTACATCGACGAGCAGCTACCTAAAACAGTTTGAAGTGGATGGTCAGATACTTCTTCGGATTCTCGCGGATCGCCTTCACCAGGTTGCGTGTTTCCACCAGCATCTGGTCAGCGTTGTTATAAAGCGACGGATCTTTGAACAGCTTGCCGGCAGAGCCTTCGCCGTTGTCGAGCTTGGTGGCAAGGCTCGAGAGCCGTGTCATCGTGTTGTCGAGCTTGCGCGCGAATTCTTCATCTTTCGCGAACTTCCCTAGCGCGCCCTTGCCCGCGTTCACGTCATCCATCAGCGCGTTGACCTTCGCCACGGTCTGGTTGGCGTTGTTGTAGAGGCTCGGATCCTTGATCAGTTTGCCGGCGGTGCCTTCGCCACGGTCGATTGCATCGACGATCTTGTTCAGCTTGTCAACGGTGGCGTTCAGCTTGCGATACATCTCGTCGTCATTGAGCAATTTCCCGATCGTGCCGTGACCTTTGCGGACCTCTTTCACAAGCGCCTGCGCTTCGGTGACGGTGTCATTCAGTTTGTTGAACAACGACGGATCGTAAATGAATTTGCCGATCGAGCCTTTGCCTTGCTGGATAGCATCAACTATCTTGTTCACGTTCTGCAGAGTCGTGTTGCTGGCGCGTACCACGTCGGAGATGCCGGGCGCATTCTCCGACTTCAATTCGTCCCCATCTTGCGCCTTGGGTCCTTTGGCTTGCAGGCTGTCGATATCGACAAAGGTCTCGCCCAAAACACCCGCTGTCGCCAAGGACGCAAGAGAGTCTTTGTGAAGCGCGTCTTCGAAGCGCGTACTCACCTTCAGCGTCATTTCTACCGGCGTCGCACCCCGATTGGGCACGATCCGAACGCGTGTCACGTTGCCAATGTCCACCCCCTGCAGCCGCACCGGGGCTCCGGTTCGCAGGCCCTCCGCGTTATCAAAGTACGCTTTGAGGTAGATCTTTTTGGTGAATAGCCCCTGCGCGCTCGTCATCAGGAAGATGAGCGTAGCCAAAGCGATGGCGGCCACCACGACGGTGATCCCCACCCGCAACTCTGACCAGTGGAGCTGTTTCTGGCTCGGCATAATGTTGGGAATTACAGAAGCGTCGCATCATAGCAGATGAAAGCTCGTAAGTCAGTAGTGATGCAGAGGTTAGCTCTCGGTGCGGGCGGGACCGGTTCGCTTTGCGCTCGATGCCTCAGCTTTCGAGGATCACCTGCGCCAGGGCTTGGTCTTTGGTATGGGTTATTGAGAGTGCGGCGCGCTGCGTCCCTAACTTTGCCGCGAACTCGGCGGCCTTGCCGCGGATCAGAATAGTCGGCCGTCCGCCCGGCTCGCGCCCGACTTCAAAATCCTGCCAGCTGACGCCGCGCCGCAGCCCTGTCCCGATGGCTTTCATCGCGGCTTCCTTGGCGGCAAAACGCGCGGCATAACGCTCGATGCGGTTGCGTTTGCTTTCGCAATATTTCCGTTCGGCTTCGGTGAAGACGCGCTTCAGGAACCGCTCACCAAAGCGATCGATGGCATCGCGCACGCGCCCGACCTCGCAAATGTCCACACCCGTGCCTACGATGGCCATGGGAAAACGGTAGCACAGGGCCAGAGTTCCCTTGGAAAGCACCCGCCAAGCGCCTTTTGATTGCTCAGAACAATCCCGGATACTGCACTTCGCCATCGATCATCTTTGCTTCCGCCGTGAGTTTGTGTGGACGTGCAGGCTTCGCGTCGTCAATGTGTAGCACGGTGTGGCCGTGCAGAGCGAGGTAATCGGAAACCAGCATGCGATGGCAATGGAAGAAGACGCGTTCGGCGCACATGATCGCCGTCGGCTTGTATGCCGCTGCCTTGATCACTCCTCCGACGGCGGCTCGAAATGGCGGAGTCAGCATGTAGTCGGCATAGTTGCGAAAGGAATCGTTCCGCAGGCCGGTGTTCGGGGACTTCTCCAGTGACTTCCCCCTGCGCCCGCCCAGATCTTTTTCCCAAACATACTCAATGCCGGCTTCCGCCAGCGCTAGTTCCATCGGCTCGCGGTTGAATTGCGGAAGCCGCCGGGACATGGGAAAAGCGCGGATGTCGAACAAAGTTGTGATCTGGTGAGCTTTGAGAACGGATACGAAATCATCCCACTCGCGCGTGGAATGTCCGATGGTGTAGACGGTGGCCACTACTGCGAGATGCGCACCAGGGCCTGCGTGATCGCCGCATCTTGCTCGGGAAAGACGGTTCGCAGATCGAGCAGCACGCGGCCATCTTCGATGCGTGCCACGATGGGCGGCTCCACCGCGCGCAACCGCACTGCGAACGAATCCGCGTTCATCGACTGGTGAGTTACCGCAAGCAGCGCCGTGGGAAGCGTTGCCGAGGGCGCCGTCCCGCCGCCGATCACGGATTCGCCCTCGATGATCTCAGCCTTCAACGCGGCGGCATCGCCGACCTTCGCCTTCACCGCTTCGGCGCGAGCGCGGATCTCACTCACCGGCAGGCGCAGCATGCGAATCGCAGGAACTGCGTTGTGGTCCTGCTTGATGTAAGCCATGAGAGTGGCTTCGAGCGCCGCGTAGGTGAACTTATCCACACGCAACGCGCGGAACAATGGGTTCGCGCGGATGCGCGCAATCGCTTCCGGACGGCCGCTCAGCATTCCGGCTTGCGGACCGCCGAGGAGTTTGTCTCCCGAGTACGCGACCACGTCCACTCCTGCTCGCAAACTTTCCTGCACGCCCGACTCTCCCTCGATCCCCAACGACCGCAGGTCGACCAAGGCACCGTTGCCGAGGTCTTCGACGACAGGGATCTTGTGCTTGCGTCCGAGCGCGACCAGTTCATCGAGCTTCGGCTGCTCGGTGAATCCGACCATCTCAAAGTTCGAGCGGTGTACTCGCAGCAGGATCCTGGTCTTCTCGGTGATTGCTTTTTCGTAGTCTGCGATGCGGGTCCGGTTCGTGGTTCCAACTTCACGCAGCGTCGCGCCTGCCTTGGTCATGACTTCGGGGACGCGGAAGCCGCCGCCGATTTCGACCAGCTCTCCCCGCGAGACGATGACCTCTCCACC
>C688J18823_10002715_pt1 | contig 11098 bp, 13 predicted proteins | sample HopSoiMetagenom1_FD_18823 | JGI IMG/M metagenome (IMG submission 18823) | reverse complement strand
TTTACTGGCTCGGGTCCGCAAAATTTACAAACGAAGCGGCTTACCTAAACCGCAAGTTTGCCGCGTTCTGGGGAACGAATAACTCCGATCATCAGGCGCGCATCTGTCACTCCACCACCGTCACTGGAGTAGCCAACACCTGGGGCTACGGTGCGATGACCAATAACTACAACGATATCCGCAACTCAAAGACGATCTTGGTAATGGGCGGCAACCCGGCTGAGGCCCATCCGGTTTCACTACAGCATATTCTCGAAGGCAAGGAACTCAACCGCGCAAACCTAATCGTCGTCGACCCGCGCATGACGCGAACCGCGGCGCACGCAACCGAATATGTTCGGGTGCGGCCCGGAGTGCACATCCCGACGATCTATGGGATGCTCTGGCACATTTTCCAGAATGGCTGGGAAGATAAGGAATTCATTCACCAGCGCGTCTACGGCATTGAGGACATCCGCAAGGAAGTAGCAAAATGGACGCCCGACGAGGTCGAGCGCGTCACCGGCTTGCCCGAAGCACAGGTCAAACACGTCGCCAACCTTTTCGCTCACGAGAAGCCCGCCACGCTTATCTGGGCAATGGGCCAGACCCAGTACGCCACCGGTACTGCAAATGTTCGGGCAAGCTGCATTCTGCTGCTTGCCACTGGCAACGTGGGTCATCCCGGCGGGGGCGCCAATATTTTCCGCGGCCATACGAATGTCCAGGGTGCCACCGATCTCGGTCTCGATGTGGCGACGCTACCTCTCTACTACGGCCTGTCCGAAGAAGCGTGGCAGCATTGGTGCCGGGTCTGGCAAGTCGATATCGGCTGGATGCGATCCCGCTTTGCCACCAAGACTCTGATGGAGAGTCCCGGGATTCCGAGCACGCGTTGGTTTGATGCCACGTTGCTGCCGAAGGATCAGGTCAGTCAGCCCAACACCTTGCAGGCGATGTTTGTGATGGGGCACGGCGTCAACACTATCACCAGAATGCCGGAAGCAGTTCGAGGACTGGAAAAGCTTGACCTTTTGGTGGTGTGCGACCCCTACCCAACCGCCTGGTCCGTGCTCTCGGAACGTAAGAACGGCACGTATCTCTTGCCGGCTTGTACCAGCTTTGAAATGGACGGCTCACGCACAGCATCCAACCGTTCGCTGCAGTGGGGCGAACAAATCGTTAAGCCAATCTTCGAAGCGAAGAACGACTACGACGTGATGTACATGCTCGCGAAGAAGCTCGGCTTCGCCGATAAGATGTTCAAGAACATTAAGGTGGAAAACGGCGCTGTGTCTGCTGAAGACATCTTGCGCGAGATTAATCGTGGCGGATGGTCGACCGGGTACTGCGGTCAATCGCCTGAACGCCTCAAAGCCCATATGAGGAACCAGGCAAAGTTCGATCTGGTTACCCTCCGCGCGCCAAAGAATGATCCCGAAGTTGGTGGGGATTATTACGGTCTGCCGTGGCCGTGCTGGGGGACGCCGGAATTCAGACATCCTGGAAGTGGAATACTGTACAACACAAACCTGCCAGTGAAGGAGGGTGGTGGAACGTTCCGTGCCCGTTTCGGCGTTGAGCGCGTGGTTAAACGCAAGGTCATGCAGAACGGACAGGAAGCGGAAAAAGAGGAGCATGACAACTTGCTCGCCGAGGAGTCCTACTCGCTCGGCTCGGAAATCAAGGATGGTTATCCGGAGTTTACTCTCGGTGTCCTCAAGAAGCTTGGTTGGGACAAGGACCTCACCGCTTCGGAGATGGAGATCATCGAGCGGGTGAACGCAGCCAATCCCAATGCCGTTTCCTGGTCGCTCGATCTTTCCGGCGGAATCCAGCGGGTGGCGATCGAGCACGGCTGCAGCCCCTATGGCAACGGCAAGGCGCGTATGATTGCCTGGAACCTGCCAGATCCGGTCCCGGTGCACCGCGAGGTCATCTACACGTCGCGGCCCGATCTCATCGGAAAATATCCGACGCCTCCGGACGCGTTACAATTTCGAGTCCCCAACATCGGTTTCACCGTCCAGAAGTCTGCTGTCGAAAGGGGCATATTCAAGCAATTCCCGCTTATCCTGAGTTCAGGCCGGCTGGTCGAATACGAAGGCGGCGGCGAGGAGACGCGCTCCAACAGGTGGCTCGCCGAATTGAAGCAGGATATGTATGTCGAAATCAATCCGGCAGACGCATCCGTCCGCGGTATCAAGGATGGCGGCTGGGTGTGGGTCAGTGGAGCTGAGAGCAATTCCAGGACGCGGGTAAAGGCATTTGTGACCGAGCGGGTCGGCAAGGGCGTCGCCTGGATGCCCTACCACTTTGCCGGCTGGTACGAAGGCGCGGATCTGCGCAGCAAATATCCGAAGGGTGCCGATCCGATAGTACTTGGTGAGAGCGCTAACACACTGACGACCTATGGCTACGACCCTGCCACGGGTATGCAGGAACCCAAGGCAACGCTCTGCGAGATCAGAGCGGCGTAAGAGGTGAACAGATCGTGGCTCGCGTCAAATTTTTGTGTGATGCCGACCGTTGCATCGAGTGCAACGCCTGCGTGACGGCCTGCAAGAACGAACATGAAGTGCCGTGGGGCATCAATCGCCGCCGCGTCGTCACCATCAATGACGGCAAGCCCGGCGAACGCTCGGTCTCGATGGCCTGCATGCACTGCACCGATGCGCCGTGCGCCGCGGTGTGCCCGGTGTCGTGCTTCTACACCACCGCCGACGGCGTGGTGCTGCACTCCAAGGATCTGTGCATCGGCTGCGGTTACTGCTTCTACGCCTGTCCGTTCGGCGCACCGCAATATCCCAAGGTCGGTAACTTCGGTTCGCGCGGCAAGATGGACAAGTGCACCTACTGCGCGGGCGGGCCGGAAGCCGACTCCACGCCGGCCGAATACGCCAAATACGGCGCCAACCGCCTCGCCGAAGGCAAGCTGCCGATTTGCGCCGAGATGTGCTCGACCAAGTCGCTGCTCGCCGGCGACGGCGCGATCATTGCCGAAATCTACAAGGAGCGGGTGATGAAGCGCGGTTACGGCTCCGGCATGTGGGGCTGGAAGACCGCCTACAGCGATTCACCGACCGGCTGATGCTTTTCGATCGCCGCGCTCCGGCGCGGCGGTGCATGCGAAATTTTCGATAACCGAAAGGGCGTTGTGCAAATGCCAGGCTCACTTTCAATTCTCAAGCTCGCGATGCTCAGGCCCTTGCTTGCCGCACTCGCACTCCTGTTCGTGTTCGCGCAGCCTGCGACGGCGCAGATTTCCTTCAAGCCGACGGCCGAGGCCGTTCAGGAAGACAAGCTCCTGAACGCACTGAAAGAGGGCGACAAGATCTCCGGGCGTGTATCGATCCCTGACGGAAATGCTGCCAATCTGATCCAGCCAGCCGGCCGCGACTGGCGCGACTTCCACCGCAGCAAGCTGCCGTGGATCGGCGGGATTTCCATTCTCGGCATGATCGCAGTGCTCGCGATCTTCCTGATGGTGCGCGGGCGGATTCGGGTCCAGCACGGCTTCTCCGGCAGGACGATCCTGCGCTTTTCCAGCTTTGAGCGCTTCGTCCACTGGCTGACGGCAAGCTGCTTCATCGTTCTGGCGCTCTCAGGCTTGAATGTCAGCTTCGGCCGGATCCTGATCCTGCCGCTTTTCGGGCCGGACGCCTTTGCGGCGATGTCAGCCTGGGCCAAGCTTGCGCACAACTACCTGGCATTCCCGTTCATGCTGGGTGTCGCGATCATGTTCCTGATCTGGATCAAGAACAACATTCCCGGCAAGCTCGACATCGAGTGGATCAAGCAGGGTGGTGGCCTTCTTTCCAACGGCAGGCATCCGCCGGCCAAGCGTTTCAACGCCGGCCAGAAGGGAATCTTCTGGATCGTGGTGATCGGCGGCACGCTGATGTCGGTGTCCGGCTGGTTCCTGCTGTTCCCGTATCTGCCCGGCAACGTCACGGCGCTGCAGCTCTGGACCGTGACCCATGCCGTGATCGCGATGCTCTTCATCGCCGTCATGCTGGCGCACATCTATATTGGCTCGGTCGGCATGGAAGGTGCTTTCGACGCAATGGGCACCGGCGAGGTTGATCTCAACTGGGCGCAGGAGCATCACGCGCTCTGGGTCCAGGAGGAGCAGGCCAAGGCCGGCACAGCCGCCGACCGTCCGGCCCGCGCGGTGCCGGCTGAATAAATCCGGTTCGGCTCAAGTCAAACGTGAGGAAGTGAGATGAAATCCTTTGTTGCGGCTCTGGCATTCGCGGTCGTTGCTGCCGTCGGCGTCGCGATGGTGCTCAATACCATCCAGGAGCCAAGCTCGGTCGCGTTTACGACCACGGGCGCCAGGGTCGGCGATCCCGGCCATAATCTGATCGGCCCGAGCTGACGCCGGCGGTGGGCGTACCTGACGTCACACTGGCGTGGCCGGTCGAAATCCGCCTGCCGAAGGACCGCCGCACGTTGTGCGTCGCTTTTGACGACGGCCGCACCTTCGATCTTCCCGCCGAATTGCTCCGGGTGACCAGCCCGTCCGCGGAAGTGCAGGGGCATTCCGAAGCCGAGCGCAAGACGGTCGGCGGCAAACGTAATGTGACCATTCTTTCCGTCGATCCTGTCGGCAACTACGCCGTCAGAATAGGGTTCGACGACATGCACTCGACCGGCATCTACTCCTGGGCGTTCCTGCGCGATCTCGGCGTGAATGCCGGACAGCGCTTTCAGGACTACCTCGACGACCTTCAGGCCAAAGGCCTCGACCGCGGCAGGCCGGGCGTGCGCTGAGGGCCGATGCGGATGCAGCAACGCATTGCCGCGATCGCTTCACTCGCCAACGCGGGCCGATTGGCGCTTCCGGGCTTTGCGGCCTTGTTGATCGCGCTGCTGATCGGTACGACGGTCGCGCTCGCGCAACTGCGCGGGCATGGCGGGCCGGTGCGGGCGCTGGCGATCTCGGCCGACGGGCAAAGCGCGATCTCCGGCAGCTTCGATTCGACCGCGATCCGCTGGTCGCTGACGCGCAATGCGGCCGAGCAGGTGCTTCGTTTCCATGCCGACGCCGTCAACGCGGTCGCGCTGCTTAGGGACGGACGCGCGGCGACTGCCGGCGCCGATGGCCGCATCGCCATCTGGACTTTTGGCAAGACGGAGCCCGACGCCGTGCTGGAAGGCCACACGGCGCCGATCGTCGCGCTGGCGGCATCGCCTGATGGCGCAACGCTCGCATCCGCCTCATGGGACCACACGGTGCGGCTCTGGCCGCTCGCCGGCGGCGCGCCGCGCGTGCTCGATGAGCACACGCAGAACGTCAACGGGGTGGCGTTTACGGCCGATGGCGGCGCCCTGGTCAGCGTCAGCTACGACCTCAGCGTTCGCATCTGGCCGCTGTCGGGCGCGCAAACGCCGACCGTCGTTACGATGCCGACCCCGCTCAACGCCGTGGCCGCCGGCGCCGATGGTGAAATCGCGGTCGGCGGCGCCGACGGCAAGATCTACTTCCTGACCACGGGCGGCGCGCCGGTCGGCGAGGTTGCATCAGGGCCTAGGCCGGTGATCTCGATTGCGATGTCGCCTGACGGTGCGCTGGTTGCTGCCGCAGGCATTGGCGGCACGGTCGCCGTGATCGACCGCAAGGCGCGTACGCTCACGCGCACGCTGGTCGGTCCGGGCCTGCCGGTCTGGTCGGTGGCGTTCCTGCCCGACAGCCGCACGCTGCTCACGGGCGGCGCTGACAATATCATCCGGCGCTGGAACGCGGCGACTGGCGAGCCGGTCGATCCGATTTTGCTGGAAACGGCGGGAGATCCGCTGGCGGCCTATGCCGGCGATCGCGGTGCGGAGGTCTTTCGTGCCTGTGTCGCCTGCCATACGCTCGGCGCCGAGCAGGCCAACCGTGCCGGACCGACGCTTTCCGGAATCTTCGGCCGGCGCATCGCCACCGCAGCCGGTTACAATTTTTCCGAAGCGCTCAAGCGGCTCGATATCGTCTGGACGCCGGAGACGGTTTCCAAGTTGTTCGAGATCGGACCGCAGGCCTATACGCCCGGCACCAAGATGCCGGAGCAGCGCATCGGCTCGGAGCAGGATCGCGCCGCGCTGGTGCAGTTTCTCGAGCGCGCGACGAAGCGATAGGGCCGATCGACGCGGCGGTTATCCCGGCTCCGTCAATGCTTCGCAGGGGTCGAATAGACCAGCGACATATCCTCGAACTCTTCGATCGGAAGCCTGGTTACGCCCGCGGCGGCCGGAGATTTCTTCGACAACGCCACGCCAGTGGTCACAGTGGAACGGTCGGTCGAAATAATGGAATGCGAACGCAATGTGGTTGCGACAGCGAGAAGGGCGACCGCCACGAATCCGGAAATCAACAGACGCTTCATGGAAAACTCCGTTGGCTCGATATGCAGTGTGGCTTGCACCACCGCATTACGGCCAACGGTCACGGGCGAATGTGTCCTGGGTCACCTATCACGATCTTGTTTATGACATGTGAGCCGGAACGAATCACCGCCGCAAAGCGCCGTGCCGCGATCGCCACGGCGCTGATGCTCGCGCGGGTTGCGCGCCCGCTTGACCCGACTCGTTGCAGCGACGATCTCACGGGACGCCTTGCGAATCCTCGGCACCAAGTGCTGTCTTGTTGCCGGCGTCGCGACCGGGGACGCTGAGATGGACCTCGTGGCCCTGGCGGATCGCCAGCGACGCGGCGGCGACGGCCGCTTCGAACGCTGCTTCCTTCGTTTCGTAGTCGTGCGGCGCGCTCCCGTCATGAAGGACCGTCCAGCCGTCCGGCTTGGAGACGATCATGTATTCGGCCAATCCCATTTGAGGCTCCTTGCAGTTCGCCGCGACCATGTGGAAAGGCAACGTGGAAAGCCTTCCCGGAGTTCCGACGGCTTGGCGCTCGATGGGGTCACGCGTTCACAGCTGCCGTATTGGGCTGCGATCATGGGCGACCTCGCTCGCGGGACAGATCAAGTTTTCGGTGGACGTCCGCGTTTGGCGAACAACAATCCCTGCATGTCAGCGGCGTTCTGAAGGATGCCTGCGCGCTTCAGCGCCTCGCTTCGCGCAGCACCGTGGGGCATGGCCCGTGCTTGCTCCAACGCCGCCAGCGCCTCGATATGCAAGGTTTGCGGGAGCCGAGCCTCGGTTTTCTTCTTGTCCATTCGAAAAGATTAGGAGCGCGACCTTCGTCCGTCTGTTCGGTATTAGACGTTGGAACCTGAGTTCGGTGGATAACCGGACGATGGGTCATCCCGGCAGCAGCTTGTCCAGCCAGGGAGGGCCGATTCGGCGGGAACCAAATCGCGGGCTGGCCGCTTCCCATTCTGGAGGTGCCCAATGAGCAAAGAGAAGCCTACCGATGATCCGCGTCAGCGAACGGATTGGGGGTCGCACAAGCAGACCGACAAGCCCTGGAAGGGGAATCCGGAAAAAGAGCAGCGGCCCGGACCGTCAAAACCCGATCTGGAAAAGTGGCATGAGACCAATACTCATTAGCCGCCGCGTCGCGCGGCGACGGGCTCATCGTCGAGGATAAGGCGATTTGGACGATCTGGCGATGATTGCGGGCGCGGGTGCAGGAGGACCGTAACTCCGCGGGGCGCTTGCCTTCCGCCGGCAAGCTGGATCAGGAACAGAGATTGCCGCCGGACGTTTTCCCAAAAATGGCTGGATGTAGACATGACGGAACCGCTGCCCCTGCTGATAGACAGTTCGATCGAAATCGCCTGGGATTATCTCAACCGTACCGGGGAGTTGGGCGAGCCGATGGTGGCCGGCCGCTTTCTCAGCGACACGATCGAGTTGATGGTGCGTCGTGGCGAGCGACGGCGGCTGATGCTGGCCAACAAGGCCATCGCGGCCTATCAGCAATTCAGGCGGCAGCAGTCCTTACCTCCGGTGCTCGCTTCGGCCTGATGGCCATTCACCTGTTTAAGTCGGAACCCTTTGTGCGGGTGCTCGTTGAGGAGTCGCTTTAACCAAAGGAGTTCCCCCATGAAGAAAACTATCCTGGCTTGCGCATGCGCCCTGTTGCTGTCGACTGGGAGCGTATTTGCACAAGCTCAGCCGGCTCCCGGCGCTTCAAGCGAAGGCAACGTTGGCCCCGGCGCGACCAAAAGCACTACTACCAAGCACACGAATATGAAAAAGGGCACGACGACCGGAACCTCCACCGGCAAAATGAAAGCTGGCAGTGCTTCCAGCATGGACAATGCCGCACCCGGCGCCAAAAAATAATTCCGGCCCGAAGCCGGTGGCTGCTGGATGCTTGCGCGAATGCCGCTACCTGCGGGCAACGGCATTCGTCTCGTTCGTGCGCGACGGGCGCTTAGTGCTCGTTCCCGCGTGACGCCGCGGGCACGAGATGCCGACGACTAGAATTGTACGTGCTGCCCACCTGGCCGCGAAATTCCGCTCAACGCCGCGCCGGTACCGTTGCCGGCTTGCGCCAGCGCGATGTCGCCCAGCGCAATGATTCCGACGAGACGCTTGTCGCGGTTGAGCACCGGCAGGCGACGGACCTGGATGTCGCCCATGATCGCGCTCACCTCGTCGAGGTTCTGATCGTCGTAGCAATATCTGACCTCGGCCGTCATCACGTCGCCGACCCGTGCCTCGGGGCCGCGGCCCATGCCGATGCCACGGATCGCGATATCGCGGTCGGAGATCATGCCGACCAGGCGGTCGTTATCAGTCACCGGCAGCAACCCGACGGCGAGCGCCGCCATGGCCTGCGCGGCGTCCTTTAAGGTGTCACCGGGGGTGCAGAGTTGAACCTCCGAGGTCATCGCATCGGAAACTTTCATGTGACGCTCTCTCTTTGGCGGTTGCTTCACGGCTAACAGACCGCGCCGACCGCCGTTCCCGCGCACAAATGAGATTTTCCCGGCTGCGGCGGAGAGACTTCAGACTGAGCTGAAGTCTCTCCGACGTTTCTTCTCGGCTGTCTTACCAGCGGTCGCTGTCGACGCCGACGCCCACGCTCACGCCAGGTGCGCGGATGCCGACGCCGGCGCGCGGTTCATCGTAGTCGCGGTAGCGCCGCTGCTCGATATATCGCTCGCGCGGCTGATAGGCGTATGAATCGCGGACGATCACGCGGCTTTCGCCGCGGGTGCGATAGCAGCGCCCGTTGTCGTCGCAGACCATACGAACCTGCTGTATCAAGTCGGAGTTGGTATATTCGCTGCTGGTATAGATGTCAGACGCATTTGCGCTGCCGGTCAGGAGCGCGCCCACGCCGGCCAGCAGGCCGATTGCGATCTTCCTCATAAGTTCCTCCTCATCGAATACTGCTCATCGAAAGCTGCCCTCTCGGCTCAAAGCATCGCGCTGGCTTTGGTTCCGAAGCGGGAAGGCATGAAGCCGGAGTTCCATCGCTGCGGGAGGAGAAGGCGGCGGTGCGGGGGGCGCCATCGTCGCAGGGGCAACCACGCCGCGCTTCATGCGTTGGCTCACATGGAGGCATCAAATAATGACAAATGAATCGATCCCCCTCATCTCCCACAATGCACTCGTTCTGATCGGCGACGGCCAGAAGGCATTGTTTCTGCGCAATAAAGGCACCGCGCACCAGGTCAAGCTCGAGGTCGAGCAAGTCCTGGAGCAGGACAATCCGGCAACGCGCGAGCAGGGCACCGATCGTCCGGGACGCTCCGTTTCAAGCGTCGGTTCGGCACGAAGCGCGGTAGAGGAAGTCGACTGGCACCACATCGCCAAGGAGCGGTTCGCCGGCGATATCGCGGAAGCGCTCTACCGTCATGCCCACGACAATCGTTTCGACGAGCTCGTTGTCATCGCGCCGGCGAAGATCCTCGGCAATTTGCGCAAGGCATTTCATGCCGAGGTGACGAACAAGATCGTGGGCGAGATTTCGAAGGAACTGACTTCGCATCCGATACCGCAGATCGAGAGGTTGATAGCGGCCTAGCCGTCGTTATGTCACCGGCCCCGGATTGAACAGCGCCAGCGAGTTGGTGAGCTTCCAGTGCTCGGCCCAGGTCTCGCGGCCGCTCGCCACGTCAAGCATGAGACGGAACATTTCCCAGCCGACGTCCTCGATCGTCGCATCGCCGGTGGCGATGCTGCCGGCGTCGACGTCGATCAGATCGTGCCAGCGCTGCTTCAACTCGCTGCGCGTCGAGACCTTGATGACCGGCACGGCGGCAAGCCCGTAGGGCGTGCCGCGGCCGGTAGTGAAGACGTGCAGCGTCATGCCCGAGGCCAATTGCAGCGTGCCGCAGACAAAGTCGCTGGCCGGCGTTGCCGCAAAAATCAGCCCTTTTTGGCTGACGCGTTCGCCCGGCGCCAGCACGCCCGCGATCGGGCTGGTGCCCGACTTGATCACCGAACCCATCGCCTTCTCGACGATGTTGGAGAGGCCGCCCTTCTTGTTGCCCGGCGTGGTGTTGGCGCTGCGGTCGGCCTCGCCGCCGGCGAGATAGCGGTCATACCAGGCCATCTCGCGCACCAGCGCGTCCGCAACATCCTGGTTCGCTGCGCGCGGCGTCAACAGATGGATGGCGTCGCGCACTTCCGTCACTTCGGAAAACATCACGGTGGCGCCGGCGCGAACCAGAAGATCTGCAGCAAAACCCAGCGCCGGGTTGGCGGTCACGCCCGAGAATGCGTCGCTGCCGCCGCATTGCATGCCGACCACCAGCGCCGACGCCGGGCAGGTCTCGCGGCGGCGCTTATTCAATATCTGCAGGCGCGCGTCGGCCATCTGCACGATGTCCTCGACGATTTCGCCGAAGCCTGTAAGGCCCTCGTCCTGCATCCGCATGATTTCGTCGTCGGCGTTCATGCCCTCGGGCAGCAGCAGCTCGGGCTGAAGCTTCTCACAACCGAGGCCGACGATCATCACCTCGCCGCCGAAATTGGGGTTGCGGGCGAGGTTCTGCAGCGTGCGGATCGGGACCGCGGCGCCCGGCGCGTTGATCGCGACCCCGCAGCCATAGGCATGCGTGATCGCCACCACGTCGTCGACGTTGGGATATTTCGGCAACAGCTCCTTGCGAATCCGGTCCAGCGCGAACTCGACCGTGCCGGCGACGCATTGCACGCTGGTCGAGATCGCGAGGATGTTGCGGGTGCCGACCGAACCGTCGGCATTGCGAAA
>C688J18823_10002714_pt1 | contig 11099 bp, 21 predicted proteins | sample HopSoiMetagenom1_FD_18823 | JGI IMG/M metagenome (IMG submission 18823) | reverse complement strand
CCCGGCCGCGCCTCGAAGCGCGGCGCGATCGTGTCGAACAGCTTGGCGACGACGTCGCGGTTCTGGATGTCGCGCAGCACCATGCGGCGCGCGTGCAGCGTGCCGGCATTGGCGTTGCCCGCGGCCAGGCCGCGCTTGGCGATGGTGATGATCCGCTCGACGAACGGACGCAGTTCCTTCGCCTTCGGCATCGTCGTCTCGATCCGCTCGTGGCGGATCAGCGCTTCGGCCTGGTTGCGGAGCATCGCGATGCGATGCTCCGTGACGCGGCCGAGTTTTCGTTGTCCTACTCTGTGTCGCATGATTCTTCCTGGCCGGTCTGCCTATTCCTGCGAAGCCGCGGCCGGCTGATCGAGCCGCATCCCGAGGCTGAGACCCATCGACGTCAGGATCTCCTTGATCTCGTTGAGCGACTTGCGGCCGAAGTTCTTGGTCTTGAGCATCTCGCCTTCGGTCTTCTGCACCAGCTCGCGAATCGTGCGGATGTTCGCGTTCTTGAGGCAGTTGTAGGACCGCACCGAGAGCTCGAGCTCCTCGACGCTCTTGTCGAGGTTCTCGTTGGAGGTGGCGCCGGACTGCTCCGCGCCGCCGTCGGCGCCGATTTCCACGGCGTCCTCGAGGTTGATGAAGATGTTCAGGTGATCGCGAATCAGCTTGGCCGACAGCGACACCGCGTCGCGCGGCGTGACCGAGCCGTTGGTCCAGACGTCGACCGTCAGCTTGTCGTAGTCGGTGTTCTGGCCGATACGCGCCGCTTCGACCAGGTAGTTGACCTTCTTGATCGGCGAGTGGACCGAGTCGACCGGGATCCAGCCGATGCCGAGGTCTTCGTCGAAGTTCTTGTCGGCCGAGATGTAGCCGCGGCCGCGCTTGACGCGCAGCTCCATGTGCAGCTTGCCGTGCTCGGCAACGGTGGCGATGTGCGCGTCCGGCTCGAGGATCTCGATGTCGCCATCGGCCTCGATGTCGCGCGCCCGCACTTCACCGGCCTTGTCGACGCGCAGGTAGAGCGTCTTGGTCGTATCGGTGTGCAGCTTCAGCGGAATCTGCTTCAGGTTGAGGATGATGTCGGTCGCATCCTCGACCACGCCGGGGATCGGCGAGAACTCGTGGAGCACGCCGTCGATCTTGACCGCCGTCACCGCCGCCCCCTCGATCGAGGAGAGCAGCACGCGCCGCAGCGCATTGCCAACCGTCGTCCCGAACCCGCGCTCGAACGGCTGCGCGTAGAACCGGCCGAACCGATCGGTCAGAGTTTCACGCTCGAACTCGAGCCGCTTGGGACGCTGAAAACCTTTCCACAACATATCTGACCCTTGCTTTCTTTATTCGACCGCCCGATGTTGAGCGGCCGCCGGATCTGTCGTCGGCCCCTTGCCTCCCACCACAGATCCGGGACGGCTGCGGGCAAGGGGCTTGTTGCCAGTCACCAGTTGCCAGTTTCCAGATAACTGGAACGGGCGACCGGGCACTGGCTACTTCGAATAGAGTTCGACGATCAGCTGCTCCTGCACCGGCAGGTTGATCTGTTCGCGGGTCGGCAGCGACGAGATGCGGCCGGCCATCGCGGCGGTGTCGAACGAGAGCCACTCGGGGACGCCGCGTCCCTTGACCTCTTCGAGCGCGTGCTGGATCGCCGGGTTCTGCGCGCTGCGGGCCTGGACGCCGATGGTGTCGCCGGCCTTCACCGAGTAGGACGGGATGTCGACCTTGCGTCCGTTCACCGTGAAGTGGCCGTGGCGCACCAGCTGGCGCGCCTGCGCGCGCGAGGTGGCGAGACCGAGGCGATAGATCACGTTGTCGAAGCGGCGCTCCAGCAGCTGGAGCAGCGTCTCGCCGGTGATGCCGCGCGTGCGGTCGGCCATCTCGAAGTAGCGGCGGAACTGGTTCTCGAGCACGCCGTAGATGCGCTTGACCTTCTGCTTCTCGCGCAGCTGCAGGCCGTAGCCGACGATCTTCGCCTTGCGGAGCTTGCCGTGCTGGCCCGGGGGCATGTTGCGCTTCTCGATCGCGCACTTCTCGGTGTAGCAGCGCTCTCCCTTCAAGAAGAGCTTCATGCCTTCGCGCCGGCACAGCCGGCAAACGGGTCCTGTATACCTTGCCATTCTGTTTGTTTCCTGTCGCTGTCGTTACCAGTTACCAGTTACCAGTTAGTTACCAGTTACCAGTTAGCCGCTTCCAGTTGCGCTCTCCGCTTTTCACTGGTTACTGGTTACTGGCAACTGACTGGCGTCGGCCAGCCTTAGACGCGCCGACGCTTCGGAGGTCTGCACCCGTTGTGCGGAATCGGCGTGACGTCGCGGATCGACTTGACGTCGAGCCCGATCGTCTGCAGCGCGCGGATCGCCGACTCGCGGCCGGCGCCCGGGCCCTTCACGCGCACTTCCAGCGTGCGCATGCCGAACGCCTTGGCCGCGTTGCCCGCCGCGATGGCCGCCTGCGTGGCCGCGAACGGCGTGCCCTTGCGCGATCCCTTGAAGCCGATGCCGCCGGCGCTCGACCACGCGATGACCGCCCCTTCGGGATCGGTGATCGTGATCGTGGTGTTGTTGAACGAGGCGTGGATGTGCGCGTATCCGTGGTGGATGATGCGCTTCTCGCCGCGCTTCTTGAACGTCTTCTTCTTGACCGGACGTCCCGCTGGCTTTTTGCCCCCGCCTTCGGCGCCGGGAGCTGTCGGATCGGCTGCTTCTTGTTTGGCCATAAATCAGTTATCAGTTACCAGTTGCCAGTTACCAGTTGCCGGTTCCCAGTTGCCAGACCTCTGCCGACTGGAAACTGGAGACTGGAAACTGGCGCTATACAGTTTTCTTCTTCGCGATGGCGCCCTTGCGCGGGCCCTTCCGCGTCCGTGCGTTGGTCTTGGTGCGCTGCCCGCGGACCGGCAGGTTGCGGCGATGCCGCATGCCGCGCCAGCTGCCGATTTCCATCAGCCGCTTGATGTTCATCGAGACTTCCTTGCGCAGGTCGCCCTCGACCCGGCCCTGTTCCTCGATGACCCGGCTGATCTTGCGGACGTCGTCTTCCGACAGGTCCTTGATGCGGATGTCCGGGCTGACGCCCGCCGCGGTCAGGATGTCGTTCGACCGCTTGCGGCCAATCCCGTAGATGTAGGTCAGCCCGACTTCAATCCGCTTGGTGCGCGGAAGATCGATACCAGCAATACGTGCCATATCTCGTTATCCCTGTCTCTGCTTGTGCTTCTGGTTCGGGCAGATCACGCGCACCACACCGCGGCGGCGGATCACCTTGCACTTGTCGCAAATCCGTTTAACCGATGCTCTGACCTTCATAACTTTTCGACTATCCTTCCGCGCGTCACGTCCCTGGGGCTCAGCTCCAGCCTCACCCGATCACCCACGAGCACGCGGATGAAATTGCTGCCCGGCCCGCTCGGTGCGTGCGCCGTAATCTGCCGCGGCCCGTCAATCTCCACCCGGTATTGCGCGTAGGGCAGCGATTGCTTGACGATGCCTTCGACCGTCACCGCGGATCTACCGACCCGCCTTGCCTGCGGGCACCGGCCTCATCGTCAGGACCAGTGGTCCGTTTTTCGTCACCGCGACGGTGTGCTCGAAGTGCGCCGACAGGCTGCCGTCCTTCGTCACCGCGGTCCACCCGTCGGCCAGTACCTTCACCGCCGGCTTGCCCATGTTCACCATCGGCTCGATCGCCAGCGTCATGCCCTCGGCCAGCCGCGGCCCGCGGCCCGGCTCACCGTAATTGGCGATCTGCGGCTCCTCGTGCAGCGACGCGCCGATGCCGTGCCCGACGAACTCGCGCACGACCGAGAAGCCGTTCGCTTCGACGTGCTGCTGGATCGCGTGGCCGATGTCCGAGATGCGCCCGCCCAGCTTGACCTGCGCGATCCCCTGGTCCAGCGCCTCCTGCGTGACGCGCAGCAGCCGCTTCACATCCTCGCTGACCGCGCCGATCGGCACCGTGACCGCCGAATCCCCGTAGTAGCCGTTCAACCGGACGCCCATGTCGAGCGACACGATGTCGCCCGCCTTCATCGCGGTGCGATTCGGAATCCCGTGCACGACCTGCTCGTTCACCGATGCGCACAGCGTCGCCGGATACCCGCGGTAGCCCTTGAACGCCGGCTCGGCGCCTGCGCCCGCACCTTGGCTTCCGCGGCCGCATCGAGATCCGCCGTGGAGACGCCCGGCGCCACCATCGCCGCCAGGTCCTCGAGGATCTGCGCGACCAGCTGGTTCGCCGCGCGCATCTTCTCGAGCTCCGCCGGCGACTTGCAGACGATCACAGCCGCACTCCGTTGGCGTTGACCGAGGACGCCTGGCAGATCGCCTGGTCCATCAGCGTCGTCACGTGGTCGGGCGGCTGGTTGCCGTCGATCGTGCGGAACGTCGGCCGCTTCGAATAGAAGTCGACGATCGGCTTGGTCTGCCGGTGATACACCTTCAACCGCTCGCGGACGATGCCGATGCCGTCGTCGGTGCGGGTCACGAGCGCCCCGCCGCAGATACCGCAGGTGGTCGTCCATTCGACCAGCGCGTTGACGCCGCAGCTGCCGCAGATGCGGCGCGCGGCGAGCCGGCGCAACAGCACGTCTTCCGGCACCACGATGTCGACCACCACCAGCGCGCCGCGTCCCTGCATCAACTCATCGAGCGCGGTCGCCTGCACTACCGTGCGCGGAAAGCCGTCGAGCACGAACCCCGGAATCGTGTCCGGCCGCTTCAGGCGCCCACCGACGATCCCGATCATCACGTCGTCACTGACCAGGCCGCCCGCGTAAATCGTTTCCTTGGCGCTGCGCCCGAGCTCGGTGTCGTCGTGGATCGCCTCCCGCAGGATGTCGCCCGTCGAGATCTTCGGCAGGTTGTGCGTGCGCGCAAAGCGTTCCGCCTGCGTGCCCTTGCCCGCCCCCGGGGGGCCGAGCATGACCACGTTGAGCGCCGCCGGGATCGGGTGGGCCACCTACTGCCCTCGCCGTCCGCGGATGCGGGTCTTCTTCATGAACCCGTCATAGTGCCGCATGATCAGCTGCGATTCGACCTGCTGCACCGTGTCCATCGCCACGCCGACGATGATCAGGAGCGAGGTGCCGCCGAAGTAGAACTGCACGCCCATGCCCTGCGTGATGAACTGCGGGATGTAGCGATCGAGCGTCTCGCCGACGAACGGGATCGGCGCCACCTTGAACCCGCTGATCAGGAACTGCGGCAGCAGCGCGACCATCGCGAGATAGACCGCCCCGACCAGCGTGATGCGGGTCAGGATCGTGTCGATGTACTCCGCGGTGCGCTTGCCCGGACGGATGCCCGGGATGAAGCCGCCGTACTTCCGCATGTTCTCGGCCACGTCATCGGGGTTGAAGATGATCGCGGTGTAGAAGTAGCAGAAGAAGATGATCCCGACGAGATACAGCAGGTTGTGCAGCGGCATCCCGTAGTCGATCTGATCCATCCCACGCTGCCAGATCGATCCAGGCGCGAACATGCCCTTGAGCGTCAGCGGGAACGCCAGGATCGACGACGCGAAGATGACCGGGATGACGCCGCCGGTGTTCACCTTCAACGGGATGTGCGTGCTCGAGCCGCCATACATCCGCCGCCCGACGACCCGCTTGGCGTACTGCACCGTCACCCGCCGGTGGCCGCGCTCGACGAAGATGATCGCCGCCACCACCGCGATCATCAGCACCGTCAGCAGCAGCAGGCTGAAGAGCGTGATCTGCCCGAGGCGCATCTGTTCGAACGTCTGCAGCACGGCGTGCGGGAAGTTGACGACGATGCCCGCATAGATGATCAGCGACATGCCGTTGCCGACGCCGCGCTCGGTGATCTGCTCGCCCAGCCACATGATGAAGCCGGTGCCCGCGGTCAGCGTGACGACGGTCATCAGCCGGAAGAACCAGCCGGGGTTGTAGACCAGCGGCAGCCCGCCCGCGACGTTGGTCTGGTGCTCGAGATACAGCGCGATCCCCAGCGCCTGCACGATGCTCAGGCCGATCGTGCCGTAGCGGGTGTACTGCGTGATCTTGCGGCGGCCCAGCTCGCCTTCCTTCGAGAGCCGTTCGAGGTACGGCCACACGACGGTGAGCAGCTGCAGGATGATCGACGCGCTGATATACGGCATGATGCCGAGCGCGAAAATGGTCATCTGCGACAGGTTCTTGCCCGAGAACATGTCGTACAACCCGAACATCGTGCTGGCGGCCTGATCGGCCAGCAGCTTCAACGCCTCGGAGTTGACGCCCGGGGTCGGGATGTGGCCGCCGACGCGGTAGACGGCCAGCATGCCGAGCGTGAACAGCACGCGCTTGCGCAGGTCCGAGACGGCGAAGACGTTCTTCAGTGAATCAGCGAGCATTGTCTTGTGCTCCGGCAGGTCTGCAGACCGGCTCTACGCCAACACCTCAGCCGTGCCGCCGGCGGCGGCAATCTTTTCCGCCGCCTTGCCGCTGAACTTGTGCGCGCGGATCGTCAGCTTCTTGCTGATGTCTCCACGCGCGAGAACCTTGATCGAGCCCGAGCGTCCGACGAGGCCGCGATCGCGCAGCAGCTCCGGCGTCACCTCGGTGCCGGCGTCGAAGCGCTCGGCGATCGCATCGAGGTTGACCACCTCGTACTCGACGCGGAACGGATTGTGGAAGCCGCGCTTCGGCACGCGGCGATGCAGCGGCATCTGGCCGCCTTCGAAGCCGCGCTTGTGCTTGAAGCCCGAACGCGACTTCGCGCCCTTGTGGCCGCGACCCGCCGTCTTGCCGTTGCCCGATCCCTGGCCGCGCCCGATCCGCTTCTTGGCGTGCTTGGCGCCCTTGGGCGGCTGCAGATTTGAGAGATTCATGATTATTCTCCGACCTCGACGAGGTGCCGCACCTTGAGGATCATGCCCCGCGTCGCCGGCGTGTCGGGCAGTTCCACGGTGTGATTGAGGCGCCGCAGGCCGAGCCCCTGGATGACGAGCTTCTGCTTCTTATCGAAGCCGATGCCGCTCTTGCGCAGCGTGATCTTGAGTTTCTTGTCCGCCATTACCGCGTCTCCACCGGCTCTGCCTCGCGGCCGCGCAGCCTGAGCACGCTGCCCGGCTCGCGCAGGTCCATCAATCCCTGGAACGTCGCGCGCACCACGTTGTGATGGTTGGCCGATCCGAGCGACTTGGTCAGCACGTTCTGGATACCACACGATTCGACCACCGCGCGCACCGCGCCGCCCGCGATGATCCCGGTGCCGTCGGGCGCCGGCTTGAGCAGCACCTGTCCCGCGCCGAATCGGCCCAGGACGGGGTGCGGCACCGTCGTGCCCTTGAGCGGCACACGGATCAGCGATTTCTTGGCGGCTTCGATGCCCTTCTTGATCGCCGAGGGCACTTCCTTCGCCTTGCCGACGCCAAAGCCGACCACGCCGTGGCCGTCACCGACGACGACCAGCGCGCTGAAGCTCAGGTTCTTGCCGCCCTTGACGACCTTGGTGACGCGGCTGATGTTGACCACCGTGTCTTTCAGGTCCAGCTGCGAGGCGTCGATTTTTTCGCGAGTCTCAATCATGTGTCAGTTACCAGTTACCAGTTGCCAGTTACCAGCTAGAACTCGAGGCCGGCCTCTCGCGCAGCCTCGGCCACGGCCTTGATGCGCCCGTGATAGAGGTAGCCGCCGCGGTCGAACACGACGCGGTTGATGCCCTTTTCCTTCAGCCGCTCGGCGATCGTCTTGCCGAGCGCCTTGGCGCCGGCGACGTTGCCGCCGCGCGTCTCTTTCGCGAAGACCGTCTTCAACGACGGCTCGGTGCTCGCGGCGGACGCCAGCGTGGTCCCGCTCATGTCGTCGATCACCTGCGCGTAGATGTGCGAGACGGAGCGGAACACGCGGAGCCGCGGCCGTTCGGCCGTGCCGCTGATGCGCTTGCGCTGGCGCAGCGAGATGCGCTTCTGTCGATCCTTGGTGGTCTTGATCTTCATGGCTACTTCGCGCCTGTCTTTCCGGCCTTCTTCTTCAAGATCTCGCCTGTATAGCGCACGCCCTTCTGCTTGTAGGGGTCGGGCTTGCGCAGCGAGCGGATGTCGGCGGCGACCTGGCCGACCAGCTGCCGATCGATGCCGGTCACCGTCACGTGCGTCTGCTTGTCGACGGCGACGTCGATGCCGGTCGGAATGTCGAACACGACCGGGTGCGAGTAGCCGAGCGCGAAATGCACCTGCTTGCCCTTGACCTCGGCGCGATAGCCGACGCCCACGATATCGAGATCCTTGCGGAAGCCATCGGTGACGCCCTTGACCGCGTTCGCCACGAGGCTGCGCGCGAGGCCGTGGAACTTGCCGAGCTCGGGGTCTTCGCGCAGGGTCTTCGCCGTGAGCTGGTCGCCGGAGACTTCGAAGCCGATCCCGGGGGGCAGCGCCTGGCGCATCTTGCCCTTCGGGCCCTGTACTTCGACCGCGCCCGGCTGGACGTCGATCTTCACGCCCTTGGGGATCGGAATGATTTTTTTGCCAATTCTAGACATGGTCGTTTACCACACGTTGCAGAGGACTTCGCCGCCGACGCCGGCCTTGACCGCTTCGCGGCCGGTCATCACGCCGCGCGACGTGGTCAGGATGCTGGTGCCGAGACCGGCGAGGACATCCGGGACGTCATCGCGGCCGAAGTAGACGCGGCGGCCGGGGCGGCTGACGCGCTGGATCCCGGTGATCACCTTTTCGCCGCGCGGGCCGTACTTGAGCAGCACGCGCAGCGAGCCCTGCGGCTCGCCGGCCTTCGGCTCGATGACCTTGAAGCCCTGGATGTAGCCTTCGCTCTCGAGGATCTTCGCGATCTCCACCTTCAGGCGGGAGAGCGGCATATCGACGCGGGGATGCCGCGACTGGGTCGCGTTGCGGATCCGGGCGAGCATGTCTGCGATCGGGTCAGTCATATTTCAGTGTCCAGTTACCAGTTGCCAGTTGCCAGCCCGCGCCTACCAGCTGGATTTCGTCACGCCTGCGATGTCTCCCTCCAGCGCGAGCTGGCGGAAGCAGAGGCGGCACAGCGCGAACTTGCGGAGAAACGCGCGCGGGCGGCCGCAGCGCCGGCAGCGGTTGCGCAGCCGGACCTTGAACTTCGGGGTCTTCGTCTCTTTGGCGATCTTTGCAGTCGTAGCCATCGTTTTCCTTAAGCCTCGAGCCCTAGGTGGTGCGGAAGGGCATGCCGAGCAGCTGCAGCAGCTTGCGCGACTCTTCGTCGGTCTTCGCGGTCGTCACGACCGAGATGTTCATCCCCCGCGCCTTGTCGACCTTCATGTAGTCGATCTCGGGGAACAGGAGCTGGTCCTTGAGGCCCAGCGTGTAGTTGCCGCGGCCGTCGAACCCGCGCGGCGACACGCCGCGGAAGTCGCGGACGCGCGGCAGCGCGATCGAGATCAGGCGGTCGAGGAACTCCCACATGCGATCGCCGCGCAGCGTGACCATCGTCCCGATGGGCATGCCCTTGCGCACCTTGAACTGCGCGATCGACTTCTTCGACCGGGTGATCACCGCCTTCTGGCCGGTGACGCGCGACACTTCGTCGGCGCCGGTGTCGACGATCTTCGCGTTCCCGGTGGCCTCGCCCAGGCCCATGTTGACCACGATCTTCTCGACCTTGGGGATGGCCATCACGTTCGTGTAGCCGAACTCCTTGGCCAGCGCCGGCGCGACTTCCTTGCTGTAACGATCCCTCAGGCGGCTCATTTGTCGACCACTCCCTCGCACTTGCGGCAGATGCGGACCTTGCGGCCGTCGCCGAGGATCTTCTTGCCGACGCGCGTCGCCTTGCCGCATTCCGGGCAGACGAGCTGCACGTTGCTCGCGTGCAGCGGCGCCTCGCGCTCGACCACGCCGCCCTTGATCTGCTTCTGCGGATTCGGCTTGGTGTGGCGCTTGATGATGTTGATGCCCTCGACGACGACGCGGTTCTTTTCGGGCAGGACCTTGAGCACGCGGCCCTTCTTGCCGCGGTCCTTGCCCGTCGTCACGAGCACGTTGTCGTTCTTGCGAACGGGTGTTTGTAGTCTCGACATGGTTAGAGAACTTCCGGCGCGAGCGAAATAATCTTCATGAAACGGCGCTCGCGCAGCTCGCGCGCCACCGGTCCGAATACACGGGTGCCGATCGGCTCGTTCTGGTCGTTGACCAGGACCGCGGCGTTACGGTCGAAGCGGATGTAGCTGCCGTCCTTGCGGCGCTGCTCCTTGACCGTGCGCACGATCACCGCCTTGACGACGCTCCCCTTCTTCACGGCCGATTCGGGGGTCGCTTCCTTGACCGACGCGGTGACGATGTCGCCGAGGCGCGCATAGCGCCCGGTGGATCCGCCGATCGGATTGATGACGGCGATCTTGCGCGCGCCCGAGTTGTCGGCGACGTCGAGGATCGATCGCATCTGGATCATGGCTAGATCTCCTTCGCCTTCTCGACGATCGAGGTCACCACCCAGCGCTTGCGGGCGCTGAGCGGCCGGCTCTCGGCGATCGACACCTTGTCGCCGACCTTGGCCTCGTTCTTCTCGTCATGCGCGAGGAACGTGGAGGTCCGCTTCGAGGTCTTGCCGTAGAGCGGATCGCGGATTTGCCGCTCGATCGCGACCTTGACGGTCTTGTCCATCTTGTCGCTGACGACGACGCCAGTGACCGTTGCCTTGGTGGCCATCGCTTACACCGACTCCTTCTCGCGCAGCGCCGTCTTGATGCGCGCCAGATCACGGCGCAGCGACTGCAGTTTGTGGCCGGCTTCGAGCTGGCCCATCGACTTCTGGATCCGGAGGCGGAACACCTGGTCGTCGAGATCCTTGACGCGCTGCTTCAGCTCGTCGGCTCCGAGGTCGCGAAATTCTGCGATCTTCATACCGCCCTCTCTTCAGCGAAGCGCGTCGCGAACTTGGTCTTGATCGGCAGCTTGGCCGCGGCCAGGCGGAGCGCTTCCTTCGCCTCGACCTCGGTCACCCCTTCCATCTCGAAGAGGATCCGGCCGGGACGGACGACGCACACCCACTCTTCGGGGGCGCCCTTGCCCTTACCCATGCGGACTTCCTGCGGCTTCTTGGTAATCGGCTTGTCCGGGAACACGCGCACCCAGATCTTGCCGCCGCGCTTGATGAACCGGGTCATCGCGACGCGCGCCGC
>C688J18823_10002713_pt1 | contig 11101 bp, 6 predicted proteins | sample HopSoiMetagenom1_FD_18823 | JGI IMG/M metagenome (IMG submission 18823) | reverse complement strand
CGCGAATAAAAAGGCCGGGATTAGCGCGCCCTGTTGCAGATGCGAATACGCGGAGGGTACGGTACGGACCGGAGATCGCGAGTTCATCGAGGGGGNCATGAAGCCATCCATTGGCTACGAGATATTCGTTGACCNCGTTTCCGTAATTCATCGATGCTTGGCAGGTCGAATTCGAACGGCGGCGCTATCAATTTTGCTGCTGCTGTTACCGCTGCACCTCGGCTCGGCCAGCGCGGCAGCTCCGGCCTCGGGTGCTCACGTTTATCTCCTTCGCGGCGTATTGAACATCTTCTCGTTNGGGCTGGATGAGATCGCGGCGAAGTTGCAGGCNAGGGGCATTCCCGTAACGGTCGCGAATTTTGTTTCGTGGTCGTCGCTCGCNCAGGAAGCTGCGTCGGAATACAGAAGCGGGCGAGTGCGCACAATCATCCTGGTGGGGCACTCCTCCGGCGCGACGGCGCTGCCCGATATGGTGGCGCGTCTCGGTCAGCTCGGCGTCCCCGTCAAACTGGCGATCGGACTGGATTCGGTGTTCCGCACGAAACTGGCAGGTCACGCTGACCGCTACATCAATTTTTACATCGCAAGCGGCGCGGGCGAACCGGTGACGCGGACCAAGGATTTCCGTGGCGCGCTGGAAAACGTGGACGTGCAGAACGTCCCCGGTGTCGGGCACATCTCGATCGACAAGAACGAGATCATGCAGCAAAAAGTTGTCAGTGCGATCGAGGCCGCCGTCTTTAGCCGGCGGACCGACGCGCCGGGCGGGCCGAAGCGATCGCCGGAAGCAAGTTCCGATCATCGATCGAGCAGCGCAAGCGCTGTCCCTGTCGCCGCGACGGCAACCCCGCAATAGCAGCGAAGCTAGCTCGGCCTACGCCACTCCCGCGCGAAGTACGTCATGCACGTGGACTATGCCGACCGGTTTGTTACCCTCGGCAACGATCAGCACTGTCACAGCCGGCTTCGAGGAGTTGAGCGTCTCCAGCATCTCTGTCGCCAGCATGCCAGGCGGAATTGTCCGGGGACTTTCCGTCATGACGTCGTCGACAAGCGCGGTCATCAGGTCGGGCCGCATGTGACGCCGCAGGTCGCCATCGGTGATGATGCCGGCGATCTCGCCGTTTCGCTCGTCGACGATGCAGACGCAGCCGAATCCTTTTGTCGACATTTCGACCAGCGCGTCCGACATTTTGGCGCCGAGCGGCTTCACCGGGATGGCCTCGCCGGTATGCATGATGTCGCGGACGAATTTAAGCATCGCGCCCAGTTTGCCGCCGGGATGAAAACTGGCGAATTCCAGAGCAGTGAAGCCGCGTCCTTCGAGCAGCGCGATAGCTAGCGCATCGCCGATTGCCGCCTGCATCAACGAGGAGGTGGTCGGCGCCAGATTGTGCGGACAGGCTTCGCGTACCTTCGGAAGTTCGAGCACGATCCGCGCCGCCTCGCCGAGCGAGGACGTTGCGTTCGAGGTCACCGCGATCATCGGAATCGCAAAGCGGCTTGAATAATTCACGAGGTTCTTCATCTCGGGCTGCTCGCCGGACCACGACAGCGCAATGATCACGTCGTCCGGCGTGATCATACCGAGATCGCCATGACTGGCTTCGGCGGCGTGGACAAAGAAAGCGGGAGTACCGGTAGAGGCAAGCGTAGCGGCGATCTTGCGAGCCACATGGCCCGACTTGCCGAGCCCGGTGACGATCACGCGGCCTTTGGCTTGTCGGATAATGTCCACGGTTTCTGCAAAAGCCGGCCCGAGCGGCCCCTGCAAGGCCGCGGTAACCGCCGCGATCCCGCGGACGCCCGCGTCAAGCGTGCGCAAGCCCGACTGGATCGCCCCGTTCACGTCTGTGCCGGATGATTTTGCCATCAACGGTTTGGATTTGGCCATGTCTGGTTCCGAAGGAGGCGGACCATCAGATTTGCGCCGCTGGGCCCTCATAGCACGAGGCCTGCCGTGATGCGACGCGCGCGGCGGCTGTCAACTGCTCATTAACCACAAATGTTTTAACTCCATTAACGACGTTTCCCGCCCAGGCGGGGAACGCGATGCTCAAGCGTATGACTTTGTTGGAGTAATTCTGTTGTGATGTCGGGTCCAGCACCGGGCCGCCACAAGCGCGCCAACGCTTTGCGCGCTCTCTCTGCTTGCCTTGCGCTCATCGCGGCCAGTCCGACCCTGGCACAAGCGCAAACGCTCACTCCCGATCTGTTTCGTCCAGGGCGCGACGGATTTGTTCTGTCTCAGGAGTCGCCGCTGCGCCTGACGGGCAGCAGCACCGATGCGGCCAACGATGCGAGACTTAGGCGTGAGACAGATGGATCACGTTCGCGCATCGGCCAGATCCCCACCTATGGCGTCCCCGCCGCGAGCGGCGCCTCGGTTTCCGGTTTCAACTCGCTCAACCGGACGCGCAATAAGCTGAAACTGTATCCGGGCCAAGCCAAGCCGAAGCCGCCGCCGGGTCCCGGCAGTCCACCACCCGCGATTTCCACCCATCGACTTTCGAGTCCGCCGTCCGCAAGCGCACATAGCGCCCCGGTCCCAGCGGCGCTGGCCGGCACGGTGCCGGGCCAGCCGCCACGCAAGCGCTTGAAGATCGACACCGATCCGTTCGGCGCGGTTGGTGACTACGCCGGCAGCTTTGTGGTGAAGACAGCACTCGGATTGAGCGGCGGCTATGACACCAATCCGGGCCGCACCGCGGTTGCCAAGGGATCGCCGTTTTATGTGGTGGCGCCGGAATTTCTTGCGGTCTCAGATTGGGAGCGCCACGCGCTGGTGGCCGACTTGCGAGGATCTTTCACAGGCTACGGCAACAGTTTCGCTCCCCCGCCGGACGGGACAATTTCCTCGGTGCCGACCAATATCGATCGCCCGGATTTCACTGGCCACGTCGATGGCCGTGTCGACGTCACCCGCGATACCCGCCTGTTGACGCAGCTCCGCCTGCGCGTTGCCACCGACAACCCGGGCAGTCCGAACATCCAGGCCGGCCTGGCGAGGTATCCGGTCTACAGCACGCTTGGCGGCACCTTCGGCGCCGACCAGAATTTCAATCGCCTGCAGATTTCCGGTGGCGGCACCATCGACCGCACGGTCTATACCGAGTCAAAACTCACCGATGGAACCTCGACCACAAACGACGACCGCAATTTCAACCAGTATGGCGGCGTCGGTCGCATCAGTTACGATCTGCTGCCGGGCTTGAAACCTTTCGGCGAGATCGAGGGCGACAGCCGCGTCCATGACCTGCCGTTCGACCGCAACGGCTACCGGCGCGATTCAACAGGCGGCTATGCCAGGGCCGGTAGCTCGTTCGAGTTCTCCCGGCTTCTGACCGGCGAAATATCATTGGGCTATGCGATGCGGAATTACGTCGATCCGCGCCTCGATCGGCTGCAGGGGCTGCTGGTCGGGTCGTCTCTGGTCTGGACCGCTACCCCGCTGACCACGGCGCGATTTCTTTCCGCCACCTCGATCGACGAGACCACCGTGCCCGGCGTCTCCGGCGTGCTGACGCACACATATACGTTTGAGGTCGATCACGATTTTCGCCGCTGGCTCACGGCGGTCGGCAAATTCAGCTACGGCACCTACGAATACCAGGGCGACGGTCGCTTCGACCGGACCTACACGCTGTCAGGCGACCTGATCTACAAGATGACCCGCAGTCTCTGGCTCAAGAGCACGTTGCGGCGCGACATTCTCAGTTCAAACGTCGCGGGCGCAAGCACTGCTTCGACGGTGGTATTGCTAGGGGTGCGGTTGCAGAACTAGCAGAGAGCGCACTCACCTCGGCAAATTCGTCGTCCCCATCAGGAACTGATCGATCGCCCTGGCGCACAATCTGCCTTCGCGGATCGCCCACACGACCAGCGATTGGCCGCGCCGCATGTCGCCCGCCGAGAACACGTTCGGGCGCGAGGTCTGGTAGTCGGTTGTGTTGGCCCGCACATTGCCCCGCTGGTCGAGATCCACGCCCAACGTCTTCAACAATCCCTCATGCACCGGGTGGACAAATCCCATTGCCAGCAGCACCAGATCCGTCTCGATCTCGAATTCGCTTCCGGCGATTGGCTTGAATTTCTCGTCCACGTGCACGCAGTGCAGCTTTGCGACCTTGCCGTTTTCGCCCGAGAAGCGTTGCGTCAGCACGGCGTATTCGCGCTTGGCGCCTTCGGCCTGGCTCGAAGAGGTACGCATTTTCACAGGCCAGTTCGGCCAGATCAGGCCCTTGTCCTCGTGCTCGGGCGGAGCAGGCATTATTTCGAGCTGCGTCACCGAGAGCGCGCCTTGCCTGAATGACGTTCCGATGCAGTCCGATCCGGTATCGCCGCCGCCGATCACCACCACATGCTTGCCGCCGGCGAGGATGTCGCGCTCCGCGCCGAGCGGCTCGCTGGAGACGCGGCGGTTCTGCTGCGGCAGGAAATCCATCGCGAAGTGAATGCCGTCGAGCTCGCGACCGGGAATCGGCAGGTCGCGGGCGGCTTCCGCGCCACCGGTCAGCGCCAGCGCGTCATATTGTTTGAGCATCTCGTGCGGATCGATCGCGCCGTTCGCATTGCCGCCGACATGCGCACCGTAATGGAAGGTGACGCCCTCGGCTTCCATCTGGGTCACGCGGCGGTCGACCACGTGTTTTTCCATCTTGAAATCGGGAATGCCATAGCGCAACAGCCCACCGGCCTTTGCGTATTTCTCGAACACATGCACGTCGTGGCCGGCGCGCGCAAGCTGCTGCGCGCACGCCATGCCGGCCGGCCCGGAGCCGACGATCGCGATTTTCTTGCCGGTCTTGTGCGGCGATATCTCAGGCTTGACCCAGCCATTGTCCCAGGCGCGATCGGCAATGGCGCATTCGATGGTTTTGATGGTGACGGGATTGTCGTCGAGGTTGAGCGTGCATGAAGCTTCGCACGGCGCCGGGCAGATGCGCCCGGTGAACTCCGGGAAAGTTGTTGGTCGAGTGCAGGTTGCGCGCCGCTTCTTCCCAGTTGTCCTGGTAAACCAGGTCGTTGAAATCCGGGATCTGATTGTTGACGGGACAGCCCGGCGTGCCCGGCGCCACCGACCCGGTGCCGTGGCAATAGGGAATGCCGCAATTCATGCAGCGCGCGGCCTGATCGCGTGTTTCCTTTTCGCTCAAGGGAACGACGAACTCGCGATAATTCTTGATGCGCTCGGGAACCGGCGCATATTTGCGATCGTGCCGCTCGATCTCGAGGAAGCCTGTAATCTTGCCCATTAACCCTTTAGCCCCTGAACTCCGGTCATCCTGATGCGCGCGATGCGCTTCTCAAAGGATGATATCGTTACCTTTGCAGCCGGTGCCATCGTAGCCGATAAGCGCCGAACCAATCGTTGAATTTGCTACGCCCCGATCGCGATTTTCGGCTCGGCGTCCGCGTTGACCTTCAATTCCTTCAACGCGCGCCGGTATTCAACCGGCATGACCTTGAAGAATTTCGGCAGCCAGTTCTTCCAGTTCGCCAGAATGTCGGCGGCGCGTCTGGAGCCCGTCAACCTAGCATGGCGGGTGATCAGAACGTGCAGCCGTTCGATGTCGGCTTCCAGCAGATTTGCGAACACGTCGACCCGGCCGTGGGCCTCGAGGTCGCCCAGCGAGTGATAGGCGGTCTCGTTGACCAGCTCCTCCGAGAGCACCGGCTCGAGTTCGACCATCGCCATGTTGCACAGCTTCGGGAAGTCGCCGGTTTCGTCCAGCACATAGGCCACGCCGCCCGACATGCCGGCCGCGAAATTGCGTCCGGTCTTGCCGAGCACCACCACGATGCCGCCGGTCATGTATTCGCAGCAATGATCGCCCGCGCCTTCCACCACCGCGACCGCGCCCGAATTGCGCACCGCGAACCGCTCGCCGGCGATGCCGCGAAAGTAGCATTCACCGTCGATCGCCCCATACATCACGGTGTTGCCGACGATGATGGAGTCCTCCGGCACGATCCCGGAATCCCGCGGTGGCTTGACGATGATGCGGCCGCCGGAAAGCCCCTTGCCGACATAGTCGTTGGCTTCGCCCTCCAGATCGAACGTCACGCCGCGCGCAAGCCAGGCGCCGAAAGCCTGACCCGCGGTGCCCTTGAAGCTGACCTCGATGGTGTCGTGCGGCAGGCCGGCGTGGCCGTAAATCTTCGCGACGGACCCGGACAGCATCGCGCCCGCGCTGCGGTCGGTGTTGTTGATCTCCATTTCGATCTTGACCGGCGCGCCGCGATCCAGTGCTGCTTGAGCGTTTTCGATGAGGCGACGATCGAGTACCGCCTCCAGGTGATGGTTCTGCGGCTCTGCATGATAAATTTTCTGGCCGGGCAGTTCCGTCTGGCGCACGAACAACTTCGAAAAATCGAGACCCTTGGCCTTCCAGTGGGCCACCAACGTGGACCGGTCGAGCATCTGGGTCTGCCCCACCATCTCGTTGAAGGTGCGATAGCCCAGCGCGGCCATTATTTCGCGTACTTCCTCGGCGACAAAGAAGAAGTAGTTGATGACGTGCTCGGGCTGGCCGGTGAAGCGCTTGCGCAGCACCGGATCCTGCGTCGCGACGCCGACCGGGCAGGTGTTGAGATGGCATTTGCGCATCATGATGCACCCGGCGGCGATCAGGGGCGCGGTGGCAAAGCCGAATTCGTCTGCGCCCAGCAACGCGCCGATCACGACGTCCCGCCCGGTTCGGAAGCCGCCATCGACCTGCACAACGATGCGGCTGCGCAGCCGCTCGCGCACCAGTGTCTGGTGGGTTTCGGCCAACCCGATTTCCCAGGGAGAGCCGGCGTGCTTGATCGAGGTGAGAGGGGATGCGCCGGTGCCGCCCTCGAAACCGGCGATGGTGACGTGGTCGGCGCGCGCCTTCGCAACGCCGGCTGCGACTGTTCCAACGCCTATTTCGGACACCAGCTTGACTGAGACCTGCCCGTCCGGATTGACGTTCTTCAAGTCGTAGATCAGTTGCGCCAGATCCTCGATCGAATAGATGTCGTGGTGCGGCGGCGGCGAAATCAGCCCGACGCCCGGCGTCGAATGCCGAACCCGTGCGATGGTCGCGTCAACCTTGTGGCCGGGCAATTGCCCGCCTTCGCCGGGTTTTGCTCCCTGCGCCATCTTGATCTGCATCATGTCGGCGTTGACGAGATACTCGGTGGTGACGCCGAACCGGCCGGAGGCGACCTGTTTGATCGCCGACCGCATGGAATCGCCATTCGGCAGCGGCTTGAAGCGGTCGGCCTCTTCGCCGCCTTCGCCGGTATTGGACTTTCCGCCAATCCGGTTCATCGCGATCGCCAGCGTCGTGTGCGCCTCGCGCGAGATCGAGCCGAACGACATCGCGCCCGTGGCGAAGCGCTTGACAATTTCCTTGGCCGGTTCGACTTCGTCTAGCGGAACGGGCGTGCGCTTCTCGTCCTCGGCGCTCTTGATCTTGAACAGCCCGCGCAGCGTCAACAGCCGCTCGGATTGCTCGTTGAGTATCCTGGCAAACGCCCTGTAGCGCTCCAGCGAATTCCCGCGGACCGCGTGCTGCAGGGTGGAGACCGACTCGGCGGTCCAGGCGTGATCCTCGCCTCGCGTTCGGTAGGCGTATTCCCCGCCGACATCCAACGCGTTCTTGTAGACGGGCGCATCGCCAAATGCGTCATTGTGGCGGCGCGTGGTCTCCTCGGCGATTTCCGCCAGGCCGACCCCCTCGATCCGGGTGTGGGTGCCGACGAAATACTTCGACACGAAATCCGCCTTCAACCCGACCGCGTCGAAGATCTGCGCTCCGCAATAGGATTGATACGTCGAGATGCCCATCTTGGACATCACCTTCAACAGTCCCTTGCCGATCGACTTGATGTAACGCTTAACGACTTCATAATCGTCCAGAGCCGCCGGCATCCGGTCCTTCATCGCGATGATGGTCTCGAATGCCAGATACGGATTGATCGCCTCGGCGCCGTAGCCCGCCAGGCACGCGAAGTGGTGCACCTCACGCGGCTCGCCGGATTCCACCACGAGCCCGACCGAGGTGCGCAACCCGGTGCGGATCAGGTGATGATGCACGGCCGCGCAAGCCAGCAGCGAGGGTATCGGAATTCGATCCGAGCCCGCCATGCGGTCGGATAGAATGATGATGTTGACGCCTTCGCGAACCGCGGCTTCCGCGCGCGCGCAAAGTTCGTCAAGTACCTGTTCCAGCCCCGCCGCGCCCAGCCCGGCATGGAACGTCGTGTCGAGCGTGCGCGACTTGAAATGTGTCTGTGCGATCTCCGAAATCGATCGGATCTTTTCCAGGTCGGCGTCGGTGAGGATCGGCTGACGCACCTCGAGGCGATTTGTGCCCGCTAGGCCGTGCAGGTCGAACAGATTGGGCCGCGGCCCGATGATGGAAACCAGGCTCATCACCAGTTCTTCGCGGATCGGATCGATCGGCGGGTTGGTTACCTGCGCGAAGTTCTGCTTGAAGTACGTGAATAGCTGCTTGGGCCTGTCCGACAGCGCCGAGATCGGCGTGTCGTTGCCCATGGAGCCGTTGGCTTCTTCGCCCGTGGACGCCATCGGCGTCATCAGGATGGTGATGTCCTCCTGGCTGTAGCCGAACGCCTGCTGGCGATCGAGCAGCGGCAGGTTGGAGCGCATGCCCTTGGTCGGCGCATCCGGCAGTTCTTCCAGCACGATCTGGGTGCGGTCGAGCCACTCGCGGTACGGATGGCTGCGAGCGAGAGACGCCTTGATTTCGTCGTCGGGGATAAGCCGGCCCTGTTCGAGATCGACCAGCAGCATCTTGCCCGGCTGCAGCCGCCACTTGGTGACGATGTCGGCCTCGGGTATTTTCAGCACGCCCATTTCCGAGGCCATCACGATACGTTCGTCTTTGGTGACGAGATAGCGCGCCGGCCGCAGGCCGTTGCGGTCGAGCGTGGCGCCGATTTGACGGCCGTCGGTAAAAGCGATGGCGGCGGGGCCGTCCCAAGGCTCCATGATCGCGGCGTGATATTCGTAGAACGCCCGTCGCTCTTCATCCATCAGCGGGTTGCCGGCCCAGGCCTCCGGAATCATCATCATCACAGCGTGCGGGAGCGAGTAACCACCCTGCACCAGAAATTCGAGCCCGTTGTCAAAGCATGCCGTGTCGGACTGACCCTCATACGAGATCGGCCAGAGCCGGCTGATGTCCTTGCCGTACAATTCCGAATGCACGGAAGCCTGGCGCGCCGCCATCCAGTTGACGTTGCCGCGCAGCGTGTTGATTTCGCCGTTATGGGCGATCATCCGGTACGGGTGCGCCAGCGACCAGGTCGGGAAAGTGTTGGTGGAGAAGCGCTGATGCACCAGGCCAGCGCGCTCTCGAAGTCGCCCTCACTGAGGTCGGGATAATATTTGCCGAGCTGATCGGCCAGGAACATGCCCTTGTAAACGACAGTGCGGCACGACAACGACACCGGATAATACCCGGCAAGGCCGCGATCGCGACGTTGATAGATCGCCTGCGAAATCGACTTGCGCAGGATGTANAGNCTNCGCTCGAATTCGTCACCGCTCTTTGCNGCGCCGTTGCGCGCGATGAACACCTGCATGTGCGCCGGCTCGGTGGGCTTGACGGTTTCACCNAGGGAGGAATTGTCGGTCGGCACCTCNCGCCAGCCGAGCAGAACGAGTCCTTCGGCCTTTATCTGNTCGGCGATNATGCTNTTGATGACTTTGCGCCACGCCGTGTCCCTCGGCATGAAAAGAGCGCCCACCGCGTAGTCGCCGGGNTCGGGCAACTTGAAACCGATCTCGCCCGCCTTGCGCTTGAAGAACGCGTGCGGGATCTGCACCAGGATTCCGGCGCCGTCGCCGGCGCGCGGGTCGGCACCGACCGCGCCGCGATGCTCGAGATTGCAGAGGATGTTCAGCGCGTCCGAGACGATCTGATGCGACTTCTTGCCCTTGATGTTGGCGATGAAGCCGACGCCGCAGGAATCTTTTTCCAGGCTGGGGTCGTACAGACCCTCGGCCGATGGTCGCCAATCGTGCTCGCGACCCGGGGTGTGATGTGCGGTGTGATGTGAAGCCGCGGCCGGTTTGGAATCCGGAGTCGCCGATAGCGCATCCAAGGCGATGTGTTCGCGCTCCAACTCCGACCCGCTCATCTCACATCCTCTCAACCAGGCTAAGGGCCTCAGCGTCGTGTCGGCGCACCTTGGGCGTCCGCGGCACCCACCGGGCCACCGCTCGTCCTCCGCGAGCCTTGATTTCAGAATTCAGACCTGGGCGCTCAACGTCCCCGAGGAACGGCCTTGCCTGCAGTTTCTTGGCATCGAGAGCCGAATTTCGTCGCAATTCCTGATTTAGGTACTGCTCCGCGATAAGACAGTCTTGCTGTCCTACCTTCGACCATGCCAAATTTTTTTCTAACACACAAGCGCGTGAAAGTCGCCGGTCAGCATTGGCGTCCGGATCTGCCGCGATGGCCTGGCAAGGTCGTCGCCGATTTAGCTAACCGCGCCGCCATCCCGCCCAAGGAGCGCCCGAATCGCCGATGATCTTGCCGCCGCCTAGGCAGCGAAGGCGCTGTGCGCGGGCTGTTGCAGGAGCGATCGGGCGATGAAGCTGTTGATGGGATTGGTAGTGCCGGCCGGGCTGGTCCTGGCCGCGGCGGCGGCAAACGCGCAGGTGTTGGCGCCTTATGCCACCGACGAGTCAGGCTATGCGGGGGCATCAGGCATTTCGGGTCCAAATCCCGGAATGAGGCGGATGCCGGGCGGGCCCAGCTTGCTGCCGCCGCAGGAGGTGTACACGGTCGTTCGGGAAAACGGGTTTGCAGCGCTCGGAGCCCCGCGGCAGCGTGGGCTCGTCTACACGATCGCGGTGATCGACAGAGCTGGCGAGGATGGCCGCCTCGTGATCGATGCGCGCACCGGGCGCATGGTTCGTTTCGTGCCCGCGTATGGGTTGGGCGACAATGTAGACGAGGCCGTAACTACGACGTATGGGCCCGTCGGTTTGCCGCCGGCCAGGCGGCCGAGAGCGGGATCACAGCCTTCCGGCTCCGTGCCGGACGTCGCGAGCCGTACGGTTGCGACACCGCTGTCGAAACCGTCAAGTCAGCCG
>C688J18823_10002712_pt1 | contig 11101 bp, 10 predicted proteins | sample HopSoiMetagenom1_FD_18823 | JGI IMG/M metagenome (IMG submission 18823) | reverse complement strand
CAGGACGAGATGCGGCCGGCTCGGCGGAACGGCCGTCGGCCCGGCGCACCCGCATGATCCCGCATCGGGCCGGGCGACGAGGAGGAAGCCGAGGTAGCCGGCGAACACGGCGTACAACGCGCCGAGCGCGATCGCACCGCCCGCCGCGGGGGCGAGACCGGCCCACATGCCGACCATCATCTCGACGACACCCACGCCGCGCGCGGCCGCAAGCGTACCCGGCAAGCCGGCGTCAAGCATGGCCTGGGCGGTCGGATCCGGGCGCAGGATCTTCGTGGCGCCGGCAAGGACGAGCAAGCCGGCGGAGAGGAAGAAGATCGGTGCGAGCGCGTCTGACGTCACGACCCGGCGACGCTACCCGCGCCGCGCTCGAAGGGTCAACGCCCCTGGACGCTACGGACGGATGTAGGTCGTCTTGACCGTGGTGTAGAACTCGACGGCGTATCGGCCTTGCTCGCGAGGCCCGCTCGACGAGCCCTTGGTTCCGCCGAACGGCACGTGGTGGTCGACACCCGCCGTCGGCAGATTGATCGTGACGATGCCTGCCTGAAGGCCGTCGCGGAACATCGCCGCGTGCTTCAACGACGTCGTGCACACGCCCGCCGACAGCCCGAACTCGGTGTCGTTCGCGAGCGCCAGCGCGTGCTCCGGGTCATCGGCACGCACCACCGACGCGATCGGCCCGAAGATCTCCTCGCGGTTGATACGCATGTCGTTGGTGGTCCCGACGAGAAGCGCAGGCTCAAGATAAAAGCCATCGGTGTCGCGTTCCAGACGCGTACCGCCGACGGCGAGCTCGGCGCCTTCCTGCCCGCCGATGTCAAGGTAGTCGAGATCTTGGTCGAGCTGGTCCGACGAAACGACCGGGCCGATCTGCGTGTCGCCGGCGAGCGCGTGGCCCACCCGCAACGTGCGCATGCGCTCGATCGTCGCATCGACGAACCGATCGTGGATGCCGGCCGTCACGATCAGCCGGCTGCTCGCCGTGCACCGCTGGCCGGTCTGGAAGAACGCGCCCTGGACCGCGCAGTCGACGGCGATGTCCAGATCGGCGTCGTCGAGCACGACGAGCGGGTTCTTGCCGCCCATCTCGAGCTGCGATCGCCCGAACCGCGCGGCGAGGCCCGCCGCGACGCTCGCACCGACGGCTTGAGATCCCGTGAAGCTCACGCCGCGCACGCGCGGATCCTGCACGAGCCGCTCGCCAACGACGCTGCCCGGGCCGACGACCAGGTTGCAGACGCCCGCGGGAGCCCCCGCGCGCGCGATCGCGTCGACCATCGACCAGGCGCTCGCCGGCACGAGCTCGGCGGGCTTGAACACCACCGTGCATCCGAACGCGAGCGCGGGCGCGATCTTCCACGCCGGGATCGCGATCGGGAAGTTCCACGGCGTGATGATCCCGACCACGCCAAGGGGTTCGCGCAAGACATCGACATCGACGCCCGGGCGCACGCTTCGTTGGTGCTCGCCGGCCAACCGCAGCGCCTCACCGGCGAAGAACCGGAATATCTGCGATGCGCGCTGCACCTCGCCGATCGCCTCCGCGCGGGGCTTCCCCTCCTCGCGCGCGAGCTGCTCCCCGAGCTCCTCGGCCCGACCGGCCAGCTCGAGCCCGGCGCTCTCGAGCACGTTGCTGCGCTCCATCGGGGTCGCGGCCGCCCATCCGGGCGCAGCCTGGACCGCAGCCGCGATCGCCGCGTCGACCTGCGCCTCGTCGGCCACGGCGAACTCCCCCACCACATCGGAGAGATCCGACGGACTGCGGTCTAGGAGGGTCGTCGCGCCCTGGACCCATTCGCCGCCGATCAGGTTCGCGTGCACCACGGCAGCCTAGCGGCTCGGTCGCGAACACCGGGCGGCGCCGTCTGCGACGGGCCGGGCTACCATCGACGGATGCGCGACCTGCGGTCCCTGCCGAAGGTGGAGCTGCACCTCCACGTCGAAGGGAGCGCCCGGCCCGGGACGCTTCGGGAGTTCGCCGATCGCGACGGGGTCACGCTTCCGCACGGCATGGGCGCGAACGGCTGGACGTTCGGCGGCCCGATGGACTTCATCGACAATTACCTCGAGCTCTGCCAGCTGTTCGCCCGGCTCGACGACTTCCGCAGGCTGGCCGTCGAGCTCTGCGCCGATCTCGCGGCGACCGGCGTGCCGTACGCCGAGGTCGTCTTCAGCCCCGGCAACCACGCTCGCCGGTTCGGCGACGACTGGTTCGGGCCGATCGAAGCTGTGCTTGACGGACTGAGGACCGGTGAGCGCGAACACGGCGTGCACGTCGAACTCTGTCCCGACATCGTCCGCGACAACGGCCTCGACGACGCGCAGCGAACGCTCGAGGTGGCCCTGCGGTACGCGGGCCGCGGCGTCGTCGCGCTCAACTGTGCCGGGAGCGAACGCACCGGCGTCGAGCGCTTCGCCTGGATGTTCCGCAAGGCCGCGAGCGCCGGTCTCGGCAGCGTGCCGCACGCGGGCGAATGGGCCGGCCCGGAGAACGTCCGCGCCACGCTGCAGCACCTTCGCCCAGACCGCATCGGCCACGGCGTGCGCGCGATCGAGGACGCCGCGCTCGTCGCCGAGCTCGCTGAGCGGCGGATCCCGCTCGAGATCTGCCCGCTGTCGAACGTCGCGACAGGCGTGTACGACCGCATCGAGCAGGTGCCGGTCGTCGCCTTGCGCGATGCCGGGGTCGTGGTCACCTTGAACAGCGACGACCCGACGATGTTCGGCGGCTGGCTGACCGATGTGTACACGGCGGCGCGCGACGCGTGGGCGCTCACCGACGCCGATCTCGCCGACCTCGCGCGCGCCGCGGTGGACGCGAGCTTCGCCGACAACGAGCGGAAGGCAGCGCTCCGGCGCTCCATACGCGTGGCTCGCCGCCCCCGTTGCCCCGGCCGAGGCGCCGGCGGTACCCTGACCCATCTTTCGCATGGACCTCCTCGACCTCGACCCGCTCGAACGACTCGCCGCCTCTATCCGTGACCGCACGGCGGTGGTCGCCGTGATCGGCCTCGGCTACGTAGGGCTCCCGCTGCTGGTCGGCGTGCACCAGGCCGGCTTCGAGACGATCGGACTGGACTCGGATGTGGCGAAGATCGATGCGCTGCGTTCGGGCCGCTCATATATCGTCGACGTCCCGTCGTCGGAGATCGGCGGGCTCGACCGCACGACGTTCACGGCCGATGCCGCCGACCTGGGTCGTGCGGATGTGATCGTCCTGTGTTTGCCCACGCCACTCGCAGATGCGGCGCCGGATCTGTCCATGGTGGGCGCCGCCGCCGAGTCCGTCGCCGCGCACCTGCGGCCGGGGGTGCTCGTGATCCTCGAGTCGACGACATGGCCCGGCACGACCGAGGAATTCCTGCGTCCCATCCTCGAGACGTCGGGCCTCGCGGCGGGCGCGGACTTCGCGCTCGCGTACTCGCCCGAGCGCATCGATCCGGGCAGCAGCGGGCATCGATTGGCCACGACGCCCAAGGTCGTGAGCGGTGTCACCGGCCGGTGTCGCGACCTCGCGGTCTCGTTCTACGCGCCGATCGTCGGCTCGGTGGCCGTCACGACCTCGCCGCGCGACGCCGAGATGGCCAAGCTGATCGAGAACACGTACCGCCAGGTGAACATCGCGCTGGTGAACGAGCTCGCCGTGATGGCGAAGGAGCTCGGCGTCGACATCTGGGAGGCGCTGCACGCGGCGGCCACGAAGCCCTTCGGCTACCAGCCCTTCTGGCCGGGTCCGGGCGTGGGCGGTCATTGCATCGCGATCGATCCGACGTATCTGTCCTGGCGCGCCGGGCAGCAGCTCGGCTACCGCGTGGGGTTCATCGAGCACGCCAACGAGGTCAACAACCGGATGCCGGACTACGTCGCGACACGCGTGGCCGAGATGCTCAACAACGCCGGCAAGGCGGTCAACGGATCACGAGTGGTCGGCGTCGGCGTCGCGTTCAAGGCCGGCGTCGACGATCTCCGCGGGTCACCGGCGGTCGACGTGCTCGAGCGGCTTGCGGCCAAGGGCGCCGACGTCCGGTTCCACGATCCATACGTCGAGAGCATCACCATCGGCGGCAACGCGCTGCGCTCGGTTCCAGCCGACGCTCAGACGCTCGCCGACGCCGACGCGGTCGTCATCTTGACCGCGCACCCACAGATCGACGTCCACGCCATCGTCGCCGCGGCGCCGCTGGTGTTCGACGCGCGAGGCGCGACCGTCGGGATCGACGAGCCACACGTCGAGCGGCTCTGAAGCTCAGCCGCTCGCGCTCGGCGACGGGCTCGGCGTGTGATGCTTCTCGATCGTCACCGAGTCGATGTAGACCGCCTGCGTCGGCTGGCCGTCTCCGCTCTTGGGCACGAAGCCGTTGATCTGCTTCGCGACGTCCAACCCCTCGGTGATGTTCCCGAAGATGGTGTAGTTCGGGTTCGCGTCCAGGTTGGCGCCGCCCGGGCCCGTGATCAGGAAGAACTGACTTCCGCCGGTGTTCGGACCGGCGTTCGCCATCGCGACGGTGCCCGTCTTGTAGTGCTCCCCTCCCTGGAGCTCGTCGGGGATCGAGTATCCAGGGCCACCGCTTCCGGTCCCGGTCGGGTCGCCGCCCTGCACCACGTCGATCTGATCCACCACGCGGTGGAAAAACGTCCCGTCGAAGAAGTGGTGTTCGGCGAGGAATACGAAGCTCGCGACGGTCTGCGGCGCGGCCGATCCGTCGAGCGCGATCGTGATGTCACCGCAGGACGTGTGCATGATCGCGGTGTAGTCGGTGTCCTTGGCGAGGACGTCCTTGGGCGACGGAGCGTGGTCGAACTGCGGCTTGGGCGTGCTGGCGGCGGCCGGAACGCTCGCTCCGCATGCGACCGTGCTCGCGGGCTTGGCCTTGGCCGTCACCGTCCCGGTCTGCTTGGGCGGCTTGTTCGAGGTGGATGACGTCGAGGCGGACACCGACGCCGTCGGCGGCGCAGCGGCCGTCGAGGTGTCGTTGCGCTTCAGGAGCGTGACGCCGAGCGCGATCACGAGGATGCCGGCGATCGCACCGCCGACGCTGAGCGCGATCGTCCGGCGGCGCGCGGCGGCTTCGCGCTCCAGACGCCGACGTTCGGCCCCCTTCGCGAGATGTCGTTCTCGTGACCTGCTGGGCATGGCGCCACAGGCTACCCGACCCCGAGGGCGTCATAGGCGAGGCCCCACAGGATGTCGCGCTCGGACACCAGGGCGCGCTGTATCCCGAAGCGTCGCATCGTCGCAACCAGGATCGCGCCTCCCGCCACGATGACGCCGCCGCGGCCGGGCGCCATCACCGGCAGGGCGGCACGCTCTTCGGCGGTCATCCGGCTGAGCTCCTCGAGTACGCGCTCCGCATCGACGAGCCCGAGCCACGTCCGATCGATCCGGTCAGGATCGTCGTGGTCCAGAGCGAGTGCGATCGACTGGAACGTGGTCGCGGTGCCCGAGACCGCGACGAACGTCCGAGCCGTATGGATCTCCGGGACCGCCACCTCGGCCTCATCGAGCCGGTCTTCGATCAGCCGCAGGAGCCGTTCGACCTCGTCGGGCGCAGGCGGATCCGTGCTGATCGCGCGCTCGGTGAGCCGAACCGACCCCATCTGCGTGCTCACGCGCTGCTCCGCGCGCCCGGGGGCACGGCCGACGACGAACTCCGTCGAGCCGCCGCCGATGTCGAGCAGGAGGAACGGGCCGTCTTCGGACGGGAGCCCATGGGTGCCACCGAGGAACGACAACCGCGCCTCCTCGTTGCCGTCGATGACGCGAGGCTCCGTATCGACGTGGCGCAGTACCGAAGCGACGTACAGCTCCGGGTTCGAGGCGTCTCGCACAGCGCTCGTGGCGGTCACGCGAACCGTCCGCGCCCCCAGCGCGCGTGCCCGCCGCGCGTACCGCGCCAACACCCGCTCGTTGCGCGCGACGGCCGCCGGATCGAGAGCGCCGGTGGCGTCGACGCCCGCGCCGAGCGCCGTGATCACCATGTCGTTCGAGACCTCGATGAGCGCGCCGTCGTCCGCCCGCTCGACGACCAACAGCCGACAGGAATGCGTTCCCTGGTCGACCACCGCGATCCGCTCGCCCATGGGGCGCTCCGGATGGATCGGCTCGACCTGGCGCGCAACGGAAGCGCCAACGACGTCGTCACCGCCCGCCAGATGGTTCGCGTAGTGCGCATGCAGACACTTGACCCCCCGGCGGGTGCCTCCGACGCCGCCCCATGTCCGCGCGCGGGACAGCACGCGCGCGCGTTCCTCCGTCGCCTCCGCGTGCGCACGGTCGACGGCGGCGCGGAAGTCGGGATCGGTCGTACCGCTCGTTCAGCCGGCCGATCTCGCCGCCGGCTTCCACCCGCGCGACCGCACGCACCGCGTCGGGACACGTCAACCAGAAGGTCGTCGGGAACGGCTCGTCGCGCGCATCGAGGGGCTGATTGCGGATCACGAGCGGATGCCCGACCGAACACCGGACGATGACCTCGAACCGGGTGGTGGGGTCACGCCCGAGCTGCTCGCGAACGACCTCGACGTCGGACGCGCGACGCTCGCGCGGCATGTCCGCTACTTGCGCTTGTGCTCGGTGGCGCGCCGGAAGTCGACCTGGCGCTCCTCGCTTTGGCGCATGAACTTCTTGAGCTTCTGCTCGAACTCCTGGTCGGTGCCCCGGCGAGACTGGCGAGGCGCCGGGTCCTGGAGCGCCTTGATCGACAGGTCGATCTTGCCGTCGTCCTTGATCGAGGTGACCTTGACCTCGACGCTGTCCCCTTCGCGCAGGTGCTCACGGACGTCTTTGACGTAGTTCCGGTCGATCTCGGAGATGTGGACCAGACCCATCCGTCCGTCCTCGAGCTGCAGGAACGCGCCGTAGTTCTCGATGCGCACGACGGTCGCGGTGACCGTGGCGCCAACCTCGATAGCGATCTGGTGGTCCTCCTGTCGCGTAGCCCGGGCGATCCCCGGGCGAGGCGCCAAGCATGCGGGAGAGGCAACCCTGCCGTCAATGCATCAACCTCGTCTCGTAGCATCCGGCGATGGACGTCACACGGGTCGAGGACGTCGCTGCGTACAGCCAACTCGTCGCGCCGGTGCTCGGCCGGGCTCCGGCACGGCACAACCTGATCCTCGGGATCCTCGACGTTGTGCGTCGCCGGCCGGACAGCTATCAGGGGTTCCGTCTCTGGGCGGTCCGCAACGGCGGCGTCGTCGCGGCCGCGGTCCAGACGCCGCCGTACAACCTCGCGGTGGCCGAACCACTCGACATGGCCGCGCTCGAACCGCTCGCCGCGTCGATCCTCAGAGAGGGCGTCCGGCTGCCCGGCGTCGTGGGCGGCGTCGCCGAGGCCGAGGCGTTCGCGTCCGCGTGGGTCTCGCGCGCCGGAGGGGACACCCAGGCGATCACGCGCCAGGGGATCTATGAACTCACGGCCGTGCGCGATCGGGGCAACGCCGAGGGCGGGCCGCGTATCGCCACCGATGCGGACCTCGAGCTCGTCGCGGGCTGGCACGACGACTTCATCATCGAGGCCGTCCCTGAGTTCAACGGCGATCTCGCTTCCCGCTCCCGGCGCGTCCGGTCAACGATCGAGGAGGGTGGCTACTGGCTCTGGGAGGCCGGCGGACGGCCGGTCGCGATGACCGGAACCTCACCAGCGCCTCCCGACGGGACGCGCGTCGGTCCGGTCTACACGCTCCCCGAGGCTCGAGGACACGGGTATGCGACGGCGCTCGTCGCGCATGCGAGCGCCGCTGCGCTCGAGCGGGGCGGTCGCGCGTGCTATCTCCACACCGATCTGGCGAACGCGACCTCGAACGCGATGTATCAGCGGATCGGCTACGAGCGCGTGTGCGAGGCGGTGGACCTGCGCTTCACCGAACCGTCGGCCTAGTCGCAGGACGGCGGGGTCGGCGCGCGTCCGCGCGGCACCGGCACGAACGCGATCTGGCCCGGGTCGACCATGCCGAGGCACTCCCGCGCGAGCCGGTCAAGCTCCGCCGGATCCTGCAGCCGATCGAGCTGCTGCTGCAGATCGGCGTTCTGCTGTTCCAGCTCTGAGACCTGGTTCGCGAGCTGGTCGCGCTGGGCGCGCTGGTCGAGGTACGCGCGTGCGGGCGCGACCGCGAAGATCGCCGCCACGAACACGACGAAGCCGAGGATCGATGCACGCGGCGTGATGCGCGCGACCCGCGACCGTTCGGTGCGCTTCCCCGGGTCCTCGGCGGGGGAAGTCGCCGTGGCCCGGGCGCTCATGGCGCGCCGCCACCCCCGGGTGATCGGCCTCGGAGCAGCGACCCGCCTGCGTACCGCGCGTTCTCGCCGAGCTCCTCCTCGATCCGCAAGAGCTGGTTGTACTTCGCCGTCCGCTCGCCGCGGCTCGGCGCGCCGGCCTTCAGCTGACCGGCGTTCGTCGCGACGGCCAGGTCCGCGATCGTGGCGTCCTCCGTCTCGCCGCTGCGGTGGCTGATCACCACGCCGAAACTCGATCGTTGCGCGAGCGCGACGGCATCGAGCGTCTCGGTCAGCGACCCGATCTGGTTCACCTTGATCAGGATGGCGTTGGCGGCGCGGTCACGAACGCCCCGCTCCAACCGCTCGGTGTTCGTCACGAACAGATCGTCGCCGACGAGTTGAACACGGTCGCCGAGCTCCCGGGTGATCGCCACCCAGCCGTCCCAGTCGTCCTCCGCCAGCGCGTCCTCGATCGACACGATCGGGAACCGATCGAGCAACCCGCTCCAGTACGCGATCATGTCGTCGCTCGAGCGCGTGGCGCCCTCGAGGTGGTAGCCACCGTCGCGGTACAGCTCGCTCGCCGCCGGGTCCAGCGCGATCGCGACCTCGTCGCCCGGCTCGCGGCCGGCGCGCTCGACCGCCTGGAGCAGCAGCTCACAGGCCTCGGGGCCGGTCGCCACGGCAGGTGCGAACCCGCCCTCGTCGCCGACGCCGGTCGCGAGCCCCTTGTGGAGCAGCAGCGCGTGCAGCGCGTGGAAGCACTCGGCGCCCCACCGGATAGCCTCGCCGAGCGATGCGGCGCCGACCGGCACCAACATGAACTCCTGCAGCTCCAACTCATTGTCGGCGTGCATGCCGCCGTTGAGGACGTTCATCAGCGGCGCCGGCAGGACGTGTGCGTTCGGGCCGCCCAGGTAGCGGTACAACGGCTGGCCAGCGCTTTCGGCCGCGGCTCGCGCCACGGCGAGCGAGACGCCGAGGACGGCGTTGGCGCCGAGTGCCGCCTTGGTCGACGTGCCGTCCAGGTCGAGCATCGCCCGATCGACCGCTCGCTGATCGAACGCATCCAGGCCGACGATCGCCTCAGCGATCGGGCCGTCGACGTTGGCGACCGCGCGTGTGACGCCCTTGCCGCCGTACCGCGTCGGCTCTTCGTCGCGAAGTTCCAGGGCCTCGTGCTCGCCCGTCGACGCGCCGCTCGGCACCGCGGCTCGGCCCATCGCGCCGTCGTCGAGCCGCACGTCGACCTCGACCGTGGGGTTGCCACGGGAATCCAGGATCTGGCGTGCCGAAACCGAGGCGATCGAGCTCATCGCCGGCCGATGGTACCCGACGTTTCCGGCCCAACCGTGCAGCGTGAGGGTCGCGGCGGATGAACCCCTCGCTCGGGTTACGCGTCGTGCGCGGGCGACTCCTTGGCCTCGCGGTACAGCGCCAGCAGCTGGTCCTCGCCGAGCGCCTCGGGGTCGAGCCCTCGCTCGGTCGCGAGTGCGAGCGTGCGCTCGGCCCGGTCGGCGAACCGCGTGGTCGCTCGTCGCAGCGCCGATTCGGCGTCGAGTCCGAGCTGCCGGCCGACGGCAACCGCCGCCAGAAGCACGTCACCGAGCTCCTCCTCGGCGCGCGCCGGATCGGCGGTCGCAGCCTCGAGCTCGACGACCTCCTCACGGAGCTTCCCCAACGCGTGGTCCGTGCTCCGCCACGCGAACCCCCACCCGGCCGCACGACGCTGCACCTTCGCGGCGCGCGCAAGCGCTGGGAGCGTCGCGGGGATGTCCTGGTCGACCGCCTTGCGGCCGCCCGTCTCCTCCGCCTTCAGCTTCTCCCAGTTGACGAGCACCTCGTCGGCGCCGGTCACGTCGACGTCGCCGAACACGTGCGGGTGCCGGTGCACGAGCTTGGCGACCAACGCGTCGGCAACGTCATCGATGTCCCAGCGTCCCTCGTCGGCCGCGATCTGCGCGTGGAACGTGACCTGAAGCAGCAGGTCGCCGAGCTCGTCGCGGATCGCGGCGTCGTCGTCCGCGTCGATCGCCTCGAGCAGCTCGTGCGTCTCTTCCAACAGATGGCGCGCGAGCGTCGAGTGATCCTGCTCACGGTCCCACGGACAGCCGTCGGGTGCGCGGAGGCGAGCCTGCACACGGACAAGGTCGAGAAGCCCGTCGCCGCCGCGCGACGACGGCACAGGCCCGTCGACGGCCGCGTCGACCGTCACGGCGTGGCCGGAACTCCGTTGACCGCGCCGCTCGACGGCGGCTGCGTCGCGCTGGGGTCGGTGCTCGTGATGCGCTCGACCTGCAAGGTCGTCGGATCGAACCGGCCGAAGCTCGGATCGACCTGGATCGCGCCCAGTTGGCTCTGCACCCACTCTTGGAACGCCTTGGTGGACGCCTGCTGCAAGATCTGGTCGCGTGCCTGGTCGAACGGCGTTACGTGCTTGTCGATCATGTAGATCACGTGCCATCCGTATTGGCTGTGCACCGGCTCGGAGATCTCGCCGGGTTTCAGGGCGAGCGCCGCGTCGGAGAACTCGCTCCCGAGCTGGCTGGCCGGCAGCGTCAGCTCGCCGCCATCCTTCTTCGCGTTGGGGTCGGTCGAGACCTGGTTGGCGAGCGCCTGGAAGTCCTCGAGCGTGGATCCCGGCGCCGTCACCTGCTTGTAGACGTCCTCGGCCTTCGCCCTCGAGTCGACCAGGATGTGATCGACATGCAACGTGGTGTAGTCACCGATCGACTGCTGGTACTGCTGCTGCAGCTGGGCGTCCGTGAACTGGTCGGACGCGAGCGCCTTGGCCACGTCCTGCTGCACGAGCGAGGCACGGACCAACTGGCGGACGTCGTCCTCGGTCACGCCGTTCGCAACGAGCTGCGAGTGCAA
>C688J18823_10002711_pt1 | contig 11105 bp, 14 predicted proteins | sample HopSoiMetagenom1_FD_18823 | JGI IMG/M metagenome (IMG submission 18823) | reverse complement strand
CGACGAGCTGCTCTCGGGCGGGGCGATGCCGCTGGACGTGCTGGACCGGCGCATCGACGGGTGGATCGCGCAGCAGAAAAAGGGTGGAACCACCGGCGCTACGCTGCGCTGAAGGGCTCAAGGCCACCGGCGATTGATCCGTGAGGCTGCATTTCATGCCGCAGTGCGGCGTGAATCTGCGAAAGGTTTGCGCTGTCTTACCGCCCCGGGGACCCCCTACACCCAAGGAGAGACCATGCGGAAGATTTGCCTGCTCGCGTTGCCGCTAGCGATCGCCTGTGGAGGATCGGACAGCAACACCACAACCTACGTCGCGCAGATGAACGCGGCGAACGAGAAACCCGCCGCCAACAGTTCGCCTGCAACCGGCACGGCCACCTTCACCGTGGACAGCACGCAGACGACCGTCAACTTCGTCGTCACGTATACGGGCCTTTCCGCCGGCTCCACGCTCTCGCACATCCACGCGGGCACCGCCGACGTCGCGGGTCAGGTGTCGGTTCCCTTCCCGCAGTTGGTCACCGGGAAGACCGCCGACACCTTCAGCGGCTCGTTCACCTCGGCGCAGGTCGGCGCGGCCACCGGCGGAACCATCACCATCGCCAAGGGAGACCTGGCGGGGCTGATCAATGCGATGAAGGCGGGCAACGCCTACGCGCAAGTCCACAGCAGCGCCAACCCCGGCGGCGAGATCCGGGGTCAGATCCATCCTCAGTAGTCGGCCCTAGGTCGTCGGCGTGGTCGACACGGTGACCGTGACGCCGTCGAACGTGGTGGGATAGAGCGGGAGCCCGGTCGTGGCCGGGCCCTGCACCAGGCTGCCGTCGAGCTTGTAGGTGGAACCGTGGCACGGGCACGCATAGCCCGGGCCGCCGGGCAGGATTGTGCAGCCCTGATGCGTGCAGAGCGCGGTGACGGCCGCGACCGTATCCGGAGCCAGGCGCGACACCGCCAGCGGTCCCGGAAACCCGTCGGGCTGGCCCACCACCACGCCGCCGACCTTGGCGAGCACCGGAAAGGCCGCGATGGGAAAGCTGTACTGGCCGTTCTGGACGTGGCCGGGAAAGGTGCCGTCGCCCGCGAAGAGATGCACGACCAGGTTGCCGGCCCCGTCCAGGTCGGCCGGGTACGCCCTGAGATCGGCCACGGCCGGCGGATGCAGCACGGTGCCGTCGCCGGCGAAGCGCGAGCCGTGGCAGGGGCATTCGGCCTGGCGGTCCTCGGGCACCCACGCAACCGGGCACCGGGCGTGCGGGCACTCCGCCTGCAGCGCCAGGTAGCCCTCTCCGGTGAAGGCGACCAGGTACGCGGTCTGCGACGCGCCGGGCCGGACGATCACCGCTCCCCCCGCCTGCGCGAGCTCCGGCGCGCTGGCCAGCGGCACGGTGACGTTGCCATCGGCGGCGGCGCCCACCGCGACCTCGCGGTTGGTGGGAATCCTGCGCGCGCAGGCGGTGGCCAGCGGCACCAGCATCGCGGAGCGGAGCAGCGAACGGCGGGTGATTTCGGCCATGTCAGTCGTCCGGCGCGCCGCGCTGGATCCACTGCTCGATGACCGCCAGCGATTCGGCGCAGGTGGAGCCCGGCGCGGTTGCGGGCTGCCCGCTGCCGAACTGCGGGTCGGTGGTCTCGGTGAGGCGCAGCTTGGTGAGGAAGAAGCTGGCGGCGGGATCGCCCGGCTTGACCAGGATGAGGCCCTTCACGCTGCCGAAGCGATTGGCGGCCGCCGCATTGACCAGTACGCCGTAGGGGTGCCCTTCGAAGCTGGGCCCGCTCTCCACGCCAGAGGAGACGGAGGAGTGGCAGTTCACCTGCTTCACGCCGCAGCCTACTTGTAGGAAGTTGCGGTTGATGCTGGAGAAGGTGGGCGTCAGCGTGGGGCAGGTGCGCGTTCCCCCGATGCAGGTGCCCTGTGAGCAGAAGGCAGCGACGCCGCAGTCGGCGTCCACCCCGCATTCCACGGGGGTCACGGAGCCGACGCAGCCGCAGAGGAGCAGAGCGGCGATGGCAGCTCGCGGAACCATGGACGGCCATTGTAGCATCCACCGCATGGCGAAATGGTTCCTCGAGCCCGGGCACACCGCAGCGGAGTTCGCTGCGCGGCACATGATGGTGACCTGGGTGCGCGGACACTTCAAGAACGTGCACGGGTCCCTCGACTTCGACGAGGCGGATCCCACCGCGGGCGCGGTGGAGGTCACCATCGATGCGCGCGGCCTTTGCACCGGTGAGCCGCAACGCGATGCGCACTTGCGCAGCGCCGACTTCCTCGACGTCGAGCACCATCCGGAGATCCGGTTCCGGGGCCGCGTCTCGGAACGCACCGGTGCCCAGGAGTGGAAGGTGACCGGCGATCTCACCATCCGCGGCGTCACGAGGCCGGCGATTCTGGACGTGCGCTCCCTCGGCCGCTGGTCGACGCCCTGGTGGGAGGACGGGATCGACAAGGGTCCGAAGATTCGCGCCGGCTTCGTCGGCACCACGACCATCAACCGCCACGATTTCGGCGTGAGCTGGAACAGCGCGTTGGACGCGGGCGGCGTGGTCGTCGGAGACGAGATCCGCATCACGGTCGACGCGGAAGCGATCNTGGAATCGCCCTGAGACCGGTTGGAGGTGCGGCGTGGAGAGCTTCCGCTGGCGGATCCCGGAGCGGTTCAACATCGGGGTGGACATCGCCGACCGGCACGCGGGAGCGTTGGCGCTGGTGGAGTTGGACCCTTCCGGCCGCGCGTCCGAATTCTCCTTCGACGCCATCTCGGAGCTCTCCAATCGCTTCGCCAACCTGCTCGTGGCCCAGGGCCTCTCCCGCGGCGACCGCGTGGCCATCCTCCTGCCGCAGCGGCACGAGACGGCGGTGGCGCATGCCGGAGCGTGGAAGGCGGGGCTGGTCACGGTGCCGCTCTTCACCCTCTTCGGAGAAGAGGCGCTGGAGTTCAGGCTGCGCGACAGCGGGGCGCGGGCCATCGTCACCGACCGCGACCAGCTTCCCAAGCTCGCCCGGGTGCAGGCCCCCGAGTTGCGCGCGGTCTTCTGCGCCGACGGCCCCGCGGACGGCGCGCTCGATCTTCACGCGCTGCTGCAGCGGGCCTCGGATCGGTTCGCGCCGGTGGACACCGCCGCCGAGGATCCTGCCGTGATCATCTACACCAGCGGCACCACCGGTCAGCCCAAGGGCGCGCTGCACGCCCACCGCGTGCTGCTCGGCCACCTGCCCGGCGTGGAACACCCGCACGACGGTTTTCCGCAACCCGGCGACCGCTTCTGGACGCCCGCGGACTGGGCCTGGATCGGCGGCCTCTTCGACGTGCTGGTGCCGGCCTGGCACCATGGAGTCGCGGTGGTGGCGCATCGGCCGCGCAAGTTCGACCCCGGGGAGGCATTGCGGCTGATGGCGCGCCAGGGCGTGCGCAACGTCTTCATGCCGCCGACGGCGCTGAAGCTCCTGCGCGCCTCCGGAGCGCGCGAGCCCGGCGTCCGGCTCCGCTCCCTGGCNTCGGGAGGCGAGAGCCTGGGCGAGGACCTGATCGATTGGGGGCGAGAGATGTTCGGCCTGACCATCAACGAGTTCTACGGGCAAACCGAGTGCAACGTGGTGTTGGGAAACGGCGCCGCGCTCCCCCCGGTGCGGCCCGGCTGGACGGGCACGGCCATCCCCGGCCACATCGTTTCCATCGTGGACGGCGAGGGGCGCGAGCTACGGCCCGGCGAGCTGGGAAACATCGCGTACCGCCGGCCCGACCCGGTGATGTTCCTGGGCTACTGGAACAACCCCAAAGCCACCGCGGCGAAGTTCCGCGGCGACTGGCTGATCAGCGGCGACCTGGGGATGCGCGACGAGGCGGGTTACTTCAAGTTCGCCGCCCGCGACGACGACGTCATCACCAGCGGGGGCTATCGCATCGGCCCCGGGGAGATCGAAGCGTGCCTTTCGCGCCATCCGGCGGTCGCGCTGGCGGCGGTGGTTGGAGAGCCAGACCCCATCCGCACCGAGGTGGTGAAGGCGGTGGTCGTGCTGCGGGACGGCTTCGCGGGCACAGATGCGCTCCGCGCCGACCTCCAGCAATTCGTCCGCTCCAAGCTAGCGGCGCACGAATACCCGCGCATCGTGGAGTTCGTGAAGGAGCTGCCGCTGACGGCGACTGGAAAGATCATCCGCCGCGCCCTGCGCTCGCCGCGGAGGTGAGGTGCTGCGCGGTGGATCAGTTGGGCCTTTCGCCCAGCGCCCCGATGCGTGCGGCGATGCGGACCAGGTCGGCCGCGGTGCGCGCGCCGAGCTTGCGCAGGATCCGCCCGCGGTGCGTCTCCACCGTTCGCGGGCTGATGAAGAGCCTCGCGCCGATCTGGTTGGCGGTGAGCCCTTCGACGGTCAGGGCGAAGACGTCCCGCTCCCTCGAGGTCAGCAGGGCGAGCCCCTGGGATCCCCGTGCGCCGGAGGCCCGGCAGCGCTCGATATCGCGCCGATCGAGTTGGGTGGAGAGGTAGGGCCTTCCTTGCGACACCGCGCGGATGGCGGCGCCGACGAGCTCCGAATCCTCGTTCTTGGTCGCGAAGCCCAGGGCGCCCGCCTCCAGAGCGTCGGCCACCCTGGAGGGGTCGTCCACCATGCTCAGCATCAGCACGCGGCAGGCGGGATGGAGGCGCCGGATCTCGCGGACGACGCCTACACCATCCGTGCCGGGCAGCAGGAGGTCGAGGACCACGACGTCCGGCCGCACGTCCGCGATCACGCGGTACGCTTCTGCGGCCCCGGACGCCTCGCCCGCGACACGGAGGTCGGGCTGGCGACGGAGCAGGAATCTGAACGTTTCCCGGAACAACTGGTGATCGTCGACGACCACGAGGTTGACGGAAGGCATCGCGTTTTCGTTCTCTGCCGTCGCCCCTCCTGGACCGGGCGGCAGGCGAGACGCTCCTCCTAGCTGATATAGAGATGACCTCATGCGTCGCAATACCGGTTCTTACGGACTGCACCCGTGGATTTGCACTGTCAGCTGGTTCACGCCAGGCGAGTAGCCACAAGCGGCCCAGGATTGCGTCAGCTTGCCTGTTGGCCAAGCGCGCCCGAGACCGCTCGGGCGTGGCGTTTCACGCAAAGACGGATCCTCGGCGGGATTGCGTTAGCCGCGTCTTTTCGCCAGACTGCGCGCCGAAAGGAGTGGCCATGAAACGACGAAACCTGCTCGGCGGCGCGGCCGCGTTGGCGGCGGCAAGGGCGTTCGCGGCGGATCCCAAGGACCCGCATGCGGGCCACGAGCATCACGCCGCAGGGATCCCGAATGCGGCGCTGGTCTCCGCGGCGCACGAATGCATGGCCACCGGAGATGCCTGCCTGCGGCACTGCATCGATAGCCTCGCGGCGGGGGACGCGTCGCTGGCGGACTGCGCGAAGTCGGTGGAGCAGATGCGCGCCATGGTGGGCGCTCTCGCCACCGTCGCCGCGCAGAACGGGCCGCGCCTCAAGGAGCTCTCGGCGGTCTGCGCCAAGGCCTGCCGCGACTGCGAGGCGCAGTGCCGCAAGCACGACAAGCACCCGCCCTGCAAGGCTTGTGGCGACGCTTGCACCAAGTGCGCCGCCGAGTGTGACAAGACTGCTGCGTAGGTTGAAACCCGAGGGGGATCCATGCTTTTCAAGAAGCTCTTCCGGCTGCTGGTCGTGGCGGGCGGCATCATCGGCACCGGCACGGGCACCGGGTGCGCCGCCAACGCCCAGACGCAAACGCAGTCGGGCGACAAGAAGACCCCCGCCTCCGACGGCGGCACGACGGCCGAGGCGGACGCCGGCGGCGGCGGCGCGCCGGGTTGGTGACCGCGGAGGTCCGCCTCAAGGCGGGCGAGGCCTGGGTCTTCCGCACACGGGTGGAGCAGGAGGCGGCGGCGCGGTTCACGCGTCTTCTGTCCGCCATCGCCGCCTTCGACCCGGATTCGCCGGTGCCGGAGTTGATGCGGCGCGCCGCCGAGGACGAGAAGCGGCACGCGGACCTCTGCGCTGCGCTCGCCGCCGGCTACGGCTCGGGCGCGCCCCCGGCGGGCGCCGATGCTCCCATCGCGCCCCGCCGGCTCCTTCCTCGCGAAGCCGTCCTCTACGAGGTGGTGGCGGCGTGCTGCATCACCGAGACCGAGAGCGTGGCGACCGTGACCACCCTGCTTGCCGCCGACGCCGAGCCGCGCGTGCGCGAGGTGCTTCACGAGATCGCGCGCGACGAGGTGGGTCACAGCCGGATGGGCTGGGCTCACCTGGCGCGCGAGGCGGCGCAGATCGACGTGTCGTTCCTCTCCGCCTGGATTCCCGCGATGCTCTCGGGAACCGTCGACGATGCGCTGTTCCGCGCAGCCCCTCCCGAACCCTCTGAGTTGCTCCGCCACGGCATCCTCTCCTCGGCCCAGCGGCGCGAGACGTTCGTGCGCACGCTGGAGGAGGTGGTGCTCCCCGGCTTCGCCGGGCATGGCATCGACACCGCGCCTGCCCGCGCCTGGCTCGCCGCCCGTGCGTCTTGACGGCCAATGGTCTCATCTGTCGTAGATCCGACGCAGCCCATCTCCGGAGGTTCGCGATGTCCGCCCCGACGCTCTCCCGCCGCGCGCTGATTGCCGCCGGCGGCGCCGCATCAGGCTTGCTCCTTTCCCGCCGCGCCTTCGCGGCCAGCAAGGCGAAGCTCCGCATCGGCCTCTTGCTCCCCTACTCCGGCACCTACGCCGCCCTCGGCAACAACATCACCGAGGGCATGAAGCTGGCCGCGCGCGAGCACGACGGGAAGCTGGGCGGGCGCGAGATCGAATGGGTGGCGGTCGACGACGAGTCCGATCCCGCGAAGGCGCCGGCCAACGTGAACAAGCTGGTGATCGGCGAGAAGGTGGACGTGCTCACCGGTCCGGTCCACTCCGGCGTGGCGATGGCGATGATGCAGATCGTCCGCCAGGAGAACACGCTCACCATCGTCACCAACGCCGGCGCGCAGGCCGTCACCGGCTCGCTCTGCGCTCCCCACGTCTTCCGCACCTCCTTCTCCAACTGGCAGACCTCCCATCCCTGCGCCGACGTGGTGCTCAAGGACGGCCGCAAGAAGGCGGTGCTGATGTTCTGGAACTACAGCTTCGGGCAGGAGTCGATGGCGGCGTTCAAGGAGGGCTACGCCAAGGGCGGCGGCAGCATCGTCAAGGAGATTCCGGTGCCCTTTCCCAGCACCGAGTTCCAGGCCCACCTCTCCGAGATCGCCGCGCTCAAGCCCGACGCCGTCTTCGTCTTCTTCGCCGGCGCGGGCGCGGCCAAGTTCGTCAAGGACTACGCGGCCGCCGGACTGCGCGACAAGGTCCCGCTCTACGGCAGCGGCTTCCTCACCGAAGGCGTGCTGTCGGCGCAGGGCCAGGCCGCCGAGGGCGTCAAGACCACGCTCCACTACGCGGACTCGCTCGACAATCCCACCAACCACCGCTTCCGCGAGGCGTTCAAGAAGGCCACTTCGCGCGAGGCCGACGTCTACGCGGTGGCGGGATACGACACCGTCAACGTGCTGGCCCAGGCGCTGGCCCGGGTACAGGGTGACACCTCGGCGCGGAAGGATCTGATCGCCGCCATCGAATCGGTGCGCGTCGACAGCCCGCGCGGGCCCTTCCGCTTCTCCAAGGCGCACAACCCCGTCCAGAACGTCTACCTGCGCCAGGTGAAGGCGGGCCGCGAGGTGGTGCTGGGCGTGGCGCAGAAGGACGCGGAAGATCCCGCCTCCGGATGCGCGATGGCGACATGACCCTTTCGCTCTTCGCGCTGCAGATCCTCAACGGCGTGGAGTCCGGGCTGCTGCTCTTCCTGGTCGCCAGCGGCCTGACGCTGATCTTCGGCGTGCTGGGCGTGCTCAACTTCGCCCACGGCGCCTTCTACATGCTGGGCGCATATGTGGCGTACTGGATCTCGGAGCGGACCGGAAGCTTCCTCGCCGCGGTGCTGATCGGCCTGCCGGTGATGGTGGGCCTGGGCTGGCTGATCGAGAAGCTGGCCATCTCGCGGCTCTATGCTCGCGACCACCTGGCGCAGGTGCTGCTCACCTATGGCCTGGTGCTGGTGCTCAACGATCTCTCCCGGGCGCTCTTCGGCAGCGAGGTGCACGGCGTCGCCACGCCCGCGGCGCTCTCGGGAACGGTCGCCCTGGGCGAGGCGCAGACCTGGCCGGTCTATCGCGCCTTCACCTCGCTGGCCTGCCTGGGCGTGGCGGTGGCCATCCGCCAGGTGCTCTTGCACACGCGGTTCGGCATGCGGGTGCGGGCGGGCGCCGTCAACGGCGAGATGGTGGAGGCGCTGGGCATCGACGTCCGCCGCCTGCTCTCCATCCTCTTCGCCGCCGGCGCCGGCCTCGCGGCCCTGGCCGGCATGCTGGCGGCGCCGCTCACCACCGTCTATCCCGGCATCGGCGACGGCGTGCTCATCGTCTCTTTCGTGGTGGTGGTGATCGGCGGCATCGGCTCGGTGAAGGGAGCCTTCCTCGGCGCCATGCTGGTGGGCCTCGCGGACACGTTCGGCAAGGTGCTCTTGCCGGGACTCTCCGGCGCCATCGTCTATGCGGTGATGGCGGCGGTGCTGCTCTTCCGCCCCCGCGGCCTCTTCGGCGAGCCGGCGGAGGCGCGATGAGGCTGCCGCGGCGCGTGGCCTTCGCGCTGCTTGCCTTTGCCGCCGCGCTCCTGCTCCTCCCGCTCGGCGGCGATCGCTTCTGGATCCAGTTCGCGGGCAAGGCGATGATCTCCTGCATCTTCGCCGTCAGCCTCGATCTGCTGGTGGGCTACGGCGGGATGGTGAGCCTGGCCCACGCCGCCTTCTTCGGGCTGGCCGGATATCTGCTGGCTGGGTTGAGCAACGGCCTGGGCATCTCCAGCTTCGTGTTGACCCTGCCGCTCTGCCTGCTGGGGGCGACTGCCGCCGCGCTGGCCATCGGCTGGCTCAGCCTGCGCACCAGCGGCGCCTACTTCGTGATGGTGACGCTGGCGTTCACCGAGATGCTCTTCCACGTCTTCAACGAGGCGCCCGGGCTGGGTGGATCGGACGGGGTCTTCGTCTCGGCCCGGCCGTTCGCGGGCCGGACCGCGCCGTACTACGCCATCTGGATCGCGCTGGTCGCCGTTTTCGTCCTCCTCCAGCGCGCCGTGCAGGCGCCGTTCGGGCGCGTGCTGGTGGGCATCCGGCTCAACGAGCCGCGCATGCGCTCGCTGGGATACGCCACCCGGCGCTACAAGCTTCTCGCCTTCGTCCTCGGCGGCGCCATCGCGGGGCTTTCCGGATATCTCGACGCGGCCCTCTACGGATTCGTCAACCCCGCGCAGCTTGGATGGCGGCAATCGGGGCTGGTGCTGGTGACGGTGCTGCTGGGCGGCAAGGGCACGCTCTACGGTCCCATGCTGGGCGCGCTCTTGCTGGCGGTGCTGGGCCAATTCGCCGAGCGGATCACCGAGTACTGGAGCGCGCTGATCGGGTCCGTGGCCATCGCCGCCGTGCTCTTCGTTCCGGCAGGGCTGGCCGGCCTGCTGAGGGGAAGCCGTGGCTGAGCCATTGCTGGAGACCGCGGACCTCACCCGGCGCTTCGGGGCGCTGGCTGCCGTGGACGGCATCTCGTTGCGGGTCGAGCGCTTTGGCGTGCACGCCGTCATCGGGCCCAACGGCGCGGGCAAGTCCACGCTGCTGGGGCTGCTTGCGGGCGAGCTGCGCGCCTCCTCGGGCCGGATCGTCTTCCGCGGCACCGAGGTGACGCGCTCCCCGCCCGAGGCCATCTCGCAGATGGGGATGGGTCGCAGCTACCAGACCGCCAACGTCTTTCCCACCCTCTCCTGCGCCGAGTGCGTGTGGCTGGCGGCGCAGTCCCGCGCCCGCACCTCGATGGTGTTCCTGCGCTCCGCCGACCGCGACCCGGAGATCGCCGCGCGCGCGGCGCAGGCGCTGGCCGAGTGCGGGCTCTCCGATCGGCGCCTGGTGCTGGCGGGGCAACTCAGCTATGGCGACCAGCGCCTGCTGGAGATCGCGATGGTGCTGGCCACGGCGCCCGAGCTCCTGCTGCTCGACGAGCCGCTGGCGGGGCTGGGCCACGACGAGGGGCATCGCATCCTGGCGCTGCTCCGCGAGATCGCGCGCGATCGCACGCTGGTCCTGGTGGAGCACGACATGGACGCCGTCTTCTCCATCGCTACCACCGTCACCGTCATGGTCAACGGCCGCCTGCTGGAGACGGGCGCGGCGCAGGCCATCCGCGGCAGCGCGCGGGTGCGCGAGGCCTATCTCGGCGAGGAGGAGGCATGACCGCGCTGCTGGAGGCGCGCGAGTTGCACACCTACTACGGCGACAGCCACGTGCTCCACGGCGTGAGCTTCGCCCTGGACGCCGGCGAGACCTTGACGCTGATGGGCCGCAACGGCATGGGGAAAACCACCACCATCCGCAGCGTGCTGGGCCTGACGCCGGCGCGCTCGGGCCAGGTCCACGTGCGCGGCGCCGACGTCACCGGCTGGCCCGCGCACCGCATCGCGCGGCACGGGCTGGGCCTGGTGCCCGAGGGCCGCGGCATCTTTCCCGGCTTGAGCGTCCGCGAGAATCTCTTGATGGCGGCGCGGCCGGGACCGTGGACCCTGCCGCGCGCGCTGGAGCTTTTTCCCAGGGTGGGCGAACGGCTGGGGCACCTGGGCGCGCAGCTCTCCGGGGGCGAGCAGCAGATGCTGGCCATCGCGCGGGCACTGCTCACCAACCCGGCGCTGCTCATCCTGGACGGCGCGACGGAGGGTCTGGCGCCGCTCATCCGCCAGGAGATCTGGGCAGCGCTGCGCAGGCTGCGGGCGGAGGGCATGGCGGCGCTGGTGGTGGACAAGGAGGTGCGGCGCCTCTTGGAGATCGGCGACCGCCACCTGATCCTGGTCAAGGGCCGCGTGGCGTTTTCGGGAACCACCGCGGACTTCCGCGCGCGGATGGAGGAGAATCTCCAACTGCTGCGAGCCTAGGTGCAGGTGCTGGTGCCCGAGCTCGTGCACGGGCACGGCTTTCGCTAGTCAAGATGGAACGACCGGCCCCGATTCGCTCGGCGTAGGTTACGCCACGGATCGGGAGACCTGTAGCGCAGAGCTACAAGCGAAAGGAGCCG
>C688J18823_10002710_pt1 | contig 11105 bp, 9 predicted proteins | sample HopSoiMetagenom1_FD_18823 | JGI IMG/M metagenome (IMG submission 18823) | reverse complement strand
GCCGTGAGGGCCAACTGGCAACAGACCACTGCTGCCGCCATTACGAGTAAGCGTACTTTTCGTCCGAACATTGTTTCACTCTTCCTTTCAGATTTTCCGATCGGCTTCGTTTGGGACAGCCCGTTAAGACGGGCTGGTGCGTGTATCGCATGGAAATTCATCGCCCATGCCCGAACTCAGTTCGTGCCTGCGATCAATGTCGGGAGTCGTACTGCGGCTGCAGACGATCGATGCCGGTTACTGAAGGGATAATGCCCTTGTGACCTGAGGGTCGAACCTGGAATACGCTGAGAGATTGGGCCTTGTAGTCTTAGAGCATTCCTTCGGCCATCGGCGCCTAGTCGACGAATGCTTGCTGTAAGTCACTAAGCCGCTGCATGTTCTTTTGTTTTTCGTAATTCTGCGAACGCAGCAACGCCACTCGCGTGTTGCAATCAATTGCAGGAGAACAGCAAGAGTGCTTCTGGAAATGGTGAAAAACCATGCGCAATGTTGCGTATGAGAACGCCGCCCAACTTCATGCTGAGCCGTTGCTGCAACGGTTACTGTGGTAATCCCCTCGCTAATGTTTGTCTTGCAATCCCCAGGCGAGATACACAGACGGTTAAACACTAGGAGCCGCTCACATTCGAAATAGTCCGTTGGTGAGTTTGGAACCATTCCAACACCCGGAGTTCAAATTCTTCCGGTTGGGCATTCCAAGCGCCTGTATGTGCAGCCCCAGGAACTTCCCACAAAACAATATTGCGATTATGTTTTTGGATCTCGCGTGAGTGCCAGGGCAGAATATTTCTGTCTTCCGTGCCATGGATCAAGAAGATCGGAGTGGTGACTCCTTCGACCGCATTCGAGGGCGAAGCGTTGTCAAGGTTGATCCCGTAGCGAAGTCGCGAGTAGAGGAAGCCGCTCCAAACAACGGGGCGTAGCACGGTGTGCCCGAACCAGGGCGGCAGACCAACGAAATTTGCCAGCCGCTCGGATTCCACATCGCGAGTGTTTGCGAATGGGGATTCGGCGATCACGGCGCAAAACCTGTGCTCGGTGTGCAGCGACTCCAGAATGAGCCCCGCACCCATGGATTCGCCCATCCCGAACACACAGCCAGGATGCTGGTGCTCTTCGATCCAATCGACCCAGAGATGAATGTCGCTCGATTCGCGCAGACCATATGTTGCGATGCGGCCGCCGCTTTCGCCGTGCGCGCGGGAATCCGGCATCAGCACGGTATATCCGTACCGCACAAAGAACTGTGCGTAACCGGCCATGCCTAAGCGATTGTCAGTGACCCCATGCAAGAGAAGAACCGTGTTGCCGTTTCCGTTTGTGGGAACAACGGTCCAGGCCCGAAGCGGTATGCCGTCTTGAGCGGTAATCTCGACTGGTTGTAGGCTCGCCCCGAGCGAAGAAGAGATGCGGACGGCAGTGGCGCGGAGTGGTTCCGGGAGAGGACGCCGATGCAGGTGCAAGGACAGGTCGGAGACAACAACTCCGGCGATGAGGCAGAAAACGGCGTACCCGATTAAAATGCGACCTGCGCGTTTGAGCCCAGTCTTATGCACTGGAAGAGGATACGCGTCGGTACCCGGTACAGTTCCACAAAACGGTTGATAGTGAGAGAAGACGTTCAGTACCGCGATTTTGCCGCTACCTACGAGTCAATGGGAGAGGCCCAGCTACTCGAGCTCGCCACTCAACGTGACCAGTTGGTCGATCTCGCTCGCCTTGCTCTCGAGTCGGAGTTGGCTCGGCGCCAACTTCCTGCCCAATCAGATCGCGGCTCCATTGGAAGGGAGATCTTGAATGAGACAGATGGAGAAAAAGACGGAACATCATCCTGGTATGCACAAAACCTGAAGTTCTGTCGGACGCATCTGGCAGCACTGTTAAAAGTCGTCGCACCGGCAGCCGTTCTCGGTTACATGGCGATCGCGGGCAGTCTCGAAATCGTCCACCGCGTCGATCGGCAACTGCGGCAGGAAATAGCGACGAATCCCGCCATGCTCCCGTATTTCCCTGATCGCTTGGAATTTCTAGTGCTAGGAATTTCCCGGTGGGTTGGCCTGTATCTTAGCTGGCTACTCTCATGTGCGGCCTTTGCGGCCGTGGCGAGCTTAGTTATTTCGCGGGAAGAGGGTCAAGAGACTGGGGTCGGAGGTTACTACCGCGCCGTGCGGGAACACCTAGGGCCGTTCCTGAAATCGACGACCGCCTTGTTCTTGTTAGTTGTATGTGGCCTGACGGGCACCGGTTTTATTCTGCTGTCCTTCGTGAGTGGATTTCTGAGAAGGGACAACGCGCAAGCTATCACCTACGCTGCGACGGTGCTCATCGTCATTCTCTGGATCTGGTTGTTGGCTCGCTTTGCTCTGGTAGTACCGATTGTTGCTGCTGAACGAATTGGAACATTCAAGGCATTCCAGGCCAGCGAACGGCTATCGGAACCGATTCGCGGGAGAATATTCCTGTTACTTCTCGAGTCGGAGGTACTCGGTTTCTGTCTCGTCAGCCTTCCATTTTGGATTGTTCGCTCGGCGGGGCTTCAATCGCTACAGAGTTGGGAGTACTGGCTGGCTATGGCCGCGAGTGTCGCCGGGGGTGCGCTTGCGCAGCTTCCGATGATGGTCGGAATTTCGAAAGCGTATCTTGAGGTGCGCGGAGCTCAGGGCCCGGTTACTGGAGTAACACCGGCCTAAACGTTTGTCTTGCATTCGCAGCCGTGAGGCGAGAAAATCCCGCCATGCGTACACGCTCACTGCTGATCTCACTCGCCGCCATCCTTGTGCTTAGCGGGTTTGCTTCCGCCCAAAAGATTTCTGCCGCTACTCAGTCCATTCTCGACCTTGAAAAGAAATGGACTGATGCGTACAAGCAGGCCGACCTGAATACGATGAACTCGCTTCTGAACGAAGACGTGATCGTCACCGTGGAAGACGGCAAGGTGTACAGCAAGTCCGGCTATCTGACGCACAGCGTGGATAAGACTGTGAAGGTGCTGCTGGCTGAGATCAACGACGTACGCGTGCGCGTGGACGAAGACACAGCTGTTGTGACCGGCGCCTATCACGAACGTGGCACTAAGAACGGAAAGCCTTACGAATACAACGACCGCTTTACCGACGTGTGGAAAGACCACGGCGGGAAGTGGCAGCTGATCGCCTCACACTTCAGCATCCCAGTAAAATAGGCACGCGCTCGACCTCCCTTTGACGGAGCCTGCACAAAAGCTCGCGCGGCGGTTGGGCCTCTTCGATGCCACTATGCTGGTGATGAACGGCATCATCGGCGCGGGCATCTTCATCAATCCTTACGTTGTCGCCAAGCAGGTGCACACCTCGCCGCTGATTCTGGGCGCGTGGTTGCTCGGCGGCGTAGTCGCGATCGCGGGCGCTTTCATCTACGCAGACCTCGCGCGTTTGTTACCAGAGGTTGGCGGGCAATACGCATACCTGCGCGAAGCCTATAGTCCGCTGGTCGCGTTCCTTTACGGATGGGTGCTGCTGCTGGTGATCCAGACCGGCGGCATGGCGGCAGTCACCATTACATTCGCAAAATATTTCCTGGAAGGCACCCATTCGGCGGTTCCGATCTGGGTGATCGCTGTGGTGAGCATTGCCGCGCTGACGATAATGAATTGTTTCGGCGTGCGGTCCGGCGGAACACTGCAGAGCGGCTTGATGGTTGTGAAGGTTGTGGTCATCGCGATGTTCGTGGTGCTCGGCATGGTGTACGTGAAGAGCTCAAATCTTGCGTTCCATCCTGTTCTCGATCGCCCGTTTGGCGGCGGGATGCTCTCGGCGTTCGGCGGAGCGATGGCGCCGGTGCTCTTTTCCTACGCAGGATGGCAGACTGCGAGCTTTGTCGGGGGTGAACTCAAGAATCCGGGAAAAGATTTGCCGCGCGGGTTGCTGATGGGAGTGGGCGGGGTGATCGCGATTTACCTCGCGGTGAGCTTTGTCTGTCTGCGCGCGCTCGGGCCGGCGGGATTGGCGGCCACTGAGACTCCGGCATCTTCGGTGATGCGCGCCGCTTTCGGGAATACCGGTGCGCGATTGATCGCAGTTGCGATCGCCATTTCGGCGCTGGGATTCCTGAGCCAGGGGCTCTTAACTGCACCGCGGGTTTATTTTGCGATGGCCGAAGATGGAGTCTTCTTTCGCGAGATGGCATGGCTGCATCCTGCGACACGCGTTCCCGTGTTCGCCATTGTGCTGCAGAGTGTTTTGACGATGGTCATACTGCTTTCGGGAACGTTCGAACAGATCCTGAACTATGTGGTCGTGATGGACTGGACGTTTTTCGGATTGTCGGCGGCAAGCCTCTTCGTGTTGTCGAAGGCGAGCGGCACGAAACCGCGCGTGCCCGGACACCCGTATACGACTTTGCTCTTCTGCCTGGCATGCGCGGCGATCGTCCTAAATACGATCTATCGCTACCCCGCGCACACGGGAGTGGCCATCGCCATCATGCTTTCGGGCGTGCCGGTCTACTATCTGTGGAGACGACGCGCAGCATGAGAGCCAACGCACATTCTCCGTACATGCAGTGGGCGAAGCTGCATTCTGCCGCGAAGCACAACCTCGCATCTAGCGGAGTGGCTTCCTATCCGATCGCGAAGCTCGGGAAGTTGGATGGCCTCGAGATCAACGGCGCCAACAGCTACGGGTACGCTCCGCTGGTCGAGGCGATTGCGCACAGGTTCGGAGTGCCGCGCGAATGCGTGTTCACGACGGCTGGCACTGCGATGGCAAATCACCTCGCGCTCACCGCGACGGCCGAACCAGGTGACGAGATCCTCGTCGAGCAGCCGACGTATGAGCTGCTGCTGAGTACTGCGAAATATTTGGGGCTGAAAATCCGCCGCTTCCAGCGGCCGTTCTCGTCGAAGTTCCAGCCCGACCTTGGTGATCTGGAGCGCAATCTCACGCCTGCGACGAAGCTGGTCGTTCTCACGAACATGCACAATCCCAGCGGCGTATTGATGAGCAATGAAACAGTGCAGCGCATTGGGCAGCTCGCTGCGAAAGTCGGAGCACGCGTTTTAGTGGACGAAGTTTACTTGGAGATGTTCTACGACGAGCGCCCGCAGACCGCGTTCTTGCTCGACGCCAAGCGATTCATTGTGACCAGTAGCCTTACGAAAGCTTACGGGTTAAGCGGGTTGCGCTGCGGCTGGGTGTTCGCGGCGAAGCAGCTGGTCGAAAGGATGTGGGCTATCAACGACCTTTACAGCGCGACGGCTGTGTTTCCTGGCGAGCAGTTGAGCGTGGTGGCTTTTCAGAATCTCGATCCCATCGGGCAGGAGATGAAGCAGATGCTTGATGCGAACCGCAAATTGCTTGCGGATTTTTACGCCAGCCGCCGCGATCTTGAAGTCGCGGTGCCCGAGCATGGCACAGTTTCGTTTGCGAGGCTGATGAATGGGAGCGTAGAAAAATTGTTGGAACTGCTGCGAAAAAATTTCGAGACCACCGTCGTGCCGGGTAGTTTCTTCGAAGCGCCGCAGCACTTTCGAGTCGGCGTCGGCGCAAAAACCGAAGAGGTCCGCGCCGCCTTGCAGCAGCTTGCGCGTGGGCTGGATAGTTTTGCCGAGGCTAGGTGACTACTCCGTTCTGAGCGCCTCCATCGGTTCGGTGCGGGAAGCACCGCGGGCGGGCATATATACAGCGACCAACCCGATCGTTATCAGAACAACAGATCCCGCGAGGATGGCAACGGCGCCGCCATCCGAGATCCCGTACAGTGCGCTTTGCATCAGCTTCTGCGCAATCAAGCTCGCTGCTACGCCCAGCACGACTCCGCCCGCGATGATGCGAAAACCATCTACCAGATAAAGCCGCAGAATGTCAGAAGTTTGTGCACCGAGTGCCATACGCACACCGGTCTCTTGCCTGCGCTGCGTCACGGTGAACGCGAGAAGTCCATACAGCCCGATGGCCGAAAGTAGTAGCGACACAACTCCGAAGGCAGCGAACAATTGCAGCTGGATATTCCGAGGTGAGAGTTCGTCTTCCATCCAGGTTGCCATCGGCTGGACATTCGCGACTGGCTGCTGCGGGTCGACGCTCCACACGGTCTTACGTATCGCATCGGCGTAGGTGGACGGGTCGCCGCTGACGCGCACGGCGAGATCGCGGGGATAGAAGAAGTCTGGCCAGTCCTTCATCTGCGAATACGGGAAATACATCTCAGGGCGCGGCGCTTTGTCGAGACCGGCCTGGTGAATGTCGTCGATGACGCCCACGACTGTGTACCAGATCATCTGCTTGGAAGGAGCTTCCTCGCCAAAACTGATGCGGCGGCCGACCGGATCGTCGATGTGAAAATATTTCTGCGCCACACTCTTGGTGATGACCGTCGCGCCGGGTGCGTTCTCGTTGTCCGATTCCTGCAGCAGACGCCCGAAGAGAAGCCGCATTTGCATGGTTTGCAGATAGTCCGAGCTGACAAAGCGAATGTTCGCGTCGTTGAACTCGCCCCGGCTCAGCGGCGGTTGGCCTTCGATGGTGAAGCTGTTGGTGCCGCCGAGATTCGTGAGCGGAAGGAAGCTGGTGTATCCAGCGGAGATCACCCCCGGCACGCGCTGCAATCCTTCGACTACTTCGCGGTAAAAGCGGTTGCGAGCTTCCGGCTTTTGATATGGCGAGTTGTCGCCGGATGCGATCGGGGTGCGCGCGGTCAGGACGTGATCGGGAGTGAATCCGATGTCCTGATGCGAAAGCTTCCAAACCGTTTGCACCATCAAGCAACTTGCGACAAGCAATGGAAGTGCCAGCCCGATCTGGGCCCCGACGAGGACTCGCCTAAGCGTGGACCTGGATTGCTGAATGCCGCGTCCGCCCTGCTGCAACGCAGCTAGCAGGTTGATCTTGACGGGCGCGAAGCCTAGCAGTCCGAAAAGCAGAGCCGAACCCACAGACACCGCAGTGGTGAAAACGACCAGGCGCCAGTCGATCACCGGTTTCGCCCAGGCCGACATCGCGATCGGCACTAAGCGCGAAAGAAATGGCAGTATGGTCGCAGTCAGCAGCAAACCCAACGCTGAACCTGCCAAAGCGAGCACCACACTTTCGATGATCGCCTGTTGGATCAGCCGCCCGCGGCTCGCACCGAGCGCGGCGCGGATTGCGATCTCGCGATTGCGGACGGCGGCGCGCGCCATCATCAGACCAGCGACGTTACCGCAGGCGATCAGCAGGACGCAGGCCACTCCCACAAGCAAGAGCATCAGCATCAACTTGAGATCGCCGACGAATTCTTCTCTTAGGGGATGCGCATAAGCACTGACATTAAGGTTCGAATCGGGCGTCTCGATGGCGAGTTGCTGGGCGATATTTCGCAGCTCGCTATTGGCCGTCTTGAGGCTCACACCTTCGCGCAGCAATCCATAAACGTGCAGGTTGTGCGAGCTTCTGTTTTGCAGCTCCTCTGAAGTCAGCTGGATGGGAACCCAGATCTGCGCCTTCTGCGGAAAGGTGAAGCCGTGCGGCATCACACCGACGATGCGATAGGGCGCGTAGTTCAAAACAATGTCGCGCGAGAGAATGTTGGGATCGCTGCCGAATCGCTGCTGCCAAAGGGCAGCACTGATGAGAGCGACTTTGGAGCCGCCGGCGCGATCCTCGTCAGCGGTAAAGCCGCGCCCGAGTGCCGGCTGGACGCCAAGGATCGAGAGGAGGTTTGCGTTGACGCGAGCGCCATCCACCTTCTCAGGCGTGTCCGCCCTCACGTTGAAGCTGGCGTTTCGCGTGGCCGCCATGTCGACGAAGCTATGGTTCCGCTCTTTCCAAGCGCTGAAGTTTCCCGCAGCCGGAGTGTTCTTGGGGAAACCGACCTTCGTCGCATCTTCAAAGATCTCGACGAGACGCGACTGATTGGCGAACTGCAAGGGACGGAGCAGCACTGCGTCGGCAAGAGCAAAGATAGCCGTGGTGGCGCCGATCCCGATTGCCAGGGTGACCACCGCCACGACGGTGAACATGGGCGATTTGCGCAACTGGCGGAGCGCGAAGCGAAGATCTTGAATAAGAGTGTCCATCCCGAATACCTCTGCAAGTTTGCTTCCTGTTGGACGCGGAACAAGTTGCTCGGTAATCAGAGGCGGATCGCGAGGCGGTAGAACCAGCGCTGTCCGTAAACGGACATCCTCCGTGCGCGAGTGAACAGTTGTGTGAGGCAGATTGGCGCTAATCAGGCGGGCACGTTAGAATAGAGTTCTTCCTACTACTTCCTGTAGGCCCGTAGCTCAGTTGGTTAGAGCGCTTCCTTGACACGGAAGAGGTCGATGGTTCGAGTCCATTCGGGCCTACCAGTTATCTCCATCCGCCGACAGCCTTATTGGGGCCGGATCTCATTTTTCGTAACAGGTTTGTCGAGATAGTCTGTGTCGTAAATGAGTGCGGATCCGAAGCTGGGGTCGGTAGCGGACTTCAGTTGCCCGTCAGAAAGCCAATCTGGCTCGCCCGCACGTACTTTGTGAAAACGTACGATTGGATTGTCATATTGCGTGTAATAGACACGGAACCGCTCATTGGGGAAGTCGGACTTAAGCTTGATTGCCCACATAAACGCCATCTCTCTGCCTATCTCGCAAGCTGCGACGAAATCGGCGTGGGCAACGTCGTAGGTTTCTTCGATGACATCCATGTCTTCTGAAACGTGTTCTCGTTGGGTATTCGTGGCGCGATTCTTGAACTCGTCGAAGATATGGGTGTGGTTGATGAATGACTCAGTTTCAGTCTTGCCATCGCTCAGTTCATTCACCCCGCCACTACACTGAAAGTCAAGATAGACGCAGTCGTCGAGTTCGACAAAGTTCGGCCAGAAAACACGAAGTACCTGTGCTGCTGCTTTAACACTCACGTGTCTTTGAACGCGGATGTCATCTTTGGTGCTCACATTCTGGCTCACGGGATCCCCTTCTTGTGGTTAATTTCTGCCGTAGATAGAGACTGCAGCCAAACCCTCTGAGAAACCCTGCCTAAAGTCAAAAGCTGTATTTCCTACGGCGTTCCCGGAGTGATCTATGTAAGTCCCGAACCCATCCAGAATGACCCCCGCCAATCCATCGCTGAAATCTTCACAATTTTCGAACTTCAATGGGATCACCAATGCACCCTTAGCGTTGATATATCCACACTTTTGATCTTCAGTTCTTATCCACGCCAGACCTTCGCGGAACTCACCGCCGAAGTCATATTTGGGAGCAACGGTCCACTTGCCGGATTTATCTATATACCCCGATTTTCCGTTTACGACGACGTTACTGAAACCCTCAGAAAAGCCCCAAGCCTCGTCAAACTGTGGCTCTACAACAAAGGCTCCAGATTTATCGATGTAGCCCCACCGTTCCGCCACCTGAGCAGCAGCTAAGCCTTCCTCAAATCCCCAGGTCATTTGGAACCGAGGAGCGATTTTGATATTTCCTGATTTATCTATAAACCCCCATACACCGTTTGAAACATTCCCGGATACTTGGACGCGTGCCAACCCATCGGAGAACACGTCGGCGTCAACAAACTGCGGCTTTATGACAACTGCTCCGGTTTTGTCTATATAGCCCCACTTCCCATCAATCTCCACCGGTGCGAGACCTTCATAAAAACCTCCTGCGTCTTGAAAACGCGCGGGAATCACCAGCTTGCCAGTCTTATCGATGAAGCCATGCCGATCGCCACCGTTGGTGGGACGGAGGGTGACGGTGGCCAACCCTTCCGAAAACGTGCGCGCGACATCGAAAAACTGGGGCTTGACAATGAACTGGCCGGTCTTATCGATATAACCCCATTTATGGCAGATGGCAGCGGCTGCGATACCGTCGTGAAACTCGAAAACCGAGTCGAACTTGGCAGGGATAACGACCTTGCCGGAGTGGTCAATAAAACCGGTGGCTTTCGAATTGCAATTCCCGTATTCGTCGAGACCGAACGTTGCGGTCGAAACAAGTGTTAGCCCAATTGCAATTAGTCGAAGCATTGAAACTCGTCACCACAACTACTCAGTTTGCGCACTGATTTAAGACTGTAAGCTTGCGAAAAGCAAGGCCACTGAGTACTGTCGGTGACCTCAAAATGAGACGGAACAGGTCGATGGTTCGAGTCCATTCGGGCCTACCAATCCTTCAAGTGAGTAACTTCGGCTTTCTTGCCCTTCGGTTTCCGAACCCCTACACTTAGCGAACTGTGGAATCGTGGACGAAGGGCCGTTCACCAAGGGCGCTGTCGTGCTGGTCACGCTCAATACGCCGCGCGAGAAGTTCTGGGGGGCCGTTCTTGACATCTCTTCCGGGCATCGCCATGCGCGGAATCGACCTGAATTCCTTCGACGACTTCGCGCGCCTGATCAATGCCGGTGAGAACGCGACGCCGGCTTCGGTATTTTTCCCGATGCATCGGGTGGAACGGATCGAGCTCGACGCTCGCAACGGCGACATTCCCTCGCTGAGTGAGCGCTTCGAAAACCGTACGGGGAAGGTCTTCACCTCGCTTTCCGGATTTGCGGTCGGGGCCGGTTCGAGCGGGCGAAAGGGCGAATAGGCCCATGCCACTGCTTTCGCAATTGCGTGCCGCTCCCAATCAGCTGACGCTGATGCGGCTGATCATCGTCCCTTTCATCATCATCAACATCGTGGACGACCGCTTCGGATGGGCGCTCGGATTGTTCATCCTCGCCGGTGTCAGCGACGCACTCGATGGATTGCTGGCGCGGCTGCTCAAGCAGAAGACGCTGCTCGGGCAGTACCTTGACCCGATCGCGGACAAATTGCTACTGAGCACGTTGTTCCCAGTCCTCTCGGCGACGCACAAACTGCCGTGGATGGTCACGATTCTGGTGATGAGCCGCGACGTCAGCTTGCTGATCGTGGCCACCATCTTCACGCTCACCACTTCGTACCGCGATTTCAAGCCAAACATCTTCGGCAAGGCGAACACAGTCGCGCAGATCGCAACCATTCTCGTCGTGCTGATGGACGAAACTTGGAATTTTGCCTGGCTTGGCGTGCTACGCCATGTCGGCATCTGGAGCACTATGATCCTGACGGTGGTCTCTGGCGTCTCTTATGTGTTGCGCGCTACGCGCAAGCTTCATGCGGGCTCGTTCAATGAGCC
>C688J18823_10002709_pt1 | contig 11106 bp, 10 predicted proteins | sample HopSoiMetagenom1_FD_18823 | JGI IMG/M metagenome (IMG submission 18823) | reverse complement strand
GGTTTAGTACTTATGATTGCTAAGCGATTCGCTGTAGCGGTCTTGGCCGTGGCGTGCCTTTCGGCTCCACTTCTAGGGCAAGAGACCTACAAACCGCTGTTCAAGGGAGATCCGGCGCACTCACGCTCCGAGGCCGCCGCGCTCGGATACATGCGCACCGTGGTGGACGCGCAGCGCGCTTACAAGAAGAAACACCAGAACTTCGTGACATCGATGCAGCAGCTGGTGAACAACGGCTCATTCACCCGCCGTATGCTCAAGACCGATCGCGGCGACTACACGGTCGCCTTCCGCGGCGGCAAGGACCGCTATGGTGTTCAGCTCACGCCCAAGACCTTCGACCCCGAACATCGTGCGTTTTATGTTGATGAAAAGGGAGTGATCCGCGCGGAGCCCGATAAGCCAGCTACTGCCGATTCGCCTGTCCTGCACCCTGACCAGTAAACGAAGTCGCCAGTGGCCCCGCCACGGCGCTCGGTGCGGCAACCGCTGGCATGAACGTCCGCCGCAGGTTGTTCATGATCCGCGCGAGGATCGTCTCCCGCGAAGGTCCCGGAGCCTCGACCACGATGTCCTTTGGGAACACTGCCGCGGACCGCACCCGGATCGGTTGCTGTAGAGTCGCGAGTTCCAGCTGATCTGCCATTTCGTCGCTCACCGCTGGGTCATCCCCCGCCATTTCAAGCGAGCGATTCATGGCTGCCGCTTCCAGCTTCTCGAATCCCGCAAAGGCCTTTCCCGCCTCCGCATCCCGATAGCCGAAGATATAGCCGTTCTGATATCCAGTGCGGTACTGGTCTTTGTCGCCGACATCAGGGTAACCACGGGTGGCCACGCGGTATTCCTTCACCTTTTTGAAATCCGGCTCAGGACGCTGCAAATGGAAGTCAACATCGCCTGCCTCGAATCCGTCTTCGTAACCGTGGAATGAGCCATGCTGGAACGGGTTCGCATCCAGATACTTCAGCAGAGCGGGATCGGTGATGGAGTTATCTTCGGTGCTCGCGGCCTTCGCGTTTTTCTGAGCGAACGCGGCTCCAAATGTCAGGAGAATGACTAGAGCAAGTACGGGGGCCCGCAAAACTAACCTCACCAGTGGGGAACAACTTAACTATCTGTCTACATCTGACGCTTCTACTCACCATTAGGATGCCGCGCCACCATGCGGCAGCACACCAGCTCCGGACCAGCATCCTAAGTCTGTGTGGGCACGGGACGCTCGTCCGTGTCGGCTTTCAGGAGCTTTACATGGCTGCTTCCGTTTGGACCGGGTTTCTCACTTTTGGACTTATCTCGATGCCGGTGCGCTTGTTCAGCGGCGCGCGCGGCAGCCGGGTCTCGTTCCACATGCTCCACCGTGACGACAACGTCCGCATCAAGCAGCAGCTTTTTTGCCCCGAAGACGAGCGCGTCGTCGAGCGCAGTGAGATCGTCAAGGGCTTCGAGTACCGCAAGGGCGAGTACGTCGTCGTGGAGCCTGAAGAGATCAAGAAGATCGAGCCCAAAACCGCCAAAGCCATGGAAATCCTCGAGTTCGTCAGGCAGAGCGAGGTCGATCCCATCTACTTCGAGTCTTCCTACTACCTGATGCCGGAAGATGCCGGCCGCCGCCCTTACGCACTGCTCGCCCGCGCGCTGGAAGAGACAAAGTATCTTGCCATCGCCAAGCTCACCATGCACAACCGCGAGTACACCGTGATGCTGCGCCCCTCAGAAGGCGCGATCATGCTGCACACCATGTACTACGAAGAAGAAGTGAAGCGCCTCGAAAGCTTCGGCAAGGTAGATGTCGAGCTGAAGGAGGCCGAGGTCAAGGTCGCGCACCAACTCATCGAGGCCCTCGCCGGAAAGTTCGAGCCCGAGAAGTATCACGACACCTTTGAGGAAAATGTTAAGAAGCTCATCCAGGCCAAGCTCGAAGGCAGGGAAGTCACCGAAGTCGAGAAGCCGCGCAAGATGGCGCCTGTTGTGGATCTAATGGCCGCGCTGAAACAAAGTTTGGAGCAGACGGGAAAGAAGCCTCCGCGCCGCGCCGAAGCCGGATCCGAGGTGCACCTGGTGGCCAAAAGGTCGGCGAAGAAAAAATCGAAACGAGCAGCGTGAGTGCTGGCGGCTCCGAGGCCCCGGCACACCCTGTCGTCACCGTGAATTGCCCGTTTCCCACCCAACCCGGTACAATAACGCTCTCCTCCTATTCCTTCCGAGTATTGGAGTTCGAATGACAGGTAGTTTTGGCCGGACGCTGCTGAAGCGCGCCGTGCTATGCACTTTGGGCGTGGTTCTCATGGCTGGATGCAGCCAGAACCTACGCCAGATCGCTATCGCACTCCCCAGCCAGACAGGAGACCCGGCGCCGCTGGATCGCGCCCTTTTCCTCTCCGCCGCCGGCGCATCGCTGCCCGGAGCGGTCACGATGGTCGATGTCCCCGGCGACACCAACGTTGGAGTTGAGACGGTCGGGCTTGATCCACTGATGATCGGGCTCACCTTCGGCGGTGGGCGGGCCGTTGTCCCCAACGCTGCCAGCAACTCCGCCAGCAGCTTTCAGACTGGGGTTGCGTTCGGCACGATCGCCACGACTACGCTGCCGCCCGGCTCTGCCGCAAGCTTTGTGGCGAGCAGCCAGAGTGGAAAGTTCTACATCGCCCTTACCGGACTGAACGAGCTTGGCGTGGTGGACTTTTCCCTCTCAGTGATCAAGGAAGTTCCGCTGACGGGCTGCTCAAGCCCGGTGGCGCTCTCGCAGGTTCCCAATGGGGGAAACATCTACGTTGCTTGCTCAGGCGGAAACGTGGCGGTGGTCAGTCCCAATGACAACGTGTTACTCACAACGATCACGGACGCGGGCTCGCCGCAGTGGATCGATGCCAGCCCCGACGGAAAATATATGTTCGTGGCCAACCAGGGAACCAACCAGGTTGACGTGATCTGCAGCACCACGGACGTCACCGTGTGTGCCGGCAATACCGTCATCCAGAGCACTACGGTGGCGGGCGCGCCGAACTTTGTGAAGTACGACACCCACACCCAGCACGTGCTTGTGGCGGGCGCGGGATTCGCCAGCGTAATCGATGCCAGCGGAACCGCTCCGACATTCGCGGATATCAAAGACCTCCCTGCGACGGGCCAGACTTGGATCACGGCGCTGCGCGATGGTTCGCGTATCTACGTGAGCGACGCCGGCGCGCAGACTGTCACCTCGTACAACGCGAGCAATTATGGCGCATTGAAGACGATCAGCCTGAATGACCCGCTGCACCCGATCTCGGCTCCGGCGACCACAAGGCCGATCATGATCGATTCCGACAAGAACAGCAGCAAGGTCTACACAGTGAACACCGGGTCGAATGACTTCACCATCATCAACACCCTGACCGACACGGAAGTGTTTCCTGGTCCGATCGTCAGCGGCCAGCCGACGCGCTTGACGCCTCCTGCGGGGCAGATCCCGAAGTGGGTCGTGGTGCTTCCGTAAGTTCGCAACTAGGAATAAAAAAAAATGCCTCGCGGATGCGAGGCATTCTATTTGCGGCGGAGATTATTGTGCGACGGCCGCACGCTCAGCCGCGCGACGGCGGTTGTAGCGCATGGCGACATTCATGAAGACGTCTCCGTGAGGAGTCTCGAAGCAGAGCACGAGCGCCTCCGTATCTTCGCTTGTCTTGATGCCTTGCTCTTCGGTGTGCAGTTGGGGCGGCGAGATCTTGAACCGGAAGCCGAGATCGTTGAGCGTTGTGACTGCATTGCCGATCACCAGGTTCGCGAGCTCGAAGATGGTTTCGCCGACTATGGATTGCGATTCCTCGACCGGACTTCCGGCAAGAGTCGCAGCGATCTTGGCGGCGGCGGAAGGCTCGATGTCGAAGATCACGCGGCCTTCGATATCGCCCATGATAGTGATGATGGCTGCGACACCCTTACGGCGATATGCTTCCTCGTCCATGTTGACGTCGGCGATCTTGGTAGGAGATTGAAGCGTCTCCGCTAGCACCGCGTCGGCTGCGTTGATGAACGGCTGGATCAACTCCATCTTCATTTGGAATCTCCTGCAGCGGATGCGGCAGCAGCCGGCGCGACCACTTCGTCACCCATGACGTACTTGATCACCTCGTAGAGCACTTCCGGCTTCACCGGCTTCTGCACGAAATGCTTTGCGCCCTTCTGCAGCGCGGCGACAACGTTTTCCTGATAGCCGACGGAAGAGACCATCACGATGCGAGCCTCGGGATGCGCGCGCACGATGCGCTCCGCCGCTTCGATGCCTTCCATCTGCGGCATAGTGATGTCCATCAGCACCATGTCGGGCTTCAGGCGGTCGTACTCGGTGATGGCGGTAAGACCATCACCCGCTTCGCCGGCGATCTGTCCTCCGAACTGCTCGACCATCTTGGCGATGTTCTTGCGCGCAAAGACGGAATCGTCCACCACGAGGAAGCGCATCGGCTGCCGGTCCTTGCTGCGCAAGAGCGCTGAGTATTGCTCCATAAAGGTTCTCCTTACTGCTACCGCTCCCGCCTGAAAACGGCGAGCCGATCTAAACTTTTGCCACGGCCGCGCGCACAGCTTGCGTGCACTGCGCCTGCAGCGTATTCGCCATCGCGTCCAGCGGGACCACGCGGATCGCATAGCCGCGCTCGATGGCCGCCTTCGGCATGCCAAAAACCACGCACGAATCTTCGCTCTGCGCGACTGTCATTCCGCCTGCCCGCCTGATAGCGTTCATCCCTTCGGCACCGTCTTCGCCCATTCCCGTCATGATCACCGCAAGCGAATTGTTGCCGAACTCCTGCGCGACCGAGCGGAACAGAACGTCTACCGAAGGGCGATGCCCGTTCACGCGATCGTCGTCGCTGAGCACGATGATGTCGCCCAGCGGCATGCGCTTCACTTTCATGTGGCGATTGCCCGGGCAGATCAGCGCGCGTCCTGCGACCAGCAGGTCGCCAGATTGCGCTTCCTTTACGTCAATGGCGCAACATTCGTCGAGACGCCGCGCGAACAGCTCAGTGAAGCCTTCCGGCATGTGCTGCACGACAAGAATGCTGCCGGGGAAATCTCCCGGAAGTTGGGAGAGCACGTACTGCAGCGCGTTCGGACCGCCGGTTGAGATGCCTATGGCCACGATCTTCGACGGCGCGCGCTTCGTTTTCGCGGCTGGCTTTGCGGCGCGTTTTGGTTCAGAGAGCACCATCGCCGGATTCGCAGCTTGCGGAACTCCGCTTTGGCTCGCGACCTTGATCTTCCCGATCAGCTCTTTCGAGATCTCGTCCATGTGCGCCGAAGCCGCGTCCTTGGGCTTGGCGACAAAGTCGAATGCGCCGGAAGCGAGGGCTTTGAACGTGGCAGAAGCGCCTTGGGTCGTATGCGCGCTCACGATGATGACGGGAACTTTGTGATTGCGCACGATCAGGCGCAGCGTCTCCATGCCGTCCATGCGCGGCATATCGAGATCGAGCGTAACGACATCAGGCTTGAGTTCGTCCATCTTCTTGAGGGCAAACTCGCCGTCCATGGCGGTGCCAACCACCTGAATGCTTGTGTCGCGCTCGATGATCTGCGGGATCAGCTTGCGCATCAGGGCGGAATCATCGACTACGAGTACGCGGACAGGATCGCTCATACAGAGGCCCCCTTCGCGTTCAGATTCCCACTCCTCAATTCGGAAGCGACGCGGCCGAGTCGAGTGACGACGGCGGAAATGTTCAGGATCAGGACCACGGTGCCATCGCCAAGGATTGAAGCGCCGCTGACCAGATCGGTCGCGACCAACTGGTCGTCGAGCGCCTTGATCACCAACTCTTCCTCGCCAACCATTTTGTCCACCACGAGCCCGAACTTACGGTCGGAAACGTTGATGACCACGATGAATAATTTCTTACGCGCCGCCGGGGTGCTTTTGCGGTTCAGCTTCCCCACACGCACCAAGGTCAGCACTTCTTCACGGAGTTTGAGTACTTCGTGCTGGTCCACACGATGGATCTCGCTCTCTTTTGCGCGCGCGATCTCCTGCACGCTCGAGAGCGGAACGGCATAGATTTTTTCGCCAACATGGAAGAGCAACGCCTTGATGATGGCCATGGTCAGCGGCACCTTCAGCAGGAAAGTGGTGCCCTGGCCGAGTTTGGTGCGGATCTCGATGGTCCCCTTGAGGCGATCGAGCACGGTCTTCACCACATCCATCCCGACGCCCCGGCCGGAGATCTCGGTGACTTCTTCGGCGGTGCTGAGCCCTGGATGGAAGATGAGGTGGAGCGCTTCCGCCTCGCTGAAGCGATTGGCTTCTTCGTGCGAGATCACGCGGCGCTCGATCGCGCGCGCGACGACTTTCTTCACGTCGATACCGTTGCCGTCGTCGCTGACCTCGATCACCACCTGATTGCCCTGGTGGTAGGCATTGAGGCGCAGCGTTCCTTGTGCCGGTTTTCCGGCGGCGATGCGATCGGCAGGGAGTTCGATGCCGTGGTCCACAGCGTTGCGGACCAGGTGTGCCATCGGTTCGGCAAGGACGTCGAGAATGCTCTTATCGAGATCGGTCTCTTGTCCGCTGACGGCCAGCCCCACTTCTTTACCGCGAGCTTTGGAAACGTCGCGAACGATGCGCGGGAAGCGGCGGAACAGGTGCTCCACCGGCACCATGCGAATCTTCATCACCGATTTCTGCAGGTCGTTCAGCACGCGCGCCTGGAAGGCGAGCGCGTCGCCGAACTTCGAGCGCAGCGGGTCTTTGGTAAAGCGCTTGTCGAACTCCAGCATCGTCTGCTGCAGCATGGACTTGCCGAGAATGAGTTCGCCCACCAGGTTCAGGACATCGTCGATGCGCCGAATCGACGCGCAGACTGTTTTCGGCGGCGGAAGCAGCGGCAGCACTCGGTTGCGGGTGCGATTCGGTCTGCGGCTCATGATCGGACTGCACTTGCTGCGGAAGCTCAACTCCACGCACCTGCGCCGAGCCAGCCGGAGTCATCACGACCGGGTCAGGCAGATGAGCGGTGACAGACAGCGATTTGTCTTCCGAGTATCCCGGCAACGATGCGCAACGCTGCACCAGCGCGCGATCGATGACGGCAGGGACGAGGCATTTCTTTTCGATAGCGTCTGATTTTAAGTTGCTGGCGAGCGCGGCCTCGATGATGGTGAGTCCGGCCAGCGGCAAGCCTTCCTGCGGATGCATCGCCAGCAGGCGGCCCAGTTGCGGTAATGCCTTGCGAGCCATCTGGACCGCGGCTTCGGGCATAGTGCAGTTCGCATCGATGCCAAGTGCGACGTTGTAGACCTTCTCGCCGCGCGCAGCTGCGTCGGCGATGATCATCTGCTCGTATTCCGACCAGGCGAAGTTCACGCTGAGCGGCTTCTGCGGCGTGACGACACTAGCGGAGGAAGGCTTCTGCACCAATTGCTTGATCTGTGCCTGCAGTGAGGTCGCATTCGGGGCTTCTTTGTTCGCGCGATAGGCATTCAGCATCGCCTCGAATGTGTCGGCGGCGGCGAGCACCAACTCCGCCAGCCGCTTGTGCGCCGCCTTAGCCAGCTCAGGCGTGAGCGCGTCTTCAAGGTTGTGGGCGAGTTCGCTGAGGTCCTTGTATCCACAGGCGGCCGAGTCACCTTTGAGCGTGTGCACGGTGCGACGCACACTACGCACGATCTCGGGATCATCAGGACGGCGTTCCAGCTGCAAGCCTTCTTCGTTGAGCGTCTGCAGAAGCTCCTGCGCGCTCTCAAAGAAGAGTTCTTTCAGCTCGGCTGCCCGTTCTTCAGAAAAGAAGCTCAAGCACTCACCTCGATCCGCTGGTAGGCGGTACCGTTGTTCAGGTGGATCATCTTGAATTTGTCGCTCAGGCCGAACAGGCTCTCCGCGTGACCGATGAATAAGTAACCTTCAGGATTCAAGCAGCGATAGAACTTGTCGATCAGACGCTTTTGCTCGGCTTCGTCAAAATAGATCATGACGTTGCGGCAGAAGATCACGTCGTTGCGCTGCGGCAAGAATTCCGTCTTGAGATTGTGGAAGTCGAAGTGGACGAGTTCTTTCACGCCCTTCTTGATCGCATACCGTTCGCCGACTTTGTCGAAATACCGCAGGCGATAGGCGTAATCAACGCTTTCCATGTGGTGCTCGGGATATTGGCCTTCCTGCGCGGCACGCAGGACCGAGTAGCTGATGTCTGAAGCGAGGATCTCGACCTTCCACGGCGGCGGGATCAGCGGCTTCGGTGATGGCATCTCGAAGGGAAGCGGATTGCGTAGGTAGTAATACGCGAGCGCATCGCAGATCTGCATGGCAGCGGTATAGGGTTCCTGGCCGGTTGAGCACCCGGCGCTCCAGAAGCGCAGAGTCCAATCGCGGCGCGCCTGCTTGCGGCGCAGGATCTCTTCCAAGATCGTCTTCTGAAACAACTCGAGCTGCGGCTTATTGCGGAAGAAGCTGGTCTCATTGACCGTAAGGTTCTCGAGAAGCGCCGAAAGCTCAGTCTTTCCTTCGCGGCTGGTGAGCAGGCGATAGTAGCTGTAGAAGCTGTCGAGTCCGGTGGTTTTCAGCCGGCGCTGCAAGCGGTCTTGCAGGAAGTGAACGCGGCGTTCGTCGAAATACATGCCGCATTCCTGGTAGACAAGCGTCTGCAGCAGCTTGAGTTCGGGTTCCGTTAGGACGATCTGGACCGCTGGTGTGACCATTAGTGTTTTGTCCCGAACTGCGTCGTTCTACGCCGATGCTGCCTGGGCCGCGTCCGCAAAATCGCCCAGGCGTTTCAACTCGCCGCGCTGGAGGATCTTGGTCATATCGATCAGGATGATAAGCCGGTTGTGCAGCTTGCCGACCCCGGTAACGTAATTGAGCTCGCCGTCTTCGAAGACGTTGGGCGGAACTTCGATCTCGGACTGCGGAAGCTTCAAAACTTCGGATGCTGCGTCCACGACCAGGCCGACCATTTTGTTCTCGACCTCAGCCACCAGTATCCGATTCTTCTTGTTGTTGGTGACCTCTTTTTCTCCGAAGCGCTTGCGGAGGTCNACCACAGAAACGATTTTGCCGCGCAGATTGATCACGCCTTCCACGCAGTCCGGAGCATCCGGGACGGAAGTGATCTCGGGCACGCGCACGATCTCGTGCACCAGCGAGATGGGAACTCCGAAAGTCTCGCGACCGATGCGGAAGCCGACAATGTGTAGATCTTTGGCCATGGCTGCCTCCGCCTAGTTGCGCCCATGCGCAGCGTACTTTGCCGCGCGATCGTGTCCGATGTGCGAGCTGTGTGAACCCAGGCCGTTGCCGCTCACATCGATGACGAAGCGGTCCATCATCTCGAGCAGCGAGCGCGACATCTTCGACATCTGCTCGGCTGATGCGGCGAGTTCGGTCGAGCCACTCGTCGATTGCTGTACCAGCTCGCGCATCTTTTCCATCGCGCGGACCACGGCCTGCGCACCCGACGCCTGCTCTTCGACAGAAGAGTTGATCTCGTGGGTGATCTCGTTCAGGCGCGTGGTGGCGCGGGCGATCTGCGATGAGCCATGCGATTGTTCGTTGGTAGCAGCACCAATCTCCTGCGCGAACTTGTAAACCTCCGTGACGACGTTCGAGATCTTCTTGAGCGCGCCGCTGAGGTCAGTGCCGAGGTCCAGGCCCTCGTTCACGATGTGCGTGCTCTTATCCATGTTCTCCACCGCTTTGCGAGCTTCTTTCTGAATGCTCTGGATGAGGTCGGAGATCTCTTTTGTCGAGGTGGCGGATTTCTCAGCAAGCTTGCGGACTTCGTCGGCAACGACGGCGAATCCCAAGCCGTGTTCGCCTGCGCGTGCCGCTTCAATGGCAGCGTTGAGTGCAAGAAGGTTGGTCTGCTCAGCCAGATCGTCGATGACCTCGATGATCTTGCCAATGTCGTCAGCACGCTGGCCGAGGACGGCGATGATGCCCGACGAAACGCCGATGGTCTCATTGATGCGCCCGAGTCCCTCGGTCGTCTTTTCCATGGTGACGATGCCGCTCTGCACTTCGTCGCGTGAACGCTGCGAGATGTCGAGCAGGACCTTCGATGTATCGGCCACGCGCTGGATGGAAGCAACCATCTGATCGATGGAAGCAGAGGTCTCGCTGACGCTGGAGGCCTGTGTCTGTGTGTTCTTCACCATGTTCTGCACGTTGACGCTCATCTCGTGCATGGTGCTGGTGACTTCATCGATCGCGGATGAGGCCTGCACACTTACCTTGGCAGAATCATCAGAGGCATCCGCGACTTGGTTCGAGCCAGAGGCGACTTGCGTCGCACCGTCACGAACGTTCTTTACCAGATTGCGAAGACCTTCGGTCATGCGGGAAAAGGCATGCGCGAGAGTGTCACTCTTGGAGCGCGGCTCCACGGCAACCGTGAGGTCGCCGCCGGCAATGGCTTCTGAGATGGCCGCCATTTCCTTCAGGTACGTCATCATGTTGTTGAAGGTGCGGGCGAGATCGCCGATCTCGTCTTGGCGGTCGAGTTCGATCCGCTGGTCGAGGTCGCCGGACTCACCGATTTCGCGGGCCACAAGGATGAGGTGGCTCAATGGGGTGGTGATCGATCTTGAGATCTTTTGCGCGATCAACACGCCGGCAATCAGGGCGAAGATGAAGAAGACCACAGATGTCAGGAATGTGGCGGTGGAAGTGGTATCGCTGGACGCATTAATGGATTTTTGAACCTGGTCGAGTGGTGTGTTCAGCGTTTCCAGCCAAGTCCCCGGGTCCTGCTGCAAGTAGAAGATCTGCAGTTCGGCAACCGTGGCATTGCCGTTATCGACCTGCTTACGCTTTTCGATCACCGGGTTCGCAAACTTCGACATCCAGTCGCGCTCTGCGGTCTGCAGTTTGTCGAGCGCTGCGTGCTGCTCACTGTTGACTTTGTCTTTGAAGTGATCGATGCGCTCGAGCAGGCGAGAGTCGCCGTCAGCGATCTTCTTGACTTCATCAGGGCTGCCACTAAGCAGGTAGCTATTCAGGGCAAGGTTGTTCTGGGTGACCAGACTGCGAATGTCGCCGATCTCGCCGGTATTCTCGCGTGCGCTCTTGTCCTTCCAGCGCGCCGCCAAACTTACCAGAAACAACAGGGCCATCATGGTGATGAGTGCCCCGAATCC
>C688J18823_10002708_pt1 | contig 11109 bp, 12 predicted proteins | sample HopSoiMetagenom1_FD_18823 | JGI IMG/M metagenome (IMG submission 18823) | reverse complement strand
AGGATCTTCGAGGGGATGGTCCGCATCACGGCCGCTGCGCCGCGGTTCTGCACGAACGCGTTCACCCGGAAGCGCGCGAGGTTCGGTACCGCGAACGAGAAGTCGCACTCGAGGTTTTCCTCGTAGAACTTGCGCTGCCCGTCGTTCATGATGTCGTAGATCATCCCGTGCACGTCCTTGTGCTCCATCGCCGGCACGTTGATGCGGCGCACGTCGCCATGCACGCGGATCATGGGTGGCAGGCCCGAAGACAAATGCAGGTCCGACGCCTTGTTCTTGACCACGAAGGCGAGCAGCTCGGTGAGATCCATTAAAATTCCCCCTAGGCGCGGAAATCGAAATTTCCGCAGGATTTCAGGGCATTATGAAGGCAATCGCAGACAACCTGCAAGCCGTGACAGAGCGCATTGGTCGGGCGGCGAAAGCCGCTCGTCGCGCTGTCGATTCGGTCACGTTGCTCGCAGTGTCGAAGACCCACCCGGCGGCGCGCATCGCCGAGGCACACGCCGCCGGCCAAGGGGCGTTCGGCGAGAACTACGTGCAGGAAGCGATTGAAAAAATGGCTGCCTTGCCGGCCGCGCTGCAATGGCACCTGATAGGGCCGCTGCAAAGTAACAAAACCCGCCTCGCCGCCGAGCGCTTTCAATGGGTGCATACCGTCGATCGTGAAAAAATTGCACGCCGGCTCTCGGAGCAGCGGCCGGCGGGCTTGCCCCCGCTGAATGTGCTCATCCAGGTGAACGCTTCCGGCGAAGCCACGAAGAGCGGTGTAGCGTTTGCCGATGTGCCGTATCTCGCGAAGACCGTGGCTTCGCTGCCGCGGCTACGGCTGCGGGGCCTGATGGCAATCCCCGAGCCGGGCGCACCGCGCGAACGCTATCGCGAGGTCCATGAAGTCTTCTGCGCGCTGAAAGGCGAGTTCAGATTCGATACCCTGTCGATGGGGATGTCCGACGATCTCGAAATCGCGATCGACGAAGGCGCCACGATGGTTCGCATCGGCACCGCAATTTTCGGTGCGCGTCGTAAAGAAACGAGCGCGGCTTGAATATCGCGTTCCTCGGCGGCGGCAACATGGCGAACGCCCTGATCGGCGGCCTCGTCGCCAAGGGCACCGATGCGCGCTCCATCTCAGTGGTTGAAGTGAGCCCCGCCGCCCGCGAACGCCTGGGCGCGAAGTACCCCGTGCACATCTCCACCGCGCCGGATGCAGCCGTGCAGCGCGCCGACACGTGGGTGCTGGCCGTGAAGCCCCAGGACATGCGCTCGGCGCTGGCCTCGCTTGGCGCGAGCGTGCAGAACAAGCTCGTGATCAGCATCGCGGCCGGGATTCGCTTCTCGGCGCTTTCGCGCTGGCTTGGCGGCCATCGCCGCATCGTGCGCTGCATGCCGAACACGCCCGCGCTGGTCGGCGCCGGCATCACCGGCCTCTACGCACCTCCGGAAGTGGGAAGCGACGATCGCAAGGCGGCGGAAACCATCTTGCGCGCGGTGGGCGAAGTGGTTTGGGTGGCCGATGAAAAGCTGATCGACCCGGTGACCGCGGTCTCGGCGAGCGGCCCGGCTTACGTCTTCTGGTTCATCGAGCAGCTCGCGGCTTACGCGGAGAGCACGGGAATCCCGCGCGAGGAGTCCTTGCAGCTCGCCAAGCACTGCGTGCTCGGCTCCGCCAAGCTTGCGATGGATAGCCTGGAGCCGCCCGCCCAGCTGCGCAAGAACGTCACCTCCAAGGGCGGTACGACCGAAGCGGCGCTGCGCGTTTTCGATGAAGAAAAACTCGGCGAGCGCTTCGCCAAGGCCCTGGCGGCGGCCACGCGCCGCGGCGCCGAGATGGGCGACGAGCTCGCAAAGGACTGAGATGTTCGCCCAGATCGCCACCTTCCTCATCGACACGATCGTCTCGTTCCTGGTGTTCCTGCTGCTCGCCCGCTTCCACTTCCAGTGGCTGCGCGTGCCGTTCAGGAATCCGATGGGCGAGTTCCTGCTCGCGACCACGAGCTGGATCGTCATGCCCGCGCGCCGCTCGTCCCGGGCCTCGTCGGCCTCGACCTCTCCACGCTGATCCTCGCCTGGCTGCTGCAGGCATTTGGCCTCTGGGCACAGGCCGCCATCGCGGGCGCCGAGCCGAGCGGTCTCGCCATCGCGGCGATCGCGGGCGTCGACCTCGTGCGCTACAGCGTGTACATCCTCGTCTTTGCGGTCTTCGTGCAGGTCGCGATCTCGTGGATCAATCCCGACGCGCCGCTCGGCCCGCTCTTCGACATGGTGACGCGGCCTTTCCTGCGGCCGCTGCGCCGCTTCGTGCCGCCGGTGGGACGTGTGGACCTCACGCCGATGGTCCTGCTCATCATCCTCTACGTGCTGCTCATTCCGCTGAACCACCTGCGGCTGGCCGTCGCCGGCCTATGATCCTGGAGCTCCACGTGCAGCCCGGCGCGAAGCGATCGGAATTCGCCGGTGAGCATGGCGGGCGCATGAAGCTGCGGCTCGCCGCGCCGGCGGTGGACGGCAAGGCGAACGAAGCGCTGGTGGAGTTTTTGGCTGACTACTTCGGCGTGCCGCGACGCAATGTGTCCATCGCATCCGGGTTGAAATCGCGCCAGAAGCGCGTGGTCATCGAAGGCGTCACCCAGGAAACTAAGTGGAAAACGACGAGCAAGGCCTGAAGACGGTCGCCACGGTCGTCTACGCCCTGCTGGCGGCGGGTTTCTTCGTCGGCATCACCTGGATCGTGGCGGTGATCATCGACTATGTGAAGCGCGATGATGCCAAAGGCACCTGGCTCGAATCGCATTACCGCTGGCAGATCCGCACCTTCTGGTTCGGCCTGCTGTGGGGCGTGATCGGCGGCATCCTGTCGCTGATCATCGTCGGCTTCATCGTGCTCGCTGCTGATGCGATCTGGATCATCTATCGCATCGTCAAGGGCTGGCTGCGGCTCGCCGAGCGGCGAGAGGTTTCCTGACGAAACGCTGTTCCTCGGCATAGGGGAAGACGTCTTCCTGCTCGCCGGAGCGCACGATGTCCTGCTTCCCCTGCCAGAACTGTGGATCGAGTAGATCCCGGTGGTGCTCGTAGAAGATCTCGCGGGCGCTCGGGTCGGAGACGAGGAAATGCTCGAACTGCTCGGGAAACACATCCTGCTCGCCGACGCGCCAATACGGCTCGGCGGCGAGCTCCTCCTCGTAGCTTCGCGCCGGCGGAATGCGCAGGAAATTCACTTCACCCATCGGCTGGATCTCGTCGTAGTCGTAGAACACGACGCGGTCGTGGCGCGTGACGCCGAAGTTCTTGAGCAGCATGTCGCCGGGGAAGATGCCGGCGCCCGCGAGCTCCTTGATCGCCTGCCCGTATTCGCGCAGCGCCGTGCGCAGGCCTTCTTCGTCCCCGCCGCGGCGGCAAGCTTCGACGTAGATGTTGAGCGGCTCCATGCGCCGCTCGATGTACACGTGGCCGATGACGAGCTCGCCGCGGTCGAATTCGACCTGCGAGGCGCATTCGGTCTTCAACTCCTCCACCAAGGCCGGATCGAAGCGCTCGACCGGCAGCGCGACGCGCGAGTACTCGAGCGTGTCCGCCATGCGGCCGACGCGGTCGTGCAGCTTCACCATCAGGTACTTGTCCATCACCGTCTGGCGGTCGGTCTCCTTCGGCGGCGCGAAATGGTCGCGGATCACCTTGAAGACGTATGGGAACGACGGCAGCGTGAACACGAGCATCACCATGCCCTTGATGCCCGGGGCAACGACGAAGCGGTCGGTCGAATGCTTCAGGTGATAGTGAAGATCGCGGTAAAAGAGCGTCTTGCCCTGCTTCGCGAGCCCGATCGCCATGTAGAGCTCCGCGCGCGGCTTCTTCGGCATCAGCCAGCGCAGGAACGATACGCACGCCGCCGGCACTTCGACATCGACGAAAAAGTAGGCGCGAGCGAATGAAAACAGCACGAGGAGCTGGTCCTCGCCCACCAGCAGCGCATCGACATACAGTTCGCCCTGCTCGTTCTGCAGGATCGGCACCGCGAAAGGCACTTCCTGGCTGCCGTTGATGATGCGACCAATGACGTAGGCGCCCTTATTCCGGAAAAAGAGCTGCCGCAGCACCTGCACCTGCAGGTCCGGATGCGCGCGGGCCGGCCGCGGGAAATGCCGGCGCAGCGCGCGCACGATGTTGCGCAGGTCGCGCTGCGGGTCTTCCCAGCGGTTCGCGAGCTCGAAGCTCTGCGCGATCTTGCGCAGCGTCGGCCTCAGGCCGTCCAGCAGCGGGTAGTAACAGGCGTATGTGGGCAGGTCGCCTTCGAGGTGCTCGGTCGCGATTGCCGGGCGCCAGAAGATGAATTCGTTGTGGTAATGCCGGCGGTGCAGGACCTCGCAGGCGACGGAGTTGTAGAAGGTCTCGGCGCACTCGGGCTGCTTGTGTTCGTGCAGGAGGCCGATGTAGGCGATCTTGATCGCCGGCCAGAGCGACTCGTCGCGTGCCGCCTGCTGGAAGTGTTGCAGGACATCCTCGACGGCCTCCTGCACCCGGCGGTCGTACATCTGGATGCGCTCGCGCGCGAGCTCGCGCCCCTCGCTCCACGCCGCCCTTTCGAACAGTGTTTTCGCGGTGCGCGCGGCCTCGCGGAACAGGCGGTAGTGCTTGTCGAAGCCGGCCAGAATGCACCGGGCGATGTCCAGCGGGAGGCTCGACCTGCGCTCCCGCTGAACCGCGACCGGTGCGACCGCGCTCACGCTAGGCGGCGAGCTTCGCCTCTTCCTTCTTCTCGTCGAAGAACTGCTCGTCTTCGGTCGAGCCATGCAGCGCCGTGGTGGACGCGTTACCGCCGGTGACGACCTGCGTGATCTCGTCGAAGTAGCCGGTGCCGACCTCGCGCTGGTGCTTCACCGCCGTGAAGCCCTTCTCGGCGGCGGCGAATTCCTTCTGCTGTAGCTCGACGAAGGCGCTCATGTTGTTGCGCGCGTAGCCATACGCCAGCTCGAACATCGAGTAGTTGAGGGCGTGGAAGCCGGCGAGCGTGATGAACTGGAACTTGTAGCCCATCGCGCCGAGCTCGCGCTGGAATTTGGCGATGGTCGCGTCGTCGAGGTTGCGCTTCCAGTTGAAGGACGGCGAACAGTTGTACGCGAGCATCTTGCCTGGATGCGCCTTCTGCACCGCCTCGGCGAACTTGCGCGCGAAGGCGAGGTCGGGATTGCCGGTCTCGCACCACACCATGTCCGCGTACGCGGCGTATGCCACCCCCCGGGAGATGGCTTGCTCGATGCCGTTCTTTACGCGGTAGAAGCCTTCGGCGGTGCGCTCGCCGGTCAGGAACGGCTTGTCGTTTTCGTCGATGTCGGAGGTGACGAGGTTGGCCGCCTCGGCGTCGGTGCGGGCGAGGAGGATCGTCGGCACCCCGGCGACGTCGGCCGCCAGGCGCGCGGCGATGAGCTTTTGCACGGCTTCCTGCGTCGGCACCAGCACTTTGCCGCCCATGTGGCCGCATTTCTTGACCGAAGCGAGCTGGTCTTCAAAGTGCACGCCCGCGGCGCCGGCTTCGATCATCGAGCGCATCAGCTCGTAGGCATTGAGCACGCCGCCGAAGCCCGCTTCTGCGTCCGCCACGATCGGAGCCATGAACTCCACATCACCCTTGCCCTCCATCCACTGCACCTGGTCGGCGCGCATCAGCGCGTTGTTGATGCGGCGGACAACGGTAGGGACGGACGAAACTGCGTACAGCGACTGGTCCGGATACATCTGCAGCGAATCGTTGGCGTCGGCGGCGACCTGCCAGCCCGACAGATAAATCGCCGGCACGCCCGCCTTCACCTGCTGCACGGCCTGGTTGCCCGTCATCGCGCCGAGCGAATTCACGAATGGCTTTTCGTTCACCAGGCGCCAGAGTTTTTCCGCGCCGCGCTTCGCGAGCGTGTGCTCCACCTGCACGCTGCCGCGCAGCTTCACGACCTCCGCCGCGCTATAGCCGCGCTTCACGCCGTTCCAGCGTGGGTTGTCTTTCCAGTCGTTCTCGAGTTGCTGGATTTGTTCTTCGCGCGCGCTCACCGGGCCTCCGGAAGGGTTTCGATAACCCGGCAGTTTGCGCACCGCAACGACCTGCGGCAACGTGCCGATCGGCCTAATCGACGCGTAACAAAACAAGCATTTACATGGTCTTACGGCACCATCATTTCATGATGCGAGACGAGATCCCAAAATCGTGCTGCTTTGCGGAAAACTAGGTCTGGACCAGCTTTCGATAGCGGTGAACGCTCATCAGGACGCCCGCGCCGATGAAAAGCGTGAGCAGAGCCGTGCCGCCATACGAGAGAAAGGGAAGCGGCACGCCCACCACCGGCAGGATGCCCGACACCATGCCCATGTTGACGAAGGCATAGGTGAAGAACATCAGCGAAATGGCGCCGGCCAGGAGTCGCGCGAACACGGTCGCGGCGTTGGCGGCGATGTAGAGGCCGCGGCCGATCAGGAGGAAGTACAGGATGAGCAGTACGGTATTGCCGATCAGCCCGAATTCCTCGGAGAACACGGCGAAGATGAAGTCGGTGTGGCGCTCCGGAATGAACTCGAGGTGCGCCTGCGTGCCGTTCAGCCAGCCCTTGCCCCACAGGCCGCCCGAGCCCACCGCGATGGTGGATTGGATGATGTGGTAGCCGGCCCCCAGCGGATCGGTGGTCGGGTCGAGGAGCGTGAGCACCCGCTTTCGCTGGTAGCCGTGCAGGAATCCCCAGCCGATTGGCAGTGCGGCGAGGCCCAAGCCGAAAAGCGTTCCGAGTACTTTCCACGACAGCCCGGCGAAGAAGATCACGTAAAAGCCGGCGGCGCCGACCAGCGCCGCCGTGCCGAGGTCGGGCTGGCGCGCGATGAGGCCGAGCGGCACGATGAGGAGCAGCGACGCGATGAAGAAATTGTGCAGCCTGAGCGTCGTCTCGTGCTTGTGGAAGTACCAGGCGAGCATGAGCGGCAGCGCGAGCTTCATCATCTCGGAAGGCTGGAACCGCGTCACGCCCACGTGCAGCCAGCGGCGCGCGCCGTTCGCCACGTCGCCGAAAAGCGCGACGGCCACGAGGAAGGCGACGCCGACCACGTAGGCGGGGATGGCGAAGCGCATCATGGTTTGCGGCGGCACTTGGGCCACGAGCCACATGGCGGCGAGGGCGACGCACAGATTCATCACCTGTGCCATGACGCGCGAAGGCGTATCGATGCTCGCCGAATAGAGCGCGGCGAGCCCGAGCATCGAGATCGTGAGGATCAGGACCAGCAGCGTCGGGTCGATTCCCTCGACGATGCGCTCGCCAATGCGCCGCACCGGTACGCCGGCGAGCTCCATCAGTCCCCTTCCTCTTCTTCGTCGATCGAGGCATCTTCCGGCGTCGGCTGGTCCATCCCCGCCGGCACCTTGCCGAGCATGAAGTAGTCGAGCACCGTGCGGGCCACCGGCGCCGCGGCGCGCGCGCCGAAGCCGCCGTTCTCGACGATGATAGCCAGCGCGATGCGCGGGCTGTCGACCGGCGCAAAGGCAATGAACAGCGAATGGTCGCGGTGGCGCTCGGCGACTTTCGCCTCCTCGTACTTCTCGTTCTGCTTGATGGCGATCACCTGCGCCGTGCCGGTCTTGCCGCCCGCGGCGTAGGTGGCGCCATTGAAGGCGCGGCCACCGGTGCCTTCCTTGATCACCCCGACCATCGAACGCTTGATGAACTCGACGTTGTCGCGCTTCAGCTTGATCTTGCGGATCACTTCCGGCGCCACTTCCCGCAGGTCGCCGGTGCGCGTGTTATTGATCCGGGTGAGGAGCCGCGGCTTGTATACCGTGCCGCCATTGACGAGCACCGACATGGCCTGCGCGAGCTGGATCGGGGTGTACGAGTTGTAGCCCTGGCCGATACCGATCGAGATGGTCTCGCCCGGGTACCACTTCTGCATGTCGGGTCGCTTGAAGCGCTTCAGCTTCCATTCCGGCGAGGGCAGCACGCCGACCTGCTCGCCGGCAAGGTCGATGCCGGTGCGCGCGCCGAAGCCGAATGGCGCGAGCGAATGCGCGATGGCCTCGATGCCCATGTCGTTGGCAAGCTGGTAGTAGTACGTGTCGCAGGACTCGACGATCGACTTGTACAGGTCGACCACGCCGTGGCCGCCCTTTTTGTCGTCGCGGAAGCGCCGTCCGCCGAAGTCGAAGAATCCGGGATCGGAAATTGCCGAGCGCGGCGTGCGCTTGCCCATCTCGAGCGCGGCGAGCGCCATGAACGGCTTGAAGGTGGAGCCCGGCGGGTACATGCCCGAGATGGCGCGGTTGTTGAGGGGCTTGTCGATGTTGGTGTTGAGCTCGGCCCAGTACTGCGGGTCGATGCCGTCGACGAAGAGATTCGGATCGAAGCCGGGCTTGGAAACGAGGGCGAGGATGCCGCCGTCGCTCGGATCGATCGCCACCAGCGCGCCACGACGGTCGCCGATCGCGATCTCGGCCACCTGCTGCAGGCGCATGTCGAGCGTCAGCGTGACGTCGTTGCCCGGCAGCGCCGGCGTGCGCGACAGGGTACGGATGCCGCGCCCACCGGCGTCGATCTCGACCTGCTCGAAGCCGGTGGTGCCGTGCAGTTCCGCCTCGTAGCTCGCCTCGACGCCGGACTTGCCGATGAAGTCGGTGCCGCGGTAGTTGGCGCTGGTGCCTTCTTCCTCGAAATACTGCTGGTCCTGCGTGGTCACGCGCCCGAGATAGCCGAGGACATGAGAGCCGACATCGCCGAACGGGTACTGGCGAAACAGCCTTGCGCGGAGCTCCACGCCTTCGAAGCGGTAGCGGTTGACAACGAAGCGCGCGACTTCCTCGTCCGAGAGACGGTTGCGGATCGGCAGACTTTCCGCATTGCGCGTTTCCTGCAGGAGCTTCCTGAAGCGCACGCGGTCTCGGGGCTGGATTTCGACGAGCTCCGCGAGTTCGTCGATCAACCGCTCCAGGTTGCGCACCCGCCGCGGAAAGATCTCGAGTGTGTAGCCCGAATAGTTGCGCGCGATGACGACGCCGTTGCGATCGACGATCAGGCCGCGGTTCGGCGTCACCGGCACGATGGAGATGCGGTTGTCCTCGGCCTTCGCCTGGTAGACGTCGTGCTGCCAGACCTGCAGGTAGAGGAAGCGCACCGCGAGCAGGCCGAACGCGATCAGCACCGCGGCGCCGGCGATGCCGATGCGCATGCGGAACTGGTAGACCTCCTGCTCGGAATTGCGGATGTCGATGCCGCGCATGGGGTACTAGATCGCCGGCTCGTTCGTCGGCCGGCGCTGGCGCAGGAGGAGCAGCCAGGTCACGGCCGGCCAAAGGAGGGCGCCGAAGAGTGGCCGCACGAAGATCGGCCAGCCCGGGAATGCGTCGCCCGCGGCCAGGCGCACGACCAGCACCGCGGCCTCCGCCGCCAGGAGGATCAGCGCAATATGAAGTGACTGCAGCATCGGCCCGAACCACAGGATACGCCGCGAAAACCATACGGATAAGAACGCGAGCACCGAATAAGCGAGGGCATGCTGGCCGAGCAGCACGCCGTTGCCGGCGTCGGTGAGGAGTCCCACCATCCACGCGATGCCGAGGCCGACGAGGCGCGGCTGCCGCACACACCAGAAGGCGATCACCAGCGCGACGAAGTCGGGCACCAGGCGCATGTCCGGCCAGGGCAGGAAATTTAGGAACAGCGCGAGCACGAACGAGCCGATAACCGTGCTGGTGCGAGCCGGCATGAGGATCTGCGATCTACTGCTCATCGGCGGCCTTGTCCGCGCTCTTGTCCTTGGCCTTGCTGCGCCGGGTCTTCTCCCCGCGGCGGTCCTTGGTCTGCGCGTCGTCCGGGCGCGGCGGCAGTTGCGCGTCGTTGTTGAGAATCAGCACGTAATGGCCGCGGTCTACGCCAGCCGTCGGCCGGCAGAGCACGCGGGCGAAGGCTTGCTCGGCGTCGGTTTCGACCTTCACGACCGTCGCCACGGCGAGTCCCGCCGGATAAGTGCCGTCGATGCCGGAGGTGACCAGGCGATCGCCATTCTGGATCTCCGCGTTCGCGCCCATGTAGCGCAGCTCGAGCATTCCCGGCAGACCGCGCGCGCCGAACGCCACCGCGCGCAAGCCATTGCGCACCACCTGCACCGGCACCGCCTGGTCGGGGTTGGTGAGCAGGTTCACTTCCGAGACCAGCGGATGCACGCGGGTGACCTGTCCGATGACGCCGACGTCGTCGACGACCGGACTGCCTGCCCGCACGCCCTGGACCGAGCCGCGGTCGATGAAAAGCTTGTGCGCATATGGATCGCGTCCGAGATAAAGCACCTCGGCGGTGCTCGCCGGCACCGGCAGCTTTTCGCTTGCGCCGATCGAGCGGCGCAGCTCGTTCGCCTCAGCCTGCGCGGCCTGGAAGCGCTGCGCATCCTGCGCGTTGTTGAGCGCGCGCTCGCGCAGCTGCCGGTTCTCCTCCACCAGGTTCGCCTGCGTGGAGAAATAGCCGCCCACGCCCATGGCGAGGTCGATCGGCCAGGTGGCGGCGCGTTGCAGCGGGTACGCGGCGAGGGCAAGCCACGAGCGCAGCCCGTCCACATAACGGAAACGAGCGTCTACGACGAGCAGCGCGAGCGATAGCGAGGCGAAGAAGAACAGCCTGACTAGCGGTGCTGGGCCACGCTTGAAGAACGGCGGGGGAGTGTGATCCATCCCCCGCTATTATCAATCGTTGGTGAAGATCGGGCCGAAATGCTCCATCTTCTCGAGCGCCTTGCCCGAGCCGCGCACCACGCAGGTGAGCGGATCGTCGGCGACGATGACGGGCAGGCCCGTTTCCTCCATCAGCAGCCGGTCGAGATCGCGCAACAGCGCGCCGCCGCCGGTGAGCACCATGCCCTTCTCGGCGATGTCCGCGCCGAGCTCCGGCGGGGTCTGCTCGAGAGCGGATTTGACCGCCGAGACGATCTGGTTGAGCGGCTCGGTCAGCGCCTCGAGGATTTCGTTGGAGCTGATGGTGAAGCTGCGCGGAATGCCTTCGGCGAGGTTGCGGCCCTTCACTTCCATCTCGCGCACCTCGGAGCCCGGGAACGCCGAGCCGATTTCCTTCTTGATGAGCTCGGCGGTGGTCTCGC
>C688J18823_10002707_pt1 | contig 11110 bp, 18 predicted proteins | sample HopSoiMetagenom1_FD_18823 | JGI IMG/M metagenome (IMG submission 18823) | reverse complement strand
CCTCACACCGCGGTTTCGAGCCTCGGTCGCGGTTTTCTCAGCGCCATCCGCGTCGGCATGCCAAGTGATCCCCACGTCGAAGCCGTCCGCCGCAAGCGCGACGGCGCACGCCCGTCCGATTCCGGAGTCCGAGCCGGTGATAATCGCACCTGCCGCCATCTCCGGCTGATTCCCTTCAGCAGCGCGGCGAAAACAGAACTCAGAGCAGCCGCCAGCTCCGGTGAACCATACCCACACCCGGCGGCTGTCTGTTCGAAGCAAAGCCGCTGACCCAAACGCCGTTTGGTGGCCTGGGACCGACTGGATTTCACGGTGCCTGCGGCGGGATGTTGTGGTTGTACCGAAACAGGTTGTCCGGGTCGTAGCGATGCTTGATGGCGCGCAAGCGCTCGTACTTGATATCGCCGAAAGCAGCGCGCACGCGATCTGCTGGCTCGTCGGGTGCGCCGTAGTTTAGATAGCCGGCGCCGTCCTTCGAGTGCGCGGCGACCCGCGCAGCTCCAGCGCGCACCCATGCGATCTCGGCATCGTCGATGGCCGGATCTCGCCAGTGGCCCAACACACTGACGTTGTATCCAGGACCTCGCCGGTTCCAGGGGGCATCCTCGACCGGCACCCGTCGCGCCTGTCCATGCAGCGGCTCGATTAAAATCGAGCTGTCATGGCCGGCTGCTCGTGCGGCATAGTGGTCGACGATGTCGTCGATGAGCCCGTCGGACAGTGCGTCGACGAAGTGGCTCTTCCAGTAATGGCGGATGCCAAACGGCGTGTCGCCCTGCATCACCTGAATCTGCAGGTAGCTGTTCAAGCCCAAGCCGTCCTCTGCCACCGCGACCGTCTCGCGCAGCCGTCGCACCTGCTCCGCCCAGTGCACCTCATCGCCGACGGCGCACACAGTCACGTGAAGCAGGTCGCGAGCCAGATATGCCATCAACGTCAGCTCGTCCGGCGCGAGATCCATGACATCGCGAAACAGTCGTAGGCCATCAGCCAACTCGTCCGGACCGAACCTGATGATCCCACCAAACACCCGAGGCAGCAGTTCGAGCGCAAACTCGAACTCGGTGACAACACCGAAGTTTCCACCGCCACCGCGAAGCGCCCAGAACAGCTCCGGCTCGTCCATCGCCGAGGCGATCACCACCTGGCCACTCGCGAGAACCACCTCCGCGGAAACCAGCCGGTCGAGCGTCAGCCCATACACACCCATCAGGTGACCAAGGCCACCACCCAAAGTCAACCCGGCGACTCCGGTCGTATCGAACGTACCGCCCGGCATCGTCAGCCCGTGCGCGACCAGCGGCGCGTCCACGTCCCGCCACATGGCACCACCACCGACCGCCACCCGCCGCCGATCCGGATCGACGGAGACCCCGCGCAGCAAACGCAGATCGACGACCATGCCGCCGTCGCACATCGAATGCCCCGCCACGCTGTGGCCTCCACCGCGGATTGCAGCCGCAACACCGTGCTCCCGCGCGAACGCCAATCCCGCGACGACGTCCTCCACGCACGCGGCACGCGCAATGATCGACGGTCGACGATCGAGCAGCGCGTTGAAGGATGCACGAGCTGTGTCGTAGCCCGGATCAGCTTGGTCCAAAACGGGACCGCGGTGCCGCAGCTGGAGGTCGCGTAGGGCCGAAACGACACGCATCCGCAGACGGTACAAGACGCAACGGCACGACGCCCACCGACCGACGAGGTCGCGGTAGCAGATCCACCGCCCATGACCCTTCGCCGGGACAGAATGCCATTGGTGGCGTGTTGTAGAGGTTCCTCGGAATATCCAGCACGACATTCGTCGGCCATTCGTCACTCCGTCTCGGCCAGGAGACAGCTGATAGCGCCGAAGCCCAGCGGTCGGCCGCGGACCCTGGCCGAGGCTCTCTTCGTCACGCCCCTGTTCTCTGAAACTTGTCCGCCGCGTCCTTCGCCGATTGCTGAGGACAAAGGGCGCGGCGAGTGGTCCAGACGACCCCAGCGAACGCTCAGTGCGCGGGCTGCCCAAGAAACCGACGGCAAGATGCGATCTGCCGCGACCGTGTTTTAGACAGCACCCGAGTCATCGGGCAGTCGGGGCGAGAGGATTTGAACCTCCGACCGCCCGGCCCCCAACCGTCAAACTCGCGTCTGCAGAACCGCCTAGTCAGCTGGTTTCTTGGAGAAACCACTGTTCACGGTGGTGTGCAATCTCGCTCATTTGCTCGATTTCGAGGCGATGTGGGACGCCAAGGCACGCCACGGCCTTCAGTGTTATCGCCGAACGCTTGCCTGGGCCACGGTGTAGTGTCCGCAGTTTCCCGTACGGCGGTTATACGCCCTCGCCTCGAAGACGGCGGTTGATCCACGACGGATCGCCCTTCATGTGTGTTTCGCCTACGTTGGGGCAGCTTTATGGCTAGGTCACTAGAGGGCCTGCGTGGCACCTGCCGCGTTTAAAGGCCATACCTCTACGACGCCTTGTGCGACGGTGCAGGGTGTCTTGGAGACGAGGGTGATTGCGTCTTCGATGCTGGGTGCCTCGATGATCGTGAATCCAGCGACTGGCAGATGCGCGCGCAGAAACGGCCCGGCGTCGGTCTGAACGCCTTCACCATCGTGGTTGCGTACCTGCACGGGATCGCCGGCAATGCCCACAAGCGCGCCGGCGGCTTGTAGCCGCGCGTCTTGTTGGTGAGCCGCCTCCAGCACTGACCGATCGGTCTGCTCGTACCCGGCTTGGTCTCCATAGCCAATCGTCAGGAACGTGGACATGCCCTATACCCCCATTGCTGTCGACTCGGCGTGCAGAAAAGCCTACAGCGGCCGAACAGGGAGCCAGTCGGCGACACTGCCCTTTCCGGAAGGCATCCGGCCCGATCCCCCGCCCGGGCGATTCGCCGGCGATCAAGCGGTGGCTTGATGAGAGCGACCCCCTTCGTCCCAGCGAGGTTGCTCCATGGATCGCGTCCACTCCGACGACGAGCGCGAACTCGTCGACAGCGTCATCAGCGACGGCCAGATCAAGCAGTGGATCGGCTATGGCTTCTTGATGCTGGCCGTCTACCTCGAACGCCACGCCGCGTTTGAGGAGTACTGCCGTACCAACAAGCGCGCATAGACGCGGGGATGGCGCCGGGCCCCGTACCCGACGCCGCCCCGAGGCTGCGCTACCAGCGTCCCCTCACCGCGGCACGCGGCGACACTCGGTAGGTCACCGGTAGACCCCTCGCATCAACCCGACGCTCCGACAAGCGGCGAAGCGCCGCTTCCGCATGCTTGGCCGCACAACGTGCCTGCTCACGACTCATTCCCTAGACCCCTCTGCTCGCAGCTCCCCAAGCAGCCAGCAGTCTCTACATAGGCGACATCACCGCCACCGTCTACAGCGAGCGCCGCTCCCAAACCGACTCCTTACAAGTAGCGGTTAGGATCGCCTCGGAGAGTCGGCCCGTTCGCCGCGACGCGCCCACACACGAAGCGGCCGCCCGACCCCCGTTCTACAATGGCCCGCCGATGGCTGGATAGAGCCTCCGCCGGCGGGCCACCCCCTCGGCGAACGAATCGAGCAGACACTTGCACCGATCGATCCAGCCGGCACCGCATACCACGTGTGCAAGACCTTGCCGGTGTGTTGGTCGAGTTCGACGACCGCCGCGGATCAAAGGGTCATCGCACTCGGATGAAAGATGGATGACATTCCGTCAGCCCAGGATTTCCATCAACGCACGCTGACCGCGATGGCGGCAATCGAATCGCCCCGCGTGCAGTCGACCGTCTTGGAGACAGCAGGGGTGATAGCCGGTCGAATGCACGAGCCCGCGCAGGCCGTAATCCTGATCTCCGCCGGTGCCCGCCTCCAAGGCCGAGAACTCACTGACGTAGGCCAGGCAGCGCTGGACGAGGCTCGGCAACTCGTTCCGTCATCAGAACTCGGTATGGTCTTGGAAACGGCGTCACGGATGTCGATTCCCGAAGCTTTTGACCTCGCGCTACACCTTGCCGCCCTCCGAGGCGCAGCACAAGATTAAAGCCGCCGCCGGTTCCGGCGCGCGCACCCTTCGCCGACACAACGCTGAACGCTCCGCTCAATGAAACGGTCGGTCACCGACACGCCACAAACGTGCCCGCGGCGGATTCTCGGCAAACAGCGCCGGCCCCCGGTAGCGAACACAGATACCGGCGATGCACCTCACGCCATGCGAGCCCAACCCCGGCCAACACGCATCGGCACGGGCAGGCGGCGCACCGATTGCGCGTTGGACCACGGCTGCCAAAGCGTCGTCCTGGCTGTCGTACACCGGCATAACCGCGCCGAGTGCGACAGGTCTACGAGGTTGCAGCACTAGCCCCGTGGCGGCGCAATCACCACAACGGCGTGCACCTAACGACGGCTGTCCGGCCCGCCTACGGAGCGTCCCGATAGAGCGCTGTCTTTGCGACGCGACCGTGCGAAGTAGCGTTCCGTTGGATGAACCACAGCTGAACGGAGCTCGGGTGTGTCGGTAAAGGCTAACTTCGTTCGCCCAACTCCTCACTGACGTGGCCGCCACTGGTCTACCCGGAACTCTCCGCCGCATCGGTCGCAGGCGACCTACACCCCAGTCGGTAGCTCAAATATCTGGTTCCCGCTGTCGAGGGGCCCCTCGCATTTCGGACATCGCTGGAGTGCCCGACCGTGCGCAGGGCGTGTCAGACGCCTTATGCCGGTGTGATCGTGCCGAAGTATTGGCACCTCTCCGATGTGAAGTTGATCAGGATGTGGAATACCACTGACACGATGTTCGTCGCCGTGTGCGCGACCAGCGTCCCCTCGAAGCGGTATGGCGTCGTTTCGGTCGGCGTAGCGGCGATCAGACCGATGTCGAGTTGGCTCGTCGGGCTGCCCGGCGTGAAGCCGTCCTGTTTGACGGTGGTCGGGTTGAAGAAGTCCGAGAAGCTGTAGGTGGCGTTGACGTCTCCGCCCGCTCCTGCATCGACATGCATCTGGCCCCCCTCGGTGCCGGCCGAGCTGTTCTCGTAGTAGCACGTGGCCGTGAGCGTCAGTCCATTGCCGGAAAAGACGGTGGTGGTTCCGTGATCTGTACGGCTGAAAGGCATGTCGACGTTGATTGGCGACGATCCTTGAGGGAACGCCGCACACGAGACCGCGCCGCCCGCAGCGACGCCTTGCACGGCTGAGTTGGCAGTGCAGGTGCCCGTCACTCTTCTCTGCAGCTGGGTCGAGTCGAGGCCATCCAGCTTGTCCGCGTTCAGGTTTGCCACCTTGGTGGTGGATGGTGTCTGGAACGGCGGCCGGCCCGCGCCTGGCGTTAGGCCCAGTGGTGTCGCACCGGTGGCCGTGGACGTGTTGGTGAGTTGCAGCGTCTTGCCAGTGAAGTTCGCCGTCAAGCCGGTCTGAGTGGTGGCGCTGTTGGCTTGGCCGAGGATGAAGTTGCCCCCGGTAGCCGCCCAGGCCGTGCCGCTCAGCGAGACGAACAGGGCAACAAGCGAGATCACGAGTGCCGGGCTGATGTGTGGCCGTTTCATGACCTACCTCCCCCAGGTAGTGGCGATCAGCACAACTGAACCGTCGAGCATACGCCTCTTGGACTCAGCGCGCACGCGTTTCCGCCAGAAATCCGCGTGGCCCGAGCCGCTCTAGACTGCGTCGATGGACGACCAGCATCGCCAGGAACTGCTCCGCTCGAGGGCCCACGCCACCGCGAAGCTCGTATTCGCGAACGCGATCGTGATCGCGCAGCGCGCCGTTGAGACAGACGAGGAGATCGCGCACCTTACCGGATACACGGTGCCGATGATCCGCGCCGTGCTCCGCTCGTCGTAAGCCTGGCTTCGACAGCGGCCGAGCGATCGGTCGAGGGGCACCCCTGATGCGAATGGCATGCGGATCGGGGAGAATGTGCCCATGGCGAGCCGCTACTTCTGCCCCAACTGCGACGCGGTGCCTCGGCCGAGGAATCGGTTTTGCACCTCCTGTGGCGCAGCGATCGAATATCGTCCGCACCACGTAGCTCTGATGCTTCTCGTTTACCTGGCTTGCGCTCCGCTGGCTTGGGGGACGATGCTTGGGATGCTGGGGCTGAATGACGATCCGTCCCATCCGCGCACCGGTGCGCAAGTGGACGCGGCCGTTCGCACCGCCACAGAGGTCGCGATCGCCGTCGCGCTGGTCGGGGCCGTCGTGCTGCTGATCCCGCTGGCGCGGGGCACGCTTCGCATCCACACGTTGGGCCGGGCCATCCTGATCCTTGACGGCGCTGTCGCAGCCGGCACGTTCTTCGGTTTCGCCCACGGATAGGCGCCGACAGACCAAGGCTCACACGCGTTTCAGCCGTACTCTGTCAGGCGCACTCGTAGCACCCACCGGCCCAGCCCGGCCACGCGTCGGTTCGCCAGGCATCAGTTCCGCCGTTCCGTCCTGTCCGTCCCGTCACTTGCAGTTCGTTAGCAAGAAACACACAGCGACCATAGCCTTGGGGCGGAACGTGCTCAAACGACCGTCCGACTAGGATCAGCCGATGGACGACCAGCTCCGCGCCCTTCACGAGACGGCCGGTTCGGCGCCCTTACGGCACCAGGGCGGCCGTCTGCGCACCGGGCGGAAGATATCGAAGAATTGTCTCCCCTCGGGCGGGGCCGCAGAGGGGTATCCTAGTGTCATGACTTTCAAGTCGTGGAGCGACTGACAAACAGCATCGTGTCCTTACCCCGATCTGCTTAGCAGCGGCGCGTTTGGGTGCGGGCCAGCAGGCTTTGGAAGAAAGGCACGGCGGCAGTTGCCCGCACGCGATGAAGGCGCCGGGCCGGACTGGTGAGTTGGGAGCCACGCCATCGGCCCGCGCTTCTGGAGCCACCCCGGATCTTGCGTGAGGTAGCCCGCGAACGGGCCTACGGCCGCTATCCACGGTGGGTGGCGGTGCGGGGTTCGCGCTCGGATGAGGTGCGGCGGCGAGAAGCCGATGAGACCTGCCCGACGGGCCTACGGAGACTCAGGGAGCGCGTGGAATCGCGGCGGCGGAATGCGTACGACAGCTTCTTAGCCCGATCCGCCGCGGTCAGCACGGATGCGACGCCGCCCGCGTGCCGCGGTGATTGTCTCGGTGTGGATGGGGGCATGCGGTGTTCGGCTATCGCTGCGGGCTGAGTGCTGACCGAGGGCGGGTTGGCGGCGCCGGTCGGTAGATGGACAGCGCGGTTGCTCGGTGACAGAAGCTGCAGACGAAAAAGTTGGTCGCCTTGCCGAATCCTCGGCACTTCGTGTTCGCGCACTTGCGACCTAACTTGCTCACGATGGGCTCCCTTCCTGCGGTCTAGAGGATGAACCGCGCGCCGGCCGTCGGGCGGAGGGGGCGGCCGGCTGGGCTGCTTGAGCGACTGCCTAGCGGTCACGCTACCACCACCGATGGCGACCGCTAGGCGCTCCCTTAGCGCGGCAAGGAACCGACAGCGGGCGCCCCAGCGGTGTCGGCTTGGGGCGCCCCACTGTCTTGGGCCGCCTAACCGCTCTGGAGCCGCGTGTTGCCCCCCGCGAAGTGCTCTCAAGCGGTCACACCATTTATCGGCGCGAATCGGCGAAATCCTACCTCCGGTTTAGCGCCGGGACTACTCCAAAGCGTTCGGCCTAAGCTAGCGCTCAGCGCTTGCTGGCGGGCGTGCTAGTTGGTGGGGGTGGTGACGCAGCGGTAGTAGATTATGCTGTTGTAGTCGTAGAAGGTGACGAAGATCTGCCGCGCGGTGCCCTGGCTGAGGGTGGCGGCGACGGTTTGGTCGTTTCTGACGAACAGGTCGTCGAACCACTCTTCAGATTGGCTGGCGCTGAGGTGCTCGTAGGCAAGGGCGAGCTCGGGCAGGGTGGGCAGTCGCCGGTTTGCGTGCTGGCAGGTTGAGTTGGCGCCGATGAAGGAATCACTGTCTCGGCGGGTGGGCTCGAAACAGAGGCCGCCCGCGTAGTACATGTCTGACGGGCAGTGCACCTTCAGCGACGCCTTATAGGCGGCCGAAAGGTCGGTCGCGTTGACGCTGCCGGAGATCAGGTTGGAGTGTTTCCCGGTCGGTGGTGCGTGCCCGGAGATGGTGTCTTTTGCGACTTGGCTGTTGGATGTGATGATCACCGCGGCGACCGCCGCGGTGGTGCCGGTGAGGGCGACAACGAGCGCCAGCGTTGCCACGATGTTCGCGTAGGTAAGTCGGTGTCGCATTGAGACCCCTCCCCAGGATGCCGGCCAGCCGAAACGCCTTCGTAGCGCAACGCACCAAACCTCTCACACTGCAAGCCGCCTATCAACCCACCCCTTCGTCGCTAGTCGGCAGGCGGTCACTGTGCCCGTAGCCGATGGCGATCACCTGGCGCGAAGCGCGGCATCGACTTCGAGTGGATACCGCCAGTAATCGCGGTTCTTGGTCTTGATCCAGCCGCGCCGGCCCGGCAGATAGTGCCCAGAACGCTTCTTCGCAACAACGCCCTCCAGGCCGAGCTGGCAGACCTTCTCCCACAACGCCTCGCCGGCCACGACTTACTGCGGCGCTTTCCCATTCGTAGCCTTCAAGGCGCTCAACGCCCAGCCGGCCGAGAGACTCGATCTGCCAGGCCCGCCACCCATCGAGGATCCGCCGCGACCGCTCCGGGTCATGCGAATACGCCACCATGTCCCGCGGCGTCGGCCCGTTCATCGCGTACTTCTGGAGCGCCGAGTTACCACGCCTCCGCCGGCGAGCCACTAACCCGCCCGCCTCGGTCGCAACTGCAACGGCGACACCGACTCGCCCAACGCCTCCGAAAGCGCGAGCTGCTTGAACAAGCGCGCGGCGGCGAATCGCGAGTCGCGCTCGATCCCGGTCGCAGGGTGCGACAGCTTTTGGCCGTATCTGCCAGTTGAGATCAGGCCTTCCTCGGCCAGGATCAGTCGCGCCTGGTCAGCCCGATCCAACGCCTCACACGCAAGCCGCAGGAGGTGGAGCTCGGTGTCCTCAAGCGTGAAGTTTGCCGTCGTGCTGAGCCACAACTCACGCGACGACGCGGACAAGTGATCAGGTGGGTTCAACAGGAGCCTCCAAGGGGTCTGATTGACGATGCAACAACGCTGCAGCGGCCCGCTCCGCACGGTAGAGTCGGACAGTTCGGCTCCAATCGCAGAGCCGTGTAGGAGAGGAGTGGGCGAATGGCCGGTGTCCACACAGGTGACTTCGAATCCCCCGATGAGGTTCGCAGCCCAGACAAGACGAAGGTCGACGTCGTGAGGATGGGTGACGGCACCACCGCGGCGCGGCTTACGCTCCAGCCCGGATGGCGATGGTCTGAATGCATCAAGCCAGTCGTCGGCACCGACAGTTGCCAAGTCCGCCACGTCGGTCTCGTGCAATCAGGCCGCATGCAGGTCACCCACGACGACGGCACCGAGACGGAAATCCAAGCCGGTAACGCCTACGTCATCGAACCCGGACACGACGCGCGCGTAGTCGGATACGAACCCTTCGTCGGCTACGAGTTCGAATCGAAAGCCGCTGAGCAATACGCACGCGGATAACCGCCGCTCAACACGTTTCAGAATCGCAGCGCTTGTCCGAGCCGAGGTATGGCACGGCTTCTAAGCGGAGATGGCGTAGGGGCCGACCCGCCCCTCCGGGTGATCAATCGAGAAGGGGGCGCCGCCCTAGACAGGCGCCGAGGCGCGGCGCTTGGCATAGCGCAGCGCATCCTTGTGCGAGCGGCAGTCCTGCATCTCCACGATCCGGCCGTCCCGCAAGGTCACCACTTGATACAGCGGTTCGGCCGGGTGCTCCGCCTTATCGTCGATGCTCTGCCAGCGGCTCTCGACGATCACGTTCGGGCCGATCGTGGCTAGGTGGCTAACGTCGACGCGAACACCGGGGTCGCGGAACCGACCAAACGCGCCTTCGAGAACCTCACGGGCCTCATCCCGTCCGTGTCAGGTCGGCCTATGTGCCCACCACAGGTGGCCGCGCTTGACACCTCGCCATTCCAAGTCCTGGTCAAGCAAGGCGACGGTCGGTTCCACGTCACCCCGATTCAACGCGTCAAGCGCATCCTGTAGCTCGGCCGGCAATGCAGCCATGACAGGGATTCTCGCATCGCGCTCACGGAGACGCAATAGAGCTAATCGCCGTCGGTCGGTTGCGGTGTGCCGCAGACCATGCAGCGCCAGAACGCGACACCCCCAAACGTCGTCTGCAGCTCATGCTGCGTTATCGCAGCACACTTCTCACACTTTCTCACCGCTTTTCGGTTATCCGAGGACTCCCCCACGGCGACAGGCTACCCCAGCAGGGAAGACCACAACTGTTCGTGAGCGGGAGCGGACCGCTCGGCGCCAACGCTCCAAGAGGGCGGTCGGGCCCGCTCCACGCGATCGCAGCGTATCGCTTCACAAACGCATGTTCAAACCGACATATTACTCGGACTTAGGGATTCTGACGGGGCTGCTCGGCGCCTCGGCGCACGCAGCGCATCTCGGAGCTTCCGCCACCGCGAAGAGTGCTGTAGGCTGGCGGGTGCCAAGGCGGGTCAAGCAGTCGGCCGCGCGGAAGTCGTGTTCGCGCCGGTGGCTAATGGAGCCCGTCCACGCCAACCCTTCCGCTCGTCACACACAGCTCGGCTTGGCTGGGACGGCCGGGGTTTTCAGACCTCCCCCAAGAGACCTGGCCGTCCCGGACGCCGACTAAACGGGGCGATACTGGATCGCTCCGTTTAGCGGCTCCTAGCAGCAGGGAACTGTGAAGGAACCAACCGCGTGGGCTCTGCGTTGGTTGGCGACGGCGCCGAGCGCGCTGGGGGGAACTTCGCGCTCGGCGCCTATCGCCCGCCGGTAGGGCGCAAGCGCCGAAAGCTGGTCGCCACCAGGCGCGCGGCAGGAGTGGAACGCGCGCGCCCGGTCGCGGCGCCCGGGGGCGCCCGCTGAAGCCGGACGGGGCGCACGGGCGGCCGGCGCGGTGTGACGCGCCTGGCACTGCGGGGCGTGCAAGCCGCGCAGACCTCGGTTTGTGGACTTAGCCGGATCGCCGCTCGTCGACGAAGCGCTTGAGCGAGTCGTGTGGGATGCGCCAGCTCGGCCGGCGGGCGCCGCCGATCGACACGTCGGCGGCTGGCTTTGATCGCACGCTGGTAGAT
>C688J18823_10002706_pt1 | contig 11110 bp, 8 predicted proteins | sample HopSoiMetagenom1_FD_18823 | JGI IMG/M metagenome (IMG submission 18823) | reverse complement strand
TCTTGCGTCGAGAATATCTCCTGGTCGCCGTGCGCCCAGCCGAGGCGCACCAGATAATTACGCATCGCCGCCGGCAGGTAACCCATCGCGCGATAGGCCTCAATGCCAAGCGCTCCATGCCGCTTGGAAAGTTTCGCCCCGTCCGGCCCATGGATCAGCGGGATATGCGCCATCACCGGCACACCCCAGCCGAGCGCCTGGTAGATCTGGGTTTGCCGCGCCGCGTTGGTGAGGTGATCGTCGCCGCGAATGATGTGGGTCACGCCCATGTCATGGTCGTCCACCACGACGGCGAGCATGTAGGTCGGCGTTCCGTCAGAGCGAAGCAGCACGAGGTCGTCGAGATTCTCGTTCTGCCACACGACGCGGCCCTGCACCTGATCCTCGATTATGGTCTCGCCGGTGAGCGGAGCCTTCAGCCGGATGACCGGCGCAACGGCCGGGCGCGGATAGGATGGATCGCGGTCGCGCCATAGCCCGTTGTAGAGCTTGGAACGGCCTTCCGCGCGGGCTTTCTCGCGCATCTGCGCAAGCTCATCGGTCGTCGCGTAGCAATAGTAAGCGTTACCCTCGTGCAGAAGCTGCTCTGCTATCTCGCGGTGGCGCGCTGCGCGCGAGAACTGATGCACCGGCTCGCCGTCCCATTCGAGTCCAAGCCAGGTAAGTCCATCGAAGATCGCCGCAATGGCGTCCTCGGTCGAGCGCGCGCGGTCGGTGTCCTCGATGCGCAGCAGGAATTTGCCGCCACGCCCGCGCGCGTAAAGCCAGTTGAACAGCGCAGTGCGCGCGCCGCCGATATGCAGGAATCCGGTCGGGGAGGGCGCAAAGCGGGCGACGATTTCGGACATGCGGCTCGGGACTCATGGAAACGCGCGCCCGTCTAGCACAGGCGCGCGCAGCCAGCGACATACCTTAATCCGGGAGTGTTTTCTATCGATAGGTCAGATTGTACCCTTCGGGAAACGGTCCGACCTCGCCGGCGCCAGGCCCGTCGCCGTAACGTTGCCCGTTCTTCCGGCTGATCCGGCCCTCGCTCTTGAGGTCCTCGCGCAACACGACCTGCCGGACCATCTCGGGGATCAGCACCATGCCGACGTATTTCCCGAGGCATTCGTGCTCGCCGAAGCCAAAGTTGAAGTTGTGGTACCAGTTGCGATCGGGATTGAACTCATCCGGCTTGTCGTATGCGTAGGTGTCGAACATTGCCGATTGTGAGAGCACGAGCACATTGGTTCCCTTGCGGATCAGCGTCTCGTGCTTTGTCCCCTTTGCGACGCTGTAATCCTGCGATGCCTGGCGGAACATATAGGGGCTGATGGGGACGAAACGCAGTGCCTCCCAGACCATGGCGTCGAACGCGGCTGGGTCCGTTGCGGCCGCCTTGGTCTTTACCTGATCCAGCAGGTCCCGCCGGTGCACCAGGAAATATTCGATCACCTGCGCGACCGCTTGCGACGTCGTCTCGATCGCGCCGATCAGGAGACCGCCCGCATTGACCGCCACACGTGCGACCGGAAAATCCACCTCCCTGGCGAACTTCGAGCGGAGCATCCGCTTCACCATGTCGTCGCGCGTTGGGCCCGTGTCGGGCTTACAATGAAGGAGACGGCACAGAAGCTTTTTGAGCAGCCGCAGCGGCAACAGGATGATGTCGATCAGCTTGCCGATCAGGACCACAAGACCTTTTCGCAGCATCAGCAGGGTCATGTAGTGCTTCAGCTTTTCGGTTACCTCGTCGTGCTTCTTGATGATGTACTGATGCTGCTCCGGTGTATTGAGATCGAAGGGTTGGTTGTGAAAGACGTCGTATTGGTTCCAGTAGGACCAATCGACCAGTTCCTTTGGGTCAACGCCGCCGAGCCCGAAATACTTCTGCACCAGATGCGCCGGGACCATGCGGCAATACTCGTTGACGATCTCGATCGTCCCGCCGGCATCGTCGAGTATCCTGCGCCCGGTTTCTTCCACCAGTTTTCTGACGCGCGGTAAGTCATCGCGATTGAGCAGGCCCTGCATCAGCGACTTCTCGCGATAGTGCAAAGCATCGTCATCGTGCGCCATCAGGTAACCGACGGACGTTGCCGTGACTTCCATCTTTGGTTTGTAGAGATCGACGGTGAACATCCTCGGCATCTGCATGATGTCGGTCAGATCGCCGTACAGACTGATCAGCGTGCATTCGGGCGTGACCAAGATCGGGCGCTGCTCGCGGAGCTGTTTGAAAAATGGCAGCGGCTCGGACCTCATCCACTGCCGGACCAGCGGGAGTTTCTTGCTCTCGGGGGTCGCATCGTAGTCCTTCAGATAGTCGCGCGCTGTGGCCTGCATGTTGTCGCTCCGTCGCTTAGAGGGACTTCATTCCAAGAGGTAATCGATTTTCTTGTCGTCCATGCAGCCGGCTTCCTCATCTTCTTTGACGGCGCCCGCCGGCTGCACACCAAGCGACTTCGCGGAATCTTCCTTCGGTTTTCGTTTGCAGAAGTAGTCGTGTCCCAGGTTGGAATTGCCGGGGTCGGTGACCTTGCCAAAGTCGGTTCCCTTGTTGACGAGCCAACATTCACACAATGGAATTCGCGCGCGCCAGCTTGTAGAGCATGGGCGTCCCCGGGATACCGCCGTCAGTCGAGTGGCCCGAGGCAGCCGAACGAGTCCCGGGCTCCGGCCGCGTGCGCCAGCACCGCGGATAGATGCGATCTAAACGGAGGCTGCCGACAAAAGCAACTTCAAGCCGTGTCGCTCCACGCGAAAATATTGTTGCATGCCCGCACTTGGCGGAAACGTCCGTCTTTGCCACATAGGCCGCCACCGCGGCATCCGCGACAGGACTGAAGCATGTCTTCGGCAGAGAAGATCGAGCAGGAGGCCGGTCGCGATTTCATCCGCGACATCGTGGCGGACGATCTTGCGTCTGGGCGGCACAAAGGCGTGGTCACGCGCTTTCCCCCTGAGCCGAACGGCTATCTGCACATCGGGCACGCGAAGTCCATCTGCCTCAACTTCGGGATCGCGCAGGAGTTCGGCGGCCACTGCAATCTGCGCTTCGACGACACCAATCCGACCAGGGAAGAGCAGGAATACATCGACGCCATCAAGGCCGACGTGCGCTGGCTCGGTTTCGATTGGGGCGAGCACCTCTATCACGCGTCGGACTATTTCGAGCGTCTCTACGGCTGGGCGGAGGAGCTGATCCGCGCCGGTAAGGCCTATGTGGACGACCAGACTCAGGAAGAGATGCGGCTTGCGCGCGGGACGTTGACCGAGGCCGGGCAGAATTCGCCGTATCGTGAGCGCGCGGTCGAGGAAAACCTCGATCTGTTCCGCCGCATGCGCACCGGCGAGTTCCCCAACGGCGCGCGCGTGCTGCGCGCCAGGATCGACATGGCCTCGGGCAACATCAACCTCCGCGACCCGGTGCTCTACCGCATTCTGCATGCGACCCACCCGCGCACCGGCGACACCTGGAAGATCTATCCGAGCTACGACTACGCCCACGGGCAGTCGGACGCGATCGAGGGGATCACGCACTCGATCTGCACGCTCGAATTCGAGGATCATCGCCCGCTCTACGACTGGTTCATCGAGAACCTGCCGGTGCCCTCGCGCCCGCGTCAGTACGAGTTCGCGCGGCTTAACCTCACCTACACGGTGCTCTCGAAGCGCGTGCTCAACGCGCTGGTGAAGGGCGGGCATGTGTCTGGCTGGGACGATCCGCGCATGCCGACGCTTGCGGGGATGCGCCGGCGTGGCGTGCCGCCCGAGGCGCTGCGCGATTTTGCCAAGCGCATCGGCGTCGCCAAGGCGAACAGCCTGGTGGATCTCGGGCTGCTCGAATTTTCGATCCGGGAGGCGCTGAACAAGTCGGCGCAGCGGCGTATGGCCGTGTTGCGGCCGCTCAAGGTCGTCATTACGAATTATGAAGGCGCAGGCGAGGAGCTCGAGGCGGTCAATCACCCCGACGATCCGGCCGCGGGCACGCGGCGCGTGAAGTTCGGGCGGGAGATCTTCATCGAGCGCGACGATTTCATGGAGAACCCGCCGAAGAAGTTCTTCCGGCTCTCGCCCGGAACGGAGGTTCGCCTGCGCTACGCCTATTTCATTACTTGCCGCGAGGTGGTGAAGGACGCGACCGGCAACACCACCGAGCTGCGCTGCACCTACGATCCGGCCACGCGTGGCGGCAACGCCCCGGACGGGCGCAAGGTGAAGGCGACGATCCACTGGGTATCGGCGGCGGATTCCGTTCCAGCCGAGGTGCGGCTGTACAATCCGCTGTTCACGAAGCCGGAACCGGACGTGGCCAATTTCGCGAACGACCTCAATCCGAATTCGCTCGAAGTGTTGACCGACGCGCGCATCGAGCCGGTGCTCGCGGCGGACAATTCACCCGCGCCGGTGCAGTTTGAGCGCCTCGGCTACTTTGCGCGCGATAAGGAGTCTGCGCCGGGGAAGCCAGTGTTCAACCGCACCGTTGGCCTGCGGGACAGCTACGCCAAGGCGACCTGACGAAATTCGGGTGTTCCTCACCCGTTCACGGCGCCAACTCCATCCAACCGGCAGTAGCATGCGGCCTGTTAGTTGCGGGCGTCGGCGATGGCGGAGGGCAAAGGTCGCGTTCGGACTTGGGACGTTGCGCGGCCGCGCGGCGTCGCGTGGCGGCCGGATACGCGGCTCATCGGGGACGCGCGCGAGGCCCTCGAGCGCTGGTTCGCGACCGATACTGCGGCGGGACGGCTGCTTCCATGGCTGCCCGTGTGTTTCGGCATCGGGATCGTTATTTATTTCGCGGCCGAGCATGAGCCGGCGCTCTGGGGCGGCGTGCCTCTTGCAGGTGTCCTCGCCGTCATCACGTACATTGCACGTGCGCGCCCTGTCGCGTTCCCGTTGCTCATTGGTGTAACTGCGGCTGCTGCGGGTTTCGCGATTGCGACGGTGAAGACCGCGCGTGTCGCGCATCCAATCCTGCAGCACAGCGCCTGGAATGTGCCGCTCTCGGGCTTCATCGAAGTACGCGAGCAGCGCGAAAAGACCGACCGCATCGTGGTGCGTGTCCACTCCATCGAGGGCCGGCTGCGCGATGCGCCGGACCGGGTCCGGCTCTCGGTGAAAAAACGAATGGCGCCACCGGTTGGCACGTTCGTGCAGGTGAACACGCGGCTGAATCCGCCGCTGCGCCCGCTGCGGCCCGGCGGCTACGACTTCTCGCGCGATCTCTACTTCCAGCGCATCGGCGCGACCGGCTTTGTCACTGGCGCGATCAGGATCGCCGAACCCCCGGTGCCGCCGTCCGCCTGGGTGCGATACGCAACGACGATCGCCAAGATGCGGGGCGTCATCGACACCCGCATCCGCGCGGCCCTGTCGGGGGATGAAGCGGCAATTGCGTCCGCGCTGCTGACGGGCACGCGCGACGCGATCTCCACGCCGGTAAACGACGCGCTGTTCATCTCGGGACTTGGCCATGTGCTGTCGATCTCGGGCTACCACATGGCGGTCGTCGCGGGCGTCGTGTTCTTCGCCGTGCGTGCATTGCTCGCGCTGGTCCCCTTGCTGGCGATGCGCTACCCGATCAAGAAATGGGCGGCGCTCGCCGCGCTGCTCGCGGCTCTTTACTATCTGCTGCTCTCGGGCGCCGAGGTCGCGACGCAGCGCTCCTTCATCATGACGGCGATCATTCTCCTCGGCGTGATGATCGACCGTGCGGCGCTGACCTTGCGCAACCTCGCGCTCGCTGCGCTTGCGGTGTTGATCTTCCTACCTGAAGCCGTCGTGCACCCGAGCTTCCAGATGTCGTTTGCGGCGACGATGGCGCTGGTCGCCGCCTATGAGCGTGGCATCCCCTGGATGCAGGCCGGCGCCGACACGCCGCGCGGGGCGCGCATCGCGCTCTGGGGCGGACGCGAGATTGCAACCATGGTCATCGTGTCGCTCGCGGCCGGCTGCGCCACCATGCCATACGTCGGCTACCACTTTCACCGCCTCGGTCCCTATGGCGTCATCGCCAATGTGCTCGCAATGCCGATCGTGTCGGTGCTGGTGATGCCGGCCGGCCTGCTCGCGATCGTCGCGATCCCGTTCGGCCTCGACGAGGCGCTCTGGCGGTTAATGGGGTTCGGCATCGACTGGATGATCTGGGTGGCGCAGTTCGTCGCCGGCCTGCCGGGCGCCGTGGGGCGGATCGTCGCGTTCGGTGCAGGGCCGCTGCTGCTGTGCACCGCCGGCCTGCTCTTGTTATGTTTGTTACGTTCGCCTCTGCGCTGGTGCGGCGCACTGATCATCGCCGCAGCCTCACTCTGGGCGTTCCGTGCGCCGCTGCCCGACGTCTATATCGGCAACCGCGGCGACGTGGTCGCGGTGCGCGGCGCCTCGGGCAAGCTTTCGGTCATGCGGACCGCGAACGGCGATACCTTCCCGGTGCGCGAATGGCTCGCCGCGGATGCCGATGCACGTACGGTAAATGATGCCTCTCTCAAGGACGGGGTGAGCTGCGACGAGATCGGCTGCGTCTCGCGTTTGCGCGATGGCGCGGTCGTGGCGCTGCCATTTGCGGCGGAAGCCTTCGAGGAAGATTGCCGCCGCGCGGCGCTCGTCGTCAGCCAGCGCACCGCGCCGCCCTCATGTGCCGCGACGGCCATCGATCGCACGGTGTGGCGGCAAACGGGCGCGGCGGCGCTCCACCGGGCGGGAACAGGGTGGAAGAGGGTGGTGGCGTATCCGCCCGGTTACGACCGGCCGTGGGCGCATGCCATCGCGCCGCGTGGGGAGGGCGCCGCCACGCCGACCTCAGCGCCGCGCGATGCGACGCCGCGAACAGAGGATTTGAGCGCGGACGACTGAGCGCCGGCTCAATACTTCCGGAACAGGCCTACGAGCTTGCCCTGTACGCGCACGCGGTTCGGCGGCAGGATGCGTACCTCATAGGCGCTGTTGGCAGGCTCCAGCGCGATCGATGCGCCGCGGCGACGGAAGCGCTTGAGCGTCGCCTCCTCCTCGTCAACCAGCGCCACCACGATGTCGCCCGTGTCGGCGGTGTCGCCCTTGCGGATCAACACAGTGTCGCCTTCCAGGATGCCGGCGTCGATCATGGAATCGCCGCGCACCTCGAGCGCGAAATGCTCGCCAGTGGAGAGCAGGTCGGGCGGCACCTGGATGGTGTGGCTCCGGGTCTGAATCGCCTCGATCGGGGTGCCGGCAGCGATGCGGCCCATGACCGGGATTGATATCGGACGGCCGCCGCTGTCATCATCGCCATTGTTGGCGCGGACGCGGCCGAGGTCCCCCTCAATGACCGAGGGCGTGAAGCCACGCCGCACGCCAATTCCCTGGCTGACCGGCTCAGGCAGCTTGATCACCTCGATCGCGCGCGCACGGTTCGGCAGGCGGCGAATGAAGCCGCGCTCTTCCAAGGCCGTGATCAGACGGTGGATGCCGGACTTGGAGCGCAGATCCAGCGCGTCCTTCATTTCGTCGAAGGACGGCGGGATTCCCGATTCCTTGAGCCGCTCATGGATGAAGCGCAGCAGCTCGAATTGCTTCCGGGTCAGCATCGAAGCCCCTCGTGTTGACGGCAGGGTTAGCCGGTTCGAGACTCACTCGAAACAAATCATGAACGGACACTATATGTTCGATACTTGTTCCGCAACCCTTTAATTTGGGGTGAACAAGTCGAGGGATCGCAAAAGGCGGCGCTTAATCGTCCAGTTTAACGAAACCGCAGGGAGAGCCCGCGGGTGCGGCGGGCGCGAAACGCTCCCGAACCACTAGGCAATCCGCGGCTGCGAGCGGCACCAGCATGGACGAGTCCTGGTTCGGGAACGGGGTTGCGACCCACATGCCGTCGCGCATAGCAAGCGTCGCGCGCATGTACTCCTCGCGCTCGTCGTTCGCCGGCAGGTCGCGGCCGAGAACTCCCCCGGTAAGGGAGTGCTCTATGTCCCACCGGCCGGTGAGCTTGCGGACGAGCGGCGCCAAGAACAGCAGCGCGCACACATAGGCCGAGACCGGATTTCCCGGCAGCCCGAGCACGCGCATGCCCTTGAGCAAGGCGAACATCATCGGCTTGCCCGGTCGCATCGCGATCTTCCAGAACGAAGGGACGACGCCCTCGGTGGCAAGCGCCGGCTGCACCAGATCGTAGTCGCCGACCGAGGCGCCACCCGCGGTGACCAGCACATCGGCGCCCACGTCACATGCCCGGCGCAGGCCCGCGACGGTATCCTCCAGCCGGTCCGGCAGGACCCCGAGATCGATGATCTCGGCACCCGCATGGCGCGCGATTGCCGCGAGCGAAAATACGTTCGAATAAACGATCTGCCCGGGCCCGGGCTCGGTGCCAGGCGGCACCAGCTCGTCTCCCGTCGCTACGATGGCGACTTTTGGACGCCGATAGACCGGCAGCGTCGCGTGGTTCATCGCCGCGGCGAGCGACACGTCACGGCCAGTCAGGCGCCGGCCTTTCTTCAGGCGAACGTCACCTTGGCGGAAGTCGAGGCCCGCAACGCGCACGTTCTTTCCGGTCGGCGTTGCCTTGTTGACGACAACGCGCTCGCCATCGCGTGTGGTATTTTCCTGGATCACCACCGTGTCTGTGCCCTCGGGGAGCACGCCACCTGTAAAGACACGCACGGCCTCGCCCGGGTGGACCACGCGGCCGAATGGCCGGCCCGCGGCGATCTCGCCGACAACACGGAAGCCAACCGGCGCGTGCGCGACGTCGGCGCCACGCACCGCATACCCGTCCATCGCGGAGACATCTTCCGGCGGCTGGGTGCGCCGCGCGCTTAAGTCTTCGGCGAGCACGCGACCTGGGGCGTCCGCAAGCGGCACGCGCTCAGATGGCAGCGGCTCGACGCCTTCGAGCACACGCGCAAGTGCGTCGGAGACGGGGAGCAGCGCCACGTCACGCCCCCTTCGCCCGGTAGGCGCCCGACTTGCCGCCGCGCTTCTCGACGAGATGCACACCCTCGATGCGCATGCCGCGCTCCACCGCCTTGACCATGTCGTAGATGGTAAGGCACGCGACCGAGACGGCAGTCAGCGCCTCCATCTCGACTCCGGTCTGGCCTTTCAGCTTCGTGGTCGCGCGCACGGCAAGGCCCGGCAGCTTCATGTCCGGGACGATCTCCACTTCGACCTTTGTCAGCGCGAGCGGATGGCAGAGCGGAATCAGCTCGTGCGTTTTCTTCGCCGCCATGATGCCGGCGATCCGCGCGGCACCCAGCACGTCACCCTTCTTGGCGTCGCCCTTGAGCACCAGATCGAGTGTCTTGCGCGTCATCACGACGCGCCCTTCGGCGACCGCGATGCGCTCGGTCGCGGCCTTCTCCGACACGTCGACCATGCGGGCTTCGCCGCGCGAGCCGAGGTGGGTGAGCTTTGCCATGACTACTCGGCAGCCGACATCCGTGCGGGGTGGCGCGCGAGCAGCGCTTTGGTCGCGGCAGAAACATCTTGCTGCCGCATCAGGCTTTCACCGATCAGGAACGTCGCGACGCCGGCTCTCTCAAGGCGGCTGAGATCGTCAGGCGTGAAGAGCCCGCTCTCGCCGACTACGACGCGGTCGCGCGGGATCAGCGGCGCGAGCCGCTCGGTCGTCTCGAGCGTCGTCTCGAAGGTCTTCAGGTTGCGATTGTTGATCCCGATCAGACGCGATTTGAGCCGCAGCGCGCGGCCAAGCTCCGTTTCATCATGCACCTCAACCAGCACATCCATTCCGTAGCCGAACGCTGCGTCTTCCAGCGCGCGCGCTTCTACATCGTCGACCGACGCCATGATGATCAGGATGCAGTCGGCGCCCCAGGCGCGGGCTTCGGCCACCTGATAGGGTTCGAACATGAAGTCCTTGCGCAACACAGGCAGCGCGGTCGCGGCGCGCGCGGCAGTCAGATAATCCGGCTTGCCCTGAAACGAGGGCGCGTCGGTGAGCACCGACAGGCACGCGGCGCCGCCTGCTTCATAGGCACGCGCGAGCGCCGGCGGATCGAAGTCGGCGCGAATCAGGCCTTTCGACGGGCTCGCCTTCTTGATCTCGGCGATCAACGCGTATTCGCCGACCGCATGCTTGCGCTCGATCGCGGCGAAAAAGCCGCGAGGGAGCGGCGCGGCCTTCGCGGCTTTTTCGATTTCGGCAAGCGGGCGTACACGCTTTGCGGCGGCGATCTCCTCGCGTTTGTACGCTTCGATTTTCGCGAGAATGTCAGCCATTGGAAACCGCGATCAGCCGATCCAGCCGGCCTTCAGCTTCCGCGCTATCAACCGACTTCGTGGCGATCGCAACGCCTTCTTTCAAGTCCTTCGCCTTGCCGGCAACCACGATGGCGGCCGCCGCATTGAGCAGCGCGACATCGCGGAACGGGCCTTGCTTCCCCTTGAGCACATCTCTTAGCGCAGCCGCATTGGAGTCCGCATCGCCGCCGCGCAGCTGCTCGGGCTTCGATGGTGCAATCCCAAGCTCCTCCGGCTTGATTTCGAAGGTGGTGACCTTGCCGCCGTCGAGTGCCGCAACGCTTGTCGGGCCGGAGGTGGTGATTTCGTCGAGCCCATCCGAGCCGTGCACCACATAGGCGCGTTCGCTGCCGAGGTTCTTCAACACGTTCGCGAGCGGCTCGACCCACTGGCGCGAGAATACGCCGACCATCTGGCGCTTCACGCCGGCCGGATTGGAGAGCGGCCCGAGCAGGTTGAAAATCGTTCGCGTGCCGAGTTCGACACGCGTCGGACCAACATGCTTCATCGCCGGATGATGCGCCGGCGCGAACATGAAGCCGATGCCGGCCTCGTAGATGCAGCGCGTGATCTCGTCCGGCCGCAGATCGATCTTCACGCCCAGCGCGCCGAGCACGTCCGCTGCACCCGAGCGCGAGGAAAGCGCGCGATTGCCGTGCTTGGCGATGGGAATGCCCGCGCCGGCCACGATGAACGCCGCGCAGGTGGAGATATTGTAGGAGCCGGACGCATCGCCGCCGGTGCCGACCACGTCGATCGCATCGGGAGGGGCGGCGACGCGCTGCATCTTGGCGCGCATGGTCGTGACCGCGCCGGTGATCTCGTCGACGGTCTCGCCGCGCAGGCGCAGGCCCATCAGGAAGCCACCCATTTGCGACGGGGTCGCCTC
>C688J18823_10002705_pt1 | contig 11110 bp, 8 predicted proteins | sample HopSoiMetagenom1_FD_18823 | JGI IMG/M metagenome (IMG submission 18823) | reverse complement strand
TCCGGATTAATAAAAATAATCGCGAATTTCAATCGTCTACTAGTGATCGTAAAATGGTAGACTAACGAGTATCGAACCATTTCTTACTCCATGTTGTGACAAATGCCTAAGAATGCTTTTTCAGTTGAAGTCTTCATCACCCTATCCATAATATGCGATGAACTGTGGCTAGCACATATTTTCAAAGCCTTGGCATACACCAGTCACACAGAAATTGATACCTAGCAATAGTCAAATTAAAGAAGTGTTGAATACTTACTAAATGATCGTACGAGGATAATAGCTGGAGTAGTATGGCCGGAATAGAAAAAATTCATTGATAGAATAAAGCAAGTAATCGAGATTGCAATACTTTTTTGAACAATAATAGTATGTAATAAGCGTCTGTCATCACAATGCCATCGAGATATGAATTAGATTGATTTAGCACCTACAATGATACACAAATAATTACTTCTAATTTAGGTTTTGAAACAAAATCTAAAAAAATAGGAAAAGTTGAGAATGCACTCCCCGTATTTTTACTTTTTACCTTTCGAGGTTTTCTTTACAGATTTTTTCTTTGCTGCCATCAATTATTCATTGTTACATGTTTGGTATATAAGCCTTCTTGAATCAACTATGGTTTCTCTAGTTTCTTTTTTAGAGAACAATAATTTATTTGTTGTTGCAATCTGATGGTTGCCAATGACTGTATTTTTATAATAGTATGACTGATCATAGATTTATCCAGTATTGAAGACTTGCCAAGTGTTGAAACCAACCAATTTATAATATTCATGTGTTGGATTAAGAGATAAAAACGGTTAAGAAGAGATGCAATTTTATATATTGTTAGATAAAAATAATGCATCTTTGCATTTAAGATCATGCAATAAAGAATGCTAACCAAACTATAGATAAGGCTAGCAATCAAATTGTATGAAAAATCACTATGATGTTTTTGACAGGCTAACGAGACTTTTGTCAGTATTTGTTAGTAAGTATTAGTAGTACGTTTGTTAATTCACCTATTGTTAAGTGGGAGTCAGATCCATCTATTTTTTTTGTAAAATCAATATCTAGTCTGTTGATACATATCAGATTTGTTTTTGTATTTCAGAACAGTAAATATTTATCTAGCAGTATCATTTCCCAAGGTTCTGGATGCATTATTTCAGAGAATATTAACTCAAAGTAATTTTAGTCCTAGATATTTGATTTCAGTGGTGGTAGGAAGGAAGACTGATGGCAGCAAAGAAAGCCTCATTGACGGCAGTACACTAATACCGCCAGAGACAAACTTTTAATCCCCTTCTACCACTACCTGTTTGTTATATGGAAAGGTCTAGAATAAAAATGGATGCGATCCATTATTTGTACGGCTTACACGATTTTATATGAAAAATTGCTTTAATTTTTATTGATCAATGATATTCATAACCTAGTAGTTTATAGAAAATAGTCATTTATATTTTTAAGATAGTGATAAATATATATAAAAAATGCAATCATATGTGTATATTATAAGGTATTCTAGAAAGAACTATCGAATCCAATAGAAACCAGAAACCTGTTTTCGCAAGTTGAACTACACTTCAGATTGCGTATCATCGTGCTTATATATGATTGAATTATCTTCTGAATTGTATTTTCAGATTTCATTGCGACTAGATTACTGCGAGAATAAGCAGAATAGACTATTTCGTGCAATCTAAAAAAATCTAAATACACTAGGCTTTATGTATTTCAAACTAAAGCATAGCTGATCTTGTAAAAATCAACAAAATGAAGAAAGATCGGATAGCGTAGATACGCCGAAAGTATTTATTTGTAGTAGAACTTGGATGCCGGTATTGAGGCTTTTAGATAATAGGCATTAGCTTCCAATGTGAACAAAAGCGTATATTCCCACCACAATTTTGTAATCTTAGCAGACTGAATGATCACAGTATCTCTTCTTTCAAACTTTTCTAAAGGATCCCGATATCTGGAGGCATTGTTTCGATGTCTCTTGAAGGCTGATGAGTCGTATACATCATCTTTTCAAGGTCTATCCGGTAATAGTCTAGCTTATCTGGATCATACTTTTGCACAAGTTCTATCGATTCGCCTCTATTCTTTCGGCTTAGTGTCACAATCCTATGGACATAACCGGTTACAAAGATATATCCTCTGTTTCTCGCTTCCTTTAGAAACTCTGATCTTAGAACATGGCCACCAGCTTCCCCCCAGTAACCAGATTTGATACCAATCCATTCCATATATGCTGTATTCGTTTTTCCTAGGTTAGAATCATATGTACCTCGTCTTAGTTCGTAGATCTCCAGAGGTCCGCCTTTTACATACCCAACGATTTTACCATTTTCGTCATTAACCCTTAACGTAATTAGAATCGTCTTAGGATCAGACAATGATTTATTGAATTTCTTATCACGAATTGCTGGTACTGGAAGTGGTAACTCCCTATAAATTTTTAAAATGGATCTTCTTACGTCTGAACTCATACTCTCTCAGTTCTCTATCAAAATGGGCACTAGATCAGTTTGATTTCTTCTAATGGATGCTCTTATCCTATTTTCTTCTTCCCAAGTCTCCCTAAAACCTTCCATATTATCAAAGAAATTTCTCTTGTAGATTTGAGGGACGTGTTCTAAAACACATTTGACCATGTCTTTCTCATCCTTTAAAATACTGAAGTAGCGTACTGATTCTTCATTTATTCGCGATGGATGCCATCCCAATGCGTGAGCATTGCGACGTGCAAGATCCCGTGCATGTTCAAAGTCGCCCAAAGCGTATCCTGCTATACGTCCTGACACAGACAGGAACCATCCAAGATATTTATAATGTTCTCTAATCCTAGAATTGTTTACTTGAACACCTGCGGCTGTGAACAATTCTTCAATCCTGGTAGATGCATGTTCGGAAATCTTATCTCTGAATGGATACGCCGTCCGATGAATCAACACCATTAAGATATCAATATTTATTCCTACATCGTCGACAAATTTTTTTATGCTCTTATCATTTCTTAAGAATCTTTCGACTGAATCCTCATGAGGCTTATCAAACTGCTTCATTGGATCGTAGTCATGAAATAGGACGGCTACAAATAAATAAATTAAATCTTGCTGGTCAAAGTTATGCTCTTGTTTATACTGGTCGTTGGCCGCTAATAGAGTAAAATAGGCGGCCTCGAGCTCATGCTGAATGTTGTGATACTCATAATAATTAGCACCAAGTCCCTTCTTTGAAAACTCTGATACTGCATGTCTTATCAGAGCTGCTGTCCACCTATCTTGAAAGCCGATTTCTGAAGCCAATCTTATGATTCTTTTCTTCAGGACAGCGGCCTCGGCTACACCAATATTATATTTAACCCATCAGGGCAGTAGCCTTATTCGTCTATAAAGTTCGCTATGCCATTTTAATGGTTTTATCAAAGGATTGGCTATAATAGATCTATCTTCATCAGCAGTAGTGTTGCTGTGATCTGCGTCTACCTGACTAAAATTAGAGTCTATCTTTTCGGGATGCCCTCCGTGTGACCTCTGTGCCGCTTTGAAAGCTTCAAATAGTCTTAACGTTATCTCAGAGATAGGATTACGAGTGTAGTCTATTTTGAAAACAACAGATGAAATCATCGCAGATACGGAGATGAGATTGTTTCTTATAGAGTAAAAAAGAGCCTTCGAAGCAGGTGACAAAAAAAGCTGTGTACCTACTATCATGGAATTCCTTGATAATATAACATTGGTAATGCCTAGAATTCTGACACATTGCTGAGGTTTGTAGAGAAAATTGACTAATTTAGGGCCTTTTAGCAATTTCATCTGACCAATATACTATTTCCACTGTTGTTATTGTCTTTATATCCAATTACAATCCCAAGCCGTACAGAATAATTATAACCTCGCAAGACCATCACTATTCATACGGGCTTGAACAATCATCAAGTGTATATTTTTTATGAAACAATTTCAGGCAATGTATCTTTACAATGTTGTTAAACGCTATCTCTCATTCCTGGCAATTTATAGCTGCTCTAATGTACAGGTATTCGGAATGTACTAAGTGAATTATTCAACCTCCTTGTAAGATGATGAAGGCATATGATGACTAGCATTATCGCTCTCTATAAATTTATTAATAAAAGACTGTGCAAGCTGAATTAATCAACCTGCTGATCAAATGACAAACAAAAAAGCACAATATTATGATGGCTGGTTCTGTGTTCTCCGTAGTGCATTAGCTGTACAAGCCTTTATTCTCTTGCTAATACATGGCAGCAGTGCTACTGAATGATTTGTTTATCCTTTCATTAGTGTAAATTGTTATATCAAAATATTACAAACTGAGCCTAATTTGGAAATAAATCCAGGACATGTCCTTATTTTCAAGGACTAGACAAGCCCTGTTTTAAAATCTTGGGGCAGTTAAAAGCTAATCTTGCTCATCATATTGAAATCAAAAATATTAGAAGAACGAACATAGTCCTCGACATCATTATAGTCTTATATTACATTACTGTTTATGATCCATAGTGCACTCTGAACCGACTGGCAAGCAAGCCGAGCTATACGTTAGACTTCCAAATGGAAGAATAAGATGTACTGCCTGTGCTAGGCTTTGTGAAATTCCCAACGGTAAAATTGGTTTATGTGGTGTTAGAGGCGTCACAGACGACAAATTATTTTTATATGTATATGGCAAAGTCATTGCAGGGCACATAGACCCGATTGAGAAAAAGCCTGTAACTCATTATATGCCAGGAACGGCAATCTATTCGATCGCCACCACTGGCTGTAATTGGCTATGTAAATATTGCCAGAATTATGATATTTCGCAGCGACGAAAAGTGGAAGGCAATGAAATGACACCTCCACAAGTAATTAGTAGCGCTCAACGTTTAGGTGCTAATGGAATAGCCTATACGTATAACGAACCTTCTATTTTCATAGAATTTGCTAGAGACTGCGGCCTTGAAGCTCACAGGAGAGGTCTCTTTAACATTTTTGTTTCAAATGGTTATGATACACCTGAGTCAGTTGCAATGATGAGTAAATTTTTGGATTGCATAACAGTTGACTTTAAGGGAAGTGGCAAACAAGATTTTGTAAGAAGATATGTGGGCATTCCTTCTGCAGAACCAATATTTCAGACATTAACCGAATTAAAAAGTAAGACATCCGTTCATACCGAAATCACTGATCTCATAGTTCCTGAAGTTGGAGATGATTTGGGTGCTGCTAGGGATCTAAGCAGATTCGTATATGATCATTTAGGCCCAGATGTCCCAATTCACTTTTTGAGATTTCACCCGGACTACAAAATGATGGAATTTGGCATGACGCCTATCGAAACCTTGGAGAAACATCACGCGATTGCAAAGGCAGAAGGTCTGAAATTTGTATACCTGGGCAATGTACCTGGCCACCCACTAGAACATACGTATTGTCCAGAATGTAATAATATAGCAATAGAGCGTTATGGATTCAGTATAATTTCATGGAATCTTGATGATAATAACTGTTGCAGTGTATGTGGAAATTCTCTTCCAATTATAGGAAGACCCATGAAAAATAGAAGAAACTTTTTTCGTATTATCCAATAAACCATACCAAACTAAACCTTTTTCCAGACTTGAGTAAATCGAGCTAAACATAAATCCTGAATATTCTCAGTAATAAGTTTTGTTGAAAAACTAATTGTTATGTTAGGTCGGGATAAATTATACTAAGCGGCCTGACTGCTCAACTAGCACGCCGATTCTATTCTAACCTTTCTTTCGCTAGAAGTTGAAACATATTGATGTCTACGTAAACCGGATTGTCTAAACGAATATTTTGCTCCAACATATCACCAGCAAATTCTCATGTCATTCAAAACAAAGTTGATAACGTAGTTCTGCATCTGCAATGAGTTCAGGATCAGATCTTCCTTAGTCATCAGTTTTTAATAAGCCGTATCAGGCCAATCATAAACATGATGTCTGCAATCCTAATTGTTGCTAGTCGAGTAGGTGCAGGAACTATTCAACTTTACCACTAACAAGCATATCATCTGTGGATATAGCCTTTAACTCCTACATTTCTTGCAAGTTACGAAATTGTGTGCCGCATTCTCATTTCTATTTAATTTTTGATTAAACTGCCACTTACAACAAAGTTTACAAATACCAGTTACTATTTTCATTCCGAAATCTCTAGTATCAGAAAGTATTTCAAATATTATATGGATTTCGCGACACCAAGATTATTGCCTAAAAAGCGTACCAAATTTCTGAATCTAGTTTTATTATGAGCCAGCAATGGATGGTGACAATACTCGGGCTCAAATGTCTACTAAATAATTCAGATCTTTGAATAGCAAACATTGCCTCGATAGGTATAATCAATACTGTAGTATGCTTAGTACTATCGCAGAATACCACTCAAAAGCAGTCCTGACTGAAGCATCTCTTATTTAATAAGTACTAGATCGATATGCGCAGTTACGACAAGTAGGCCGGTATAGTTATCTAATGCTAATGCTCTTAGGGCACGAATATATTTCCCTAGAAATTTGAATGGTGAATCAAATCAATTCCGGTTTCTCAATCTCAGTCTGTTACTCTAGCATATAACGAATGATACAGTCTCAAATCGCAGCTAAATTTCACTTGTCTTCTACGATGTTGTTATGTATGAGTTTATATTTAGATCCCTGAGTCGGTTTTGCTTATTAGTCTTGCAGGTGACATCTGTTGACCTAACGATAAGATATCTAGATATTTTGTTCTTGACCATTGAAATCAAACAAATGATGCAGCAAATGATAGAATAAAAGTGCTATTTACCATCTTTTGTAATATTGTCGTTCTTATTCTTACCTCTTATATGATGAACTTGGATTTATATTTCTTATGCTGCCACGTAAGATGATTAGATGTCAATTTCGTAGAAGACATGCAAAATTAGTTTAGTGGACATATCTTGGCTAGAAATAGATTTTGACCGAAGCAATTTAAGAGTGCGACTTTCGTCAGGTAAAAGTATTTCCAAAGTAAGCTTATTAAAGGTATTGACTCTTTTTACCAGAGATATACGATGACAATAACCTATATAACATTCCTCTTCTTGGATGCTATCTCAGGAACCATAAAGTGTGATAGAAAAAGCCTTGGATGAAAATCACCTATCTGGTAATCATGGTGAACTAAATACCAACACACACCTCACGATAAGAAATACGAGACCGGACGACATTTCTAAAATAATCCTACTTCAGAAGATATCTTTCCCCTACTTAGCCGAATATGGTAATATATGGCATCGTGAAGAATTGGAAAGCCACATTCGTATCTTTCCACAAGGGCAATTTGTCGCCGTTGAGCATGACGGAACGGTTGTTGGATCTGCCAGTACTCTTATTATTTCTCTTACGCCAGAATATGCTGAACACACTTGGTGTAAGGTTACTGCTGATGGTCTGTTTACAAATCATAATCCTAATGGAGACAGCCTCTATGGAGCGGATATATCCAGTCATCCAAAATATAGACACGAGGGAATTGGAACTATGTTATACGGAGCTAGAAAGGAACTAACCATCAAATACGCATTGAAGAGAATGATCGCCGGAGGAAGACTCTATAATGTCTCCTTTGGAATATGCTCATGAAGTAGTAGCAGGTAGAATACATGACCCAGTATTATCATTTGAATTGGATAATGGCTTTAAATTTATAAAAATTTTGCCCAACTACTTAACTGATGTTAGATCCTTAAACTATGCCAGTTTTATTGAGTGGAAAAATCCTCATATAATGGCCGTGGCATCCATGCTAAAATGAGCTATATATTAAGTAATATTGTATCATGTTTTTCGTAATCACGGTACGATTACCTAACTGTTATACTTGCACAGATATGTTACAATATTAATTACCTACATGGGTTACACTTTCTGCTTAGTTCTTGTATATGTACTGGATGTAATTAATCTTTGTAGGAACATCTCTGATGGTGTAAGTCCGTTTATGCCGCCATGTTCTCTGGTTTCGTTATATGCTTTAACAAACATGTCGTATCTTTGTTTACCATCATCTATGTTTCGTATATCTTCTAATGCAATGAATTCACTCTTTACTACCTCTTTATATGCTTCTGCCCTTCCTTGTAACTGCGGACAGGAATTTGGTATTTGTTTGTCATTTAGCTGATTGTGTACAAAGAAAATATCTGAATATTCTAGATGTAAACTGTTTGTCGTTATCATGCATTATCTTCTTAGGCTTACCATTAATCATTATCCAGTGCTCTAATAAAGAACATCCACTGACCTCTTTCTTTCGGATCACTTGCTAGCTACCTTTCTGGAGCGGTCGTCTAAACAACTAATGATGTAATTCCTTTGACTAGAATTACTGAGATAGAATGATCCAAGATTATCCAACTGTACCATATCATTTGGATGTTTCATAGCAAACCGTTTATATCTTGTTATTTTAGCTTGACATTTGAGGATATTAAGGCTATATCTAATTAGTATCTTGTATATGATTCTCGTGCTTAATGAGATTCCAATGATTCTCTTTAATCTAAAACTTGGTCCTGTTACATCCAAAACTTTTGGTTAGACATAGATCACGTATTATCTTCTCTACTTCTGGTGTTACCTTCTTCTTGTACTTGGTATTATGAGGTTTTTTAGATGCGTCTAAAAATCCTTCAATTCCTTTCTGTTTGTATCTGTTAATCCACTTGTAGTAAGTCTTTCTTGATGTACCGTATTGCTTACAAATGTTAGATACTGTCTCACAAGTCCATTCCCTTTCGTGTACTAGATTAAACCTTATGTTGATTTCTATATGGATATACTTCCTAACAGAAGTGTAACCTTGTTTTTAAGCTATAAGGTCACCTATGTCTGGAAAGTACACCACCTAACTATACTAGTTATTCAGGACAACATTCGCTATGTGCGAGTCATATGCAGAATATCCTGCTACAGTATTAAATCTGCTCGATATAGCAAAATAGGATACTTATATTTATAATATTTCTTGAAATATCCTAGAGAATCTACATATTTATGTAGCGGTTAAAAAGAAATCAACATTTATAAGATCATTACATAATACTGCCGATAGATGAGTAATAAAGAGATATCATCACAAGACCCGCCACTGACGTCAAATAAAAAGGGCGTTTCAAAGGACAAGATGAGAATTGTGATGAATCTGTACGAATCTGGCATCGCTGAGGAATTTATTGCCATGCAACTTGATCTAGAAATCCCAGAAGTAATTAGAATTCTAAAGGAAGAAAATCTTTACAAGGACTAAATGATCTCCTTAGATAAATTTTAGAATTAACATGTCACAGGAATCAGTAATAGTCGTAGTTAGCTTTTGAAGCCTTTCTAATCCATCCTGTAGTTTAGTCAGTATTCCTAATTTTTTAGCTAATAACGAAACATTTATCGCATATTCTCCGATCATTGGTAGATTTAATGATATTGATATAACTGGATTACAGACCTAATAACGTCATTAGTAACTCAGAATTAAAAATGTGGCTTAATGCCATTTACTTGTAATCGCAATCAAATACGACACGTTATCAAAATTAGCATTTATCTTGTCTTTGATTGGAAAGTCATACATATTGGATAAGAGTCAATAACTCGCGACATGAGCCGCATTACACGCCCCTCTGATTTACTTCAACTCATGAATGAGTCCTCTATACAATTGAGGGGTAAGTAAGTACCGAGAATACTCTTAAATCAGTCTTTAGTTTCAAGATTTCTTTCGACTTGACAGCTTCAGGTAATGCTTGCATTAGCAACGAGGTAAAAACTGATTTTGAATGGTTTACTATATCTTAGTATCCGCCTAACGACCAGTGTTACCATTTATGATCAAAAGTGAGCAGGCTGGCCCATAGTCGGAAATATATCAGGTGTTATCTATATTTTACCTTCGACTAAACAATCTAGCTCATTGATAAGTCATATAGGAGACTCTCGTCTACATGGATCTAATATCTGAAATGCTTTTTATATATTCTGGTATCCCAATAGTATGCTGCGCACATACAACTGTTCAACTCATTCTCACCGCTATCTTCAGCCGACGATCTTAAAGTAATTACCACTCGTCAAATAGATTTTATGACTCTAGTTTTATGGGATATCAGTACTGGTTGACCTTATCAAAGTGAAAACGTGGCTATAGATCAGTTTTATATGAAGGTGTTAATATCCGGTTCTTACACAGTTGATTCTATTCAGAGCCTATCCCAAAATAATCCTCCTACAGATAACTATACAACAGCCTAAACATACTACTACTAACGCAAGATAACTTCCTAACCTCTCCTCATCCCTAACTAAAAGTTTTCTGAACCTGTTATGCCAGGAGTTGGTTCTTTTCTACAACCCATCCTCTTTTAGCGGGATGACAATGATTATGACCGCCACTAACCTTTATTACTGATTCTGCTCCTCTATGTCAAATATGCGGTAGATATCCTCTATAGGTCGTTGGACCTCAATCTCTTGAAACATATCCTTTACCAAGACAGTGGTTTTGTTTCGTTTACACATTTTATGTGACGGTCAGTTGACTACGATATTACCTAGTGTGACTATAGTAGCACTCCTAGTATCATACGCATTGGCCGCAGCAATAACAACAAGAGATAATAGAAATACCTTATCCACATATACGTACTTCAGTTATTAATACATGATGACGATTTGTTCCTAACTAACTTACATCTGTCTGTAGGATTAGGTCCAATCAGTCATTTCTGCCTAGAGATGTCTTTATCGACATACTACTACTACTACTACTACTACTACTACTACTACTACTACTACTACTACTACTACTACTACTACTACTACTACTACTACTACTACTACTACTACTACTACTACTACTACTACTACTACTACTACTACTACTACTACTACTACTACTACTACTACTACTACTACTACTACTACTACTACTACTACTACTACTACTACTACTACAGTAGTAGTAGTAGTAGTAGTAGTAGTAGTAGTAGTAGTAGTAGTAGTAGTAGTAGTAGTAGTAGTAGTAGTAGTAGTAGTAGTAGTAGTAGTAGTAGTA
>C688J18823_10002704_pt1 | contig 11113 bp, 13 predicted proteins | sample HopSoiMetagenom1_FD_18823 | JGI IMG/M metagenome (IMG submission 18823) | reverse complement strand
CGTCGCCGGCGCCGCCGTAGCCGGTCGCGTTCTCAACCCCGGCGCGCACATCGCTGTTGGCGGCGGGCCGCTCCTCGAGATCGTCGAGGTGGAGCACCCCGATGCGCACCTGAATTTTGCCGTGGCGCTGGGCGGCCCGGACATTCGGGCGCTGCAGTTGGTGTGGTCCGATGACCGTGGTCGGTGGCCATGGGCCGCCGGTTGGGGTCACGGTCGGCGTCGCCAACCTGTGCTCGGCGTCCGCGCTCAGAAGGCGTAACGGTGGTACTGCGCCATGTAGCGCAGTGACGGCGCCAGGGTCATGGCCTTGAGCGTCGCACGGTAGTACCACGGCACCCGGGCGAAATCGTCCGATTCGAGGGCGGACACCCATGCCAGCAGTCGCACGCCGGGCACAGTGTCGATGATGTCGTCGGGTCCGTTGATGCCCCAAGACAGCTTCGCTCCCGAACGCCGCACGACCGCGTTCATCCACTGCGACTTGATGCCCAGGGGGTTGAACGCGTCGAACTGCAACTCGCCGGACGGGGCGTGCTCGACGACCCGGCGCAGTAGTGTGACGCCGTCCTGCTGAGTCAGGTACATGGTCAGGCCCTCGCCGATCATCAGCGCTGGACGGTCCTGCGGAATCTCAGCGAACCAACTCGGGTCGGTGACCGAGGCGGCGATGACATGGTAGTGATCGCGCGTCGGATAGAGCTGCCGACGAAGGTCGGCGACGTCGGGGTAATCGATGTCGTACCACTCGACACCAGGGCCCGGATCCAGCCGGAAGAAGCGAGCGTCCAGGCCGCAGCCCAAGTGCAGGACAACAGCTTCGGGGTGCACAGCCAGGAACTGGCGCGCCCAGTTGTCGAAGTGCGCGGACCGGGTCGTCACGGATGGTGAGTTACGGGCGTTGATCGCCGTCTTTTTCCAGTCGTAGTCGATTCGGTCGACGATCTCCTTGGCGAACCGGTCGTCAAGTATCGGCTTCGGGAGGTCCGCATCCAACGCTTTGGCATAGAACGTGGCCAGCATGGTCTGCGGTGCGCCGGACAAGTCGACGTGCAATTTCTCGGTCACGCATCCGAGGCTAGTCGCGCGTCAATCATCAAGGCTAGCTACTGAACAGCGCTCGGCGTGCCGTTCAGCCAGCAGCCTTGCTCTTTCGTTTGGCGTCGCGCAGGCCTACCCAGAACCGGGCCGCCTCGCGGATCGATTCCTCCACCGGCCGTGGCTCCCAACCCAATTCACGGATCGCCTTGCCGTGGTCGACTGGCGCTTCGGCGCGCATGAGCCGCAGCGAGCCCAGCGACAGTTGCTCGTCAGTCCCCCGCAACCGCCCTTTGACCGTTCCGATGGCCGCCAACGCATACGACACCGGTAGCGGAATCACCTTGGTGGGAGCTGGAATTCCGGCCGCGTCGGCGGCGATGCGCACGACGTCGGCATTACTGATCATCTTCTCCGAGATCAGATAGCGCTCCCCGACGCGGCCCCACTCGGCGGCCAGGATCATGGCGCGCGCCGCGTCGTCGACGCCGACGGCCTCCAGTTCGATGCCGCTCATCACGAACGGCAGCTTGCCGAAGGCCGCACCCGCGATGATCGCGCCGTGCGGGGTCCGGCCCCAGTCGCCACTTCCGTACGTCGTCGACACGCACATCGCAACGGCGGGCAGGCCATGCTCCTTCGCGTACTCCAACACGAGGTTCTCGGCCTGCACCCGGGACCGGACGTACGGCGTCAGCCCGCGGAGCCGATTGGTCGGCGACATTTCACCTCCGTCGACGATGATGTCGTCCTCGCAGGCGACAACGCCGCGACGGCGCCCGACCGTCACGTAGCTGCTGGTGAAGACGAACTTGCGCAGGTTGGCATTCTCAGCGACTTCGAGCACATTGCGGGTGCCATCGACGTTCGTGCGAAACAGCGGTGCGGGATCACGCAGCCAACCGCGAGTGTCGACCACGCAGTAATACACATCTTCGACACCGGCCATGGCCTCACGCAGCGTGTCGTTGTCCCAGATGTCGCCGTGGAACCGAGTGAGCGGCAGGTCGTCGATGCCGACGGTCATCGCATTGGGCCGCACCATCGCCCGGACCTCGTGACCGTCGGTCACGAGCTGCCGTGTCACATGCGAACCAAGAAAACCGTTCGCCCCGATGACCAGCTTCGTGCTCACGTGCGGTCTCCGAACTGACGCAGCCATGCCGCTGCCTCGTCGGGCAGCGTGCCCAATTCCTCGGCCTTGCGGCACCACTTCCTCGTCGCGGAGACGAACCGCAGCGGGTTGTAGATGTCCTCCTGGCGGCACCACAGGCCGTCGCCGGCATAGGTGAGGATCGAGATGTTTGTGGCGCTGATGATGGTGCCGTCGCCCGGGTCGCGCATCGGGTTGTCGAGTTCGCAGATGATCCTGCCGGTCGGCTCGTCAATCACCGACCAGAGCGACGGGAACGCCGTCATGTAGCTGCCGGGGAAGGTCTCCATCGTCTTCCAGATCCAGGCCCGCACCTCGTCGCGACCGTTCATGGTGCCGGCTGCGTGCTCGACGTAGGTGACATCGGGTGAGTACTGCTCAACCCACGGATCCCAGTCGCGGGTCTGCGCGGCCGCCTCGACGGTCGCCTCGAATGTCTCGAACGCCGCGGCCAGCTCGTCGCGGGTGAACGTCTTGCTCGTCACACCCAGAACTAGAACACGTTCTACCTCCGTTTGTCGAGCGTGCGTCGTATCGTCACGTCGTGTGAAGGCCCTGCTGGGGCTCGTCGTGGCCGTCACGGTGGTCGCCAGTTGTGCGTCGAAACCGCACGACGAAGACTTCGCGGGTTTGGTCGACATCGGCGGCGGCCGCCAGCTGTACCTGAACTGCCAGGGCAGCGGATCGCCGACCGTGCTCATCATCCCCGGCAAGGGCAGCTACGCCGACGTTTGGAACGTCGTCGTGCCTGCGGACGATCCGATCCGGTCGTCGCCCTACGACATCGTCGGCCAGGCCAACCTCGGGCCGAGCCCGACGGCCACTCAGCCGACTGTGGCGAAGGCGACCCGCGTCTGCGCATACGACCGGCCCAACACCCGCCCGAACGGATTCGAGCGGTCCACTCCCGTCCCGCAACCACACTCCGTTCAGCAGGATGTCGATGATGTGGTGAAACTCATTGCGCGGGCGGATCTTTCGACACCGTTGGTCGTGGTGGCGCATTCGTATGGCGGGCTGATCGCCGACCTGCTTGCCAGGACGTACCCCGAGTTGGTCAGCGGTCTGGTCTTCGTGGACCCGACGTCGGAGTTCCTACCGAGACTGGGTAGGCCCGACCAGGATGCCGAGTTCGACCGGGCCGCGCGAGCACCGATACCCGCGCCAGATGGTGAAGGCTTCCTTGCCGCTGACGCCTTTGCCCGCCTCAAGGCGGCGCCACCGCCGTTGCCGAAGGTGCCTGCCGTCGTGCTCAGTTCCGACAAGTTCCCGCCGCCAACCGACCTCACTCAGGAGAGCTACACCAAGTTCCAGGTTCACCGCGCCAACAGCGTGCTGGCCGAGACACTGTGGGCGGACAACGTGATTGTGGCCGACAGCGGGCACAACATGATGCTTTACCAGCCGCAAGTCGTCGCCGACGAGATCGTCGCGATCGTGACCGAGGTCCGCTCGGGCGCTAGGAGGCGCTGAGCACCTGCCGGTCGCCGAGCGGGCTCTGCAGCGGCACTTCGAGCGTGCCGGTCACCGCGAGCATGATGCACATGCGGCCGGCGACCGCGGGCAGCGAACCGCCGCTGAGCTTGACCGTGACTGCGTCGGCGGTCTCCTGTGTGGTGGCGTGCACCCCGTTACACGCGGGTGTGCCGGTGGTGAAATGCACCGCAACGGCGCGATCGTTGCCGACGCGACTCCACGACTCGATCGGCATCGGATACGGGTCGACGATCGACGGGTTGTCCGTGAAGACGACACCTTCGGCATCCGGCGCCTCCGGCGGCGCAGTCGGCCCTGCCCAGGCAGCGGGGGCACCCCACCCGGAGAGAACGATGCCAGCAGCAATTGCCGCTGCGACTGCGCGCATGTATTTACGGTAGCGACAAAGAACGGATTAACTGAGCGCGCCGCGCGGTTATAAAGGCACTATGTCGCATCGATACAACAACAACCCCGCCGCGGTCGACGCGCTGTCGCCGGAGCAGTACACCGTCACGCAGGAGAACGGCACCGAGCGGCCCTTCACCGGCGAGTACTGGGACAACCACGAGCCGGGCATCTACGTCGACGTGGTGTCGGGCGAGCCGCTGTTCGCCTCGGTCGACAAGTTCGACAGCGGGACCGGCTGGCCGAGCTTCACTCGGCCTATCGAGGCCGCCAACGTGGTCGAGAAGCGCGACCTCTCCCACCTCATGATCCGCACCGAGGTGCGCTCGGCACATGGCGACAGCCATCTGGGGCATGTCTTCAATGACGGTCCGCCCACCGAGGGTGGCTTGCGCTATTGCATCAACTCCGCTTCGCTGAGATTCATCCACCTCGACGACCTCGAGGCGCAGGGTTACGGCCAGTACAAGACGCTGTTTTCGATTCAGGAGGCAAAGCCATGACCGAGTACAAGAAGGCGATCCTGGCGGGCGGCTGTTTCTGGGGCATGCAGGACCTGATCCGCAAACAGCCCGGCGTCGTATCGACGCGCGTCGGCTACACCGGCGGCCAGAACGCCAACGCGACCTACCGCAATCACCCAGGCCACGCCGAGGCGATCGAGATCGTGTACGACCCGTCGCAGACGGACTTCCGCAACCTGCTGGAGTTCTTCTTCCAGATCCACGATCCGACGACGAAGAACCGCCAGGGCAACGACGTCGGCACCAGCTACCGGTCGGCGATCTTCTATGTCGACGATGAGCAGAAGCGCGTCGCGCTGGATACCATCGCCGACGTCGACGCGTCCGGGCTGTGGCCGGGCAAGGTGGTCACCGAGGTGACGCCGGCGAGCGACTTCTGGGAAGCCGAACCGGAACATCAGGACTACCTGGAGCACTATCCGAGCGGCTACACCTGCCACTTCCCCCGCGCCGGCTGGAAGTTACCCAAGCGGGAGACCGCAAGCCAATAGTCCGCCGAGGCTCCGCGAGAGTGCACCTATCGTGCGGTCCACTCGAAATTTGTCGCGGTAGCTGCAGTCTCGCGGAAGTGTCAGCCCTCGCGGCGCCGTACTACGATGCGGCCGCCGTCCTTGGGCGTGAAGGCGACGCCCCGGAAATGGATCTTCTCATCCGGGGCGTCGTCGGTCTCAATCACGAAGTGCCGCAACACCGTTCGTAACACGACATCCATCTCGACGTTGGCGAACGCGGCTCCGATGCAGCGCCGGGTTCCGCCGCCGAACGCGACCCAGGCCGTCGGCGGCCTGGTGCCGACGAACCGGTTCGGATCGAAACGCTCGGGATTCGGGAAGACGTCAGGATTGGCGTGCACGTTGGCGACGGCGACCATCACGGTGTAGCCGTGGGGAATCCGCCACTCACCCAGATCGAAGTGCGGCGCCGCGACGTGGCGGCCGGAGAAGTCGATCACGGTCCGGTTCCGCTGCAACTCGAGGATGGTGGCCTGCCGGAATTCGTTGCCGCCTTCGTCGTTTTCCCTGACGAGCTCGGCGACGACGTCCGGATGGCGGCGCAGCCGCTCGAAGGCCCACCCCAAGGTCGACGCGGTGGTCTCATGCCCGGCGCCCAAGAGCGTGAGCAACTCGTCGGAAACGTCCTGACGCGACATCGGGGTTCCGTCGTCGTACCGACTGCGCAGCAGCAGCGCCAGAATGTCGGTGCGCTCGTCCAGCCGCGGGTCGGCCTCAGCCTTGTCGATGAGCTCGAAAACGGTGCGGTCGAAGTTGCGGCGGAACTCGGCGAGCCTGCCCCACGGGCTGCGCCGCCCGGTGTTGAACGGCGGCTCCGGCACGGTCGCCATCCGCGACCCCAACTTGGCCCACGGCGGAATGATCTCGCGCAGGTAGTCGAGTTCCGCGCCGTCGGCACCAAATACGGTGCGCAGGATGACATTCAGCGTGATCCGGTTCATCGGCTCGAGCGTCCGGAACTCGGTGCCCTCCGGCCACGTCGCGGTCTCGCGGAGCGTCTCCTCCTCGATAACCTTTTCGTAGTTCCTGATGCTCTGGCCGTGGAACGGCGGGGCCAGCAGCTTGCGGCGAGCGCGATGCTCCTTGCCGTCCAACGCGAAGACCGAACCCGGGCCGAAAATCCGGCTGAGGTTGGGTTGCACGTTCATCAGGTCGTCGGTGTTCGCGAGGAAGACCTGCCGCAGCAGGGCAGGATCGGAGACGACCACGCTACGGCCGAAGAACGGGACATTGATGGCGAAGACGGGGCCGTAACGCTTTGCCGCGTTTCGCAAGAACCAACGGCGGAAGCCCGCCAGCAGGACACCCTGGACGGGCTTGGGCAGGTGCACGACGGGCGGCATCTTCCCAGGAGTCGTCGGGGTCTTTGTTTCCGCGGTCACTGCAGTGTCAGTCATGGGTGGATCACTCCCAGCAGTCTCCCTGGTACTTCGGTGTACCGTGGGTGTTTGTAGTACGGTACCGCTTGGTACCAGACAAGCGCAAGGGCCTCAGGGAGGCGAAATGACGACAGCGCTCGATCGGGGTGCGTCCGTCGACGGTCCCTTCTCTGCCTTTCGTGACCGGCTGATCGAGGGGCTGGCCGCATCGATCGGCGAACGCGGGTATCGCGACAGCACCGTTGCCGATATCGTCCGGCACGCGCGTACCTCGAAGCGCACCTTCTACGAGCAGTTCGGCAGCAAGGAAGAGTGCCTGATCGAGCTGTTGCGCAGAAACAACGATGATTTGATCGCCAACATCCAGGCCGCCGTCGACCGCGAGGCGGAATGGCAGGACCAGATTCGTCAGGCGGCCGTGGCCTACGTCGACCACATCGGGTCGCGCCCGGCGATCACTTTGAGCTGGATCCGCGAGGCGCCCGCGCTCGGGGTGGTCGCCCGGCCGTTGCACCGGCTCGCCATGGAGGCGCTCACCGACATGCTGGTCGATCTCACCGACAGTCCCGGCTTCCGGGGCGCGGATCTGCCGCCGATTTCCCGCCCGCTCGCACTGATCCTGCTGGGCGGGCTGCGAGAACTGACCGCGCTGTTCGTGGAGGACGGCCACGATGTGCAGGCAATCGTCGAGCCGGCGATCGCGGCTGCCACGGCCATCCTCGGTCCGCGGGGCAGCTAGCGCAGCATCAGGCGAGCCGACTTCTCCAGCCGCTGCGCAATGTCCGCGTAGGACGCGTAGCCCATCCCCGCACGCACGAGCGCGCCGGAATACAGCATCTCCAGCGAGTCGATGATGTCCGGATCGGTGTCGGGTCCGAGCGCGGCGGCCAACCGGTCGCGGATATCGCGCCCGATGCGCAGCCGCAGCACCTCGACGTCGGGGTCCTTGCCAAGCAGCGCATTGGTGACGGCACAGGCGAACTCCGGATCGTCCGCGACCAACAGCGAGATGTGGCGAAGCACGTCGACCACGCGCGCGGCCGCATCGTCCGAGTCGTGCGCCGCGGGTGGCGATGCGGCCAGCCGGCGCCAGAACACCTCGGCGACGAGGTGCTCCTTCGACGAGAAGTAGGTGTAGGCGGTGGCCGCCCCGACGCCTGCCTCTGCGGCTACCCGCCGCACGGTCAGACCGGCAAATCCGTCGCGGCTCAAGAGGTCCAATGCGGCACGGCCGAGGCGATCTACGGTGTCGGCCTGTTTGGCGGTCAGGCGGCGCCGAGTCGACTCCAAGACCGGATCGGACACGTGTCCGGACGCTACTACAAGGGCCATCTACCAGCAACGGTAAGTTGGACCGCGATGAGCCACACAGACGAACTTTTTGCCCTCGCCGATCAGGTCACGGGCTTCATGCCCGCCGACGAAGGGCGCACGCTCTACGACACCGCCGTCCGTTATCTCGGTGACGGCGTCGGCGTCGAAATCGGTACGTACTGCGGCAAATCCACGGTTTTATTGGGTGCCGGTGCGCAACAAACCGGTGGCGTGGTCTACACGATCGACCACCATCACGGCTCCGAAGAACACCAGCCGGGCTGGGAGTACCACGACGAGTCGATGGTCGACATGGTCACCGGCCTGTTCGACACCTTGCCGACATTGCGGCACACGCTTGACGCCGCGGGGCTGGACGACCATGTGGTGGCGATCGTGGGAAAGTCCCCTGTGGTCGCGCGTGGTTGGCGAATGCCGTTGCGGCTGTTGTTCATTGACGGCGGCCACACCGAAGCGGCGGCGCAGCGCGACTTCGACGGCTGGGCACGATGGGTCGACGTTGGCGGGGCGTTGATCATCCACGACGTGTTCCCGGATCCGGCCGACGGCGGCCAGGCGCCGTTCCACATCTACCAGCGTGCACTCGACACCGGTGACTTCCGCGAGGTGTTGGCGACGGGTTCCATGCGCGTGCTTGAACGCGTGTCCGGCATGCCCGGCGAAGTGTTGTAAGTCCACACTTCGAGCCAGCGGATCGGCGGCAGCGCGTACCGGACTTTCAGCCAGTACCGCGCGCGACATCGTCCGTAACCTGCTCAGCTCCCCAGTTCGGCGGGCGCTTCTCGATGAAGGCCTGCACACCCTCCAGGGCGCTCGGGTCCATCATGTTGCAGGCCATCGTCGCGCCCGCGTCTTCGTAGGCAGACTCCACGCCCTGCTCGAGCTGGCGGTAGAACAAGGCCTTACCCAGCGCGACCGCGACGCGCGGCTTGGCGACGATACGCGCGACCAACGCCTCGACCTCGTCGTCGAGCGCTTCCGCCGTGGCGACGCGGTTGATCAGGCCCTTCGAGAGTGCCTCCTCTGCCGAGATGAAATCACCGGTGACGAGCATCTCGAATGCCGCCTTACGTGGAACATTTCGTGACAGCGCTACGCCTGGCGTCGAGCAGAACAGGCCGACATTGACACCGCTGACCGCGAAGCGCGCGTCGCTGCTCGCGATCGCCAGGTCGCACATCGCGACGAGCTGACAGCCCGCCGCGGTCGCGAGGCCCTGCACGCGGGCGATCACCGGCACGGGCAGGCGGTGTATCGCGAGCATCACAGCCGAGCACTGGGCGAACAGTCGCTGGTAGTACTCGAGTGAGGGCTCGGCGCGCATCTCCTTCAGGTCGTGGCCGGCGCAGAAGGCCTTGCCCGACGCTCCGAGCACCACGGCGCGCACCGACTCGTCGTCGGCGAGCGCGTCGAAGGCGTCGCCCATCGCCGCGAGCATCGCCTCCGAGAGTGCATTGAAGGCCCGCGGCCGGTTCAGCGTTAACGTGACTACACCGCGTTCGTCGCGGTGGTGCAGCAGCATCGGTTCGTCCATCACGATCACCTCAGTCGATCGCCGAGACGCTCTTAGCGCGTTCGCGTAGCTGGAACTTTTGAATCTTACCGGTGGAGGTCTTCGGGATCGCCTCGAAGCGCACTTCTTTCGGCGTCTTGTAGCCCGCGAGCAGACCCCGGCAGTGGGAGATCAGATCCTCGGCGGTTGCGATGGCGTCAGGCTTGAGCTCGACGTAAGCCACCGGTGTCTCACCCCACTTGGGGTGGGGCATTGCGACCACCGCGCAAGCCAACACCGCCGGGTGCTGGTATAGCGCGTCCTCGACCTCCAGCGAGCTGATGTTCTCGCCGCCCGAGATGATGATGTCCTTGCTGCGGTCCTTGATCTTCACGTACCGGTCCGGCTCCAGTACCGCCAGATCACCGGTGTGAAACCAGCCGCCGGAGAAGGCCTTTTCGGTACCTGACGGATTCTTCAGGTAACCCTTCATCACGATGTTGCCGCGGAACATGATCTCGCCCATCGTCTGCCCGTCGGCGGGCACTTCGCGCATCGTCTGTGGGTCGAGCACCGTCATACCTTCTTGCAAAACGTATCTCACGCCCTGGCGGCCGATGAGGCGCGTCTGCTCCGCCAGATCCTCGGCGGCCCAACTGTCACGCTTGACCGCCACCGATGCCGGACCATAGACCTCCGTAAGCCCGTAGACGTGCGTGATGTCGAAGCCGATGTTCGCCATGCCCTTGATCATTGCGGCCGGAGGCGCGGCGGCGGCAACCATGCCGCGCACCTTCTGCCGGATGCCCTCACGCTGCGCGGCGGGCGCGCCGATGATCAGGTTGTGCACGATCGGCGCGCCACAGTAGTGGTCGACGCCGTGCTCGCGCATTGCTGCGAGGATGGACGGCGCGTCGACTTGGCGCAGACAGACGTGCACGCCGCCGAGCATTGCGATCGTCCACGGGAAGCACCAGCCGTTGCAGTGGAACATCGGCAGCGTCCACAGGTAGCGCGGGAAGTGCGGCATGGTCCATGTCACCGCATTGCACACCGCATTGAGATAGGCGCCGCGGTGGTGTGTCACAACGCCTTTCGGGTCGCCGGTCGTGCCTGAGGTGTAGCTGACGGCGATCGCATCCCACTCGTCTGCCGGGCCCTCGAGCCGCTCGACCGGATCGTGCGCGGCTAGCAGCGTCTCGTACTCGTACGCGCCGAGAACCTCGCCGGGCCCGGTGTACTCGCCGTCGCAGACATCGATGACGACCGGGGTGCGCCCATGTTCGTCCTTCAGCATTCGCAGCGCGGGCCCCATCACCCGCGCGAACTCGCGGTCGGTGAGCACGACCGCCGCTTCGCTGTGGTCCATCTGCCACGCGAGCATCGGCGCGTCCAGGCGTGTGTTCAGTGGGTGGATCACCGCGTTGAGCGCAGGGACCGCGTAATGCGCCTCGACCATCTCGGGCGTATTCGGCAGCATCGTCGTGACTGTCGTGCCGCGGCCGACGCCCAGCGCGCGCAGCGCGGCGGCGAGCCGCGCAGAACGGTCGCGCACCGTGCGCCAGTCGTAGCACCGTTGACCGTGGATCACCGCCGCCAGATCGCCGAACACTTCGGCGCTGCGTTCGACGAAGCTCACCGGAGAAAGCGCCGCGTAGTTCGCGAGATTCTGATCCAGGTGCTGGTCGTAGATGTTGCTCACGTCAGTCTCCTCATCGTCGCCACGACCTGATCGCCAACGCGTTCGAAATCGCGTGCCTGATCGCTATCCCACCGGAATTTGTCGACACATGAGGGCG
>C688J18823_10002703_pt1 | contig 11114 bp, 7 predicted proteins | sample HopSoiMetagenom1_FD_18823 | JGI IMG/M metagenome (IMG submission 18823) | reverse complement strand
CCTGTTACATGACTTCTCTCTCTATATATTCTTCTTAATTTTTCGACATAAACTAAATGGTCGGCCGTCCTGCTTGAACAAGCCTTTATGTACGAAGTAAAACATGAGCAGTGAAAGTAGGTGGCCGACATTGCTTAGCTCTCTATGTCGATTTAATTAGTTAGATCTATATAGACAAATTAGATTTACTAGATAACCATCTACTTTAGCAGCTGTGTACTTACATCTTTCGTCTGAAACAAAGGAGTACTAATTTCTTTGTCAATAACTTCATCCAATATATCACTAATTTTATTAATAATATTCGAGCACCTGTCGTCATCTCTTAAGCCACATTTACGTAGAATCGAACATTGATCACTTTTGAACTCCTCATTAACCAAGCCGATAAACAATTTCACCTTTTCCATTAATAGCGGACTCTCATGTCCACTCTTCACTGTATATAAGAAGCCTAATGCAAATATCCCGCCCGATACAGCACCACATAGCCCTTTAACACCCATTCCTCCTCCAAATCCCCCCATACCAATAAAAGAGGTTGCTGGGATATTCAAATCTAAAGCATCATTTGCTGAATGAGCTATTGTTTCAGCACAATTCAAGCCTAGCAATTTGTAATATTGATCTGTGAAACTGGAAATTTTTCTTCTACCAGTTACAGTATAGCCTTGCGGAATTCCAGTTTCATATGGATTGTTTTTATCCAACTGCCACTCAAACCAACCACCTTCAAAAATCGAAGCATTATTATATCCTGCCACTTCAGCATAAACCTTAATAATTGACCCATCCCATGCTGCAGACCCACAATAGAAAGATATGTCTCTGTTAATATCAATATTTCTATTGGATAATAAACTCTCTACTTCAAAAAAATTACGCATCGTACCATCTACATTGGAAAAATTAACATCCTCAAACCAATAAGACCCTGGTATTCTGCCAGCTGTATCACAATAATCATACCCTGTCTCCGTCCCATTAAAGCTACTCCAACCTCTAGTGTCAACTAATTGCCCTTCCTTATTACCCTTTAGAATCTCTTTTGCATCCTCTATTGTAATAATGTTCTTTTCTTGATACTTACATATTATATTATCCTGTTTTGATTTTACTTTACTAGGATTTCCTGATTCATTAGGATATCCAGCATCTATCCACGTTGGAAGTCCTCCACTCATTATTCTGACGTCACTGATACCCATATATCCTAATATTACAGCCAACTTATAGTCAGAAGCTGAATTAAGACCGCAACCATATAGGATAACTGTAGTTTCATTATCTATATCGTTGTTAATTAAAAATTCCTCTAATTCTTCCTTACTTCTGTGCGTCCATGCTGGAAGGCATTCAAATTCGTCTGAATTAATATGTATTGATCCTGGTATATGATTCTTGATAAATTCCTGTGGAGCTTCTTTCCAAGATACTTCAAATATTCTATACTTTCCACCATTGAACTTTTCTGTCTTTTTACCATCAATTACGTCTTTTACCCACTCAACAGGAACTATCTTATGGTAATTTGGGTAAGATCTTAATTCACCTTTCCAATTTGCTAAATCAAAATAATAAAGTTTCCCACAACCATATTTTTTAAAGAATTCACTTACCTTTTTAGCGTCTTTTCCGTTAGTATCATATAAAACAATATTAACATTACTATTAATACCCTTATACCTCATTAATGCTAGCAACCTTTGATCATTGTCCCCTAAGTAGTCGCTTAACCAATGCTCTGAAAAATCTGTAGCACCAATTATATGCCCATGAATACCTTTGTGTTCTAAGTCCCATCCATTAAATGCTTCTGTTCTTCTTGCATCCACAACTATCCATTCGTCCTTCATGGTTAATGCCTTTATTAAATTCTCTTCTGATATAACCGCTAAGTTTTCCATTGATATTTATCATCCCTTTAAAAAATTGGATATCTTCATGGACCCACTAATTATTTAAAGCTCTTCGCCATTTTCCATTTCTATAAAGATAAATGGTTAATACTACTCCTACAACCCACCCGATACCAAAGCCAAAAAAAATATTCTCAGGTCCAAATTTTGATTCTAAAAAATATGCTGCAGATAAACGCACAATAACAAGCGAAACTACATTAATAAGCATAGGTTTAAAAGTTTCTTTTGTACCTCTTATTACACTGTTTAATATGTCAAAGATAGACAGCAAACAATAGAATGGTAAAATTCTCCATAAATAAGCCATTCCTGCATTAAGAGCCTCTTTATTTTTTGTAAAACCTGAAATCAACAACTCACCATTATAGAGAATTATTAAACTAGAAACTATACTGAAAATACAACAAACTATAATAGTATCCCTGCATCCTAGTTTTATACGCTCATATTGTTTGGCTCCTAAATTTTGAGCCGTAAATATCACAATGGCGGTACTAAGACATTGGATTATCATATACGCAAAAAGCTCAATGTTGCCCGCTACATTATAGCCTGCTATAAAATTAGTTCCTTTGCTATTAATTAATGATTGCATTGCAATTCTACCCACTGAAAAAACAATTTGTTGAATCGCAAAAGGGATTCCTATATTTAATAAAGTTAATACGATACTTTTTTCAAATTTTTGTTTCCTTAAATTTAGTGTTCCAAAACTTTTTTTGATATAGACCAAGCCCAATATCAATGTTAAAAATTGAGATGCTATAGTTGCAATTGCAACACCAACAATGCCCATGTGGAATTCACGAACTAATATGATAGCAAGTATAATATGAAGTATGCTTCCCAAAATAATAAAATATAAATTACTTTTACTGTCCCCCAAACCCTTTAGGATTCCNGAATTTATCTCTGTCCCGCAAGCAAAAAATATGCCTCCAAATAATATCTTTAGATATAATGCAGAATCCTCTAATACCTCAGGGGGTACATTTGTTGCTATTAATAATTGACGTGAAAAAATAATACCTAAAATTGAGAGAGGAATAATACCAATAATAAGAATCACATATGAGGTGAATATTGAAATTAAAATCTGTTCATATTCCTTTGAACCTAAAAATTGTGCAATTAATATGGTGATTCCCATGGTTAGACCACTAAATACCGAGGTAATCATAAATACTATTGGAAAACAAGCTGCAACTGCCGCTAATGCACTCTCACTTACATATCTACCTACAACAATGCTATCTACAATGTTATACATATTTAAAAAGATACTACTAATTAATATTGGAATAGAAAAATATATAATACTTTTCATCGGGCTTCGCACAATCATATTATCCATTTTTACTATATTGTCATAATTACTGTTAATCATACAAATAATCCTCTAATAAGCGTAAGCTTTAATACCTATGACTCCATAATGCACATAAAAAAATAGCCATGGTAATAGAAGCATAATCTCTATTCTTTATTTTATATTTAAAAATGTCCAACCTTAATTAATCTTATATAAAACCTATTAAGGATTATTGATATATGGACACAACTTGGTTTAGTCATAAAATATGAAATGATTCCGTCATTCAGTCGTAAAGGATGCCATTATGATAACGCTTTCATTCAATCTTTTCACGCTACACTGAAAAAAGAAGAAGTCTATCGGAAAAAGCATGAAAATTTTGAGACTGCGAGAATTGCCCTATTTCAGTACATTGAAGGTTAAAAAAATCAATTCATATTTTCAATGATTATCGATTAAATCGATAAATGGGATAGGGGGTTAAGTGGGAAAATGCTGAAAGGATCTATATTGGGCAAAGGAAGCTTCTCACCTACTATATGTAAACATGAAGCCTTCTCTGTTTCTACTTAACTCTATTCTCAATTGGATTCATTAAATATGATAATTTTGTGTCTTAAGAAAAAAAGGACAGTAAATACACTGCTTTTATACTATATATTATAGTACTCTGTTTAGAGGTGAGTATGACGTGCAATATAAACATCAACATAAGCTACTATCACCAGCTGAACTGAAGAAACTTAGCAATCATCCTAGATATCAATCTAACCAATAATTGATTATTGTCAATGTTGGATTTGGTAAACAAACTGAATATAAGAATGGATTGATCCCGGGTTCCTTGTATTTAGTTACAAATCTAATTTTAGTTAAAAGTAAATTTTCGTTCTAATATTCTTAAGCATTTATCTGTTGCCAATGACAATAAACAGATTAAAACCGCAGCTTCCATTATTAGAACCACATTATACGTACTTTGTCCTGCTCCCAATAGAACTCCTAGTCCTTCTGCCCCTGTACTTGTAGCCAATGTAGCTCCTCCAATACAAGAGATTAAAGAAACTCTCAACGCCGATATTATTACCGGAGTTGCTAATGGGATTTGAATATTTTTCACTATTTGCCATTTGCTCATTCCCATACCTTCAGCTACTTTTAATATATCTGCATTAATATTATTTACCCCTGAAATAGTAGAATAAATTATTGGTAAAACCCCATAGACTGTCAAAGCAATCACCGCTGGCCAAACACCTAAACCTAATAAAGGAATAACAAACCTCAGCATTGCGATTTCAGGAAAAGAGCGCATCAACATAGAAAGTTTATCTATGACGGGCAAGAACTCTTTGCCTAAATCTGTTAAGCAAAATATACCTATAGATAATCCGATTACTAATGACATAAAACAACTTAAAAATGCAACAACTAAAAATTGTTCAGTTAACTTAGGAATATCGTATGAACCTACATTACCTAAATGAATATCAAAAAATTCGTAAATCAATGGCTCCATATCATTTAAATTAAACACTAAAAATACAAATAATAAAAGTAATATAAGAACTGGTATATACTTACGATATCTTTTCATTCCTAACATACTCCTCATTCAATATATTCAATATGGCATCTACCCTTAATACGCCTAATACCTTACCACTTTGGTCAACAACTTGAAGCTTGTCCACAGAATGATTAATCATAGTTGAAAACCCTTCTTTTAACGAGGATTTTTCTGAAATTGTAGGCAATACTTTATTGCTATTATCAGGTAAGACATATTCCTTAACTAAATATCTTTCCAGCATATTAATATAAGAATCTGCACCCATAAAGTCCTTTACAAAACTATTGACATCTTCCATCAATAACTGTTTGGGTGTTCCATAACTTAAAAGTTTTCCTTTTCCCATTAAAGCTATCTTATCTCCCATCTTCATAGCTTCACCCATATCATGAGTTACAAAGATAATGGTTTTGTGCAACTTCTCTTGTAATCGAAGAAATTCATTTTGTATATTAGCCCTATTGATAGGATCTAATGCTCCGAATGGTTCATCCATTAATAGAATTTCAGGATCAGCGGCTAATGCTCTTGCTACCCCAACACGTTGAGCTTCACCGCCAGATAATTGATTAGGATATTTTCCCATATAAGACTTTACATCTAAACCTACTAATTCAAGAAGTTCTTCTACTCTGCTTTGAATCTTCTCTTTTTTCCATTTTAATAACTTTGGTACAATAGAAATATTCTGACTAACAGTCATATGCGGGAACAAAGCTGTACTTTGTACTGCATAACCAATGTTTCTTCTTAAATCTTCATCCTTAAACTCATTAATATTCTTACCATTGATATATATTGACCCACTGTCGGCTTCAATTAATTTGTTAACCATATTTAAAGATGTTGACTTTCCACATCCAGATAGTCCTAACAAAATACATAACTCGCCTTGTTCTATAGTTAAATTCAATTTATCAACAGCGATAACTCCATTATAAGACTTTACTACATCCTTAAATACTATCATTGTGTTCGTGTTCTCCCTCACATATTTTAATTTGTTAGTTCATATCTGTTATCATATTCTACTCCAGTCATGCGCATTTTTACCCATCTGCTAAGTCGAGAAAAGACAAGATCAGTTATAAAAATCATAATCATTATAGGAATTGCTCCAAGTAGAATTAAATCCAGTGCTATAGCACTACTATCACCCATTCTTATAAAAGTGCCTAATCCTCCAAACCCCACCATTGTACCAAGGCTAGCTCCTGTAAAAGTTGATATCATTGCTACTCTTATCCCAGAAACCAACACTGGCAAAACTAAAGGAATTTGTACTTTAAACATAATCATAATATTTGTCATGCCCATAGCCTTTGCAGCTTTTATATAATCTCTATCAATTGTCATCAATGCCCCACGTAAACTATTGATAACTTGAAAAATAGAATATAAAAACAAGGCACAAAAAACAGGTGTAGCACCAAAACTACTTATACCTATTGAATTTAAAACTGGTATTTCCTTCAACAAAGAAAGAGGCCCCACCATTAATATAATTAATGCAATGGCAGGTATTGAACGTACAACATTTAGAATTCCTGAAATGATCATATCAAGAATTTTATACCTATAACATAAATAACCAACTGGTAAACCTATTATGATGCTTGTGATTACAACTAATAAAGAAATATTCAAATGTTCCCAAAACACTTGATTGAATTTATCTTGTCTTGTAAAATATTCTGTCATGATAGACATTTTGTTTAACCAGCCTGAAGCTACTAAAAATACTATAATGAAAATACCTAAGAATGTAGTTAATTTCTTCTTCCATGACTTATTAATAAATTCATTACATTTTACAATTATTGAATATGAAGCAATCATAATTAAATAAATTCCTACTCCAAAAGTAACGCGATAAGTACTTGTATGTCCTACCATTAAATTATTTGTTGCTAACCCCGCAAAGAAAATACAACCGCCCAAACAGATTGAAGCCCAAATGCCTGTTATAAAATTTTTCTTTTCACTTTTATCTTTCCATAATACTAATAAAACCAATATGATTAAACAACCCCATATTAGAGCATATGAACTCCCCAGTGATTGTTTAGCACTAATATGTTGCATTGGTGAGATTCTATTCTCCATTACAATCATAAAACTGTCCATTAAAAGAGATAGAATAAACACACCACACATGAAAATTGAGACCATATCTCTTTTATATTTCATACCAAAACACTCCACTTATTCAATAATTTGATATAATTTAAAGCCATAACAAGTATGGCTTTTTAAAATTATTCTTTGATTAAATTTTTAGATAAAAGATGTTCTTTTGCTACATCCATTCCTGAAGCACCATCTACTTGAACCTGTTTGTTCATTTCGATCATTTCTTCAAGAGTAATTGATTCAAATACTTTATCTAGTACTTCTTTAACTTGAGGATATTTATCTAGACGTTCCTTACGAATAATTGGAGTTGGTGAATATACAGGTGATACATGTTCAGGGTCTTCTAAAACCACAAGGTCATAAGCTTTCACTAATCCTGAAGATGAATACAACATAGCAGCATTCACACCATCAGTACCTTCAGCTAACATTTGTTCATTGTTTGCACTTACAATAGTATATTGATCTTTATCTAGTTTGAAACCATATGTTTTTTCCATTCCTGAAAGTCCAGTAGGTATAGTAACCCAATAGTCATGTGTTACTAGCTTTACAAAACCACCATTATTCACATAATTAGCAAAATCTCCCCAAGAATAAACATTATTTTCTTCAGCAAATTTTCTAGTTACAGCCACTGCATCAGTATTATTAAAAGGAGCATATCTTAACCAAATTAAATTATTGGTTTTTGCATCCCAAGTAGATACTGACTTCCATGCTGTTTCTACATCATGGTATAATTCTTTATCCACACCTTCAATTAGACTAAGTCCTCTTCCAGTATAGTCCATATAAATATCAGTCTCGCCTTCCAACAAAGCTGTACGACCATTTGCAGTTCCAGTGTATCCAAAAGTATTATCTTTAACTTCAAATCCCGCATCTTTAAGTGCAAGAACCATCATCCTACCTAAAACTTCTCCTTCTGTATCATTCATAGTTGATACAACGATAGGATCATCAGGGTTAATCACCTCTTTAGTTTCATTTTTTTCATTTGTACTATTTGTACTATTTGCACAAGCACTCATTACTAATGTCATAGTCATAACAATCAATAACGCTATTATTTTTCTTTTCATTTTTTCTCCTCATTTCTCTAGTAATTAATTTTTAAACTACTATGTTTTTATACGCAGCAAAGCCTATTTATTGAGAATATCTTATAAACCTGTACCTAATAAATACAATTTATTTTTCTATTTATTTTTTCTTCACATCGCATAGCAACGCTTTAAAAACTGGAAAACCTGAAATATAGTCCCTATTTTCAACATCTGTGAGAAGGTTTGTATTTGCTTTTTTCCAGGATTCCGCTTGGTAAATTGAACCACCACCCATATTGAGTTCAACTTCACCGGCTGGGATTCCATCTGTGACATTTGCATAGTACGGAACTTCTCCCCGACTGTTGTAGACAAGTACTTCTTCCCCATCGACAATGCCTCTTTGTGCTGCATCCACCGGATTGATGATAACTTCAGGATTTGGCTGGATGGCTAGCAACCCTTCAATGTTTAAATGCTGTGAACGGAAAGTCGTCTGGATTCTCGTTCCTGTATTGAGAACAAGTGGATACTTCCCGGCAAGCTCAGGTTGTGACAGTGGGCTTTCCTTAGGTTCCATATATTCTGGTAAACCTGGATATCCATATTCATCAAGTAAGGTCGAAAAGATTTCAACCTTGCCTGTTGGAGTTGGAAATCCTGGCTGTTCATCGTCACGAAGTCCACCGGTTTCGTATTTTTTGTATACGCTTGGTGCCGGTGAAATTGAAACTTCACCATTCTCGGCCGAAAGGAGAGCTTCCTTCAGTTCTGGCTGAAGAGCAAAGCTCATCTCATAAAGCTCCGTTTCATTTGCTGGGTACAGCTCGCCATATCCCAATCTCTTTGCGATATCATGTAAAATAAAGATATCTTGACGCCCCTCTCCAATCGGTTCAACCACTCGATCACGACGTTTAATCATCGTCGGATACATTTGATACGATTGATCCTCAAAATAAGTGGTTGCAGGAAGGACCACATCGGCATAGAGCGTGTCTCTTGTTGGATAGCGGTCGATTGTACAGAAGAAATCGAGAGCTTTCAATGCTTTTTCAAACTTTTCTACACCAGGATAAGATGTCGTGATGGAAGAGCCTATATTCAGTAATCCTTTTAACGGATAAGGGTCACCCTCTAAGACGGCTTCAGGAAACTTCACAAATTGACTGGCTCCAGTCAACTCATTGAAGAGTGGATATTCTTTAGCACCAATGCGCGAGACATCAACTGTTTTCGCCTCAAAGGGAACAATCCGTTTACCAGGTTTGCTATTTTGCAGAAGCATTCCTCCTGGAACGTCAATCATTCCAAGTAGTGCCCATAGAATATAAGTTCCACGAATCGTCTGTACTCCTGAGTTAGAATACTCAAGCCCCGTATACATCAATAGCGCCGCTTTCTTTTGGGAAGACAATTCACGAGCAAGTTCGGTAATGGTTTCTGCCGGAACTCCCGTTATTGTTGATGCATATTCTGGTGTAAATGCCTCTACATAACTGGATATTTCTGGGAATCCATGTGTATAGTTTTCAACAAATGAAGAGTCATATCGCTTTTCTTTGATGATGACATGGATGAGAGCAAGGACGAGCGCTCCATCTGTACCTGAACGTACATAAATAGCTTGATCCGCTCTGTTGCATATATCTGTCTTAAAATGGTCAATGGCTACAATTTTACAGCCTCTTTTCTTTGCATCTAGTACTTTATAAAATTGAAAAGGTGGTGAATTGGTTGCCGGATTCGAACCCCAAACGACTAAATAATCGGTGTTGTCAATATCAGGGAGAATTCCTGGTCCATTTATTCCAAAGGTAGTCATAGGTGCGAATACTCCAAAAGAGCAATAGCAAAGAGAGCCGACTGAAGCAGCATTTGGAGACCCTAGCGGTTCAAAGAAAGACGCCGTTTGTTTATTTCTTGGATCAGAAATGCAAAGGTAGTCTGAAACAGACTGTTCAAAGGCCCCTCTTCCTGCATGGGAAATAAGAGATTGCGGTCCATGCACACCTGCAATACGCTTGAATTTCTCTGCTGTATAGTCAAGCGCTTCCTCCCAGCTTGCTTCTCGAAATTTCCCTTCCCCTTTTTCTCCGACCCGAATCAAAGGAGTTGTCAGTCGATCTTTTGAGTAAAGAATTTCAGGAGCATGTTTGCCGCGCGCACAAATTCGACCAAACGGAGTGTCTTTTGCCGCTGATTGCGATACAAGTTTGCCATCTTCAAAAGTCATATCGACAATACAACCGCCCGGACAGACTCCACAAATTTGATTCTTTTTCACTTCTATCATCTAAAATCACCTCCTTTATCTAACAATGTCCGAAATAATTCACTAACACCTTACGTAAGTTCATTTCTGACATTGATCTCACCAATCTTCTACTAGGCTTTAAAACGGCTATTTTGTTTACTTGAGCATTGACAAGAATTCAGACAGTGGTACGGAATAAGTGCATTTTGTACAATTAAAGTATATATAATTTCTATTCTAATATAAAATTATTATATCGATAAATACAATTGAAACTAATCTATTTTTTGAATACCAATACAACAAACCTGATTAAATCAACATTATTTAACTCGAATAATTAGTCTAGTATCATTCGTTATTCACAAAAAGTTTACATTTAATATATTAAAAAAGTATTTAAAATTAATTCAAACTTTTTTTAGTTCCAACCTTTTTAGTTACAACTTTTTTAATTCGAACTTTTCTAACTGAATTTTAACACCTTTTGTAAGAAATTGTCGAATTGAAAAAATCAATTCAGTTCTTCAATACTTATCGATTTAATCGATAGAAGAAAACAATAACAAAAGTTGACCTTCTTCTTTTACTATTCAAAAAAAACGATTAATATCCACTGTAATTACCTATTAATTGAATTTCCAAAAAAATATTAATCTCTTATAATGAAATCGTTTAAAGCACTATGATTATAGATTTTCATCATGAATAAGGAGATGCGAAAATGATAACGAGCAAAACACTTATTTTAACGTATGGCGCTGTTGGTATTGTGCTAAATGTGGTTTTAGGCGCAGCTGTTTCAGGTTTGAAAATTCCACTTTTGTTTTTGGATACGCGATTGGAACGGTCTTAATCGCTG
>C688J18823_10002702_pt1 | contig 11115 bp, 13 predicted proteins | sample HopSoiMetagenom1_FD_18823 | JGI IMG/M metagenome (IMG submission 18823) | reverse complement strand
CAGGTAAAATCTTAGGAGAGCCTGAACCTTACCGCGACTTGGACAGACACATCCGAACGCGCGGGGTGTTTTCGAGCCGCGTCTTAAGCGTTGATCAAACCAGGATCAGATAGACGAACGCGAACAAGGCGGCGCCCACCCCGATTGCGATCAAGGCGTAGTCGATCCGGATGTCGGAATCGAACGGGGCTGGGTAGGTCTGCTGGCTCATGGCGGAGATGTACGACGGGCCGCCGACGGCTTTTGTGAAGTAGATCACATCGGGTGTGATTTTCTTCGTTACAGAATGGATTGGTTACGAAATCGGGAACGGGCCGGCGATTTTCGAGTTGCCAGTTGGAACGGACCGGAAGGACAGGCGATGGGTCAGCAAATCCAGGGATGGCGATCGGCAAGCGGCCAGCGCTTATGGCTGTCGATGCTGATCGACACAATGGAAGCGATTTCGCGCCCGGAACTGCGTGCCGTACCCTGTGACGACCAGTTGCTTGCTGCGGTGCGCGCCCAACTTGCCCATCCGGCGTTGGTTCGTACGCCTTATGCCTCGGCCTACAGCCTGCGGAACTGACGCTGTCGCGCCTGGCACAGTCTATTCGCCCGCCAACTGCAACCGCGGCTGCCTCCCGAGTTCCATCCCGCGCAGCCTCGCTTCTTCCCGGGTAATATAGTCCCGCGTCATCGGCACGATCCCTTGGCGCCGGGTGAGCTGGATCTGGAAATTCATCAGGTTTTGCTTCCGGAACGACATTTCCGACGCCGCCAGGTAAAATTCCCACATGCGGGCAAAACGCTCGTCATAGAGCCGCACCGCCTCTTCGCGCCGCGCCATGAAGCGGTCGCGCCAGGCCTTCAGCGTGTCCGCATAATGCAGCCGCAGGATTTCGATGTCGCAGACCAGAAGGCCCGCCTTCTCGATCGCGGGNANGACCTCGGAAAGGGCGGGGATATAGCCGCCAGGGAAGATGTATTTCGTGATCCANGGGCTCGTCACATCNGGACCGGTCGAGCGGCCGATCGANTGCAGCACCATGACGCCGTCGTCGCTGAGAAGTTCGGCGCAGCGCTTGAAAAAGGTTTCATAGAAGTCGATGCCGACATGTTCGAACATGCCGACCGACACGATCCGGTCGAACGGGCCGGCGATATCGCGGTAATCGCTGAGCAGGAATCTGGCCGAACCCGTCAGGTTCTTTTCGGCGGCGCGGGCATTGGAGGCCTGCAATTGCTCTGATGACAGCGTGATGCCGGTGACATCGGCGCCGGTCATTTCGGCCAGATAGAGGCCGAGGCCACCCCAGCCCGAGCCGATGTCGAGCACGCGGTTGCCGTGCCCGATCAGGAGCTTGGCGGCAAGGTGGCGTTTCTTGGCGAGCTGGGCATCGTCGAGCGTCGTATCCGGCGTTTCGAAATAGCCGCAACTATATTGCCTATCGGCGTCGAGGAAGAGGGAATAGAGCCGCCCATCGAGGTCGTAATGGTGGGCGACATTGTTTTTCGCCCGTCCGCGCCAATTGAATTGCCTGGCGTGCCGGCTGAAATAACGCAGCCACCATTGCAGCTTGGCCCAGCGCGGCACCATTTCGGGCTGATTGAGCAGGATCGCCAGCGCATCCGCAATCGAGGCGTTCTCGACCACGAACGTGCCGTCCATATAGGCCTCGCCCAGCGTCAGTTCGGGATTGAGGAGAATACGCCGCTGGGTCCGTTCCGTCAGGAACCGCGCCGACACCGGGCGGCCGGTTCCGTCACCACAAGTAAATTTGACCCCGCTCGCGGCCGTAAATGTCATCGTGCCGCGGCGAATGAACTGACCCAGGAAATAACGCAACAACCGATCCATCGAAGCACCAATGGAGGGAGCACCCGTTACCGACACCCCCCGGAACGGTTGGTTCCAAGGATGGATCAACAAAAAAATAAGTAAGATGATGCCGTGGCGCTAGTGCGTTGGAGTCAAAGCGGATATTCACAAATGTCACACTCACGCAGATGCGTACTGGGCACGCTTCCATTCGCGCCATAATCGGCTAAAAGGTGACCCCGCCGTCGGCCGTTGTGCGACGCCGGCAGCGATTCCATCTGGAGAAGCAGGGAATGTTGAGCCGAGCGCTCAGTTCAGCGACGGTGATGCTCCTGATCGGCTGCCTCACAGCAGGCGTGGCGCGGGCTGCTGAAAACCTCGACGCCGGCAAGAGCCCCTCCCAGATATTCTCGAACACCTGCAGCGCCTGCCACAAGAGCCCGCGTGGCCTGTTGAAGAACACGCCGGCTTCGTCATTGCCGGGGTTTCTGCGCCAGCACTACACGACCGGTACCGACATGGCGTCGGTGCTCTCGTCCTACCTGATATCCAACGGGGCTGCCGACCCGCGGTATCAGAGCAAGGACGCCAGGAAAGACGCGAGGCAGGATCCCAGGCAGGACGGAAGGCCGGATCAGCCCGAACGGCTCGGTCGCCGGCAGCCGTCAGGCGCGCTCCCTGCGCAGGAGGCTTCCCGACCGGATGCCGACGCTACGCGGCCGCAAGGCGAGGGCACACGTCCAGGCCGTGACGCGAAGCGGTACGGACGGTCACCCGCGGCGCCCGACGCGGCAATGCCTGCAGATGGGCAGGCCCCGGTGCAGGCTGCGACCGACGGCAAATCGGGCGTCCGGCAGAAGCAGGGCAGACGTGGCAGGCCCGTAACCGAAGAACCACCGAAAATCGAGCGGCCGGCCCCCGGCGATGCCGCGAAGGAAGACGATGCGTCGCGGGATGCTGCCAAGGCGGAGACCGGCGCGATGGATTCCGCCAAGCCTGCTTCTGCCAAGCCTGATCCTGATTCTGCGAAATCGGAACCCTCTGGGACTGGCGGTTTCACCATCGATGGCGAGAGGCCGGCCAGCGAGGCGGCGAAGCCCGCAGGCGAGCGGGCACGCGAGAGCAGACCCGAAACCGCCAAGGTTGATGCTCCCAAGGAGAATATCGGCAGCGAGGCCAATCCGCTCCGGCCCGATCCGGTGCCGGCCACCCCTGCGCCGCCTGCTTCTGCAGCGACCGCGCCTGACCCGTCCGCGACATCGGCGACGCCGGCGCCGGTGACAGCAACGGCGCCTGCAGCGCCGGCCGCGCCCGCCGGCCCGCCCGTACCGCCGATCTCACGATAAGACTTCAGATTTTCCGAACGCCGCCGGCGGCGTCGCTTGACCGCTTCTAGAGCTTTGCTCTAGAGTAACGATCTATCAGGGGACCAAGCTGGTGACCACGGCACGCGAAGATCTGCTGGCGGCGGGATTAGCAGTGTTCGACCGCGACGGTTTCGAGGGCGCTACCGTGGCCGCCATCAGAACCCGCGCGCGGGCGTCCAATGGCAGCTTCTTCCATTTCTTCGGATCGAAGAAGGAACTCGCCGGCACGCTGTTTCTGGAAATTCTCGCCCGTTACCACGCAGCCGTCATCGGGGCGGTCGATGAACCCTGCGCGGCGCGGGAAGGCGTGGCGCGGCTGATCCGCGCGCATCTTGAATGGGTCGTCAACTCCCGGCGCGAGGCGCGCTATCTGTTCGAAATTTCCCGCAGCGAATGGACCGAGGAGATTCGCGGCGCGCAGCGCGCGCAAAACTCCCGCCTTGCGGAAGCCGTCCAGCGCTGGCGCACGCCGCTGGTTGAGCGCGGCGAATTGCTGCCGATGACACCGTCGCTGTTCTTCAGCCAGATCATCGGCCCGGCGCAGATTTTTTGCCGTGCATGGCTGTCGGGGCGCGACCGCGCCGATCCAAGAGAGCAGGCCGACATCCTGATCGCCTGCGCCATCCGCGCAGTGGTCGCACCCGATGCAGCCGATAAACCGGGAGAAACCGAATGAATGCGAACAACGATCCCGACTTCGCGCCGATCGCGACGCGCATTCGCGACAATGTCGGCCGCCAAGGCTTCATGACCCATATCGGGGCAGAACTGTCTGAACTGACGCGTGGCACCTGCACACTTGCGGTCGACCGCCGGCCGGAACTGCTGCAGCAGCACGGCCTGTTCCACGGCGGCGTCACCGCCTTCCTGGTCGACAACGCCACCACGATTGCGGCCGCGACATCGCGGGGGCAGTCGGCGCTGACGGCGGAATACAAGTTGAATCTGTTGTCACCGGCGATCGGCGAGCGTCTGATTTGCCGGGCGCGCGTGATCAAGCCCGGACGCCAGGTCGCCGTGGTTGCGGCCGACGTGTTCTGCGTGACCGATGGCGTCGAGAAGCACACCGCGACCGCGTTGGCGTCGATTGCCATGCTCGACGAGAAAGCGGCTGCCAGAATCCCAAGCCCGGCCTGAAGGGGCCGGGCTTGTATTCCGCCACACGCGTTGAGAGCGGAGTGGGTTACTTCTCGGTCGCAGCCGGCGCCGGCTCGTCGTCGTGCTGCGCTTCCGGATCGAAGAACTCGCCGGCTGCGGCCAGCGCCTCGGCGGCGGCGTCCTGGTCTTCCTGACGCGTCGAGATGTCCTCGCCGCGGTTGATGCGCTCGGCTTCATCGGCGCTGCGCGCCACGGTGACGCTGACGCTGACTTCGACTTCCGGATGCACCGCGATGGCGATCTGGTGCTTGCCGATGGTCTTGATCGGCGCATCGAGCAGGACCTGGCTGCGGCTGATGGTGACGCCGTCGGCCTCGAAGGAGGTGATGATGTCGCGCACGCTGACCGAGCCGAACAGCTGGCCGGTTTCGGAAGCCTGACGCAGCACGATCACGTTGCGGCCGTTGATCTTCTCCGCGACCTTGGTCGCTTCGCCCTTGGCCTTGAGGTTGTTGGCCTCGAGCTCGGCCTTCATGCCGTCGAACTTGGCGCGGTTGTCGGCGGTGGCGCGCAGCGCCTTGCCGCGCTTGAGCAGAAAGTTGCGGGCAAACCCGTCCTTGACGCGGACGACTTCGCCCATCTGACCGAGCTTGGCGACGCGTTCCAGCAAGATGACTTCCATTTTCGTTCTCCTTTTTGAGTGTACGTATTCGGTTTGGTGGATTGGTTGAAATTTCAGGCGACGGGCAAGGGAGGAGGCTTTCCGCGCAGGAACCGTTGACGAATTCCAAAGGCCGCGTCGGCAAGGCCAAGCGCGAGCATCAAGATGAGCCATGGCAGCAGTAGCAGCATGCCGTAGGCACAGGTCAGCCACACCACCCGGCTCTGCGAACTCCGCGTCACCGTATGAAGGACCGCAAGGCCCATCAGGACGTAGGCCATCATCAGTGCGGCAGCCACGATCTGCGCCAGATTTCCGGGAGTTCCTCCAAGGAAACAGAATGCCAATGCGACGGACAGCGCGACCATCGTCATCGGCGGCAATGCCGTGCTCGTCACATCCGGCCAGGGACGGTGCAACAGACCCGATATTGCGGCGATCTTTGCGGCGAGCCAAAGGTTGAGCGAAAGCGTTGCCACGACGAACATCGCCGACAGCCCTCGCAAGATCGTCATCATCGCGTGGACAAGCTGTTCGATTTCACCGGTCGACCGGCCCTCAAGCGAAGGGAGGGCCTGCAGCAACGCGCTTCGCAGGGCTTCGGCGGTGGCATCGGCGCCCTTGCCGAACACCAGCGACAAGGCCGCGGCAAGAATGGCGAAGCCTGCGATCCAGAGCAGGATACGGCCGAGCGGATACCATTCGAGTTGAGGTGCAGCCGGCGCCGAACCATTGCCAGCGGCGGTATTGGTCACCGGCCGTCCCAGCAGCGCGAGATGGCCGAGCCACCAGGCCGGTAGCGCCACTGCGATCGCGAACGCGATGCAATAGCGCAAGCCAAAAAAGATGCCGAAACCCGAAGCGGCCACGATGCCACCGATCGTAGCGCTCAACGGTCCCCATCCGAGCGCCGCCACCATGAGCGGCAGCGGCGCCATAATGGAGAGCAGCAACGAGACCGGCACGCCCGACATCGTCGAGGCGAACATCAGCGCCGACGCGCAGCCGGCCGCAAGACCAATGAGGATAATCGCGATCATCAGCTGTCCCGCCCCTTTCGAGCGGTTAGAGGTCTTTTCGACCCCAACCATCGGCGACCGGACGACCCGGAAGCCTTATGAAGAATTGCGACCGGCGGCGCGGACGCCGCCGGTCGAAGATGTCTTAGCGAATGACGTAGGGCAGCAGGCCGAGGAAACGCGAGCGCTTGATGGCGCGTGCGAGCTCACGCTGCTTCTTGGCGGAGACGGCGGTGATGCGGCTCGGCACGATCTTGCCGCGCTCGGAGACGTAACGCATCAACAGCTTGGAATCCTTGTAGTCGATCTTCGGCGCATTCGGACCCGTGAACGGGCAGGTCTTGCGGCGACGGAAAAACGGACGGCGTGCACCAGCTTCAGCCATGGTTCTTACTCCTCTTCCGTCGCTTCAACAGCGTCTTCGCGCGGACGGCGCGGGCCACGGTCGCCACGGAAGGCACCGCCTTCACGATCGCCACGGAAGCCGCCTTCGCGGTCACCGCGGAAACCGCCGCCGCGATCGTCGCGCTCGCGGTCACGATCAGCCTTGCGCATCATCGCCGAGGGACCTTCCTCGTGCTCTTCGACGCGAACGGTGAGGTAACGGATGACGTCTTCGGAGATCCGCTCCTGCCGCTCGATCTCGGTGACCGCAGCGGAGGGCGCATCGATGTTCATCAGCACGAAGTGTGCTTTGCGATTCTTGTTCATGCGATAGGTGAGAGAGCGCACGCCCCAGTTTTCCATCTTTACGACCTTGCCGCCGAGTCCCTCGACAATGCCGGTCATCTGGGTGGTCAGCTCTTCGACCTGCTGGGTGCTCGCATCCTGGCGCGCGAGAAAAACATGCTCGTAAAGAGGCATGGGTGTCCTTTCCTAGTGTTGGCGCGGTTCCCGGCGGCAAGCCCTTCGAGACCTCCGGAAAGGACTCGATAATGCTCAGAAGGCGGAAGCACGGGACGACGGGCCGACTGGCCCTGCCACATCAAAAACGCCTGGAAGGAGTGATTGCTGAGACCGTCCGTTCAGCTCCCGGCCGGGATCCACGGATGCGCGGTTTATAAGGATTTTCGGCGGGCTGGCAAGGCTTCTTGCGGGGTTGAAGGGGGGCCTGGCCTTCCCACGGCAGGCGGCCCAGCTGGGGGCCTGATCGGTTGACATATTTGTTTGTATATCATACAAATAACAAACGAGAGGGCAAAATGGCTCCTAAATCCGTTCCGACAACTCCCGAAACGCCAGCCGGCGACCCCAAACACGCCGCCCGTGCGACCCGTTCAGCCGGGCGCCAGATGCGCTCGCGGCTGCTCGACGGCGCCAGCCGGCTGTTCAAGGAACGGGGCCTTGCCGGAACCTCGATCTCGGACATTGCGGCGGCCGCGGACGCCTTTCCGAGCCAGATCACCTATTACTTCCGCACCAAGGAAGCGCTGTTTGTCGAAGCCGCCTGCCGCGACGTGCTGTATGTGGCGCGCGCGGCCGAGCAGGCCGCATTGCAGGCCCAGACGCCGCAGCACTACACCCGCGCACTGGTCGAGACCGTCACCGCGACGGATTCGATCGCCCTCTTTACCGAAGCGCTCACGCTGACCCGCCGCCGCCCGGATCTCGCGCCGCTGGTGGAACGCACCATCGAGCGGCTGCATGGCGAGGGGATGCGCGCCTATGCCGGCCAGATCGAACGGCACGGCTGGAAGAGCCTGCGCGATCCCGACGCCAGCTCACGCCGGTTCTGGGCGCTGGCCATCGGCGTGATGGTCGAGGGCCATGCCATGGGTCGTTCGGCGGATGAAATGTGCGCCGAGATGCTGCGCGTGCTGGGCGACCAGGCGACGACGAGTACCAGCGGCGACAATACGCGGCTACGTCTCGTCGGCGACCGCGATGCATCCGATTCAGATTCACCCGACGGGGAGGGATCGTCATGACCGCGCTTCGCATGCGTGCCCGCGACTTCCTAAACGAGGATCAATTGATCGCCGTGCGCCAGCGCGTGACGTGGAAGGGGATAGCCCTGATCGCGCATGCGTGGGCGCTGATATTGGGATCGATCGCGCTGGTGGCCTGGTGGCCCAATCCGCTGACCTTTTTGCTGGCTGTCGGCATCATCGGCTCGCGCCAGCTCGGACTTGCGATCCTGATGCATGACGGCGCGCATGGATGTCTGTCGGCGGACGAGAAGGTCAACCTGACGCTCAGCCAGTGGTTCTGCGCCTATCCGATCTTCGCCGAAACCCGCGCCTATCGCCGCTATCATTTGCAGCATCACGCACGTACGCAGCAGGAAGACGATCCGGATCTGATTCTTTCAGCGCCGTTTCCGATCACCGGGATAAGCTACCGCCGCAAGTTCGTGCGCGATATCACCGGGCAGACCGGTTATCAGCAGCGCAAGGCGCAGTTGCTGAATGCGCTCGGGCCGAAGGAATGGCCGCTCGCACGGCGCGCCGCGCATTTCTGGGAGAAGCTCGGTCCGCAGCTCGTCGTCAACGCCGTGCTGTTTGCGGCCCTTGCCGCCACTGGTGTGTGGTGGGCCTATCCGCTGCTATGGCTGTTGCCGCTGCTCACCTGGCAGATGGTCATTACCCGGATCCGCAACATCGCCGAACATGCAGTCGTTCCCGACTCCAGCGATCCCTTGCGCAATACCCGCACCACGCACGCGAATTTCCTGGAACGGTTGTTCATCGCGCCGTACTACGTCAACTATCACCTCGAACATCATCTGTTGTTCTACGTGCCCTGCTACAACCTGCCGCGCGTCCACCGCATACTCAGTGAAAGCCGCTATGCGGACCGCATGGAGGTGCAGCCCAACTACACCGCCGTGCTGCGGCTGGCGACTGCGAGGCCAGACCATGAGGACCGGCCGGGCAACGTCGTGAGCAGCGCACGCCGCGCCCGGGCCGGGAAAGAGGTCGGCGGCGACCAGCAAGCGGGCGGCTTCTAGAGACCGCTCCGGGGCTTGAGCCTGTCCCGGCGATTCCGCACCGCGGCTTGACATCCCGGCCTTGGTCAGTGTCTTACGGCCCCATTCGAACGAGGGAGCGCCGATGACGGCTGCATTTACGTTTCCGGGGCAGGGTTCCCAGGCGGTCGGCATGGGCAAGGCCCTGGCGGAGGCCTTTCCGGCCGCGCGGGCGGTATTCGACGAGGTCGATTCGGCGCTCGGCGAGAAGCTGACCGCCATCATCTGGGACGGTCCGGCCGAAACCCTCCAGCTCACCGAAAATGCCCAGCCGGCCCTGATGGCGGTCTCGATCGCCACGCTGCGCGTGCTGGAAACCGAGGCGGGCTTTTCCGTCGGGCGGGATGCGGCCTTCGTCGCCGGCCATTCGCTCGGCGAATATTCCGCGCTGGCCGCCGCCGGCAGCCTCAGCGTCAGCGATACCGCGCGCCTGCTGCGTACCCGCGGTCTTGCGATGCAAAAAGCGGTGCCGGTCGGCGCCGGGGCCATGGCGGCACTCCTCGGACTTGATTATGAGGCTGCGATGGCCGTTGCCGGCGAAGCCGCGCAGGGGCAGGTCTGCCAGGCCGCCAACGACAATGGCGGCGGACAGGTGGTCGTGTCCGGCGACAAGGCCGCCGTCGAGCGTGCGCTCGAAATTGCCAAGACCAAGGGCGCCAAGCGTGCAATGCTGCTGCCGGTGTCCGCGCCGTTCCATTGCAAGCTGATGCAGCCCGCGGCCGACGCGATGGCGGCGGCGCTGGCCGGAGTGACGATCAAGACGCCGGCCTCGCCGCTGGTGTCGAATGTGCTGGCGGCTCCGATTACCGATCCCGACGAGATTCGCCGCCGCCTGATCGAGCAGGTCACCGGCACCGTGCGCTGGCGCGAGTCGGTGGCTTACATGGCGGCGCATGGCGTGACGCGGTTCTTCGAAATCGGTGCCGGCAAGGTGCTGAGCGGGCTGGTCAAGCGCATTGCCGACGGCGCGGTCGGCGTGTCGATCGGGGGACCCAACGATATTGCGGCGGCCAGGGACGCATTGGCGGCTTCGGCCTGAAGCTCCCGGAAGGAGACATTGATGTTCGATTTGACGGGCAGGACGGCGCTGGTAACCGGCGCGACCGGCGGCATTGGCGGGGCGATCGCGCAGGCGTTGCATGGGCAGGGCGCGACGGTGGCGATATCAGGAACGCGCCGCGAGGTGCTGGATTCGTTTGCCGCCAAGCTTGGCGATCGCGTCCACGTGCTGCCCTGCAACCTTTCCGACAGCGCTGATGTCGAAGCGCTGGTGCCGGCGGCGGAAGCCGCGATGGGGCAGGTCGACATCCTGATCGCCAATGCCGGCATCACGCGAGACAACCTTTTTGTGCAGTTGCGTGATGAGGACTGGGACGACGTCATCCAGGTCAATCTGACCGCGACCTTCCGTCTTGCCCGCGCCGCAACCAAACTGATGATGCGCAAGCGCTTCGGCCGGATCATTGCGATCACCTCGATCGTCGGTGTGACCGGCAACCCGGGCCAGGCCAACTACACCGCGTCGAAGGCCGGAATCATCGGCCTGATCAAGACGCTGGGCGCGGAATACGCCAAGCGCAACGTGACCGCCAACTGCATCGCGCCGGGCTTTATCAAGACGCCGATGACGGACGCGCTCAACGACAAGCAGCGCGAAACCATCCTGACAAAGGTTCCTGCGGCGCGGCTGGGGACGCCTGAGGACATCGCCGCGGCGGCTGTCTATCTGGCCTCGAACGAGGCGGCCTACGTCACCGGCCAGACGATTCACGTCAACGGCGGAATGGCCATGTTTTGAGCCGGTTATCGCCCCGATCGATGCGGCCTATGGCCGTTTCCCGGGGCGGTTGAGGGCTTGTAGTCAAGGCTTGGGAAGTATGGTAACCGAACCCCCGACGGATGGGCAAACAAGGCCATTGCAGGATTTTGAAACCCTGTATATTGGCGTGGCAACGCCTGCCGTTCGCCGGGGCTTTGTCGGCTACCAACGTGCCGAATCAAGACTATGCGATAGCGAAGGAAGTTTAACGACCACGATAGCTCGTAGCGTTTCTGAAGCGTCTTGGGGTCGGGTCCATTGGAACAAGCACGAGGTTGAACGATGAGTGAGATTGGCGAGCGGGTTAAGAAGATTGTGGTCGAGCACCTCGGTGTTGAACCCGAAAAGGTTGTCGACAACGCAAGTTTCATCGACGACCTCG
>C688J18823_10002701_pt1 | contig 11122 bp, 12 predicted proteins | sample HopSoiMetagenom1_FD_18823 | JGI IMG/M metagenome (IMG submission 18823) | reverse complement strand
CCCTCGCGCGGGTGGACCTGAGGTCAGCCACCTGTTGCAGGAGATCGGGCCGTTGTGCCAGGGCCCGGTCGATCGCCTGCTCGACCGTCTCGCCGATCGAGTCGGGGACGGTCACCCGATCCAGCGACTGAACCCGGATCGCCGCGGTTGCCGCCGCCCCGATTGCCGTCGCCAGGTTGCCTCGCGCGATCTGCTCCGCTCCGACGACGGCCTGCAGATCGTAGTCGGCTTGTGCCGTCGCGCTCCGGGCCTCGAGCACATCTGGCATGGTGGCGAGACCCTGGTCCAGCCGCTCTTCGGCTGCCTGTTGCACCGCTTGAGCATTGGCCAGGCTGGCTCGCACCGCATCTCCTTGCCCGATCGTATTCAAGAGACGGTAGTACACCTGCTCGACCCGAGAGATGACGGCGCGATGGGCGTCGTTAAAGGCAAAGTTCGCTGCCAGCACCTGCGCGCTCGCGGCGTCGACCCGGCCGGCTCGGGCGCCGAAATCGAAGATCGTGTAGTTGAGATTGAGCACCGCCCCGAACTCCTGCAGCGTCTCCCGAACGAACCGCTCCGCCACCAGAATCCTGGAACGGCTGGTCTGGGACAGTGCCGCCACCGCCAGCGTTGGATAGAGCTCGCTGCGTGCCACCCCCAGTGCCCCGGCCTGAGCTCGAGCCTGTTCCCAGGCGGCGCGAGTCTCGGGGTTGTGCGACTCCGCCAGATCGATCAGCTCCGCCAAGCCGTACGTCTTGCTACCCTCTATGCTGAACCTCGCCGTAGCGACCGGCCGCAGGTCGGTGTCGATTCGCAGCTCCGCGGCGGGCGCCCACGGCCGATCGGGCGAAAGCGGTGCCGCCTGAGCGAGCGCAGAGCTCCAACCAGGAATCACGAACAGCCACCTCGCCACGGTGCGGAGCGGAGCCATTGCCCCTATGTCGGGTTCTCAGTTGCCCGACCCGGACCGCGGATGTTGCTGATGTCAGATCCGAGCCGGCTGAATGACACGGTGACCGGGATGCCCTGGCGAACGCTCTCAGTAACCGTGCAGTAGTCTTGGAAGACCGCCTGGCAGCGTTCGAGGCGGCCCCGCTCCCCGGCCGGGACTGTCGGGCGCAATTCCACCTCGATGCCGGAGATTCGAAAGCGACCCGCCTCGTTGCGGGCGACACGAGTTACGACCCTGGCGCCAAGGGCTTCAACGTCGACGTGGGCCCGGATCAGGCAACTCATCAGCGTGGCCGAGAGACAGTCACCTATAACGGCGCCGAGAACCATTGCTGCATTCGGGCCTTGGCCATCGCTTACCGGTGGTCCCTCATCGAAGAGCAGGGATGGCGTGCCACTGACCTCGGGGAACTCCGCCGTGAATCGATACCTGCTGACGAGCCGAAGGTTGACCTGGTGCGAATGGAAGTCTGACATGCTCAATGACGCAGAAATGCGCCCGCGTAATCGCGGGCGAACTGCGCAAAGGTGCGCGGTGGCTTGCCGGTCAGATCGGCGACCACGCTGGTGATCGTCTCGGTCGGGCCGCCTACGCGCTGGTATGCTGCGATTGCGAGCAGGCTGTCGACGAGCCACCCTGACTGGCCAGCTTTCGTGAGACGGGCTCGCGCCTCGTCGAACGGCTCGTCAATGAAACGCAGCGGCCGGCCAATCGCCTGGCCCAGGATGGCCGTCGCCTGCCGGTAGGAGAGGGCTTCACTCCCAGTGACCACGTACTTCCTCCCGGTATGCCCTGGTTGGGTCAGTGTGATGACGGCGACCGCGGCGATATCCCGGGTATCAATGAACGGAATCCTGCCGTCGCCGGAGGAGGAGTAGACGACCCCATCGTTGATGATGTTGTCAGCCTGGCCCAGGAGGTTCTGCATGAAATGATGCGGCCGCAGCATCGTCCACGGCAATCCTGATTCCTGCAGCTCCCTCTCGATCTGATAATGCATGCGACCGATCACGGACTTCGAATGGGGCGACGCGCCAAAGGCCGAAAGCTTCACTACCCGAGCGAGGCCCGCCTGGCGGGCTGCCGCGACGGCATGGCGTTGCAGCTCAGACGCGCTCTCGCTGTTGCCGGTGAGCAGAAACAGTTGGGTGCAGCCTGCGAACACCGAAGGTAGAGTCTCTGGCCGCGCGAGATCTCCAACGAGCCAGGTAATACCCGGCAGCTTGTGGCCGCTGTGTGGGTCGCGGACCAGCGCGCGGGCGGGCACACCAGCCTGTGAGAGTAAGCGAACCACCTCACTCCCGATCAGACCCGTGCTTCCAGTGACAAGAATCATGATTGCTCTAAGCGCAAGCCGAGTGCCATCAGTGGATCCTTGATTCAGCCTGCCGGCGAGCCGACCCATGAAACCGTCACGAAGAATCGCGGAAAAGTCGCGAACAAACCCGCAAAGCCTTCCCACGGTCGCGGCCCACGTTATGCGTGATGAGTGCTCCGAGGAGTCTAGGGGATCGGAGGCATTCGAGGCGCTACGGGAAGAGGATGGTATTCATGGACCAGTTTACTGCAGTGAACCAGGGATGGCGGCGGATTCTGGGGTTGCCTCTGCTCGCACTGATTGCCCTCCCGGGGATTTGCCCAGCGCAGATGCTTACATCCTCGAGCAGGGAGCACCCGATAAGCAACGCCGTCCTCTACGTGACGGAAATTCGCCCACAATCCGAATACGCCAGGTGGTATGCCTCGGCCGAGCACTGTTTGGGCATGCAGGGCGCGTATGCCAAGGTGCAGTGGTTCATCGCCCCGGCCGCGTGGAGTGACGGCCGGCATGGGAAGGCCCTGACCTATGGTGCCTGGCGGCCGTCGCACAAAATCATCCTGAATCGGCCCGACGCTATGGACTCCACCCTCGTGATCCATGAGGCCGTACACGACATTCTCGGTGTCAACGGGATCGACCAGGACCGGGAAGAGGACCAGGGCCATCCGATGCCCTACTTCGATGGGCGATGCACCTATCGCTACCACGCCTAATCATGACGGACTTCTATATGATCTCCGATCGCACGCTGAGCATGCGAATTGGTGCGAACACCGGAGGAGGCGGCGAATGAGCTGCCGGGATGGATTTCCGCCCCCACCATGGGATGAGGACGAGGGGGGCTGGCACTACTCCGACGATAAGGAATGGGAGGCGTGGAAGGGGGAGGGTATGGCGGACGCCGAGGACTGGAACCCCGACAGTTGGCGCGATGGGTGGCCGCCCACGCCGGAGGAGGAACTGCTCAGGAAGGAACTGGAGCAGGGCGAGGACGTGATCTGATGCAGCGGCACCTGCTCAAGTCCAAGATTCACCGCGCGACAATCACCACGGCAGACCTCCATTACGAGGGCTCGCTGACGGTCGACGAGGAGTTGCTCGATGCCGCCGATCTGGTGCCTCACGAGCAGGTCCAGATCGCCAATATCGCGAACGGCGAGCGCTTCTCCACCTATGTCATTCCCGGGCCCCACGGGTCAGGCGTGATGCAGCTCAACGGCGCCGCCGCCCGGCTGGGCATGCCCGGAGACCTGGTGATCGTCATGTCATACGCAACGGTGAGCGAAGCGGAGCTGGAGCAGCATACGCCGCGAGTGGTCTTGGTGGACGCCCGCAATCACATCGTACATCAGCCGCTGCGGGCCGAGAGCTGAGCCAGGCCAGCGCAACCGGGGAAACGAGGACGCAGGATGAACCAGGTCTCGTTCGAGCGGGTGAACAACGACATCCTGCTGATTCGCTTTGCTGGCCGGTGGCAGCTGAGTGGTGGGCTGGCACCGTCGGGAGCGGTCGAAAGAGAACTGCAGGCTTTCCCGTCATTGGCCCGGGTCGCTTTCGACGCGCGGGATCTGGGCGATTGGGACAGCAGCATCCTGACCGTTCTCGCCCGAGTCAGCGGTCTGTGCCGTCAACGACAGGTCGCCCTCGATGCGGACGGGTTACCGGCCGGTATTCACCGGCTGCTGGACCTGGCAGAAGCGGTCCCGGAACGGGTGGGCGCCCGCATCGCAGTAAGGAAGAGCCCCGTCCTCGAGCGCATCGGGACGGGGGCGATCGGCGTGGCCGACTCGGTGACGGCGATGCTCGCCTTACTGGGAGACATGACGGTGACCTTCGTCCGGCTGTTCGGAATGAAGGCGCGCTATCGAGCCTCCGACCTCTGGCTGCTGATCCAACAGTGCGGCGCGCAGGCGCTTCCGATTGTCACCCTGGTCACCTTTCTAGTGGGGGTCATTCTGGCCTTCGTGGGCGCGGTGCAGCTCAAGCAGTTCGGGGCGCAGATCTATGTGGCCGACCTGGTCGGCATCGCAATGACGCGGGAGATGGGTGCCATGATGACCGCCATCATCATGGCCGGACGTACCGGAGCGGCCTTCGCGGCCCAGCTTGGCACCATGAAAGTCACCCAGGAAATCGACGCGCTGGCCACCGCGGGTTTCTCGCCCATGGAGTTTCTGGTCCTGCCCCGGGTCATCGCCCTGGTGCTGATGATGCCCCTGCTGTGCCTCTACGCCGATCTTATGGGTGTCGCGGGTGGGGCCGCCATTGGCGTAGGAATGCTGCATCTCTCCTGGACGACCTATCTCCACCAAACCGCCGACGCCATCACTTTGACGGATGTTGCCGGCGGGGTCTTCAAGAGCGCGGTGTACGGCGTGTTGGTCGCTCTGGCCGGGTGCTTGCGCGGCCTCCAGTCCGGCAACAGCTCCGCAGCGGTGGGCGAGGCGGCGACCTCGGCGGTGGTGACCGGCATCGTCGCCATCATCCTCGCCTGCGGCGTCTTCTCGGTGGTCTTTTACGTGCTGGGTATCTGAATGAACGGGGTTGCCCCAGTGGGAAACAGCGCCCAGGCGCATATCACCGTCCGCGATCTCACCATGGCATACGGCAGCTTCGTGATCATGCGGGAGATGACCTTCACCATCAACCAGGGCGATGTCTTCATCATCATGGGCGGCAGCGGCAGCGGCAAGAGCACCTTGCTGCGCCATCTGATCGGCCTCAATCAGCCGGCCGGTGGTCAAATCTTTTACGGGGACCAGGACTTCACCCGGGCGGAGGCCGTCCAGCGGGAGCAGATCCTCCGGGACACGGGAGTCCTGTTCCAGAGCGGCGCGCTGTGGAGCCCCATGACGCTGGCGGAGAACATCGGGCTGCTGCTGGAGGAGTACACCGACCTCAGCCCGGCCGAGATCGGGGAAGTGGCCGCGCTCAAGCTGGCGCTGGTGGGGCTCAAGGGCTTCGAGGACTACTATCCCTCCCAGATCAGCGGTGGGATGCAGAAGCGGGCCGGCCTGGCCCGGGCCATGGCGTTGGATCCGGAGATTCTCTTTTTCGATGAGCCATCGTCCGGGCTCGACCCGATCAGCGCGCGGCTTCTGGACGAGCTGATTCTGGAGCTGCGCGACAATCTGGGCACCACGGTCGTGGTGGTGACCCACGATCTGTCCAGCATCTTCACCATCGGCACCAACAGCATCTTTCTCGATCCGGATCGGAAGACGATCGGCGCTCAGGGGTCCCCGAAGGAGCTGCTGGCCCACTCGCAGGATCCCCAGCTCCGGCGCTTTCTCACCCGGGGAGGAACGGAGCATTTATGAGCCGGCGAGTGAGCCCGACCCTCATCGGAGCCTTCGTGGCCGGAGCGGTAGCGCTGGGTATTGTGGCGGTCATCGCGTTTGGCTCGGGACGCTATTTCCGGAAGACCTACGATTTCGTGCTCTACTTCAGCAGCTCGGTCAACGGTCTCCGCGCGGGGGCGCCGGTCAAGTTTCGCGGCGTGGAGGTGGGGTCCGTCAAGGATATCCTGCTGCAGTTGGAGCTGGACAGCCAAATGCAACACACGCCGGTCATCATCGAGATCGATCCCCAAAAGATCATCAGCCAGGGCGGCGCCGCGACCATCCTGAACGATCCCCGGCTCCTGCAGCAGGCCATCGATCAGGGGATGCGGGGCCAGCTTCAGTTGGAGAGTTTCGTGACCGGGCTGCTCTTCGTCGGTTTCGATTTCTTTCCCGGCAGCCCGGCAACCTACGTCCATCAGCCGGGAACTGGGAAGTATCGATACCGGGAGCTTCCCACCCAGCCGACTTCCATGGAAAAAGCCCGGGATGCGGTGAGTCAAATACTGGCCAAGCTCGCGGACACCGACTTCGAAGGCTTCATCGACTCTGCTACCCAAGCCGTCTCGGGTCTCAATCAGCTGGTGAGCTCACCGGAGCTGAAAGGGGCGGTCCGGTCTCTGAACCAGCTCACCCGCCAGCTGGGCGAGGCAGCGGCTCATGTTTCAACTCTGGCGACCACACTCGACGGCAACGTCACGGTGCTGGCCGGAGACCTCCGGCTGACTTCGGCCGAGGCGAGAACCGCCATCAAGCAATTCGCTGAGGCCGTCAGGCAAACCCAGGCGACCATCAATGATTCGCCAACGCTGTACCAGCTCAACCGCAGTTTGCAGGAGGTTGCAGGTGCCGCGCGCTCGTTGCGTTTGCTCACCAGCTACCTGGAGGAAAATCCGAGAGCGCTTCTCTTCGGTAAGCCCCCCAGCAAGGAGCAGTGATGCGGAAATGGCCGACTTCATTACTCTGGGGGCTCTCCAGCCTATGGGCGACAGCGTGTGGTCTCGGACCCAAGGCTGACCCGTCCAATTTTTTTATACTCACGCCAGCCCCGCAGGCCCAGCATTCCTCACGCGGCTGTTCGCCGAGCAGCACGACGCTCGCGGTTGGCGTGGGACCGATCCAGCTTCCCGGCTATCTCGATCGCCAGGAACTGGTGTCCCGCAGCAAAGCCAATCGTCTCGACGTGTCGGAGAACAACCGCTGGGCGGAACCTCTGACGGATAACCTGGCTCAGATCCTCGCCCAGAACCTGTCCGCCCTCCTGGGGATAGATAAAGTCAGCCTGTATCCCTGGACCAGCGACCTGCGGCCCGCGTATCAGGTGGAGATCGAAGTGCTGGGTTTCGAGCCGGACTCTGCCCGGAGCGCTGAATTAACCGCCCGCTGGATCCTTCGCGACGTTCCGACCAGAGCCATTCTCAGCGACAAAACAAGCGAGCTGACCGAACCACTAAGAGGACCTTCTACCGAGGAGTCCGTAGCCGCATTGAGTGAGCTGCTGGGGAGATTCAGCTGCGGGATCGCTGAAGCCTTGCGGGAAATCCCCTGATCCCGGTGAGCAGGGCCACACCAGACGGCCGCCTGCTCCAGCGGCTCGCCTGGGCCGGCGCCGGCCTGGCCTTCGGATTGATCGTGCTGGGCGGGATCGTACGCATCACGGGGTCGGGCATGGGGTGTGGCGAGCACTGGCCCCGGTGCAAGGGCGAGTGGTTCCCGCCGCTGGATCTCCCCACCATGATCGAGATCGGCCATCGCTGGGCCGCCGCCCTGGTGAGCGTCATGGTGTTCGCCGTTGCGGCCGTGGCCTGGCGGCGGCACCGCCAGGAGCCGGCGCTGCGGACGCCGGCTACCCTCGCAGCCGTCCTGCTGGTGGTCCAGGTGCTCCTGGGTGCCGTGACGGTCAAGCTGTCGCTCCCTCCGTCGGTGATCATTACCCACCTGGCCAACGCGATGCTGCTGCTGGCAGTGCTCCTGGTCGTCGCGCTGCGGGCCGGGCTGGATCCGGCCGCCCGGGCCCAGCCGCTCCCCAGGAGGCAGCGGCATCGAGCCCATGAGCTGGTGGTGACCACGGCCGTGTTGGGCTTCGTGGTGATTCTCCTCGGCGGACAGGTCGCCAACTTCCACGCCGGGCTGCTCTGCCTGGGCTTCCCGCTCTGCAACGGCGAGGTATTGCCACCCGCCGCGCCACTAGCCGCCTTGCACTGGACTCACCGGCTGCTGGCGTTCGCATTCCTCGTGATCGCCGGCGTGCTGGTGGCGCGGGTGAGCCACCGTACCGATCCGCGCGGCCGGAGGCTGCGCCGCTGGGCCGCGATCGTGCTGGCGGCCGCTGTGGTCCAGATCGGCGTTGGCGCCTCGATGGTGCTGGGTCTGCTGCCACCGACGTTGCGGGCAGCGCATCTCCTTATGGGCACATTGGTCTGGGCCACGCTGGTGGTGCTGCTGGTCCACTCCGCCAGGACGCCTGACCATCCTCCTTCGCAGCGTCGTGGAATACCTCGCGAGGTTTCCGCGAATCTTCGTGAGTCTTCCCACCAGGCAAGTGTTTAGCTCGTAGAATCTGCGGCTTACGCGTGGCATGCGGCGTGCCTTCCAGACCGGAAGGAGGGTGCCATGCTGAGCTGTGATTACAACGGATGGAACGACGTCTCGGAAGACGAGCGCGAGGCGCTCGAGGCGTACGAGGCTGCGGCCGAGGCGTCGCTGGCGGCCCGGCTGCGGGTCCGCCGGCCAGCTGCTCAATACATAGGAAGAGGACGGGCCCCTAAACCGCGGGCCCTCAGCTGACCCCGACTCCCTTCGAGGAGACTCAGATGAAACCCCGATCTGCGCCGGTACTTCTGGTTTCCCAGAGACTCTTTAGCCCATTTGATGCCGGTGCTCTCCGGCTGCCGAACCGGATGGTGATGGCTCCGATGACCCGTAACCGCGCGGGTGCCGGAAACGCTCCGACTCCGCTGATGGCGACCTATTACCGCCAGCGGGCTACGGCTGGACTGATTATCACCGAGGGCAGTCAGGTCTCTCCCCAGGGAGCGGGCTATCCCAATACGCCCGGGATCCATACCAACGAGCAGATCGCCGGCTGGCGTCAAGCCGTAGAGGAGGTGCACTCGGTAGGTGGACGGATCGTGCTGCAGCTCTGGCATGTAGGAAGAATTTCCCATCCTTCACTGCAACCCGACGGCGCGCTGCCCATCGCCCCTTCCGCCATTCGACCCGATGGTCAGGTGTACACCGCCGAGGGGCTTCAGCCCTTCCCTACGCCCCGCGCTCTCGAGACCCGGGAGATCGAGGGCGTGGTACAGCAGTTCGCTGCTGGGGCGAGGAGAGCGAGGGAAGCTGGTTTCGACGGTGTGGAGATTCACGGAGCCAACGGCTATCTCATCGACCAGTTTCTGCGCGACGGCTCGAACCGTCGCACTGATCAATACGGCGGCTCCTTGGCCAACCGACTCCGCTTTCTTCTCGACATAACCGAGGCGGTCGTGGACGTGTGGGAAGAAGGTCGAGTTGGAGTGAGGCTGTCACCCAGGAGCTCGTTCAACGATATGCGCGACTCCGATCCGGTGGGCACCTTCAGCGCGGCTGCACGGGCCCTGAGTAGCCGGAGGCTGGCCTATCTCCATGTGATCGAGGCGGGTCCGGGAAACGCAACGTTCAATTCTGCCGCACCTCGTACGCTGCCGTCGATCGCTCGGCAATTCCATGGGGCGCTGATCGTGAACGACGGGTATACGGCAGAGACAGCGGAAGCCACGCTGGCGCGGGGAGAGGCGGATCTGGTGTCCTTTGGTTCTCTCTTCCTGGCCAACCCTGACCTGGTGGAACGGTTTCGTGCGGGCCTTCCACTCAATGCGCCGGATAGGTCGACCTTCTACGGCGGTGACGAGCGGGGCTACACCGACTACCGAACGTTCGACTTGGCTTCTCGGGGGGCTGCGGCCGCCTGAACAACTGGGCAGGGGCACCCCGTGTCCTGACGCTGATCTGACTGCCGCTCGGCGGCCTGGGCATGAAGTGCAGCCTCAGGAACAATGAAACACATCGACGTGGTCCTGCTGCTGCTCACCGCCTGCGTGGCGCTCCAGGTGCTGGCCGCGCGCTTTGCCGTCCCTCACCCGAGCCTGCTCGTACTCGGCGGCGCCGCACTCGCGCTGGTACCAAGCCTTCCCCGACCCGGGCTGGATCCGGGGGTCATCTTCCTCCTCTTTGTCCCGCCGCTGCTCTACCGGGCCTCGGTCAGGGCGCCGCTGCGGGAGTTCAGGCGTCAGTGCTGGCCCATCTTCCAGCTCTCCGTCCCGCTTGTGCTGGTCACCATGATTGCAGTGGCGCTGGTGGCGCATAAGCTCATGCCCGCGACTTCCTGGTCCGCAGGGCTGGTCCTTGGCGCGATCGTCGCGGCACCAGACGCGGTGGCCGCGATGGCAGTCATGCGCCTGGTGCGGGTGCCGCCCGCAGTGTCCGCCGTGATCGAGGGCGAGGGAATGTTCAATGACGCCACCGCGCTGATCGCGTACCGCATGGCGGTTGCCGCGGCGGTGACCGGAGCCTTCTCGCTGGGCAAGGCCTTGAGCGAATTCGCGTGGAGCGCCACACTCGGTCTGGCTCTGGGGTTCCTGGTCGGATGGGGCGCCCTGGCGATCAGGCGCCGGGTCCAGGACCTGCCGTTGGTAGACAACTGCATTTCGCTGCTGACGCCCTTCGCTGCCTACCTGCCGGCAAATGCACTCGGCGCTTCGGGCGTGCTCGCCGTAATCTCGGCAGGGATCTACGTCGGCCGGCACATGGCGAAGGCGCTTTCGCCGGCGACGCGAATCCAGGCAGACGCGACCTGGTCCCTGGTGACCTTTATTCTGGAGAGCCTCGTCTTCATCCTCGTCGGGCTGGACCTCCCCCACCTCGTCCAGGAGACGGGCCGGGATGTGTTGGGCCGGTGGCTCGGCTTCAGCGCACTCATCACTCTCGCAGTCATCTTCGTGCGGATGGCATGGCTGTGGCCGGCAGGCGCCTATGCTCGGCGGGCCGTGCCAGACCGCCGCCGGAGCTTTCGCAATCCGAGGCAAGTCGCTCTGGTGGCCTGGACGGGAATCCGTGGCGCCGAATCAGTGGTTATCGCGCTCGCGGTCCCGCACGTCACCGCATCAGGTGCGGCGTTCCCAGGGCGTGGGCTCATCGTCTTCGCCACGTTCGGAGTCGTCTTCGCGACCCTGGTACTCCAAGGGCTCACGCTCAAGCCCCTAGTCCGTCTGCTCGGCCTGGACGGTGACACGGAGCGCGCTCAGGAGGAAGCCCACGCGCGCCAAGTCGTGGCGATGGCGGGCCTCAGCCGGCTGGAGGAACTCGGGAGCGTGGACGGCAGCCCGCCGGAAACGGTGGACGAACTCCGGCGCCGTCACCACCACCGGGCCCGACGCTGGGCCGCACGAGAGCATCAGCTCGGCGGTGAGCCGATGGTTCCCCAGCATGACGGCGAGGGTGACCATGGTCTCAACGAGATCGCCTCGGTCCACTACCGTCGCCTGC
>C688J18823_10002700_pt1 | contig 11125 bp, 11 predicted proteins | sample HopSoiMetagenom1_FD_18823 | JGI IMG/M metagenome (IMG submission 18823) | reverse complement strand
GCGGGATGGGCGCGCTGACCGAGGCCCTGGCCCGCGCCGCCACCGAAGCCGGTGCCGAGCTCCGACCCGGAGCCGGCGTCTCGGCCATCCGCGCCGGCGAGGACCTGAACGAGGTCGACTTCGACACCGCGGGCGGGCCTGCCACTGTCGAGGCGAGGTACCTCCTCGCGAACATCGCGCCGTGGGTCCTGCACATCCTGCTGGGCGAGCCGGACGACCCGGAGACCAAGCCGACCGGGTCGCAGCTCAAGATCAACCTCCTGCTGGACCGGCTGCCCCGGCTGAAGTCGGGGCTGGACCCGGAGGTCGCGTTCGCGGGAACGCTGCACGTCGGGTCGTCGTGGACCCAGCTGCAGACGGCGTACGACGAGGCCGCCCGGGGCTCGCTGCCCACCACGGTCGCGTCCGTGGTGTGCAGCGCCTCGCTGGCCGACCCGTCGCTGCTGGGCGACGTACCGCCGGGCACGCAGGTGCTCTCCTTGCTGACCTTGCAGACCCCGGCCTCTGTGTTCGAGGCCGACCCGCGGGGCCGTCGCGACGAGGCGGTGCGCCGGGCCATCGCCGCGCTGGACGAGCACCTGGTCGACCCGATCGACTCGGTCGTGGCCCACGATGCGCAGGGCAACCCGTGTCTCGAGGCGAAGACCCCGCAGGACATCGAGGCCGACCTCGCGATGCCCGGCGGGCAGGGCCACCACGGCCCCCTGGACTGGCCGTGGGCCAACAACCGGGCCCGGCTGGAGACGCCGGACCAACAGTGGGGCGTGCCGACCGGGCTGCCGCGGGTGTTCCTGGCCGGCGCGGGCGCGCGCCGCGGCGGCGGCGTATCCGGGGTGGCCGGCCACAACGCGGCGATGGCGGTGCTGGCCTCGCGCTAGTGGTGGTGGTGGTGCTTGTGCCGCTTCCTGACCTTCAGCGGCGCCAGTGAGCTGCCCACGGGGATGTCGGCGCAGTTGCTGGTGACCGGCAGCCCGGCGAACCGCCCGGCCAGGTAGTTGAGTCCCTCCGGGATGAACTGCAGCCCGGCCTGGCTGTGCTCGGCGCCGTCGTAGACCTCGAGCTGGACCGGGACGCCCTGTCCGCAGTACTCGTGGGCCAGCCCCTGGACGTCTCTGACCACCATCACGTGGTCACCGGTGCCGTCGGCGTCGCCGATGCCCATGAACATCGGCATCGCCGGGTGGCCGGGGGTGCTGCCCATGATCAGCTTGTTGACAGTCTTCGCGAACGGCCGGACCTTGAGGAACGCGTGGTACTTCTTCTTCAGCAGCTTCTGCACGCGCAGCCCCGGGTAGCTGCCGTTGAACGACCCGATGCACTGGTCCTGCACCTGGGCCATGACCTGCTTCCCGTACCTCGACGCGTACTTGCCCACCCTGATCCCGAAGGCGCGACCCAGCGAGACGAGCACGGCGGGGATCACGCCGGACCAGCTGTCGCTGCCGTTGACGTAGCTCAGGTTGTGGGCGAGGTGAACCGGGATCCCGCCGATCGCCGTGCCGACGATGTTGAGCTCGGGGCTGTACGACGTGGCGAGCTCGCTGGCCCACTCGCCGGCGATCGAGCCGCCGGAGTAGCCCAACAGCCCGACCTTCTGGCTGCTGCTCATGCCCAGGACGCTCTCGGTGGCACGGATCCCGTCGAGCGTGTTCCAGCCGGACTCCTGGCCGGCCACCCAGTGCAGGTTCGGACCTTCGAAGTCGGGCACCGTGACGGCGTACCCCTGCGCGGCCAGGCTGGTCACCAGCGCGGCCTCGGTGTCGGCCAGCTCCGCGTTGGCCCGGCCCGGGTCGCCGCCCCGGAGCGTGTAGCTCGGCGAGCAGATGTCGCCCAGTGCGTCGTAGAAGCTCAGGTAGGCGACGAGACCCGTGTTGACCGGTCCGGTCGGGTTGACCACCGTGGTCACCGTGGCCGTCGGCCTGCCCCGCTCGTCCTGGGTGCGATAGAGGAGCTGGGTCCCGGGCACCAACCCGGTGTTCGACCCCGGGATGCCCACCATGACCGGTCGCGTCCTGAGCACCGTCCCGCGCGCGACGCTCTGCAGGGCGGCGGCGTCGTAGCCGTAGAACGGGTCCTCGTGCGGCAGCGGTATCGCCGCCTGGCTGGGCGCCGCGGCCGGCGCCGCCAGCGCCAGCGCGGTCGCGAGGGCGATGAGCGAGCGGCGTACGACGGGAGTCATCAGGTCCTCACTGGCAGGCTCGAATGGGTCCAGCAGGATAACGCTGTACCCGCTCGCAGGTGACGGTCGGCGATTTCGACGCACCCCCGGCCGCTGGTAACATTTGAGGTCGCGGAAGCGCGAGCGCCATTAGCTCAATTGGCAGAGCAGCTGACTCTTAATCAGCGGGTTCGGGGTTCGAGTCCCTGATGGCGTACCCATTCCCCAGGTCAGAGGCCCGATCACATCGCTGTGACCGGGCCTGGACTGTTTGCAGACGGCAGTTCTGACGGCGGTTCACCCGCCTAGTGCACGTTCGACCACGCTGAGCGCGGCCACCTTGGCCGAGTCCTGGACGTGCCCATAGGTGTCCGCCGTCAGCCGGGGGCTGGCGCGCCCGAGGATCTCGCTCGCTGTGCGCATCGAGGCCGCCCCGTCGGCCAGCATCGCCGAGGCCACCGAGTGCCGGATCACATGGAACCTGGCCGGCAGGTCAACCCCGGCCGACCTGAGCGCCCGCTCATGGCTCCTCGCCGCGCTCCGGCGGTCGAGCGCCCTGCCGGTAGCGGTGTCAAGATCCACAGCGTGCTGTCCGCCCAGCTGCTGCCAGCGCGGAGCCGCTCGGCGGCCTGGGCCTTCCTCCACGACCGGAGGGACTCGACCAAAGCCGGCGACAAGGGCAGGGTGCGCCTCGACCTCTGGGACTTCGGGGCGGTTCGCCGTACCTGGCCGCCGATGTGCTGGGCGGTGCCGGTCACCTGCACTCGGCCGGTGTCGGGGTCGAGGTCCTGCCATCGGAGGGCCAACGCCTCACCGATTCTGAGCCCGGTAGAGACGAGCAGCAGCAGCGGCTGCAGTCGGTGGCTCTCCACCGCAGCGAGCACCTGGCGCAGCTGGTCTGTGGTCAGGTAGTCGGCCTCCCGCCGTGTCCACCGTGGGGCGGCTCACGTCTGCGCAGACGTTCCGGCCGACCACCCCGTCGCGGGTGGCGGTGCTCAACCTGAGCAAGAGCACCGAGAAGCACATGCGCCGGGTCTGAAGCTGAATCCGCAGACGATCTCCCAGAAGGCGGCCATCGTCGTCGAGCACTTCCGCGAGAACGTGGCGCACCTGCTGGACGGGCACGCCAAGGCGATGGTCGTCACCGACTCCCGGAAAGCGGCGGTCCGGTACAAGTTGGCCATCGACAAGTACATCGCCGCCAAGGGCTACGGGTACGGCACGCTCGTGGCGTTCTCCGGGTCGGTGCAGGACCCCGAGTCCGGGCCTGATGACTTCACCGAGTCCTCGATGAACCCCGGCGTTCACGACCTGCGCAACGCCTTCAAGGGTGACGAGTTCAAGGTCATGATTGTGCCGACAAGTTCCAGACCGGCTTCGACCAGCCGCTGCTGTGCGCGATGTACGTCGACCGCCTGCTCTCCGGGGTCACCGCGGTGCAGACCCTGTCCCGGCTCAACCGCACCTACGTCGCCCCCACCGGTGTGCGCAAGGACGAGCACACCACCCAGATCGTGGACTTCGTCAACGAGCCGGACCTCATCCGGGAGTCGTTCGAGCCGTACTTCACCGATGCGTTCCTGGAGACCGCAACCGACCCGAAACCTGGTCCACGACGTGATCACCAAACTCGACCAGGCAGGCATCTACACCCCGGCCGAGGTCGATCAGTGTGCCGAGGCGTTCGTGAAGGGCAAGGGCAACAACGCCCTCACTGCGGCAGTCAACCCCGGCAAGAAGCGGTTCCAGGAGCGCTACACCTCCGCGCTCATCGACAACGGCGGTCAAGGTGACAATGCGGCACTCGACGAGCTCGACACCTTCCGCAAGGACGTCGGCACCTTCGTCCGGCTCTACGACTTCATGAGCCAGATCATCGTCTACGGCGACCCCGACCTGGAGAAGAAGTCGATCTACCTCCGGCTCCTGGAGCGGGTGATCCAGCCGAACAACTACACCGCACCTCTCGACTTGTCCGACGTGGTGCTGGTCGCCGTCAAGCAGATCGACAAGGGCAAGTCAGACATCGGACTCGGCAAGCCCGTCGGCCTGGTCGGCGCGACCGCAGCCGGATCCGGTGCCAAGAAGGACCCGAAGATGGTTGCTTTCGCCGCGGTCCTGGAGCGACTCAACGATCTGTTCGGCAACGAGGACTTCACCGAGGACCAGAAGGTCTCCTTCCTCGAAGCCCTCCTACGCACCCTGCTCGCAGACGACTCCTTGGTGCAGCAGGCCCGCGTGAACACCCCGAAGCACCTCACCGAGAGCCCCGACTTCGACGACGCCGTGTGGGTGCCGTCGCGGATAACCAGGGCTCACACAACAAGATGGCCGACTACTTCTTCACCAATGCGCCCGGGCGCGCGCAACTGGTGAATAGCATCGCCAAGGTCTTCTACGAGTACGCAACCGCGTCATGAGCTGCCATAGGTGATCGGACTCTGTATCCGATGAGCGTCACCTGACCGCTGCCCACGCCAGGTCGGGTAAGCACGGTGTGTCGATCCACAGGTCGCCGTCGTGGACGGTCCTCGTCAGTGTGCGCGATCGGGTGAAGTGGTGAGCCGGTGTTGTGGCGTGCCGAAGGTGCGGAGAATGTGCTCCAGGGTCGAGGCAAGCAGCTCGTGGGTCGCCTCGCGGCTGGCCTCGCCGCGTAGCCAGCGTCGTGTCGCGGCGCGGTTCAGGCCGGTCCAGCACTCCAGAGCGTGGCGCAACCGTGGCGAGTCCTGGGCGAGGTCGGAGTGGAAGCGCGCGACCAGCGCGACCGCGCGATGCACCAGGGCGGCGACCACATGCCGCACGTCCGGGTCCGCGATGTCCTCTCCGGGTGCGATCGTGCCGAGGTAGATCATCCTGTTGGCCTCGGTCCAGTCCAGCCAGCGTGATACCGAGTCCGCCACGCGGGCGCGGGCGTTGCGACCCACGGGCGGCAGCAGCTGTTCCTCGCGGACAGCACCGAGCCGCTCGACCAGCGCGACGTAGACGTCCTTGCGCCCACCGAAGTAGTGGTGCACCAGCCCGCGGGTGACGCCGGCGGAACTCGCCACATCCTCGACCGAGACGTCCTCGTACCCGCGCTCGGCGAATAGCGAGTTGGCGGCGTCGAGTATCTGGTCGCGCCGCTCCGCGCGGCTCAGCCGGTGATACCTCGCCGTCATGGGGACCAGCCCAGCATGGAATTGGCGCTCCGTCAACTAGCAGTTAGCCTATCGCCAACACGGGTACAGAGGGCACGAGCCCTCCCCACGACGACGACAACGATGACCATCTTCACTTGGAGCCACGGTCAGGGTGGAGGAACGGACTGTGAGGCCCACGACGTGAATCGGCTGGAGCCAGGGCTCGTGCTCGGCGACCGGTACCGACTTGAAGCACGCATCGCGTCCGGTGGCATGGGCGACGTATGGGTCGCGACGGACACAGTCCTGCAGCGATTGGTCGCGCTCAAGGTGATGCGCCCCCACCCCGAACACCAGGAGCTGTTCGCCCTGCGCTTCCGCGACGAGGCGCTGCACTCGGCGAGACTGATCCACACCAACATCGCCACCGTCTTCGACTACGGCGAGGACCAGGGCCTGGCGTTCCTGGTCATGGAGCTCGTCGAGGGCAAGCCCTTGTCGCGGCTCATCCGCGAGTCCGGCGGCCCACTCCCAGCCGACCAAGTGCGCTCCGTGATGGGGCAGTGCGCCCTGGCTCTAGGCGTTGCGCATGCCGCCAAACTGGTCCACCGCGACGTCAAGCCGGCCAACATCCTGGTCCGCGGGGACGGCCTGGTGAAGCTCACCGACTTCGGCATCGCCAGGGCCGCCGACGCCTCCGGACACACCCGCGCTGGGGACGCGTTCGGAACACCGTCGTACATCAGTCCGGAGCAGGCCCTCGGCCGCCCCACGACTGGAGCCTCCGACCTGTACGCCCTAGGCGTCGTCGGTCACGAGATGCTGTGCGGAGCCAAGCCGTTCGACAAGCCGACCCCGATCGCCATCGCGATGGCTCACCTCCATGACGCGCCACCGCCGCTGCCCGACGACGTGCCGGAAGCCCTGGCCGGCGTCATCGAGGACATGCTGGCCAAGGACCCCGCCGACCGGCCGCCCAACGCTCGGGCCGTCGCCATCCGTCTGGGACTGGCCGATCACGAGATCATGGGACTGGCCCTGGGCCTGGCCCAAGCGGTCTACGGCGAGTCGGCCCTGGAGCAGGACCCGACGCCTGAGGCAAACCCGATGCCAGAGGAACCAGCTACCACTCTCGCCGTCCACCCAGCCGCGCTGCTCGACGACTGACCCGCGGCCCACAGCCCACGAGAAGGGACTGGACGGGCGCTGGGCACCTCCCGGTCGCGATGTTCACCTGGACCAAGCCCGGGGGATCCGGACCCGGGAGTCGGTCAACGACCAGTAGATGCACGACGGCCCTAAAGATCCTGCAGCTCGCCAGGTCCGCACCCCGGCATCCGGGCGGAACGCCTCCTCGGACTCAGACTTCGGTACCGCCACATAGAAGGCGCACGGCGAGTAGACGCACCTGCCGGTGAGGGGCGAACGGTGGTCAGCCCCGGCATCGGGTCTGGTCAGGCCGCGAGAGGCTTGTTCAACGGGCTGGTGGTGCCAGATTGGCATAACCGTGTTCGATCGCCCAGGCCACGGCATGGGCGCGCGTGTGTACCCCGAGCCGGGAGTAGGTGTTGCGGATGGTGGTCTTGACGGTGTTGATGCTGATGTAAAGCTCTGTCGCGATCTGGTTGTTGTTGTATCCGGCTGCGATGAGCGCGAGGACGGTTTGTTCGCGGGCCGTGAGGCCGACGTTGGTGCGGAGCTGGGTGGTGAGCCGTTCCAGGTTCTGGTGGGCGAGCTCGGCGTCGGTGGCGATCGCTCCGCTGGCGGCGGCTTCGATGAGGGCAACCAGTTCGTCCGGATCCGCGCCGATCGAGACCGGGAAGACCGCCCCGGCGGCGAGCGCGCGGGCTGTCAGGGCNGGCTGGAGAAGCCGGGATAGGGCGAGCACCCGGCCGGGGTGTGTCGCGATGAGCCGGTCGAGCTCGTCGGCGTGGCGGTCGCCGAGTGCGAGGTTGAAGGCGTCGTAGATCACGACCCGGGCGTCAACGGGGTCCGGGACGCACGCGAACCGCGCAGGGCCAGGGACCTCGCTGAGAAGGGTGCGGATCCCGGCCACGACGATCGGGTGCCCCGAGACGACGCAGATCGGGATGACGGTCATGGTTTGGAACCTCTGGAAGAGGCGATTCCCGCCAGTGAGGTGGACCAGGAGTGATGCGCCGTAGCTGCGGAGCGCGACGAGCTCGGGATGTGTCTGACCATCACCACAGGTTCCTGGTGCTTGCGTCGGTCTGACGGTAGGTGGCCTGCATCGGGTGCCGGTCGTAGCCGTCGAGGCTGTCGTAGCGGGCGTGGGCGTAGCCCGTGCGGATCTGGGCGAGGCCGGTGTCTCGACCGCCGTCACGCACGTAGCGGAGCAGACGGCCGTAGAGGTCGAGGTCGTCCACCGAGGTCGGGTTCACCAGCTGGACCTGACCGTCGATCAGCTGGTCGAGGTTGCGCTTGGCCGCCTTGTAGTACGGGCGGCCCCGCTCGGGGGTATCGATGCCAATAAGTCGGACGTACTGGCCGTTGGCGAGGCGGATCGTATCTCCGTCCACCACGTATCCCAGCCGGGCTCGTGCGGTGCCGCTGGTCGTGGGCTGCGCCTGGGCGGTTCCGGCGGTATCACTGGTAATGGGCTGTGCGCCGCCGGAGCCGTCGGGCAGGCTGGTGCCGTAGTAGTAAGGCGCGGGGTTGGTCTCGCAGGCAATGCCGTCGCCGTCGGCGTCGAGGCCGTGCGGATCTACGGCGGGGCCGCCGGCCTGGATATAGAAGATCTGAGCGGCCTGCTGCGAAGCGAAGTCGCCACAGTCGCGATCGACCACCGCGTTGGCCGGGGCGGCGGCGAGACCGAATGCCGCGCCGGCGGCCGCGAACAGCACGGCGATGCGGGTGATGGTGCTTCTCATGCGTTTCCCTTTTTGTGCGCATTCGATGGGCGGACAGACCCCCGTGCACCTGCCGCCGCCTCTGTCGTCTTTGAGGTGGGTGAGTGAACCGCCGGCAATCAGGTACGCGCCGCGAGATGGGTCATGCGCGCCGACGAACCGGCGCGAGTTGATTCCCTCAGTAGTCCTTGTGAGGCCGACTCCACGGACCCTTGACGAGCACCCGCCACTCGGTGTCGACGTAGTGGTAGGTGTAGTTCCAGTTGGTGAAGTCCAGGGTGACGGTGCTGTACTCCGAGGCCGGCCTGCCGTTGCGGCACTGCTGGTACTCCACGTTCAGGTCCCTCGTGCCGTCTGATTCCACGGTGGTGTCGACCGTCGTGCCATAGTTCCCGACGAGCTGCTTGACCTGCTCGACAGTCATTCCACGTGGTGACCTGGTCCATAGCCGAGTTGTAGCCCGGGATGACGTTCTGCCACTCCCACTTCGTCATGCAGCCGCGCCGACCGTGGAGGCTCGCAGCGTCCGCCGACGCAGCGGTGAGCGCCACAGGAGCGGCGACGATGGCGGCGGCCCCCAGGCCGAGGAGAAGCTTGTTCACGCGCTGCGTGTCCTTTGGTTGGGGGTGGGTGACTACGTCACCAACCATCGTCGAAACAGGGTGAAGGGACATCCGCCGACCTACGGGTTCGTATACCTGCTTCCCTGCAGGGCACAGGAACAGGTCTACAACCCGTGGCCTGCCCGACAGCAGGCTCGACATGGACGATCCTCGTATCGGACTACCGATCCCATCGCCATGTAGGTCAGCGAGCCCGATGCGAAACCGGGTGCCGCGGCTGGCGGGACCATCGCCGAGCGCGTTGACGGCAGTGATCCGAACCTTGTGGGGATGCCGCCCGGGGTCCCGTGCAAGGGGGATCCACTCCCCGCCGAGCCCACGGGTGCCTGTTGAGAGCTCCCCCGGGATGCCAGTGGTACGTGGCACGGTAGCCCGGTGAGCGACCCTGGGGCGAAGACCGCGCCACCTTCCGGCTGGGGGACGGGGACGACAGCTACGCGGCGATAGTTGACGAGCTCAGCAAGCTGTACCACGCGCTGCCGGGGCTGGAACTGAAGCCCAGTCACCACCGGGTGACGCATGTGGTCCACGGGTGGTACATGAGGGTGCACCGGAGTTGCGCCGCCGTGCTCCTGCTTCAACGCACCGGGTTGGCGGTCGAGTCAGCACCTCTGCGCCGAGCGATTCAGGAGCACGTCGTGGCGCTGAAGTGGGTGGCCGTCGAAGGCAGCAAGGCTATGGACCCGATCCTTCGTCTCCTGGCCAACACAGCCGAGTACCGGAGGGAGACTATGCGGGCGGCAGGCTGGCTCGCTGCCGAGCTGGAGGGCATCGACGAGATCATCGCCAACGGGGAGGCCGCGCAGCAGGACAAGGAACTCGACACCTACGCCAGCGCGTTCATACACATGGTCGATGGCTACGGGAACCCGAGCGACTACACCGGATGGTCACGAGTGAGACGGCGGCCCACGTCCCGGCCAGCACACCCATACCCGTGGCGGGTGCCAGCTCAGCCCGGACGAACCCTGCGATGCTTGCGAGCAGTTGCACGGGGACGGTGAAGAAGAGAACACAGAGCGCCACCGTCGAACCCTGTGCCGTCCCGATCCAATCCAGCTGGACGGTCGCGAATGCGAAGCTCGCCAGAGCGAGGCCCAGGAAGCCCAGCGGGAGCGGCTCGGCTGCGCGAGGTGGTGCCAGACTCCGAGATCCGACTTGGTTCGCGGAGACACCGGACGTCCTCATGACCTCGTGGGTATCCGTCGGCGCGTGCGTCATGCGTCCACTTCGACGACGCGGTCTGAACGAGGCTGAGGCGGGACCCGTCGGGGTCCCGCCTCGCGCTCGTGGGCGTGGCCAGGTGGCCGGCCCCGGTGTACCGCCCCGGTGCTCAGGCCTCGGTGGTGCTCAGGCCTCGGTGGTGCTCAGGCCTCGGTGGTGCTCAGGCCTCGGTGGTGCTCAGGCCTCGACGGCCTGGGTCTGGGTGCTGCGGTGGGCTGTGTCCGCGCCGCCCGCCGATCTCGATCCTGCGGGGCTTGGCCCTCTCGGCGACCGGCACGACCAGCCGCAGCACGCCGGCGTCGTAGGACGCCTCGGTCCGGTCGAGGTCCAGGTTGTCGCCCAGCACGAGCTGCCGGCTGAAGACGCCCGCGCGCCGAGAACGCCCGGCTGCGCGCGGCAGACCGGCTGACTCACCCTGTGGCTGACTCACCCTGTGGCGTCCTCACCCTGTGGCTGACTCACCCGGTGGGGGCGTCCTCACCCTTTGGGGGCGTCGAGGCCCCCGCCCGAGTGGGTACCCGTCCTGACCCGGGGACACCCGAGCACCCGAGGACACCCGCGCACCCGAGGACACAGGAGATCCCATGAGCACCACCGCGAGCAACCAGGCCAAGTCCAGCGACGCCATCGTCCACCTCAAGGACGACCACAAGGAGATCCGGCGGCTGTTCCGCGAGTTCGAGAAGGCCGGTGACGACGCACACACCGCCCAGGGCCGGCTGGTGGACCAGATCATCGAGCTGCTCACCGTGCACACCTACATCGAGAACGAGGTGATGTACCCCCGGGTACGCACCCTCCTGCCGGACCTCGAGGACGAGGTGCTCGAGTCCTACGAGGAGCACCACGTCGCCGACGTCCTGGTGATGGAGCTCGCCGGCATGAACCCCGACGACGAACGGTTCCACGCCAAGACCACCGTCCTCATCGAGAACGTGCGCCACCACATCGAGGAAGAAGAACAGGACTGGTTCCCCCAGGTCCGCGCGGGCCTGGGACGCAAAGCCCTCCAGGAGATCGGCGCCGAGCTGGCGCAAGCCAGGAACAAGGCCCCCCGCAAACCCTCCCAACCCAGCGCGCTGAAGAAGACCATGGACGCGGTGATCTCCTGACAGCCGCCCGCACCGGCTG
>C688J18823_10002699_pt1 | contig 11126 bp, 8 predicted proteins | sample HopSoiMetagenom1_FD_18823 | JGI IMG/M metagenome (IMG submission 18823) | reverse complement strand
CCCTCACGGCGGGCATGGGCGGCGACCTAGTGCTCGGCGGCGAGGACGCACCGCTCCCGCCGGACGAAGCAGGAACGGACATGGCCGGCGCAGCCGAACGGCTCGCCCACGTCGAGGAGCTGCGCCCCGAGATCTGCACGCTCGACTGCGGCACGATGAATTTCGCCGCCGGGGGCGACTACGTGATGGTCAACACGCCGGGGATGCTGCGCGCGATGGCGGCGCGGGTCCGCGAGCTCGGCGTGCGGCCGGAGCTCGAGGTGTTCGACACCGGGCACCTCGTGTTCGTCCACGAGCTGATCCGCGACGGCCTGATCGACGACCCGCCGCTGATCCAGCTCTGCACCGGCATCCCGTACGGCGCGCCGGACGACCTCGGCACGTTGCTCGCCATGGTCAACCGGCTGCCGGAGAACGCCGTCTACTCCGCGTTCTCGATCGGGCGGACGGAGCTGCCTTTCGTGGCGCTTGCGCCGCTCGTCGGCGCCAACGTGCGCGTCGGGCTCGAGGACAACCTCTACCTCTCCCGCGGCAGGCTCGCCACGAACGGCGAGCTCGTAGCGCGTGCGGTCGAGATCCTCGAGCGATTGAACGTGCGGGTGCTGGGGCCGGATGAGGTGCGGGAGAAGCTCGCTCTGCGGGTCGGTGTCCACTAGGCCGCGCTCCGTCGCGCTCCTCGGCGGCGGCGTGATCGGCGCGGGCTGGGCAGCCCGGTTCGTGCTCAACGGCTGCGACGTCCGGCTCCACGACCCCTCGCCCCATGCGGGCGCCCGCGCGGCCGAGGTCCTCGCGGACGCGCGCACGGCCTACGAGCAGTTGACCCTCGCGCCGCTGTCGCCTGAGGGAGAGCTGCGGGTCGTCGACTCGCTCGAGGAGGCGGTCGCGGACGCGGAACTCGTCCAGGAGTCGGCGCCGGAGCAGGTCGAGCTGAAGCGCGCGCTGCTTGCGGAGGCCGACCGCGCGGCTCCTCCGGAGGCGCTCGTCTGCTCGTCGACGTCGGGGCTGCGGCCCAGCGAGCTGCAGGCGGACATGGCGCGGCCCGAGCGGTTCTGCGTCGCGCACCCGTTCAACCCGGTCTACCTGCTCCCGCTCGTCGAGCTCTGTGCGGGTGAACGCACGGCCCCGGAGACGGTCGAGCGTGCCGAGGCGCTGTTCCGCTCGGTCGGGATGCACCCTCTCGTCGTGCGCGGCGAGATCGACGGCTTCGTCGCGGACCGCCTGCTCGAGGCACTCTGGCGGGAGGCGCTCTGGCTTGTCCACGACGGCGTCGCGACGGTCGAGGAGGTCGACGACGCAATCCGCTACGGCGCCGGCCTGCGCTGGGCGTTCATGGGCACGTTCCTCACGTACCGCATCGCCGGCGGCGAGCAGGGCATGCGGCACTTCCTCCAGCAGTTCGGGCCGGCGCTCGAGTGGCCGTGGACGCACCTGACCGACGTCCCCGAGCTGACCGAGGAGCTCGTGGAGCGCATCGCCGCGCAGTCCGACGTGCAGGCGGAGGGACGATCGACCCGCGAGCTCGAGCGGCTGCGCGACCGGGTGCTCGTCCGGCTGCTCCACGCGCTTCGGGTCGAGGAGACGGGAGCCGGGGGAACGCTCGCCACGTGGGAGCGCGGCCTGCTCGGCGCGGCGCCCACCGCCGACCGGCGTGTGCCGCCGGAGTGGGTCGACTACAACGGCCACGTCCACGAGAGCCGCTACCTCCAGCTCTTCGCCGATGCCACCGACGCGTTGCTCGGCACGGTCGGGGTCGACGCCGGGTACCTCGCCGGCGGGGGCAGCTACTTCTCGGTCGAGACGCACCTCTCGCACCTGCGACAGCTGCAGGCGGGCGACCGTGTGCGCGTGACCACGCAGGTGCTGGGCTCGGACGACAAGCGCCTGCACGTGTTCCACGTCCTCCTACGCGAAGGGGAGGCCGAGCCGCTGGCGACCGCCGAGCAGATGCTGCTCCACGTAGACACGGCCAGCGGGCGCGCGGCCCCGTCGCGGGAGCCGGTGTGCACGCAGGTCGCCGAGCTCACGCGTCGGCACGCGGCTTTGCCCCGGCCGGACCGGGCGGGCCGTTCGATCGGCGTCAAGTGAGCCGCGATCTCAGGGCGCTGTTCGAGCCGGAGACGCTTGCGATTGTCGGGGTCTCGGCCGATCCGGCGAAATGGGGCTACTGGTTCGCCCGCGACGCCGCCCGCGGCGCGCATCGGCGACGGGTCTACCTGGTCGGGCGCAACGGCGGCGAGCTACACGGCTTGCCGGTCCACCGCTCGCTGGCCGAGCTGCCGGAGGCTCCGGAGCTCGTCGTCCTCAGCGTGCCCGCGGACGGCCTCGAGGAGGCCGTTGACGACTCGCTCGCTGCGGGTGCCCGGGCGCTCGTCGCGATCGCGGCCGGCTTCGCCGAGCTCGGCGAGGAGGGCGCTGTACGCGAGCGAGCGCTCGTCGAGCGCGTCCGCGCCGCCGGCGCGGCACTCGTGGGGCCGAACTGCCTCGGCCTCTTCGACGGCGCCGCCGAGCTCCAGCTCGCGTCGACTCCGCTGCCGGCCGGGCCGGTGGGCTTCGTCTCGCAGAGCGGCAACGTCTTGCTCGAGACCGCGCTCCTGCTCGAGGACTTCGGGCTCGGGTTCTCGCGTGCCGTCTCGATCGGGAACCAGGCGGATCTAGGCGCCGCCGAGCTCGTGGCAGCGCTCGGCGAGCATGACGGGACACGCGTGATCGGCGTCTACTGCGAGGACTTCCTCGACGGTCGCGCGTTCGTCGAGGCGGCGCGGACGGCGGGGAAGCCGGTCGTCCTGCTCACGGTCGGCCGCACCGATGCGGGCCGCCGGGCCGCGCGCTCGCACACGGGTGCGCTCACGAGCGGCCGCGAGGCGGTCGAGGCGGCGTGCCGCGCCGGTGGGATCCATCTCGTGGACACGCCTCGCGCGCTGGTCGACGCGGCGCAGGCGCTGCTCGCGCCCCACCGGCCGCGCGGGCCGCGGATCGCCGTGATCGGCGACGGCGGCGGCTACGGCGCGATCGCGAGCGACCTGCTCGGCGCGCGTGGGATCGAGCTTCCCCTCCTCTCGGAGCCCACTCGGGCGACGCTGCGCGACCTGCTGCCGCCCACCGCATCGACTGCGAACCCCGTCGACCTCGCCGGAGCGGGGGAGCAGGATGTCTTCAGCTTTGCGCGGGCCACACGGGCGCTCCTCGAGGCCGACGACGCCGATGCCGTCGTCTTCACGGCGTACTTCGGCGGCTACAGCACGCTCTCGGACGAGCTGCGCGAAGGCGAGGTCGCCGTTGCGCAGTTGCTCGCCGACGCGGCGGCGGAGAGCGGCAAGCCGCTCGTGGTCCACACGATGTACGCGAGCTCGCCGGCGGCGCTCACCCTCCGGGCAGCCGGGGTGCCGGTGTACCGCGTGATCGAGTCGGCGGTCGACGCGGTCGCGGCGCTCGTCGCAGGAGGCGCGCCCGTCCCGCCGGCGCCGGCGGCCCTTCCTCCTGCAGCGCCGCCGTTGACGGACTCAAGCTATCCCGCGGCCCGTGCGGCGCTCGCCGAAGCGAGCGTCCCGTTCGGCGCGGCTCGCACGGTCACGAACCGGAAGGATGCGCTCGCGGCAGCTGAGGATCTCGGCTATCCGGTCGTCCTCAAGGCGCTCGGTCTCGTGCACAAGTCGGACGCGGGCGGGGTCGCGATCGGGTTGCGCAACGAACGAGAGCTCGAGGCAGCGCTCGCCGACCTCTCCGCGCGGCTCGCGCCGCACTCTTTCTCGGTCGAGGTGGATGAGGATGTCACGGGCGGATTCGAGCTGCTCGTCGGCGCCCGTCACGATCCACGCTTCGGGCCGCTCGTGGTCGTCGCGGCAGGCGGACTGCACGCCGAGACGCTGCAGGACGTTGCGGTCGCGCTCGCCCCGATCGACGAGGCAGGCGCGGAGGAGCTCGTCCGCTCGCTCGGGTCGGCGGCGTTGCTGACCGGCGCCCGCGGTAGTCCGCCGCTCGACATCTCCGCGGCCGCGCGCGCGGCGTCGGCGCTGTCGCAATTCGCTGCCGCGCACCCGGAGATAGCGGAGGTCGAGGTCAACCCGCTTCTCGTCCGACCCGAGGGGGTGGTCGGTCTCGACGCGCGAATCGTCTTCGTCTCGGAAGCCGGGGCGGTTAGCGCGTGACGCACGACGTCGAATCGGGGCTCGAGACGGGCGCCCGGGCAGCTGCGCTCGCCGGCTAGTCGAGATACGGTGCGGCGCCTCGCTTGAACAGGCCTCGCGCGATGATCACGCGCTGGATCTCGCTCGTGCCTTCCCAGATGCGATCGATCCGCAGCTCGCGGAAGTGCCGCTCGACGGGATACTCGGTCATGTAGCCACGGCCGCCGAAGACCTGCAGCGCTCGGTCTGCGATCCGGTTCGCCGTCTCCGACGCGTAGAGCTTCGCCATGGCGACCTTGCCATGCGCCACGCTCGGCGAAGGATTCGCATCGAGCTCGTGGGCTGCGTGGTACGTGAGAAGGCGGGCTGCGAGCAGCTCGGTGAGGGAGTCGGCGAGTGGGAACGAGATGCCCTGGTAGTCCGCGATCGGTCGGCCGAACGCCTCGCGCCCGGCCGCCCACTCCGAGGCCAGCTCGAGGAGCCGCGACGCGGCGCCGCAGCAGCGTGCGGCGATCATCAGCCGCTCGATCGTGAACCAGCGGCGCACGCCTTCGTCGCCGCTCGGCAGTCGGTCTCGGTCGGGGACGCGGCAGCTGCTCAGCCGCAGCTCGACGTGGCCGTCGATGTATGGGTCGTGCATGAATCCCGGGCGCCGGACGATCTCGAGCCCGGGCGTGTCGCGCGAGACCAGGAAGAGCGCCTGCTCCTCGCCGTCCTGCGCGAGAACGACGAAGAGCCCCGCCACGTCGCCGCCGGTGACGAACCACTTCTCGCCGTCGAGCACCCAGTCGTCGCCGTCGCGGCTCGCGGTGGCGACGATTCCCGCAACGTCGGAGCCTGCAGCCGGTTCCGTCACCGCCCACGCCTCGACGGTCTCGCGCCGCAGCACCGGTCGGAGCCGGCGTTCGAGCTGGTCGTCCGTCGCAAGCTCAACGAGCTCGCGCGGCCCTCGGTCGGCGACGACGAAGCCGAGCCCGTTCGTCGCGCGCCCGGCCTGTTCCTCGATCGCGACCTGCGCCGGAAGCGGCAGGTCGGCGCCGCCCAGCTCACGCGGCAGGTTGTAGTGCGAGAAGCCCGCATCGCGCGCCCGGACGCGCAGCGCATGCACCTCGTCGGCGTCGATCGCTCCCCGTTCTGCGATCCGCTGCTCGACGGGATAGAGCTCCTCCTCGACGAAGCATCTCGCCCGTGTTTGCCACTCCGCGGCCTCGGCGTCGAGCGCGGGGACGACGGGCACGGCCGTCAGCTCGTGCCGACTTCGAGGGGCGCGGCGTCGTCTGCGGGTGCGCTGTCCGGCGAGAGCGCCGCCGCGGTCTGGGCGGCACTGCTCGGCGGGAGCACCCGCAGCGCATCCGCGGGAAGGTGCACCTGCACCGGCGTCCCCTGCGACCACTCGTGCTGACTGCCGTCGCGCACGAAGAGCGCCTGAACGACGTCCCCGGTCGCGAGCCGGATCACGAGCTGTTCCGACGCGCCGTGGTAGACGACGCGGTCGATCATGCCGGGAATACGGTTCTCGCCGGTCGCTTCATACGGTTCGATCGAGACGCGCTCGGGCCGGATCACGACGTGTGTCTCGCCGCGCCGGTCGACATCGCCGCGGCTTGCGCGGAGGACGAAGTCTCCGTGCCTCACCCGGCACGCGCCGGCGTCGGGGCCTTCCGCCGTGACCGGCATGAGGTTGGAGACGCCGAGGAAGTCGGCGACGAACACCGTCTCGGGCTCTTCGTACATGCGCTCAGGAGTCGCGATCTGCTCGACGCGGCCCCCGGACATGACGGCGATCCGGTCGGACATCGTCAGCGCTTCCTCCTGGTCGTGGGTCACATAGATGAAGGTGATCCCGAACCTCTGCTGGATCGACTTCAGCTCGAGCTGCAGCGCCTTGCGGAGCTTCGCGTCGAGCGCCCCGAGCGGCTCGTCGAGGAGCAGCACCGACGGCTCGAGAACGAGCGCGCGGGCGAGCGCCACCCGCTGCTGCTGCCCGCCCGAGAGCTGGCCCGGTTTTCGCTTCTCGTAACCGCCGAGCTGCACCGCCTCGAGGACGCGGAGGACCCGCTCGCGGATGTCGTTCTTTTTCACATGCGCGCGCCGGAGGCCGAAGGCGACGTTGTCGAACACGTCGAGGTGGGGGAAGAGCGCGTAGCTCTGGAAGACGGTGTTGACCTTCCGGCGATGCGGCGGAGTGGCGGCCATGTCGGCTCCGTCGAGCAGGATATTCCCGTCGGTCGGGCGCTCGAAGCCGGCGATCAACCGCAGCGTCGTCGTCTTGCCGCAGCCCGACGGGCCGAGCAACGAGAAGAACTCGCCCGCCTCGATCGAGACGTCGATCCCGTCGACCGCAGCGACGTCACCGAACTCCTTCCGCAGCTGGACGAGCTCGACGGAACCGGTCTTCACCTCACACCTCCAGCGCAGCGATCTCGTTGATGGCGCTGCCCGACGTCGCGGGCCGCGAGCGCGCCGACCACCGGTAGACGAGGTAGGCGAGCGCGACCGAGACCAGGGTCACGACCACCATCACCGTCGCGACGGCGTTGAGCGCCGGCGTGGTGGCGCCGCGCGCCGCGCCGTAGATCAGCATCGGAACGGTCTCCGTCGACTGGCTCGCCGACATGTACTGGGTGACGACGAAGTCGTCGATCGACAGCGCGAAGACGACGATGAAGCCCGCGAAGATCGCCGGCCAGAGCAGAGGAAGGAGGACGAGCCGGAACGCGCCGAGCGGAGATGCGCCGAGATCGCGCGCCGCTTCCTCGTACTCCGGTCCGATCGAGAGCAGCCTGCCACGGACGATGATCACGACGTACGAGATCGAAAAGGTGACCTGACCGAGCGTCTGCGCTTCGGTGCCGAGGGGGATCGAGTAGAGAAGGGTGAACACGAGCAGAAGCGACACCCCCATCACGATCTCGGGCGTCACGAGTGGGAACAGCATCAGGTAGTTCACCGGCCGGGCACCGTAACCCCGCCAGCGCGTCAAGCCTATGGCGAGTCCCACCCCGAGCGGGACCGCGATCAGCATGTCGAGCCCCGCGAGCCTGAGGCTCTGCTCGATCGCGCTGCGCAGCGAGGGATCGTGGAGGACCGAGTTGTTCGGGTCCCCCCACCACCAGCGCGTGGAGAACCCCTGCCAGACGCTGCGCGAACGCCCGTTGTTGAACGAGAACAGGATCGCGATCCCCACGGGCACGATCGCCCACACCATGTAGAGCCAGGTGACCGCGGCGAGCAGCCGCGGTTGCCCCCACGGGTTCGCGAACCAGTCGCGCACGCGCCTCACAACAGCGACTCCCTCGTTTCCGCCGAGGCCCGCACCGTGGCCCACAGGTAGTAGGACATGAGCACGGCGAGCAGCAGCGAGAGCACGATCACGAGCGACGCACCGACCGTCCGCTGCGTGCCTCCCTGGACGAAGAGGTTGATCTGGTTGCCGATCATCGAGGTCTTCGGCGAGTTCGAGATCAGGTCGTTCGTGTAGTAGTCCCCGAACATCGGCAGCGCGATCAACACGCTCGCGGCGAGGATCCCGTTCTTGCTCAGGGGCAGCGTCACGTGGAGGAAGGTCGAGATCGGGCTGCCGCCGAGATCGCGCCCCGCCTCGAGCACGCTCCGGTCGATCCGGTCGAGCACCGCGTAGAGCGGAAGGATCAGATAGGGGACATAGCCGTAGATGAGGGCGAACACGACCGACGACGCCTGGCCGTCCAGCCAGCCATACGGCTGCGAGAGGATCCCGAGGTCCAGCAGGACTCGATTCACGAGCCCGTCCGGCAGCAGCAGCCCGATCCAGGCGAGCATCCGCATCATGTAGCTGACCCAGAAGGGCACGACGAGCAGGACGAGCAGCAGCCCCCTACTCCGTCGCGCGTACCGCGCGAGGTAGTACGCGACCGGGTAGCCGATCAGCAGGCACCCGGCGAGCGAGAGCGCGACGTACGCGAATGTCCGTACGAAGACGATCCAGAACGCGTGGCCCGGCTCGAGACCGTCGAGCACCGCGCGCATCCCGCCGAACTGCCACTGGAGCGGGTTCCAGACCGGGACCGGTTGCGAGAAGATCGGGTCCACCGTCCCGAAGGCGACCGCGACGACTGCGTACGTGGGGACGAGGAAGAGCAGGATTAGCCAGGCCGCGCCGGGAAGCGCGAACGACGGCCAGAACCAGCGCCTCGTCATCGGCGCTCCAAGCGCCGAGCGTCGTTCAGCCGGCTTTGAAGTTCGACCACGCGTTCTGCCAGAGCGCCTGTCCCTTTTCCGTCAGGGCGTCGATGGTCACGCCCTTCTCGAAGTCCGACTCGCGCACGATCGTCGAGGCGAGGTTCGCCGGAATGTATCCCTGGGCGACGAGCTTGTCCGGGTCGATCGCGGTGAGCGGCGGGATGTAGCCGTTCCAGGAGAAGTTTTGGATCCCGTTCTTGTTGTCCAGCATGAAGTTGAGGAACGCATGCGCGAGCACCGGGTGCTTCGCTCCGCGGAGAATCGTGATCATGTCGTTCTGCGTCGCGGCGTGGCTGTCTGGGCGCCAGTAGCCGAGCACCGTGGGCTTGACCCCCTTCGGCAGGTAGTAGGGCGCCCCCGCGATGTCCCCCGACCACGCCTGCGAGATGTACGTCTTGCCGGAGGGCAGGTCTGTGTAGTCGTTCACGTTGACCTTGATGTTCGCGATCGACGTGAGTTGCGAGAGATCCTTCTCCGCCCGGTCGATTTGGTTCGGGTCCTCGGTGTTGATGTCGTAGAACTGGCGGCGGAGGAGCGTCATCCCGAGCGCTTCGCGCTGGTCGTCGAGGATCGCAACCTTCCCGGCGTACTGGTGCGATTTCCAGAAGATGTCGTACGGGTTGGCGAAGTCGGCAGGCGCCTTGGGGACCTTGTCCGTCCGCCAGGCAATCCCAGTGGTGTAGGTCGCGTACGGAACGGTGTACCGGGAGTGCTGGTCGTAGTACGGGTTCTGCAGCGCGGGCCAGACGTTCTTCAGGTTCGACAGGTAGGAGTGGTTGACCGGCTGGATCAACTTGCCTGCGACCGCCCGCGAGACGTAGTCCACGGTGGCCCACCAGACGTCGAACTTGGCAGAGCCCGACGTCAGCTTCGCGATCGCTTCCTCCTCGTTCTCGAAGGTCGTGACGTTGACCTTGACGTTGAACTCCTTCTCGAACGCCTTCACGGTCGCCGGATTGATGTAGGCGTCCCAGTTGAAGAGCTCGAGCGGCCCCGACTCGAGGTCTTTGCCGGAATCGGTGGCCGGGTTGTCGCCGTAGAGGGGGAGGGTCACCGGATGGTCTCGCCGCGCGAGCGGGATTCCGCCCGGCCCCATCAGCACTCCGCTCGTGCTGGTGCCTGTCGTCGCAACTGACTGCGTCGCCCCGCCACACGCGCTCAGGAAGGCGTCGGCGCCCGAAAGCGCCCCGACGGTGATACCCGCCCGGATCAGGAACTGGCGCCTCGTCGTCGGCCGTTCACGCGGATGCATGGCTCACTCCTGGGTCGGGATGATCGCACAATGCAAACCGACAGCGCACCATGTGTCAAGGTTCGGGGGGCGATGGAAGGGTGGCTGTGGTTACATGTCTGCCATGACGACCGCGGGCCGCCCGACTCTTCCCGGACGGAACTATCACTCGCCTGACGTCTTCGAGCTCGAGCGGGAGAAGGTCTTCTTCCGTGAGTGGTTCTACGCCGGCCGCGCCGAACAGGTTTCCGACCCCGGAGACTTCCTCACCGTCGACGTGGTCGGTGAAAGCGTCCTCGTGGTGCGCGGCAAGGACACGAAGCTACGCGGCTTCTACAACGTCTGCCGCCACCGCGGCAGCCGCATCTGCGACCCCGAGACCCAGGGCCACGCGAAGGGTGCGATCAAGTGTCCGTACCACGCCTGGACGTATTCGTACGACGGACAGCTGATCGGGACACCGCTCGTAGGGCCCGACGAGCTCGACCGCTCGTCGCTTTCGCTCTGGCCCGTGCACGTCGACGTCTGGCAAGGCTTCGTCTTCGTCCATCTCGGCGAGCCGGAGGAGGGTGTCCGGGAGTCGTTCGAGCAGCAGAGCGACAAGCCGCTGCTGTACGAGCCGTGGCGGATGGACGAGCTGCGCAGCGCGCACCGCACGGTCACCGAGCTGCGGGCCAACTGGAAGATCCTGGTCGAGAACTACAACGAGTGCCTCCACTGTCCGACGGTCCACCCGGAGCTCGTCGCCGTCGCGCCGACCTTCCGCAAGGGTCTCGTCTTCGAGGAGGGCCGCGACGACTGGGGCGTCTCGATGGAAGGCGCCGGCTACACCGCCACCGGTACGACGACGATTCCCGTGATGCCGGGGCTGACCGAGCAACAGGCGAACGCGATGCACGGGGCCAGCATCTTCCCGAACATGTTCATCGACCTGACCGGGACCGTCGTGATCGCGACGCGGATGCAGCCGCGCGGGCCCGAGCACACGACGATCGTCACCGACTACCTGTTCCGTCCCGAGGTCGTCGCGGAGCCCGGGTTCGACCCGAGCGAAGTGGTCGAGTTCTCGGAGCTCGTCGCCCACCAGGACTACGTCGTCTGCGAGCGCGTGCAGCAGGGCGTCCGCTCGCGCGCGTTCACCCACGGGGTGTACGCCGAGAAGGACGAGCTCCCCTACCTGTTCAACCAGCGCTACCTCGCAGCGCTTGCCCGCTCGTAGGGTCGCGGTCGTCGGAGCCGGTTTCGCCGGCCTCGCGGCGGCGGAAGCGCTCGCGGCCGGCGGCGCCGAGGTGACCGTCTTCGAGGCGCGCGAACGCGTGGGAGGGCGCATCCACTCGCAGCGCCTCGACAACGGTGCGGTGGTCGAGCTCGGCGCGGAGTTCGTCCTGCCGGGCTACGACGTGCTGCGCGAGACGGCGGCTCGGCTCGGCCTGGACCTCTATGAGAAGGGCACGCTCTACGGCGACCGCGAGCCTCGTGGCGGGCCGCTCGTCACACGCGACGAGCTGATCGCCGCCGACGCGGCGCTGCGCAACGCAGGCCCCGGCTCG
>C688J18823_10002698_pt1 | contig 11127 bp, 10 predicted proteins | sample HopSoiMetagenom1_FD_18823 | JGI IMG/M metagenome (IMG submission 18823) | reverse complement strand
ACTACAGCCCCGCATCAGCCGCCATGTGGACTACCGCTCGCGCAAAGGCCGGGCGAGCCGGCAGTGTTACAACGTGGCCCATGTACACGCGCATCCTTGCCGGCCTGCTTGCATTGGCCGGACTCGCCGGGTGCTCGGCGCTCCTCCCGAAATCGAAGGAAATCACCGCCAGTCCATGGCAAAGCTATCAGGCGGCGCAGGACACCTTCGACAAGATCGTTCCGGGCCACACCACGATCGCCGAGCTGCGGCAAATGAGCCTCGATCCGACGTCCAACCCGAACATCGCGATCCTCAACTACGCGGACGTGATGCGGAAATTCATGCTGAACCAGTCGTTCTCGATCAACGATCTGGACACCGGCGTGCGCGAGTGCGTGCTCGCCAAGATCGGCTGCCGGGGCTTCGAGATCAACCAGAGCCTGGTCAACAAGCAGCGCCTGGGCAACGTGGTGCTCGACGTGCTCGGCTTCCAGCGCGAGACCCACACCGACGGCTGGCGCTTCAACGGCCTCATCCTGCTCAAGGACAACGTGGTGGTCTACAAGCTGACCGGTGGCCAGCCGGTGATCCAGCAGAAGGAAGAAAACCAGAACCCCCTCGGGCCGGTGCAGGCGATCGGCAGCAGGGTGACGGGCGTCAGCTTCTAGCCCCGCAGACCGGATTACCGGCCAGCCGCCGGGTCCCAGCCGCCGCCGAGCGCCTTCATCAGGTCGACGCTGAACGCAAGGCGCGCCTGCCGGTTGCGCACGAAGGCGAGCTCGGCATCGTTGGCCGTGCGCTGCGCATCGAGCACCTCGAGATACGGTGAGTAGCCCGACTGGTAGCGCAGCGTCGATAGCTCGAGCGCGCTTCGCGCCGCGTCGAGGCGTGCCTTGAGTTCTGCCTCACTCTCGCCGCTCTGCTCCACGTTGACGAGCGCGTCGGCGACCTCGCGAAAGCCGGTCTCGATCGCCTTCTGGTAGGTCGCCAGCGCCTGCTCATTGCGTGCGCGCGCCTGGTCGACACGCGCATCGCGCCGCCCGGCGTCGAATATCGGCCCGGCGAGTGCAGCGCCCAGGCTCCAGATCTTCGCGCCCGGGCCGGCGAGTAGGTCGGCGAACTGGGCGCTCTGCACGCCCGCCGACGCAGTGAGGGAAATGGTCGGGAAGAGCGCAGCACGAGCGATGCCGATCTGGGCATTCGCGGCAACGAGGGTCTCCTCCGCCTGCCGGATGTCGGGCCGCCGATCGAGCAGCGTCGACGGCATCCCCGGCGGCGGCAGCGGCACGAGCGGCAGGGAGAAGACGTCGCCCGCGAGCTTGTCCGCCCGCAGCTGCAGATCGAGTCGGCCGGTGAGCTGCGCGAGCTGGTGTTCGACGAGTGACCGGCTGCGCGCGGCGTCACGGCGCTGCACCAGCGCATCCGAGAGCGCGCCCTGCGCCTGGTAGACGTCGAGCTCGGGCGCAAGGCCGGCTTCCAACCGCGCCTTGGCAATGTCGAGCGACTCACGGCGCACGCGGATGGAGTTGTCGAGCACCGCCATCTGCGTGTCGAGCGATCGGAGCACGAAGTAGGTCTGCGCGATTCCGCCGGCGAGCGTGATGTCGACCACGTCGCGCGAAAGCCGGGTCGCGAGCAGGCTGGCACGCGCCGCCTCGTTGCCGCGCGAGACGCGGCCCCAGAAATCGACCTCGTAGCTCGTCGACAGAATCGCCTGGTAGCTGGGCCGCACGGTTGTGATCCCCGCCGGCACCGGCGGCTGCGAGAACGTGCTCACGCCGGTACGCGCGTAGCTCGCGGTACCGATCACCTCCGGAAATAGCGAGGCGCGCGCCTCGCGCAGCACCCCTTCGGCTTCCTGCACACGTGCGAATGCGAGCCGCACGTCCGCATTGCTCTTGCGGCCCGAAGTGACGAGCTCGCTCAGCGTCGCGTCGTTGTAGAGCATCCACCAGTCCGACGGGAGGGGGGCCGCCGCCGGTTCGCCGCTCGCCGGCTGGTCCGGGAATTTAGTCGGCAGCGGCATGTCCGGCCGCTTGTAGTCCGGCCCAAGCGTGCACCCCGCGAGAAGGGTCGTCAGCACGAGCGCGCCGATCTTCATTTGGCGACGAGCTCGCTCGCCGGCTGCGGCGCGCTGCGCGGCGGCCGCCGCCGCGCAGCGACCACGAAGAAGAGCGGCACGAAAAGCGTGGCGATGAAGGTCGCTGCCAGCATGCCGCCCACCACGCCGGTGCCCATCGAGCGGCGCGCCGCCGCGCCGGCCCCGGTCGCGAGCATGAGCGGCAGCACGCCGAGCACGAAAGCGAGCGAGGTCATGATGATCGGCCGGAAGCGGAGGCGCGCCGCGTTCAGCGCCGCATCCATCGCGGATTTACCCTCCAGGAACCCCTGTTGCGCGAATTCGACGATCAGGATCGCATTCTTGGCCGCAAGGCCGATAAGCACCACCAGCCCGATCTGGAAGTAGATGTCGTTCTCCAGACCGCGCGCCGCGACCAGGCCGAGCGCGCCGAAGACCGCGAACGGCACCGCGAGCACGACGGCGAAAGGCAGCAGCCATCGCTCATACAGCGCGGCCAGGATGAGGAACACCATGATGATCGCCAGCACGAAGGCGATCGCCGACTGCCGGCCGGTGCGCTTTTCCTGAAAGGCCTGGCCAGCCCAGGCGATGGTGTAGCCCTCCGGCAGCGCCTTGGCCGCAACTTCCTCCACCGCCTTGATCGCCTCGCCCGAGGACACACCCGGGCGGCCGTTGCCCAGTACGCGCGCGGCGACAAAGCCGTTGAAGCGCTCGAGCTGCTCGGGCCCGATTACGTTCGCGACCTGGATCAGCGACTTGAGCGGAATCATCTCCCGCGTGGTGGCCGAGCGCACGTAGACGCCGCCGAGATCCTCGGGTTGCGCACGGTAGGGCGCGTCGGCCTGCATCTGCACGCGGTACGTGCGGCCGAATTTGTTGAAGTCGTTCACGTAGAGCGCCGCCATGGTGCTGGAGAGCGCGTCGAACACGTCCTGTACCGGGACGCCGAGCGACATCGCCTTCTCGCGGTCCACCTCGACCTTGAGCTGCGGCACGGTCGGCCGGAAAAACGAGTTGATGCCGGTGAGCTGCGAGTGCTCGCGCAGCGCGCCGAGGAAGCTCTGCGTCACCTGGAAGAGGCGCGCCGGGTCCGGGTCGGTTCGGGCCTGGAGATACATCTCGAAGCCGCCGGCGGTTCCAAGGCCCCGGATCGCCGCCGGGTTGAACGAGATCACCAGCCCGTCGCGCAGCGCGGCGCCTTTCTGCGAGATCTGACCGGCGATGGCGGCCGCGGGCAGGCGCTTGCGCTCGTCCCAGTGCTTGAGCGGGATGAACATCGTGGCGGCGTTGGTCTTGTTGCCGCCGCCGAGAAGGTCGAAGCCGTTGATCGCCAGCACGTTCTGCACGCCGGGCTGCTTCTGCGCGATGTCGGACAGCTCGCCGGCGATTTTGCGCGTGCGCTCCATCGTCGCGCCGTCGGGCAGCTGCACGTTGGCGAAGATGTAGCCCTGGTCCTCGGACGGCACGAAGGACGACGGGATGCGAAGAAACAATCCCGCGCAGGCCGCCAGGAAGACTGCAAAGAGCGCGAGCGAGAGCGCGCGATGGCGCAGGAGAAAGCCAACGCCGTCGAGGAAGCGCTGCGTGGTCCAGGCGAAGCCGCGGTTGAACGGGTCGAAGATCCTGGAATGGTGGTCGCCCTTCTTCATGAGGAGCGCGCATAGGGCCGGGGTGAGCGTCAGGGCCATGAAGCCGGAGATCACCACCGCGAACGTGAGCGTCACGGCGAACTGACGGTAGAGCTGGCCGGCGATGCCGCCGAGGAAGGCCACGGGCACGAACACCGCGCACAGCACCAGCACGATCGCCACCACGGCGCCCGACACCTCGCGCATCGCCTCGAGCGCGGCGTCGAACGGCTGCATGTTCTGCTCGCGCATCAGGCGCTCGACGTTCTCCAGCACGACGATGGCGTCGTCTACCACGATGCCGATTGCCAGCACGAGCGCGAAGAGCGTCAGCGTGTTCATCGAGAAGCCGACCGCCCATAGCCCGGCGAAGGCGCCTATCAGGGACACCGGCACCGCGATCATCGGGATGAGGGTCGCGCGCCAGGTCTGCAGGAAGAGGAACACCACCGCGAGCACCAGCAGCGCCGCCTCGAAGATGGTGGTGTTCACCTCCTTGATCGACGCGTCGACGAACCGGGTGGTGTCGAACGGAATGACATAGTCGACGCCGGCTGCGAAGCCCGGACGCAGATCCTTCATCTTCTCGCGCACGAGGTCTGCCACTTCGAGCGCGTTCGCCCCGGGCTGGAGGTAGGTCGCCATGCCGATCGTCTGCCGGCCGTCCAGCGTGTTGGAAGTGTCGTAATTGAGCGCGCCGAGCTCGAGGCGCGCGATGTCCTTGAGGCGCAGCACGCCGTTCGGTCCCATGGCGCGCACCACGATCTCGCCGAACTGCTCGGGCTCGATCAGGCGGCCGGTCGCGGTGACCGTGTACACGAGGTCCTGGCCGGGCGGCGCCGGCTCCGTGCCGATCTTGCCGGCCGCATACTGCGCGTTCTGTGCACGCAGCGCCGCCGCCACGTCGGCGGGCGTCACGCCGAGGCGCGCCATCTTCTCCGGGTTGATCCACACTCGCATCGAGTAGTCGCGCGCGCCGAAGATGGTCACGTCGGCGATACCCGGCAGGCGCTTCAGCTCGTCGACCAGGTTGATGGAGGCAAAGTTCGAGAGGTAGAGCGTGTCGCGGCTGTCGTCCGGCGAGACGAGCGACACCACGAGCAGGATGTCGAACGAGCGCTTCTGCACGATGACGCCGTTGCGGCGCACCTCGTCGGGCAGGCGCGGCAGCGCGATCTGCACCCGGTTATTGACGTTGAACACCGACTGGTCGACGTTGGTGCCGGGCTCGAAGGTCGCGGTGATCTGCAGCGAGCCGTTGGAGGACGAGGTCGAGCTGAAGTACGAGAGCTTCTCGACGCCCGAGAGCTGTTCCTCGATCGGCGCAGCGACCGTGCGCGAGAGCGTTTCCGCGCTCGCGCCGGGATAGGTGGTGGTAATGAGCACCGTCGGCGGGGCGATCTCCGGATACTGCGCGACGGCGAGGAGCTTGGCCGCCACCGTGCCGGCGAGCACGATGATGATGGCGATGACGCCGGCGAACACCGGCCGGTGGATGAAGAATCGCGACATTTAAACGAACGCCCTCAACATCAGCCCGCCTTCTTCGGGGCGGTCGCGCTCGGCGTCACCGCCGCCCCGGGGCGCAGCCGCACGAGGTTATCGACGATCACCGGGTCGCCCGGCTTCAAGCCCTCGAGCACGACCCACTCATTGCCCAACCAGCCGCCCGCCTTGATCGGGCGCTGCACCGCCTTGCCGTCGGCCGCCAGCCACACGAAGCGGCCGCCTTCGTTCTGCATCACCGCGGCCTGCGGCACGACGATTGCCTGCCGCGTCCCGGCGGTAACGCGCACGCGCACGAACTGACCGGGTAGAAGGGTGAGCTTCGCATTCGGCACCTCCGCGCGCATCTGCACTGTGCTCGTCTGCGCGTCGACTGTGGAGCCGGCGAAGTTGATGCGCGCGCCCTCAGGATAGGTCTTGCCGTCGGCGGTCTCGAGCTTCACTTCCACGCCCCTCGCATCGTAGTTGCGCACGCTCGCGTACTCCGGCTCGGAGAGCGCGAAGCGCACCCAGAGCGGGTCGGCGCGCGTCAGCGATGTCAGCACCGCGCTATCGTTGGTTGGCGAGACGAGGCTGCCGATCGACTGCTGCGCGCGCCCGGTGATGCCGCCGATCGGCGCGATCACCGTCGTGTAGGAGAGATTCAGCTCGGCCTGGCGCACGCGCGCGCGCGCTACCTGCACCGCCGCTTCCGACTGGCTCGCGGCCGAGGCCGCCTGGTCGGCCTCCTTCTGGCTGATCGCGCGACGATCGGCGAGGCCCTTCAGGCGCTCGTGCTCCTTCGCGGCCAGGTCCTGGCGCGAGAGCTCCTGCGCGAGCGTGCCGCGCGCCTGCGCGAGCTCGATCTCAAAAGGCGCGCGCTCGATCTGGAAAAGGACGGCGCCCGCCTTCACCGAATCGCCCTCGTTGTAGAGCTGCTTCTCGAGGATGCCGCTCACGCGGGCGCGCACCTGAACCTCGCGCGAGCCCTCGGTGCGGCCGACCGCCTCGAAGCTGATCGGCACCTCGCGCGGCGCAACCTCGAGAACGGTGACCGGAACGGCAGCCGGCGCGGCTTTGGCGTCGTCCTTCTTCTGCTTGGCGTCGCCCTCGCTGCAGGCGGCGAGCAATGCGCAAAGCAAGACTGCCAGGCCGCGCATCATGGCTGGTACGCCCGCAGGAAGCAGTCGACGATCTGCGTCGTGCGCGCCTTGTCGGCGCCGTTCGCGCGCTCGACGCCGAACAGCCGCTTCATGCGGTCCTGGCCGGTGAGCATGCCGAGGAAGAGCTCCGCCGCGAACTGCGGGTCATCGCGGCGCAGCTCGCGCGAGCGCATGGCGCGCGCGAGGTGCTCGGCGAGCTGGCGCACCATTTCGCCGGCGCCGGCGGCGTACATGGCGCGCGCCAGGGCGCGAAAGCGCGGCACCTCGGGCAGCACGGTACGGAAGGTGGCGAGGCCCTGCTCACCGAGCGCGCGGCCGCGATAGGCGAGCGCGAAGCGCAAGAGCGCCTCGCGCAGCTCGCCGCCCTCCTCGAGCTCGACCAGCACGCCGCGCGTAAGCTCGTGCGCCACCGCCTTGAAGAGCGCGTCCTTGCTCGCGAAATGGTGGTAGACGGTCTGCTTGGCGACGCCGGCACGGCGCGCGATTTCCTCGACGCTCGCCTGATAACCATGACGCATGAACGACTCGCTCGCGGCGCGCAGCACGCGCTCGCGGTTTTCTGCGGGCACTGGGAAGCTCCCTGCAACTAGACTAGACCGTACAGTCTAGCGCAAAAACAGGGGCTAAGCGGGGTCGAAGGGGTGGCGGCGCACGACGGTCTCCTCCCGGTCGGCCCCGGTGGAGACCAGGTCGATCGGCACGCCGGCGAGCGCCGCGATGCGATTGAGGTAGTGCTGCGCATTGCGCGGCAGGCGCTCGAAGGCACGGATGCCGACGGTGCTCTCCATCCATCCCGGCAGCTCCTCGTACACCGGCACGCAGCGCTCCAACTCCTCGGCGCCCACCGGCAGGATGTCGGAGAGCTGGCCGTCGATCTCGTAGCCGATGCAGATCTTCACCGCCTCGACGCCGTCCAGCACGTCGAGCTTGGTGATGCACAAACCGGAGACGCCGTTCAGCTGGATCGAGCGCTTGAGCGCCGCGGCGTCGAACCAGCCGGTGCGCCGCGGGCGGCCGGTGGTGGCGCCAAATTCCTGGCCGCGCTGACGCAAACGCTCGCCGACGTCGTCGGACAGCTCGGTCGGAAATGGTCCGCCGCCGACCCGCGTGCTGTAGGCCTTGGTAATGCCGAGCACATGGTGCAGGTGCATCGGGCCGATGCCGGCGCCGGCCGCCGCTGCGCCGGCGACACAGTTCGACGACGTGACGTACGGATAAGTGCCGTGATCGATGTCCAGGAGCGAGCCCTGCGCGCCCTCGAACAGCAAGTTCTTGCCGGCACGGTTGGCGTGGTAGAGCGCGCGCGGCACGTCGGCAATGAGCGGCGCAAGGCGCGGCGCGAGCGCGAGCGTCTCGTCCAGCGTCTTCTGGTAATCGACCTTCGGCTGGCGGTAGTAGTTTTCCAGCACGAAGTTGTGGAACTCGAGCAGCTCGCGCAGCTTGTCGGCAAAGCGGACGGCATCGAACAGGTCCTGCAGGCGAATGGCGCGTCGCGCCACCTTGTCCTCGTACGCCGGGCCGATGCCGCGGCCGGTGGTGCCGATCTTCTTCTCCCCCTTCGCCGCTTCGCGCGCGGCGTCGAGGGCGCTGTGGTAGGGCAGGATCAGCGGGCAGGCTTCGGAAACGGAAAGGCGCGCGACGACGCCGCGCACGCCGCCCGCCTCGAGCTCGTCCATCTCCGCCACCAGCGCGTGCGGCGATACCACCACGCCGTTGCCGATGAAGCAATCGACGTTGGAGCGCATGATGCCCGAGGGAATCAGGTGCAGCACGGTTTTCTTGCCGCCAATGACGAGCGTGTGGCCGGCGTTGTGCCCGCCCTGGAAGCGCACCACACCCTGCGCGCGGTCGGTGAGCCAGTCGACGATCTTGCCCTTGCCCTCATCGCCCCACTGCGTGCCGATGACCACGACGTTGCGCGCGCTCATATACCTATTTCACCACGCCCGCGAGGCTGCGAAGGTCGATGGAAAAGCCGCTCGCCGGCCGCGCTCGACCGAAGGCCCTGCCGACCTCGTCGTAGCGACCGCCGCGCGCCACGGGTCCGGTAACCCCGTCGCAATAGGCATCGAACACGACACCCGAGTGATAGTGGTAGCCGCGCAGCTCGGCGAGGTCGAAGCTGATCGGCACCGGGGACGCCTTGGCCAGCGCCCGCAAGGTTTTCAGCGCCTCGCGCAGCGCCGGCAAGGCCGGCAGCTCGCGCCGCGCGCGCTCGAGGACTTCCGGGCCGCCGTAGAGCTCGGGCAAGCGCTCGAGCGCGGCACGCGTTTTCGCATCCAGCGGTCGCGAGAACTCGCGCAGCGCCGGCAGATCCTTTTTCTGTAGCGCCTCGAAGAGCTCGACTTCGAGCTGCGGCGCCACGCGCGCGGCCTGCGCGAGCGAGCGGAAGACGGCGACGTGGCCGATGTCGAGGCGCACGCCGCGCAGCTTGGCAAGGCGCAGCGCGTCGCACAGGAGCCGCTGCATCTCGAGATCGGCGGCGACACCGGGCGCGCCGTAGATCTCGGCGCCGAGCTGGATGGGCTCGCGCGTCGCGCCGGGCGTAGCCGGGCGAGTGTGCAGTACGCTGCCGCAATAGCAAAGGCGCGTGACACCCTTGCGGTTGAGAAGATGCGCGTCGATGCGCGCCACCTGCGGCGTAATGTCGGCGCGCACACCCATCATGCGGCCCGAGAACTGGTCCACCACCTTGAAGGTGCGAAGCTCGAGATCGTGGCCGGTGCCGGTGAGGAGCGAATCCATGTACTCCAGAAGCGGCGGCATCACCAGCTCGTAGCCGCGGCGGAAGAAGAGGTCGAGGATGCGCCGGCGAAGCCGCTCCATGCGCATCGCCTCGGCGGGCAGGATGTCCTCGACGAACTCGGGCAGCAGCCAGCGCATGCGAATTGCGCGCTTTTCTTCCTAGCTGCGCGCCCAGACGAGCAGCAGCAGCCCGACGATGATCGATGAGAGGCCGACGAAGCGGATCTGGCCGTCGGTCATCTGGGTGATGCGGCGGAAGGTATCCCGCCACAGCGTCGGCGCAACGAACGGCAGCACGCCCTCCAGCACCAGCATCAGCGCGAACGCCATGAGGAACGTCGGCCCCATCTACTTGCGCGGGCTGGACGCCTGTCTTCCGAGCGAGTCCCTGAAGTAGCGCAGGAAGTCCGAGTTGGTCTCGAGCAGCATGATGTCGTTGCGGCCGCGGAAGGTCGAGCGGTAGGCTTCCATGCTGCGATAGAACGAGAAGAACTCCGGGTTCTGCGAGAAGGCCGCGGCGTAGATCGCGGCGGACTTGGCGTCGCCGTCGCCGCGCACGCGCTGTGCGTCGCGATACGCCTCGGCGAGGATCACCTCGCGCTGCCGGTCGGCGTCGGCGCGGATCTTCTCCCCCTCGGCGGCGCCGGTCGAGCGAAGCTCGTTGGCGATGCGCTTTCTTTCCGCCTCCATGCGGCGGTAGACCGATTCACTCACTTCCTGGGGCAGGTCGACGCGCTTGAGACGCACATCGATGATGCCGACGCCGATCCTCTTCAGATCCTGGTCCACCTTCTCGCGCACGCGCGCCATGATCTGCTCGCGCTCGCCCGAGACCACCTCGTGCACGGTGCGGATGCCGAACTCGTCGCGCAGGGTTCCGGATACCGTCTGGCGGATGCGCGTCTGCGCGCGGAACTCGTCGCCCTGCACCGAGACGTAGTACTGGCGCACATCGATGATGTGCCACTTGACGAACGAATCGACCAGCACCGGACGGTTCCCCTGGGTGAGGAAGCGCAGCGGCTCGGCATCGTCGTAGGTGAGGATGCGCATGTCGAAGGCGCGCACGTTCTGTATTAGCGGGATCTTGAAATGCAGGCCGGGCTTGGTGACGACGTCCCGCACTTCGCCGAGCTGAAAGACGATGGCGTTCTGGCGCTGGTCGACGGTGAACAGCGCCCCCGACACGAGCAGCGCCGCGAGGATCACAATGGCGAGCAGTGGGCCCAGAGCCCTCATGGGCGGGCGCCTTGTGCACTCATCGGTCCACCCGCTCGCGGTTACGCAGGCTCTCGCGTGAGCGCGGGCTTGCCTCGGCGGCGGGCGCCTCGGCCGGACGCTGCGACGCCTGCGCGTCGGAGGGCGTCGCTGCGCCGCCCTGCTGCAGCAACTTCTCGAGCGGCAGCAGCAGCAGATTTCCGCTGCCGCGATAATCCATCATGATCTTGTTGGTCGAGGACAGGATCTCGCGCATCGTGTCGATGTAGATCCTCTCGCGGGTCACCTGCGGCGCCTTGGCGTACTCGGTCAACACCTGGCGAAAGCGCGACGCGTCGCCCTCGGCGTTGGCGATCACCCGCTGCTTGTAGCCCTCGGACTCCTGCTGCAGGCGCGAGGCGGCGCCGCGTGCGCGCGGAATGACGTCGTTCGCGTAGGCCTGGCCCTCGTTCTTCTGGCGCTCGCGGTCCTGGCCCGGCCTTGACGGCGTCGTCGAACGCCGCCTGCACCTGCTCCGGCGGCTGCGCATTCTGCAGCGTCACGGTGCTCACCGTGATGCCGGTGTTGTAACGATCGTGGATCTGCTGCATGAGATCGCGCGCCTTGTTCGCGATATCGACCTGGGTCTCGTACAGGATCGCATCCATGCGGTTCTTGCCGATCACCTCGCGCATCGCCGTCTCGGCGATCTGCATGGCCGACTCGTCGGGCCGGCGCACGTTGAAGATGAACGCCTGCGCATCCTTGACCAGGTACTGCACCGCGAACTGCAGGTCGACGATGTTCTCGTCGTCGGTGAGCATCAGCGACTCTTTCAGCACCT
>C688J18823_10002697_pt1 | contig 11128 bp, 9 predicted proteins | sample HopSoiMetagenom1_FD_18823 | JGI IMG/M metagenome (IMG submission 18823) | reverse complement strand
CGGCGAGTATCCGGACGGAGACGATCCGTGGACCGGTATCGGTTGCGTGGGACAAGCGGAGCGGGATGCTGTCGCTCGAGGTGCAGGTACCGGTCGGCGTGACGGCCGAGGTGCACGTACCGTCGGCGAGTGCTTCGGACGTCACCGCCGTACCTGAGTCGTTGGCTGGTGAGACGACGTACGCCGATGGCTACACGGTCTATACCGTGCCGGCCGGCCGGTGGGCCTTCACCAGTCGGTCAGCGTGAGCCGTGGGCGTCCAGTCTCGTGTAGAGCAGGTCGCGGACCTGGCGTCCCTCGGCCTGTGCGCGGGACTCGAACTTGGTGACCGGGCGCCACTCCGGGCGTGGGGCCCAGCTGTCGTACTGGTTGCGTAGCGACGGCTCAGCTTCGCAGATCTCGAGCATGCGGTCGGCGTAGTCGACCCAGTCCGTTGCCAGGTGCAAGGTTCCGCCCGGCTGCAGGCGGCGCGCGAGCAGCGCGACGAACGGTGGCGTGACGAGTCGGCGTTTGTGGTGCCGCTTCTTCGGCCACGGGTCCGGGAAGAAGATGCGTACGCCGGCCAGCGCACCGGCCGGCACCTGGTCGCGAAGGAAGTCGACGGCGTCGCCCTGCAGCAGCCGGACGTTCTCGAGGTCGTACTTCTCGACCCAGAGCATCAGCTGGCCCAGGCCGGCCGGGTATACCTCGGCGGCGATGTGGTTGACCTCGGGCGCGGCGACCGCCAGCTGGGCGGTCGCTTCCCCCATGCCGGAGCCGATCTCGAGCATGGTCGGCGCTTCCCGGCCGAACCACTCGGCCAGGTCCAAGGGGCCGGGCGGCAGGTCCTCCTGCGTCCGGCCCAGGTCGGACCAGTGTGACTGCCAGACCCGCTTCTGCCCCACCGTCATCCGAACACTCCGCCGGACGGTGCTGAAGACACCCGGCTGCCTGACCTGATCTACCACCGCTTCCACCGGCCAGAGTCTATAAGGCGTGTCTCCTAGTCGTCCCAGAACAGGTGTGCGACGGTGTTGGAGGCTCGTCGGGTGACGCGGAGGTAGTCGTCGGAGAAGCGTCCGGATTCGCCGGGTGGGTAGCCACAGATCTGGGCGACCGCGGCGAGGTCCCGGGGATCGGTCGGGATCGAGTCGCCGGGCCGGGCGCGGACGAGCATGATCGCGTTGCGGATCCGGGTGGCCAGCTCCCAGGCCGTGCGTAGGGTGTCGGCCTCGCCGGCATTGACGAGGTTCGCCTCGACCGCGGCGCGGAGGGCTCCGAGCGTGCGCGTCGTACGCAGACCGGGGACGCGATGCGCCTCGCGGAGTTGGAGCAGTTGGACGGTCCACTCGATGTCGGCGAGACCACCGCGACCGAGCTTGGTGTGGGTGGCTGGATCCGCACCGCGCGGCAGCCGCTCCGCATCGACGCGTGCCTTGATCCGGCGGATCTCCATCACGTCCCGCTCACTGATGCCATCCGCCGGATACCGCAACGGATCGATCAGCTCACGGAACGACTGACACAGCTCCGCGTCCCCGCACAGCGGATCGGCACGCAGCAACGCCTGCGCCTCCCACACCGCCGACCAGCGCGCGTAGTACGACGCGTACGACGCCAACGTCCGTACCAACGGCCCTTGCCGTCCTTCCGGCCGCAGGTCCGCGTCTATCGCAACGGCAGGGTCCGACCCTGGCAGCGCCAGCAGGCGCCGCAGCTCGGTCGCCGCCTGCGTGGCGAAGTCCGTCGCCGCCTTCTCGTCCACGCCGGGCTTGGGATCGTGGACGAACATCACGTCGGCGTCACTGCCGTACCCGAGCTCATGCCCACCGAACCGTCCCATCGCCACGATCGACATCCGCGTCGGCTCGTCCTGCCCCTTCGCGACCGTCCGCCGCGCGACCTCGAGCGCCGTCGTCAGCGTCCCGACCGAAATGACGGTCAGCGCCTCACCAACCGCCTGCACATCGAGCAAACCGGACAGATCCGCCGCCGCGACCCGGAACAACTCCCGCCGCCGCACCGCGCGGATCGCCGCCACCGCAGCTTCTGGGGCCTCCTGCCGCCGAGCAGCCGCTGACATTTCGCTCAGCAGCGCTTCCTGCGTCCGCGGCACGAGCTCACGTTCGTCCGCCAGCATCGCCGTCGCCTCCGGCGCTCGCTGCAACAGATCGACCGCATACCGCCCGCTCGCCAGCAGATGCGCCAGCCGTTCGGCCGACGCGCCCTCGTCGCGCAACTGCCGGAGATACCACGGCGTCGATCCGAGCGCGTCAGAGATGGTCCGGAACGCCAGCAGGCCGGCGTCGGGAGCCGGCGACTCCGCGAACCATCCGAGCATCGCCGGCAGCAAGGCCCGTTGGATCGACGATCGCCGCGACACTCCCTCCGACAGCGCTTCGATGTGCCGCAGAGCCGACGCCGGATCGGCGTACCCGAGGGCTGTCAGCCGTTGCTTGGCCGCCTCGGGCGTCAACCGGACCTCGTCGCCGGGGATCCGCGCGACCGCCGCGAGCAACGGCCGGTAGAACAGCTTCTCGTGCAGGCGTCGTACCTCGAGGGCGTGCTTCTTCCACGCCGCGGTCAGCTCGGCCACTGGGTCCTTGATGAACCCGAGGGACCGTCCGAGGCGCCGCAGATCCGCCTCGTCCTCCGGCACCTGATGCGTACGCCGCAAGCGGTACAGCTGGATCCGGTGCTCCATCGACCGCAGGAACCGATACGCGTCCGCAAGTACGGCGCCATCCGTGCGACCGACGTACCCGCTGGTCGTCAGGGCTTCCAGCGCGACCAGCGTCGTACCGCTTCGGACCGACTCGTCACTGCGACCGTGTACCAATTGCAGAAGCTGTACGGCGAACTCGACGTCCCGCAAACCACCGGGTCCGAGCTTCAACTGCCGATCGACGTCAGCCGCGGGGATGTGGTCGATGACCCGCCGCCGCATCGCCTGCACATCGTCGACGAACCCTTCGCGGTCGGCGGCCGACCAGGCCAGCTGCCCGACCCGCTCGGAGTACTGCCGGCCGAGCTCCGCGTCACCCGCGATCGGCCGCGCCTTCAGCAGCGCTTGGAACTCCCAGGTCTTGGCCCAGCGCTGGTAGTAGGCGAAGTGGCTGTCCAGCGTACGGACCAGCGGGCCGGACTTGCCCTCCGGCCGCAGCGCCGCGTCGACCGGCCAGAGCGTGCCCTCGCCGGTGTGAGCGGAGCAGATCCGCATCGCCGCTGCGGCCAGCTGGCTCGCCGTCTTGAGCGCCGGCGCCTCCGGCTCACCGTCGTGCGGCTCGGCGACGAAGAGCACGTCGACATCGCTGACGTAGTTGAGTTCGCGGCCACCACACTTGCCCATGGCAATGATCGCGAGCCGACAGTCGGCGGCTCCCGGGTGCGCGGCGAAGTACTGGTTGCGGGCGATGCGTAGCGCGGTCTCCAGCGCTCCAGCGGCGAGATCCGCAAGGACCGCGGCCACCTCGTCGACGAGCAGGCCCTCGGCCAGGTCGCGAGCGGCGAGCCGGAGCAGCAGGCGGCGGTACTCGATCCGGAGCGCGTCGACCGGGTTCTCCGCGTCGATTGCGATCGCCAGCTTCGCGGCAGCGTCCTCCACCGACGGCCGGGCGCCGGCCAGCGCAGGATCGGCGAGGTCGTACCAGTGCCGCGGGTGTACGCCGAGATGCCGCCCGAGCGCATCACTCGCGCCGAGCACGTAGACCAGCCGGCGACGGAAGGCCTCGTCCATGTCGAGCGTGCGCGCGAACGCGGCCGCGTCGTACTCGTGCCGATGCAGGGACTCCACCATCCCGCACAGCCCCTGCAGGGCGAGATCGGGATCGGCCGACTCGGACAGCGTCTGGATCAACTGCTCGGTGGCCAGCGGGCTGTGGGTGTCGAGCGCGCTCAGCTCCTCGAGCATCACGCCGGCCCGCTGCGGATCGGCGAACCCGAGCCGAACCAGCCGCCCTTCCCAAGACCCCATCCGCGCATCGGCCACCCCCGCAGGCTACCCAACTCCCCCAGCCCCGTGACCGGCCACCCGCGCCCGCGATCGTTCGGACTTTGAGAAGCCACCGACCAAGTTTCGCGCCCGGAAATGATCGGTGGCTTCTCAGAGTCTTGGCTGGGTCCCGGCTGGGTCGCGGGCGGGTCGCGGGTGTGTTGCGGGGAGTACACGGTGTCGTGTAGCGAATTCGTTCGGTCATCGGCATGATGGCTGTCCATGGTCATGATGACGGGGTCGCTCGCGGTGCGGGGCACGGTGGTCTGGTTGACGCCCCAGCAGGGTGGGCGAGTGTCCGGGCCGCCCGAGCCGGACTACGACTACGACTACACAGCCACCGCGTACCTGCCGCCGCGCACGGCGGATGACGGGCAGGCCGGGATTGCACTGCGCCGGTTCGCGCCGGGCGCCTGGCGTACGCCGGCCGAAGGGATTCTCGTTCCTGCCAAGGGAAATCGGGCCCAGCAGGTGATCCCCGGCTGCCTGGTGGTGATCACCGAAGGCGTGCGGCCGGTCGGGCTGCTGACTGTCGAGGAGGTGCACGCCCTCGCCCCGGACGGTACGCCGATCATTTTCCCGGCGACCACCTCGGCGCTACCTGCTCTCGTGAGTACGCCGGTGATCGTCGACGAACCGCCGTACCGGCACTCGACCGCATCCGCGCGCTGGATCTCCCAGCACGCCTCCGACGACGCCCCACCCCAGCCCGCCGAGGTCTGAGCGAACCCAATTGCAGTCCGCCAACTCGCTGGTGACTGGATCGCTCAGAGGACCGGCAGGAGTTTGTTGAGTTCGAAGGGGGTCACCTGGCGGCGGTAGTCCTGCCATTCGGCGCGTTTGTTGCGGAGGAAGAAGTCGAAGACATGTTCGCCGAGGGTTTCGGCGACCAGTTCGCTGTCTTCCATCGCGCTGATGGCTTCGGCGAGGCTGCCGGGTAGCGGCTTGATGCCGAGCGCCTTGCGTTCGCGCGGGGTCAGGGACCAGATATCGTCCTCGACCTCGGCCGGCAGCTCGTAGCCCTCCTCGATGCCCTTCAATCCCGCGGCGAGCATCAGCGCGAACGCGAGGTACGGGTTCGCCGCGGAGTCCAGGGACCGGAACTCGACGCGGCTGGACTGACCCTTGTGCGGCTTGTACATCGGGACCCGCACGAGAGCTGACCGGTTGTTGTGACCCCACGAGATGAACGACGGCGCCTCGTCGCCGACCGCGAGCCGCTTGTAGGAGTTCACCCACTGGTTCGTCACCGCGGTGATCTCCGCCGCGTGCTGCAGCAGCCCGGCGATGAAGGCCCGGCCGGTCTTCGACAGTTGGTACTGCGCGCCGCCCTCGAAGAACGCGTTCCGGTCACCCTCGAAGAGCGACATGTGAGTGTGCATCCCGGAGCCCGGCTGGTCCGACAGCGGCTTCGGCATGAAGGACGCGTAGATGCCCTGCGACAGCGCGACCTCCTTGACCACCACCCGGAACGTCATGATGTTGTCGGCGGTCGACAGCGCGTCGGCGTACCGCAGGTCGATCTCCTGCTGACCCGGCCCGCCTTCGTGGTGGCTGAACTCGACGGAGATCCCCATCGACTCCAGCATCGTGATCGCCTCGCGGCGGAAGTCGTTGCCGATGCCCTGCGGCGTGTGGTCGAAGTACCCGGACGAGTCCACCGGCTCCGGCGTCGTGCCGGGTGCGCCGGTCAGCGACTTGAACAGGTAGAACTCGATCTCCGGATGCGTGTAGAAGGTGAAGCCCAGGTCGGCCGCGCGCGACAGGGTCCGTTTGAGCACGTGCCGCGGGTCGGCGAACGACGCTGACCCGTCCGGCATGTTGATGTCGCAGAACATCCGCGCGGTGCCCATCGTCTCGCCCCGCCAGGGCAGGATCTGGAACGTCGACGGGTCCGGCTTGGCGAGCATGTCCGCCTCGGTCACCCGGGCGAACCCCTCGATCGCCGAGCCGTCGAACCCGAGCCCCTCGGCGAACGCGTTCTCCAGCTCGGCCGGCGCCACGGCCACCGACTTCAGGAACCCGAGGACGTCGGTGAACCAGAGCCGCACGAAGCGTACGTCGCGCTCCTCCAGCGCGCGCAGCACGAACTCCTGCTGCTTGTCCATCAGTCCACCTCTCACCCAAGACCTGCGGAGCTTCTCACAGTGTGCCCTGCCTCTGTTAAGCAGACGTTACGTGCCGGAGCGGACATCCGGGCGCGCAGGGCCTAGCGTGTCCACTTGTGCAGATGATCTTCCACGCAGCGCTTCTGGTGGCGGCGATCCTCTGCGTCAGCGACCTGATCCTGAGTACGGCGCGGTTCGTGCAATCGCTGCGGCGCAAACGCCCGGCCGAACGCGACGTACTGGGCCGCCGCTGGCTGCCGGTCCCCGAGCTCGGCTTCGGCATGTACGCGTTCTGCTGCACCGGCCTGGTGACGCTCGCCCTTACCCACCACGACGCCGACAACCTGCCGACCAAACAGATTCTGTTGTCCGCACTCGTCTTCGGGTACGCCGGTGCCGTGCTGTCCCGGATCGTCCGTACCCCGGGCCCCGGTGGCCGCCGGTTCCGGCTACGCGCCGGGCTGCTGCTCGGTCTCCCGGCTCTGTTCGGCCTGGTCTTCGGGCTGTCCGGCGTGGCGGTCTGAGCGCCGCTGAATCCGGCGCGCCTGGAACCACGGGACCAGCCGCTCCATGGGTGCGAACGCGAGCCAGCACACCACCGTGGGCAGGAAGTGGATCAAGAGGATCGCCGTGTTCGCCGCGTGGAACCCGAGGAAGAACAGGGCCGCCAGCAACTGCCACCGACCCTTGAGCCACAGGATCACCGGCGACAGGAACTCCGCGGTGATCCCGACCCACTGCATCACGTGCAGCATCCACGGGTAGTGCAGCAGCCACTCCCCGACCGGATGCGGCCGCCGCACGATCGCCCAGGTCAGGACCGCGCTCCCGGGCCACGTCAGCGCCCACCCGGCGCTGCGCAGCTTCGCGATCGAGGACAGGAAGTACGTCGCGATCAGACAGATCTGCACGCACCGGATCGCCCACCCGGCCGCTTCCGACCGGGTCTGGTCGCCGTACGACGCCAGGCCGCGACGGCTCGCCTTCACGGTGGGAAGGACCCAGAGCGCGATCACCAACGCGAGATGATCGTGGTCGACCTTCCCGTCGCTCATCCCGATCAGGACCCACCAGGTGAACGCGGGCGCCACGATCCAGCCGGCGATCCGCGGGACGTAGTTCGTCGCGCCGACCAGACAGGCGACGATGAGCACGACGTACAGCGCGGTGGTGTTCGCCACCGACGGCTTGGGCAGGTCGAGGAGCCGCGCGAGCAGCAACGGCTGGTAGAGCCCGGGGTGCTCGCCCTTCAACCGCGTGTCGCGGACGAACGCATGCATGTCGAGGATGACGAACAGATACAGAACCGTCCGCAACCACGCGACCCGCGCCAGCGCGATCCTCGGCGTGAACCAGTCGGCAATCCGTCCGGCCAGGCTCCGGTCAGCAGCCTGCCCCAGCGGCACGTCGGCGGCGCTCACCTGCGCACCTCCCAGGTCGCCAGGACCCGCGACGCCGGCGGTCCTTCGACCCGGCCCTTCACCAGCTGAGTGGTGTCGCGGATCAGCTCGAGCTTCACGTACTTCGGCTGGTCAGGATGCTTCTGCGCCCACCCGTCGGCGACCTGCTGCAGCAGCGACGGATCCTTCTCGATCTCCCCGGCCCGCGCCTCGATCTCGGCACGCGCCACGCCGGCGCCCTCGATATTCAGTGGTACGTCGACCGTCGTACCGGCGTCCGTGACTGCGCTGATCCGGATGTAGTCGATCTTGGCGTCGTCCGGCACCGACATCGCGTACTGCGACATCGGCCCGAACGGCCAGGCGTCGTCACTGGCCCGCACCGACCCGTTGATCAGCAGCACGATCCCGGCGACTGCGGCGAGGACCCGCAGAGTCTTGCCGGTCCTTCCCAGCCGGATGTCGCCCGGCTGTTCACGATCTGTCACGCCCGTCATTAGATCATTGTCGGTTTCGGGAATCCGTTCGTAGGGGATTTTCTTAGTTATGACCGCCCCAGAAAATATCCAACGTGCTCGGGTGTCCCGGCGTACCCTGCTCGGCGCGACCGCCGGCGGCGTACTGCTCGGTGGCATCGCCCTTCCGCCCACAGCAGCCCACGCGGCCCCGGCGCCGCGCTGCTACACGCGCACCGAGTGGTCGGCGCGCCCGCCCAAGTCCGCGACGCAGGTGATCGGCAAGCCCGACCACATCGTCATCCACCACACCGCGAGCCCGAACGTCACCGACTACTCGCTGGCGGCGGCGTACAAGGTCCAGCACTGGATCCAAGACCTGCACATGGATACCAACGGCTGGATCGACATCGGCAACCAGCTGACGATCAGTCGCGGTGGCTACCTGATGGAGGGCCGCAGCAAGTCGTTGTCCGCGATCAACAACGGGCGGAACGTGCTCGGCGCGCAGACCGCCAACAACAACAGCCACACGATCGGCATCGAACACGAGGGTATTTACGTCACGGAGAACGTGACGACTGCGTTGTTCGACATGTCGGTCCTGACGTGCGCGTGGCTGTGCACGAAGTACAACCTCGACCCGCATGTCGCAATCGTCGGGCACCGCGACTACAACACCACGCAGTGCCCGGGTGACGTGTTCTACGCAAGACTGCCGGAGCTACGCGACCGAGTGGCCGCGGTGGTGCTCGGCTGATCAGTGAACGTTGTCCGACGGCGGCGATCGCCAGGGAGATCGAACCCTGGCGATCGCCTAACCTCCGCGCGACCACCGTCCTACTCTCTGCCTCCCTCGAAGGCCGCCTGCTGTACCAGTCGCTCGGGTACCAAGACCTGACAAGTCTCCTCCTCGCTCGCACCGCGTCCTGAAGGTGAAGCGGATGTAAGACCGGGGTGAGGGGCGTGGGGAAGATCGGGTCGAACCAGTAATGTGCTCCCGTGCCTCAGCTTCGGGTAGCTCTTGCTCAGCTCAATGTGACCGTGGGTGACATTGACGGGAACAGCGACAAGATCGTCGCGTGGACCCGGAACGCCGTCGAGCGGGGTGCGCACGTGGTGGCGTTTCCGGAGCTCGGGCTGACCGGTTACCCGGTGGAGGACCTGGCGTTGCGGGCGTCGTTCGTGGATGCGTCACAGGCACGGATCCATAGCCTCGCGAGGCGGCTCGCCGACGAGGGCCTCGGCGACATCGTCGTGATCTGCGGCTACCTCGATCGTGCCGGCGGTACGGCGATGGGCATCGACCGGCTCGGCCGCCCGAAAGGCTCCCCCACCAACTCCGCTGCCGTCATCCACCAGGGCCGCGTCGTCACCAGTGCCGTCAAGCACCACCTGCCGAACTACGGCGTCTTCGACGAGTTCCGGCACTTCGTCCCGGGAAACACCCTGCAGGTCGTTCGCATCCACGGCATCGACGTCGCAATCGTCATCTGCGAGGACCTCTGGCAGGACGGCGGTCCGGTCGCGGTCACGCGCGAGGCCGGTGCGGGTCTGCTGCTGGTGATCAACAGTTCCCCGTACGAGGCGAACAAGGACGACATCCGCGGCGACCTGGTTCGCCGCCGTGCCCGCGAGGCCGGCTGTGCACTTGCCTACGTCAACCTGGTCGGTGGTCAGGACGAGCTCGTCTTCGACGGTGACTCGCTGATCGCCGATGCGGAAGGCAACGTCTTCGCCCGCGCGCCGCAGTTCGAGCAGGGCAGCATGGTCGTCGACCTCGAGCTACCTGCCGCGTCAGGTAAGCCGTCCGGGACGTACGAAGGCATCGACATCATCCACACCGTTCTGCACGAGGACGCCGTCGCGCCGTACGACGCGATGGAGCCGGCGATCGCACCGCGACTGTCGGACGAGGCCGAGATCTACGGCGCGATCGTCACCGGCCTGCGCGACTACGTCCAGAAGAACGGCTTCAAGTCCGTCCTGCTCGGTCTGTCCGGCGGCATCGACTCCGCGCTCGTCGCGGCGATCGCGTGTGACGCGGTCGGCGCCGAGCACGTGTTCGGCATCTCGAACCCGAGCGTCTACTCCAGCGACCACTCCAAGGACGACGCGGCCGAACTCGCCGCGCGGACCGGTCTGAACTATCGCGTCGTACCGATCCAGCCGATGGTGCAGCCGTTCCTGGACACGCTCGGCCTGACCGGTCTTGCCGAGGAGAACCTGCAGGCCCGGGTGCGCGCGGTGGTCTGGATGGGTCTGTCGAACGCCGACGGCCACCTGGTGCTTGCCTGCGGCAACAAATCCGAGCTGTCGGTCGGCTATTCCACCATCTACGGCGACGCGGTCGGCGGGTACGCGCCGTTGAAGGACGTGCCGAAGACCCTCGTCTGGCGGCTCGCGAACTGGCGCAACGCGGACGCCAAGGAGAAGGGCCAGCAGCCCCCGATCCCGCAGAACTCGATCGTCAAACCACCGTCGGCCGAGCTGAGTCCGGGGCAGCAGGACACCGATTCGCTGCCGCCGTACGATCTGCTCGACGACATGCTGGACGACTATGTCGAGCAGGACCGCGGCAGCGCGGAACTGGTCGCGGCCGGGTTCGACACCGAGCTGGTCAGCAAGGTGATCCAGCTGGTCGACCGCGCGGAGTACAAGCGCCGGCAGTACCCACCGGGCCCGAAGATCACTCACAAGGCCTTCGGCCGGGACCGCCGGTTGCCGATCACCAATGCATGGCGTGAGGACGCACGGAAGGCAGCCGAGCACTGAGCGACTCCTGGCGGTACCGCCCAACCACAGACACCCCGTGGGACTCCTCCGAAGAGACCCACGATCGTTCCGGCCTGCCCAGAGACACCTTCGGNGAGGGGTCGAGTGATCGCTCACCTACGGGCGGTGGCACTCACCCTCCGCGACGGTGGGACGATGAAGCCATGGTTGACAACTTCCTGTCGGCCGGTACCCCGGGCGACGACGAGGAGTTGCCGTCGCCGTACGGGACCGGACCGAAGAACCGGACAACCGAGGAGCACCGCCGCTCGGACTACGACAACGACACCTGGCGGGAGCGTGGCTCCGGCCTCGGTCTCGACCCGTCGCCGTCGCTGCCGAGCGCACCCCGGAGCTACGAACGCGGCCCGGTGCCGCAGCAGCCATACGTCCCGAAGCCGCCTTACCTGCCGGCGGCCC
>C688J18823_10002696_pt1 | contig 11130 bp, 6 predicted proteins | sample HopSoiMetagenom1_FD_18823 | JGI IMG/M metagenome (IMG submission 18823) | reverse complement strand
CGACCGGCGCGGCAGTCTTCGCGCCACCGAGCGGCCTGTACTGGCCCGTGCGCAATCCGAAGAGCCATTACGGCCGCGCCGTCTGCTTCAAGGGCAGCGACGGCAAGGGCTTTGGCGCGGGCAAGTCGTCGGGCGGGCGCGAGTTCCTGGCAGCGCGGCCGGCAGGCGCGAAGGAGCCCGACCGCTACCACGCGGGCATCGACGTGTACGGCGACTTTCACGACATCATCGTGGCCTGCGAGGCGGGCACGGTGGTGAACCTCTATCCGTTCTATCCCGCCGACCATCCCCTGGTCTGGTGCCTCCTGGTGCAGCACAGGGATCTGGTGATCAACTACGGCGAGGTGGACCCCGCGTCGCTGAAGAAGTACGGGATCAAGAAGGGCATGACCGTGCTGCCGGGGCAGCCCATCGCGGAGGTGGGGCGCATGGTGCACGACTCGATGCTGCACTTCGAGACGTATCCGCCGGGGACGTCGCGGAACATTTCGTACAAGCGCAGCGCGGGCGAGTCGTTCCTGAAGAACTACTTCAACCCGACGCAGTATCTGCTGGCGCTGGCGAAGAACGGGAAGTAGCGGACGATTCATGCGCCGCAAATCCGCGCGGGAACACACGCCGAGCAGCCCTGCATGAGATCGCGAACTACGGCGTCGAGGCCGCCGGCTTGGGGGCCGGGACCGCCGGCGCGATCGACACCGGCCCCAGGTCCAGCTTCTCCAGCGCCTCTTTGCTCTGGGCCACCGGTCCCACGATGACCACGGGCCACCGGTCGGGCTTGATCCACTTCGTCACCACCCGCTGCACGTCCTTCTGGGTGATCTTGCCCACCCTGGCGGCGTAGGTGCGGTAGTAGTCGAGCGGCAGGCGCAGCGAGACCAGGTTGCCCATCGCCCCGGAGACCGCGTCGTTGGTCTCCAGCGCGGCGGGAAGGCCGCGCACCAGCGCCTCCTTGGCCGAGGCCAGCTCCCCGTCGGTCACCTTGCCGTTGGAGAACGCCCGCAGCTCCTTCTCGTACTCCGCCACCGCCTCCACCGTGTTCTTCGACACGATGCCCCCGCGCGCGGCGAAGGTGCCACTGTCGCGCAGCAGCGAGAGCGAGGAGCTGACGCCGTAGCTGTAGCCGTGCTTCTCGCGCAGGTTCATGTTGAGCCGGCTGGTGAAGAGGCCACCCAGCGTGAGGTTGGCCACGCGCAACGGCACCGCATCGGGATTGGTGGCCTTGAACATCCGGCCCACCACCCAGACCTGGGACTGTGTGGTGCCTCCCTTGTCGCGCGCGTCGATCGTCCTTTGATCCAGCTTGGGAAAAGCCGGCAACGCCAGCTTGGGCAGGGGCCGCTTCTTCCAGGAGGCGAACGCCGCATCCAGCAAGGCCACCATCTCCGCCGGCTTCACGTCGCCGGAGACGGAGATCACCGCGTCGTTGGGGACCCACCATCTGGCATGGAACGCCGCCAGGTCCTCGGGCGTGATGGAGGTCCACCGACTGCGGCGTGCCGCCGGCGGGCTGTCCCCAGGGATGCGCGGCGCCGTAGAGGATGCGCGCCGCTTCGTCGGCGGCCAGCGCCCCGGTGTTGGCCTTCTTCTGCTCCAGCCCGGTCAGCTTGAGGACGCGTACCCGCTCCACGTCCTCCTTGCGGAAGGCCGGGTTCTGCACGACGTCCGCCAGCAGCTCCAGCGCCTTGGGCAGCGTCTCGGTCAGGCAGTTGAGGTGGACGTTGACCGTCTCCAGCCCGGCGCCGGCCCCCAGGTTGATGGCAAGATCTTCGATCTCCTCGGCCAGCTTCGTCGCGGAGCGCGTCTTGGTGCCCTCGTCGACCGTGTCGGCGACGAACTCGGCCAGCCCTGGCTTGTCCTTGGGGTCGGCGTCGACACCGTGGAGGAAGCGCACGTCCACCGCCACCAGCGGCACCGAGTGGTTCTCCACGATCAGCACGCGCGCGCCGTTCTTCAGCCGGCGCTCCACCGGCACCGGCGGCTCGAAGTGCGGCTGCACCGGCAGCGGCGGAGGAACCTGGGCGCGGAACGGTTCGTCCGGCATCAGCGGCGCCACGGGCGCGGCGGCGGGTGCTGGCTGCGCCTGGGCCGTGGCGCTGGCCGGCGGCGCCGCCGCGGCCGCCTCGCCGGGCTTCTGCGCCTGGTTGCCGGGCTGCGCCTCCTTGGCCCCCTGAGACGCCACGCCTGCGTCGGCCGCGCCAGGAATCGCTGCCGACGCCGCCGGCGCGGGTTGCGCCTCGGCGGGAGCCGCGCCCTGCCGCCCCGCGGTCACCGTCTCCTTCTTGGAGCCCGTGCAGGCGCAGAGCAACGCTGCCATCCACACCACGCGCTTCATCGCTGCGCTCCTTGCGCGCCGGCTGAGGCCGACTTCGGCGCGGGCACGACGTCGAGCTGGATGCGCTGCTGCGGCAGGAGGAACTGCCGGGCGAACTGCTGCGCCGCCTGCGGGGTGACCGCACGATAGCGGGCAATGTCGCGCGGCAGGTATCCCGGATCGCCGAGGAAGGTCTCGAAGAGGTTGAGCAGGTCGGCGCGGCCGCCGAAGCCGCCGATGCGCTCCACCGTCCGCAGCCGGCCCGCCACGATGTTGCGCGTGGCCCGATCCACCTCCTCGCGCGTGGGCCCCTTTTCTTGAAGCTCCGCCACAATCTGCTCCACCACCGGCAGCAGCTCGGCAATGGCGTGGCCCTGCGCCGCGGTCACCGTGATCTGGAACCAGCCGCCCAGCCCGAGCGTCACGTTGCTGGCGCTCACCCCGGCGGCGAGGTGCCGCTCGAACACCAGGGCCTTGTAGAGCCGCGAGGTCTTGCCGGTGCCGAGCACGTCGGCCAGCACGTCGCCGGGCGGCTCTTCGTCGGTGAACTGCTTGACTCCCTTCCACGCCAGGATCAACCGCGGCACCTCCGCCAGCTTGTCCTCCACGGTCTCGCGGGTGATGCCCTTCAAGTCGGCCTGCGGGACCTCCGGCCGCGGCACCGCGGCGTTGCGCGGGACGGGACCGAAGTACTGCTGCACCAGCTCCTTGGCGACCTTGGGATCGAAGTCGCCGACGATGGCCAGCGACGCGTTCTGCGGCCCGTAGAAGGTGCGGAAGAACTCGCGCACGTCCGCGGCGGAGGCAGCCTGGATGTCGGCGATGTCCCCGATCACGCAGTCGTAATACGGGTGCGGCTTGGGAAAGAGCAGGTCGCAGAGGCGCAGCCCCGACTGGCCATAGGGGCGGTTCTCGTAGCTCTGCCGCTTCTCGTTGGAGACCACGTCGCGCTGGATCTTCAGCTTCTGGTCGTCCAGCGTGTCCAGCAGGTAGCCCATGCGATCCGATTCGATCCAGAGCGCGGCGCCCAGCTGGCTTGCGGGCACCACCTCGAAGTAGTTGGTCCGGTCGAAATTGGTGGTGCCGTTCACGCCGGTGGCGCCGATCGACTCCAGCGCCTGGAAAGGCGAGGGCTGCACGTGCCTGGAGCCGGAGAACATCATGTGCTCGAAGAGGTGGGCGAACCCGCTGTGCCCCGGCGTCTGGTTGGCCGCGCCCACGTGGTACCAGACGTCCACCGCCACCTGTGGCAGCCGGTGGTCCTCGCTGAGGATCACGGTGAGCCCGTTGGGGAGCTGGTACTTTTCGAACTTGATGTCGGGGTCGGCGGCGCGCGCGGCAAACGTCACCGCCAGCACCGAGACCGCTGCGAGCTGCGCATGGACGACCTCCGGCGGGCTTGCCTACTCCGGCATCCGCTGCGTGGCAAGGCGCGAGTTGGAGTAGGCGGGATCCTGCGTCACCTCGTCCCCCAGCCACGCGGGGCGATCGAAGCTCTCACGTTCACTCTGCAGCTCTATTTCGGCCAGCCAGAGATCGCGGCCGCGGAAGTGGTCGAGATCGAACCGCCCCACGCGGCGGCGCACCTTGCGCAGCGTGCGCGAGCACATGCGCAGCAGCGCCTCGGCGTCCTCCGCGGGGATGGGGTAGTTGAATTCGGCGCGGGAGAGCAGGCCCTTGCCCTTGATGGTCAGCTCGGCATGCCGCGTCCCGTCCGGTCCCACCACCAGCCTCACCCTCACCGTGGGCTCGGTACACAAGTACCCCTGCTCCAGGTCGTTCCCATCCGGCAACTCGCTGGGCAGCCTCTCCTTCTTCACCAGGAACTTCCGCTCGATCTCGACAGGCATGGTTCCTTCTTCCGACCTGATTACAGCAATGGTTTGAGCCAGGTGCGGGCGTCGTCGAGCTCCTGGGAGATGACCATGTGGCCCATGGGATATTCGTGCCAGGAAACGGCGAGGCCCAGGCGGGTGAGTTGGTCGCGCAGGGAACGTCCCAGCGAGATGGGCAGCAACGGGTCCTCCGTGCCGTGGGCGGCGAAGACGGGAAAACCCTTCAGCCCTTCCGGCGCCGAGAGATCTTGCGGCTCCAGCGCGCGCACCACTCCGGAGAGCGAAAGCACGCCGGCGACCAGGTCCGGCCGCTTCAGCGCCACGCCCAGCGCCATGCCCGCGCCCTGGCTGAAGCCGAGCAGGATGGGCCGCGGCGAGCCCCGGGCGATCTCCTCCACCGCCGCCAGTGCCGACGCCACCGCTTCCCGCACCTCGCCGGCATCGAAGGAGAGCCCGCGCGCATCCTGGACCAGGCTGAACCAGGCGCGCATCGGCCCTCCCAGCGCGAGGGGGCCCTGCAGCGACACCGCCCGCAGCCGCGGGTCCAGCGCAGGGGCGATGGACAGGAGATCGTGCTCGTCGGCGCCGTAGCCGTGCAAAAGGACCATCGTGCGCGACAGCCCGGGGGCGCGCGGCGGCAGCTCGATGGCATTGAGCTTCACGGAGCCCTTCTACCCCCGGGCGGCTTGCTGCTGCACGGGCGGCGGAACAGCGTGGGGCGAGGGGATGCGGCCCGCCAACGAGGCCACCAGCATGGCCAGGTCCACCGGCTCCACGGGTTTGCTGACGTGCGCGTGGTATCCGGCGAGCAGCGAACGGCGCTGATCGTCCGACCCGGCGTACGCCGTCAGCGCTGCGGCCGGAACGGTGGGATCGATCTCGCGCACCCGCCGGATCAGGGCATACCCGTCCTCGGTGGGCAAGCCGATGTCCGAGAGCAGGACGTCGGGCCTGCGCTCCTCGATGGAGGCGATGGCCTCCGCTGCAGTCGCCGCGGTGCGCACTGTCGCGCCGCAGCTCACCAGCACCGCCGCCACCAGGTCGCGCGCATCGGCCTCGTCGTCCACCACCAGCACGTCCAGGCCTTCCAGCAGCTTGTCGCCGGCCGTCTTCGGCTCCAGCGCGGTCACCACCCGATGCGAGTCGTCGTGCGGGGGGACGGAGGGCTGCGTGACCACGGCGCGAACCGGCATCCGCACCACGAAGGTGGCCCCCTTCCCTTCCCTTCCGACTCGGCGCGCACGGTCCCGCCGTGCACCTCGACCAGGTGCCGCACGATGGCGAGGCCCAGGCCGAGCCCGCCCTGCGCGCGGGTCATCGAGCTGTCGGCCTGCCAGAAGCGGTTGAAGACGTGCGGCAAAAAGGGGGCGGGGATGCCCATGCCCGTGTCCACGACGCTGATCTCCAGCTCGGAGAGCACGCGCTGGATGCGCAGCTCCACCTTGCCCTCGCGGGGAGTGAACTTGATGGCGTTGGAGAGCAGGTTCCAGATGACCTGCTGGATGCGATCGGGATCGCCGATGAACTCCTCCGACCCCGGCTGCAGGTCGGCCTGGAGCAGCACGCCTTTGGCCTCGGCGGCGGGCCGCACCGCTTCCAGCGCCCCCTGGGCGACGGCGTGGAGATCGGTCTTCTGCACGTTGACCCGCAGCTTGCCGGCGATGATGCGCGAGACGTCGAGGATGTCCTCCACCAGCTGCGTCTGCGCGCGCGCGTTGCGCTCGATGGTCTCCAGCACGCGCGAAAGCGCCTTGGGCTCCACCGCGCCGGTGCGCAGCATGCGCGTCCAGCCGAGGATGGCGTTGAGCGGCGTGCGCAGCTCGTGCGAGACGGTGGCGAGGAACTCGTCCTTGGTCCGGTTGGCGATCTCCGCCTGCTTGCGCGCCTCGTGCTCGCTGGCGAGCAGCGCCCGGTTCGCCTGCTCGATGCGCTTCTGCTCGTCGATGTCGGTGGCGGTGCAGATCCAGCCCGCGATGCGGCCGTGCTCGTCGCGCTCCGGCACCATGCGGCAGAGGTGCCAGCGCCATTCGCCGTCCTTGCGGCGCAGGCGCTGCTGCCGCTCCATCGGCTGGGCGGAGCGGACGGCCTCACGGAAGGTCGCCCGCACCTCCTCGACTTCGTCGACCGGCACCGCCCCCATGAAGCTGACGCCGGCGTCGTCCCCGGCGTAGTCGCGCCACACCTGGTTGCAGTAGTAGATCTCCCCGTCCCGCCGAGCCGCCCACACGCACTGCGGCATCGAGTCGGTGAGCACGCGGAAGCGCAGCTCGCCGCGCTTCTCCATCTCGATCAGCTCGCGCGCGCGCAGCATCGCCTGTTGCCTGCGCAACAGCTCGGTCTTGCGCCACAGGTCGACGAAGACCGAGACCTTGGCGCGCAGGATCTCCGGGTCGAACGGCTTGAGCAGGTAGTCGACGGCGCCTTCCTTGTACCCGCGGAAGATGTACGCCGGATCCTTCTGGATGGCGGTGAGGAAGATGATGGGGATGTGCTTGTTGCGCGGGCGGTCCTTGATCAGCTTGGCGGTGGCAAGACCGTCCAGGCCGGGCATCTGCACGTCCATGAGGATGAGCGCGAAGTCCGACTCGAGGAGGTGCCGCAACGTCTCCTCGCCGGAGGAGGCGTGGATCAGCTCCTGCCCCAGCGGATCGAGGATGGCGTCCAGCGCGACCAGGTTGGGCGGGTGATCGTCCACCATGAGGATGCGCGCGGCCGGCGCATCCGCCTCTACCGGATATGCGCCGCCACCGATCACCACCGGCGGCGGCGGCAGCGAGGGAGACTTCACGTTCATCCGCGCGTCCACAGGCGGACGAGCTCGAGCAGCTTTTCCGCGTCCACCGGCTTGGGGAGGTAGTCGGATGCGCCTGCCTGGATGCACTTCTCCCTGTCCTCCTTGAGCGCCTTGGCGGTGATGGCGATGATGGGCAGCGCCTTGTGGGCGGGATCCTTGCGGATCACCTTCATCGTCTCGTAGCCGTCCATCTCCGGCATCATCACGTCCATCAGCACCACGTCCACGTCCGGGTGGCGCTCGAGCGCGTTGATGCCGTCGCGCCCGTTCTCGGCGTAGACCACCTCCAGGCCGTGGCCCTCCAGCACGCTGGTGAGGGCGAAGATGTTGCGCACGTCGTCGTCCACCACCAGCACCTTCTTGCCCTGGATCTTCTCGCCCTCCTCGTGCTGGGCGCGGAGCAGCTCCTTCGCCTTGTCGGGCAGCTTCTCGTCGACGCGGTGGAGGAAGAGCGCGGTGTCGCTGAGCAGCTTCTCCGGCGAGGAGGCGCCGCTCTTGAGGATCACCGACTCGGCGTACTTCTTCAGGCGGCCCTCCTCCTTCTTGGCCAGCTCCTTGCCCGTGTAGACCACCACCGGGATGTCGCGGAACTTCGGGTTGGTCTTGATGTCCTCCAGGAGCTTGGTTCCTTCCTCGTCGGTGGTGAGGAGGAGATCCAGCACCACCGTGTCGAAGTCGCCGGCCTCCAGCGCCTCCAGGGCGGCAGGCGCGTTCCCCACCGGGACCACCTCCACGTCCTCGCCGCGCAGCAGGTCGGCGATGCTCTGCTGCTGCACCACGTCGTCCTCGACGAGGAGCAGCTTCTTCACCTTCTTGTCCACGAAGCTGGCGATGTGGTTGAAGGCGCCCTCCAGGGCGTCCTTGCTGACCGGCTTCTCCAGATACGCGAACGCGCCCATCGCGGCGCCCTTCTTGCTCCTCTCCACGATGGTGATGACGTGCACCGGGATGTGGCGGGTGCGCGGGTTGCGCTTCAGCCGGTCGAGGATGCTCCAGCCGTCCACGACGGGAAGCTGGATGTCCAGCGTGATGGCGGCGGGCTGCAATTCGTTGGCCAGCGCCAGCCCGGTGTCGCCGCGGGTGGCCACCACCGCCTTGAAGCCCTTCTCCCGCGCCATCCCCACCATGATGCGCGCGAACTTGATGTCGTCCTCGATGATCAGCAAGACGCGATCGCCGTCGCGCAGGTGCTCGCGATCGTCCTCGATCGGACGGCTGACGATCTCGTCCACTCCCAGGGGCATCTCGGTGAACATGTTCGCGACGGGCGACTGGGGCTCGCCGGGGCGCGGCGCCTCCGAGCGTCGGGCGCGCTGCTCCGAATACGCCCGGGCGCGGACCTGGGCGCCGGCGGCGTCCTCTTCGTCGACCTCTGCCTCCGGGCCGACGTACTGGTCGGGGAGATAGAGGGTGAACGTGCTGCCCTTGTTCGGCTCGCTCTCCACCTTGATCTCGCCGCCCAGCAGCCGGGTGATCTCGCGCGAGATGGAGAGGCCCAGCCCGGTTCCGCCGTACTTGCGGCTGGTGGTGCCGTCCGCCTGCTGGAAGGCCTCGAAGATGATCTTCTGCTTGTTCTTGGGGATCCCGATTCCGGTGTCGATCACCGAGAACGTCATCACCGCCTTGGCCTTGTGCAGGACCTCGCTCTCCAGCGTGCTGCGCCGCGGTTCCACGCCCATGCGCAGCTTGACGCTGCCGTCCTGCGTGAACTTGAAGGCGTTGGCGAGGAGATTCTTGAGCACCTGCTGCAGCCGCTGCGGATCGGTGCGGATGTGGGACGGAGCCCGGTCGGCGATCTCGATCTGGTAGTCCAGCCCCTTCTGCTCTGCCACCGGCCGGAAGCTGCGCTCGAAGTATTCCTTGAGATCGACCAGCGAGATGTCGCGCGGCTCGATCTGCATCTTCCCCGCCTCCACCTTGGAGAGGTCGAGGATCTCGTTGATCAGCGTGAGCAGGTCGCCGCCCGAGGCGTAGATGGTCTTGGCGTACTCCACCTGCTTCTCGGTGAGGTTGGTCTCCTTGTTGTCGGAGAGCAGCTTGGCGAGGATGAGCAGCGAGTTGAGCGGGGTGCGCAGCTCGTGGCTCATGTTGGCCAGGAACTCGCTCTTGTACTTGGAGATGAGCGAGAGCTGCTCGGCCTTCTCCTCCAGCGAGGCCCGGGCCAGCTCCACCTCGCGGTTCTTCACTTCGATGTTGGCGTTCTGCTCCTCCAGCTGCTTGGCCTTCTCCTCCAGCTCGAGGGCCTGCTTCTCCAGCGCTGAGTTGCTCTTCTTCAGCTCCTCCTGCTGCTGGGTCAGCTCGCGCGACTGGGTCTGCAGCTCCTGGGTGAGGCTCTGCGACTGCTGGAGGAGCTGCTCGGTGCGCATGTTGGCGCCGATCATGTTCAGCACCACCCCGATGCTCTCGGTGAGCTGGTCGAGAAAGATCTGGTGGATGGCGCTGAAGGGGTTGAACGAGGCCAGCTCGATGACCGCCTTCACCTCGCCCTCGAAGAGAACAGGGAGCACGATGATGTTGAGCGGAGTCGACTCGCCCAGCCCGGAGCTGATCTGGATGTAGTCGGAGGGCACCTTGGTGAGGAGGATGGACTTCTTCTCCAGCGCGCACTGGCCCACCAGGCCCTCGCCGAAGTGGAAGCGGTTGGCGACGCTCTTGCGCTCCTTGTACGCGTAGGTGGCCACCAGCTTGAGCACCGGGGTGGCGCCCTCCTGGTCCGCCATGAAGAAGGCGCCGTGGTGCGCGCTCACCAGCGGGGTGATCTGCGACATGATCAGCCGCGAGACCGTGTCCAGGTTCTTCTGGCCCTGCATCATCGAGCTGAACTTGGCGAGGTTGGTCTTCAGCCAGTCCTGCTCCTGGTTCTTCTGCGTGGTCTCACGCAGGTTGACGATCATCTGGTTGATGTTGTCCTTGAGCTTCGCCACCTCGCCTTCCGCCTCCACGGTGATGGCGCGGGTGAGGTCGCCCTTGGTCACCGCGGTGGCCACTTCCGAGATGGCGCGGATCTGGGTGGTCAGCGAGGCTGCCAGCTGGTTCACGTTGTCGGTCAGCTGCCGCCACGTGCCGGTCGCGTTGGGCACCTTGGCCTGGCCGCCCAGCTTGCCCTCGATGCCGACCTCGCGGGCCACGCCCGAAACCTGCTCGGCGAAGGTGGAGAGCGTGGTGGTCATGGCGTTGATGGTCTCGGCCAGCGCCGCCACCTCGCCCTTGGCGTCCACGGTCAGCTTCTGCGCCAGGTCGCCGTTGGCGACGGCGGTCACCACCTTGCTGATGCCCCGCACCTGGGTGGTGAGGTTGCGGGCCATGAAGTTCACGTTGTCGGTGAGCGCCTTCCAGACGCCGGCGATTCCCGGCACCTCGGCCTGGCCGCCCAGCTTTCCTTCCGTGCCGACTTCGCGGGCGACGCGGGTCACCTCGCTGGCGAAGCCGTTGAGCTGATCGACCATCACGTTGATGGTGTTCTTCAGCTCGAGGATCTCGCCCTTCACGTCGACGGTGATCTTCTGGCTCAGGTCTCCGTTGGCCACCGCCGTGGTCACCTTGGCGATGTTGCGCACCTGGCCGGTGAGATTGGCCGCCATGAAGTTGACGTTGTCGCTCATCTCCTTCCACACGCCGGAGACGCCGCGCACGTCGGCCTGGCCGCCCAGCTTCCCGTCGGTGCCCACCTCGCGCGCGACGCGGGTCACCTCCGAGGAGAAGCTGCGCAGCTGGTCCACCATGATGTTGATGGTGTCCTTCAGCTCGAGGATCTCGCCGCGCGCCTCGACCGAGATCTTCTGGCTCAGGTCGCCGTTCGCCACCGCCGTCGTCACCTTGGCGATGTTGCGGACTTGTTGAGTCAGGTTGCCTGCGAGGACGTTGACGTTGTCGGTCAGGTCCTTCCAGGTGCCGGCGACTCCCGGCACCTCGGCCTGCGCTCCCAGCTTGCCCTCGGTGCCCACTTCCTTGGCGACGCGGGTCACTTCCGAGGCGAAGGAGCGGAGCTGGTCCACCATGGTGTTGATGGTGTTCTTCAGCGCCAGGATCTCGCCGCGCGCGTCGACCGAGATCTTCTGGCTCAGGTCGCCGTTGGCCACCGCGGTGGTGACCTTGGCGATGTTGCGCACCTGATCGGTGAGGTTGCCTGCGAGGATGTTGACGTTGTCGGTCAGGTCCTTCCAGGTGCCGGAGACGCCCTTCACGTC
>C688J18823_10002695_pt1 | contig 11130 bp, 8 predicted proteins | sample HopSoiMetagenom1_FD_18823 | JGI IMG/M metagenome (IMG submission 18823) | reverse complement strand
AGCCGCCGTACCGGCCCGATCCATGAGCGGCGGGGTGGTCTCGCCCGCGTCGCGTTCGATGCGCCGGATGTCCTCCGTTAGGTAGATCGGACTAGACACGGGCGCATTCTAAGTGGAGCGGGGAAAGCGGCGGCGATGAAAAAATCTCGGCATGCTCGGCCTGCGCCACGACCGCATCCTCATGTACCACGGCACGCCTCGCGCCGACGCGCCGGCGCTCGAGCGCCAGCTGCGCCTCGTCGCGCTGGCCTTTCCGGTCGTGCCACTCGCGGAGATGGCGAGCGGCCGGAAAGGCGTCCGCCCGCGCGTCGCGCTCACCTTCGACGACGGACTGCGCAATAACGTCGAGGTGGCGTACCCCATCCTGAAGAAGCTCGGCCTCAGCGCCACGTTCTTTGTTTGCCCGGGCCTCATCGAGGGCGGGCAGTGGCTGTGGAACCATGAGGCGCGCCAGCGGCTCCTGACGTTGGAGGCCGGAGAGTTGAGCGAGCTCGCGGCGAGCGTCGGCGGCCCGGCGGAAGTCGAGGCATTCGTCGAATGGATGAAGTCCCTTGCCATCGCGCGCCGGCGTGGCGTCGAATCCGAAATACGCAAGGCCACCCCGCGCTTTGCACCGACGCAGGCACAGCGCCAAGAATTCGATCTCGCCGGATGGAACGAATTGAAGGCGCTCGATCCGCGCGTCGTCACCCTGGGCTCGCATACCATGACGCATCCGATCCTCACTTCCCTCACCACGGAGGAGACGGACGCCGAGATGCGCGATAGCCGCTTCGCGCTCGAGAAGCGGCTGCAGCGCGAGGTGTCGTTCTTCTGCTATCCGAACGGCGACCTCAACGACGGCGCGCTCAAGAGCGCGCGCCGCTACTATCGCTCGGCGGTCACGGTCGAACCGGGCACGGTGCGCGAGGAAGCCGATCCGCACCAGCTGCCGCGTTTCGCCGCGCATCCTCGGAACCTGAAGCGCCTGGTGCGGCGGATGGTGCTGGGCTGATATCCATCACTTTTTGGTGGCGCCAATGACAACGTCGGGCAGCCAGGTCGACAACGACGGGAAGGCCACCACGATCGCCAGCGCAATCACCATCATGAAGAAGAACGGAATCGACGCGCGCGCGACGTAATTGATGTCGCGTCCGCTCATGGTTTGCAGCACGAAGAGGTTGAAGCCGACCGGCGGCGTGACCTGCGCGATCTCCACCAGGATCACGATGAAGATGCCGAACCAGATAAGGTCGATGCCGGCCGCTTGCACCATCGGCAGGACGATCGTCATGGTGAGCACGATCATCGAGATGCCGTCGATCACCGTGCCAAGCAGCAGGTAGATCACCGTCAGGGCGGCGAGCAGGCCATAGCGCGAGACGTTGAGAGAGGCGACCCATTCGGCGAGCGCGCGGGGGATGCCGGTGAACGCCATGCACGAGCTCATGAAGGCGGCGCCGGCGAGGATGAAGAGAATCATGCACGAAAGCCCCGTCGCGCCCATCAGGCTCGAGCGGAAGTTCTCCCACGTGAGCGTGCCGCTCCACCACGCGATGACGAGCGAGCCGAGCACGCCGAAGGCGGCGGCTTCCGTGGCGGTGGCCCAGCCCGTGAACATGCTCGTCATGACGAACACGATGAGCAGGATGCACGGTATGAGATTGCGCGCCCGGCGCAGGCGCTCGCGCAGCGAGAGCTCTTCCACCGCGCTGGGGGTCTTGGTGGGGTTCATCACCGCCCACACCGCGATGCAGCCGGAAAAGAGGGCGATCAGGACGATGCCGGGCAGCACGCCGGCGATGAACATCTTCAGGATCGAAACCTCCGCCGCCACCGCGTACACGATCATGATGATCGACGGCGGAATGAGTAGACCGAGCGTGCCTGCACCGCACAGCGAGCCGAGGCTCATGCGCTCGTCATAGCCGCGTCGCTTGAGCTCCGGCAGCGCCACCTTGCCGATCGTGGCGCAGGTCGCGGCCGAGGAGCCCGAAACCGCCGCGAAGATGCCGCAGCCGATGATGTTCACGTGCATCAGGCGTCCCGGCAGCCAGCCGAGCCACGGCGCGAGTCCTTCGAACATCTCTTCCGACAGCTTCGTGCGAAACAGGATCTCGCCCATCCAGACGAAGAGCGGCAGCGCGGCCAGGGTCCACGACGCGGTCGCGCCCCAGAACGACTGGAACAGATTCACCTCCGGCGGCGACGTGGTGAAGAGCTGCAGGCCGACGTACGCGACGACGCTCATCGCCATCGCGATCCACAGGCCGCCGGCGAGGAGCAGAAAGAGCAGCGCGATCAGGATCGCGCCGATGGCGAGCGTGCTCATGACAGGCGGTCGCTATAGTCCGAGTTCGCGTGCCGCGCATCTTCAGCCGCCTGGTAGGCGGTCTTGCGTCCCTGCAGGTGCGCGACCAGCTCGTCGACGACGGCGATGAACAGGACCAGAGAACCTAGCACCACGCTCATCTGCGGGATCCAGATCGGAATCTGGATCAGTCCCTGCGCGAGTTCCTTGAATTGCCAGCTCTCATATACGAACTTGGCGATCGCCCAGGCCGTATAACCGGCGACCACGGCCGCGCCGATCAGGCAGGCGCTCTCGGCATGGCGGCGCGCCCCGGGAGCGAGGCGGGCGAGGACGAGGCTCACGCGGACGAGTTCGCCGCGGCGGAACGTATGGCCGAGGGCGAGGAAGGCCGACGCGGCGCAAAGCCACGACACGATGTCGTCCGCGCCCGGAAACGGCAGATTGAGCTCGCGCATCCCGGCCTGGAGCAGCATGACGGCGGCGATGGAAGCGAGGCAGACCGCGGCGAGCACCGCCGCGGCAGCGTAGAGGCGGTCGAGCAACCGCCTCATGGCATTACTTCTTGGCTCGATAAGCCTTCAGGATCGCCTGGCCATCTGCGCCGGCGGACTTCTCCCACTCGCCGGCCATCTGCTGGCCGATCTTCGCGAGTGCACTGCGAAGCTCGGGGCTCGCCTCGGTGACCGCCACGCCGTTCTTCTCCAGCGTCTCGTCGCCTTCCTTCTCCCGCGCCTTCGACATCTCCCAGCCGCGCGGCTCGGCTGCAGCGGCGGCCTTGAGAAGCGCGTCCTGCTGCTGCTTGGGCAACCGGCTGAACGCGCGCTGGTTCACCACGACGACGTTTTTGGGGTTCCAGGCGTTGGTCTTGGTGTAGTTCTTGACGAATTCCCAGGCCTTGGTCGCGGTGCCGGTGGCCGAAGACGTGACCATGGCCTGCATACCGCCGGTGGCGAACATCTGCGGCACCTCGGAAACCTGCACCTGCACGCTCGTGCACCCGAGGAGCTCGGCCAGGCGCGACGTGAGCGGGCTGTAGGTGCGCATCTTCTGGCCCTTGAGATCCGCTACCGACTTGATTGGGTCCTTGGTGTAAAGGCCCTGCCCCGGCCAGGCCACGGCGTAGAGCAGGTGAAGCCCACGACCTTGCAGCTTTTTCTCCAGCACGGGCTTCTGCGCCTTGTAGAACTGCATCGCAGCGTCGTAGCCCGGCGCGACGAATGGCACGTTGTCCGCGGCAAAGACCGGATCTTCGTTGGCGAACTGGCCGAGAAGGAACTCGGCGATGTTCACCTGTCCGGTAGACACCGCACGCAGCATGTCCGGATGCTTGATGAGCGAATTGTTCGAATGCACGGTGATCTCGAGCGCGCCGTTCGTATTCTTCTTCACGTCTTCGGCAAAAGCGCGCACGTTGCGCGTATGGAATTCGCCGTCGGAGTACGGCGTCGGCATGTCCCACTTGGTTTGCGCCTGCGCCGTGGCGCACAGCGCCATCGCGGCGAGAACGCCCCATGTTTTCTTCATCGCGTCATCCTCCCGAAAGGTGGCCGATGTTAGCGTAGTTCGTCGCGCACGGTCCGCGCGAGGTCGAGGCTTGCGGTGAGGCCGGGCGACTCGATGCCGAAGAGGTGCACGAGGCCGGGCACGCCGTGCTGCCGCGGTCCTTGGATCTCGAAATCCGGAGCGGGATCCTTCGGCCCCGCGGTCTTCGGCCGGATGCCCGAGTAGCCCGGTGCGAGCGAACCATCGGGCACCCCCGGCCAATAGCGGCGAATCGCGGCATAGAAGCGCTCGGCACGGCGCGGATCGACGCCGTAGTCGATGCGATCGACCCACTCGACGTCGGGGCCGAAGCGCGCCTGGCCGCCCAGGTCGAGCGTGACGTGCACGCCGAGGCCACCGGGCTCGGGCACCGGATAGACGAGGCGCGAGAAGGGCGAGCGGCGGGTCAGGGAGTAGTAGTTCCCCTTCGCATAGAACTCGCCTGGCGCGCGGTGCCGCGGATAGCCTTCGATCGATTTCGCCACGCTGGGTGCGCGCAGGCCCGCGCTATTCACAAGCACGGACGTCTTGAGCGTCATGTCATTGGTATGCAGCACGATGCCGTCGCCGCCGACCTCTCCACCCAGAAGTGGCGTCTTGAGCGCGAGCATCGCGCCGTGCGCTTCGGCGTCGCCGAGGTAGGCGAGCATCAAGGCGTGGCTGTCGATGATGCCGGTGGAAGGGGAGTGCAGCGCGCCGACGCAGAAAAGCTCCGGCTCCATCTTCGCCACGTCTTCCTTGGCGATCCAATCGACGTCGGTGACGCCGTTGGCGTGCGCCTTCGACCGGATGGCGGTCAATTCTTCGAGCTGCGCCTGATCCGTGGCCACGATCAGCTTGCCGCAGCGGCGGTGCGGCACGCCGTGTACCGCGCAGTACTCGTATAGGAGATGCTTGCCTGCCACGCAGGCCCGTGCCTTGAGCGAGCCTTTCGGATAGTAGATGCCGGCGTGGATCACCTCGGAGTTGCGCGAGCTGGTGTGAGTGCCGATGGCATCCTCCGCCTCGAGGATCACCACTTCGCGGCCGGCGATGGCAAGCTCGCGCGCCACGGCGAGCCCGACGACGCCGGCGCCGATCACCACGGCATCAACACGGTCCACGAGCGAGCCTCCTTTCGAATACCAGCGCCCCGATGCCGGCAAGCGCCGCGACGCTCGCCATGGGCCGCGACGTGCCGTCGAAGAGCGCGCCAAGCAGCGTGCTGAGGAGCGCGGCGAAAAGGAAGCCGATGGCTCCGATCAGCGACGAAGCCGCGCCGGCGGCGTGAGGAAATGGCGAGAGCGCAAGCGAGGTGGCGCTCGGCAGGATGAGCGCCGTACCGAACAGAAGCACGGCGAACGGGCCGACGATCGCGAGCCAATGCATCGCCCCGGCCCACGCGAACGCGGCTGCGGCCACGCCGCCCAGGATGACGATGACGGCGCCGGCGCGCAGCAGCCGGGCCGATCCGAGGCGCAGCACGAAACGGCTCGCCACCCACGCGCCGGCGATCTGGCCGAGCATTACGCCGGCGAACATCCATCCAAAGGCCGCGATCGACACGCCGGCGTGGGCGAGCGTGAAGGACGAGCTCGCCACCCACGACAGGATGCCCATCTGGCAGCAGAGGAAAAGAAGGAGCGGCGCGACGAAGCGCCGGTCGCCGAGGATGCCGGCCAGCGTGCGCGCGATGTCGCCCGGCCGCGCGGAGCGCCGTTGCGCCGGCGCCGTCTCGCGCAGCCCGGTCAGCACGGCGATCAGAAGCGCCGCTGCTATCAGCGCGTAGGTCCAGAACACGGCGCGCCAGCCGCCGGCCTGCGTGAGGAGCGCGCCGCAGATCGGCGCGAAGATCGGGACGAAGCTGAACACCACCATCATGCGGGCGAGCAAGCGCGCGGCCTGCTCGTGCGAATGCAAGTCGCGCACGATGGAGCGTGCGACGACCACGCCTCCGGCCATGGCGAACCCCTGCACGAGACGCAGCCCGGCCAGCGCGCCGATGCTCGGCATCAGGGGCGCGGCGGCGGTGATGGCGAGCATGACGCCGAGCGCCGCCACCAGCACCGGCCGGCGTCCATAGCGATCGGACAGCGGTCCCCACAGCAGCTGGCCGAGCGCAAGGCCGAGGAAGAAGGTGGTGAGCGTGAGCTGCGTGACGCTGACCGGCGCGCCGAACGATGCCGCGGTGTCGGGCAGCGCCGGCACGTAGAGGTCCGTGCCGAGGGCGGAGAGCGCGACGAGGAAGCCAAGAAGCAGCGTGAGCGCGGCTGGAGTTTGATTCTTGCCCAACGAAGTCTGATTCTTATTCAAGCTAGCATTGGATTCTAATGAACCCGCAAACCACGCTCGCGAACTGGCGAGCCGCTCCCTTCAATCGCTGGGCGTTCCACCACGTCCGCGAGCTGATTCCCACCGCCGACATCCCGAACGAACCGCGCCGCATCCGCGAATTGCCGGTGCAAAAACAAGATCCGGAAATCCGCATCGAGCCCGATAGCGGCGAGCCGCTGACGCTGGCGGAATTCCTTGCCGAGACGCAGACCGACGGCTTCATCCTCCTCCACAGAGGCCAAGTCATCGCGGAGCACTATGCGAACGGCATGACGGAGGAGAGCGCGCACATCCTCATGTCCATATCGAAGTCGATGCTCGGCCTGCTGATCGGCGAGATCGGCCTCGATACCGAGCGAACGGTCGCCGATTTCGTCCCCGAGGTGAGAGAGACCGCCTACCGCGAAGCGAAGCTTCGCCATCTTCTCGACATGCGGGCCGGTATCGTCTGGGACGAGGACTACCTCGCCGCTTCCGGTCCGATCGTGGAATACCGCAAGGCGACCGGCTGGAATGCGCTCCAACCGGGGGAGGCGCCTTCGGACCTGAAGTCGTTCTACGCCAACCTGCGCGAGACAGGCCCTCACGGCGGTCCAGTGCATTACGTTTCGCCGAACAGCGATCTCCTCGGTTGGGTGGTCGAGCGCGCGACGGGCGAGCGCTATGCCGACCTGATGAGCGCGAAGGTGTGGAAAGCGGCCGGCGCCGAGCGCAGTGCCTACATCACCGTTGATCGCCTCGGCGCGCCGCGCTGCGCCGGCGGCATGTGCACGACGCTGCGCGATCTCGCGCGTGTCGGCCAGTGGCTGATCGAGGAGCGCGCGGGCTGGCTAAGGGAAATCGAGACCGCCGGCGACCCGAAAGCGTGGAGGGCGGGCGACCTCGCCGCCGTGTTCCGCGCGCTGCCGATGCGCTATCGCTCGCAGTGGTATGTGCTGGAAGGCGCGGCGCCACTTGTGTTCGGCTGGGGCATCCACGGCCAGCACCTGTTCATCGACCGCACGAACCAAATCGTGATCGCCCGGTTCGCCTCGCAGGCGCTGCCGGTGGACGCCGAGCGCATCGCGCTCATGCTGCGCGCGGTCTCCGAGCTGCGCAAATGTCTGGCATGAGCGGCTGGCAGTTCTGGATCGATCGCGGCGGCACGTTCACAGACGTCGTCGCGCGCAAGCCCGACGGCTCGATCGTCACCCACAAGCTGCTGTCGGAGAACCCGGAGCGCTACCCCGACGCGGCGATTGCCGCCATCCGCGATTTGCTGGGCGTGAAGCCGGGCGCGCCCGTTCCGGGTGCGAAGATCGAAGCGGTGAAGATGGGCACCACCGTCGCCACCAACGCGCTACTCGAGCGCAAAGGCGACCCGACGGTTCTCTTCATCACGCAGGGCTTCCGCGATGCGCTGCGCATCGCCTACCAGAACCGGCCGCGCCTGTTCGACCGCCACATCGTGCTGCCGGAGATGCTCTATTCCAAGGTCGTCGAGGTGGAGGAGCGTATGGGGGCGCGGGGCGAGAGGGTGGTGCCGCTGAACGCCGCGCGGGCGAAGGCGGATTTGCAGGCGGTGTACGCGGAGGGTTTTCGCTCCGTCGCGATCGTGTTCATGCACGGTTATCGCTTCACCGAGCACGAGCGCACCGTGGCCGAGCTGGCGAAGCAGGTCGGGTTCACGCAGATCTCGGTCTCGCATCGCGTCAGCCCACTCATGAAGCTGGTCGGCCGTGGCGATACGACGGTAGTCGACGCCTATCTGTCGCCGATCCTCGGCCGTTACGTGCAGCAGGTGGCGAGCGAGCTGGAGGGTGTGCGCCTCTTTTTCATGCAGTCGAATGGCGGCCTCACCGATGCGCGCCGTTTCGCCGGCAAGGACGCCATCCTGTCGGGGCCGGCGGGCGGCATCGTCGGAGCAGCGCGCACGTCCGAGCGCGCGGGCTTCGAGCGCATCATCGGCTTCGACATGGGCGGCACGTCGACCGACGTGTCGCATTACGCCGGCGCCTTCGAGCGCGAGTTCGAGACCCGCGTCGCGGGCGTGCGCATGCGCGCCCCGATGATGTCGATCCATACGGTGGCCGCCGGCGGCGGCTCGATCCTGCACTTCGACGGCGCGCGCTATCGCGTCGGCCCCGACTCGGCGGGCGCGAATCCAGGCCCGGCCAGCTACCGGCGCGGCGGCCCGCTCGCCGTCACGGATGCCAACGTCATGCTCGGCAAGATCCAGCCACGCTACTTCCCGCATGTCTTCGGCCGCGACGGCAAAGATGCGCTCGATGCGCAGGTCGTCGCCGCCAAGTTCGACGAGCTGGCGCAGCGCATCGCGGATGGGCGAACCCGCGAGCAGGTCGCCGAGGGGTTCGTGCAGATCGCGGTCGGCAATATGGCGAACGCGATCAAGCACATCTCGGTGCAGCGCGGCCACGACGTCACGCGCTACACGCTTTGCTGCTTCGGCGGCGCCGCGGGGCAGCACGCCTGCCTGGTGGCCGACGCGCTCGGCATGACGCGCGTCTTCATCCATCCGCANGCNGGCGTGCTCTCCGCGTACGGCATGGGCCTCGCCGACCAGACCGCAATGCGCGAGCGCGCCGTCGAGATGCGTCTCGACGATTCGTGCAACCTCGCGGAGGTGGCCGAGGAGCTGGCGATCGAGGCAAGGAACGAGCTCCTGGTGCAGGGTGTCGCGGCCGAGCGCGTTCGCGTCGAGCGACGCGCGCATCTCAAATACGACGGCACGGATACCGCGCTCATCGTCGCGCTGGCGCCGATAGACCGGATGAAGGCTGAGTTCGAGGCCGCTTATCGCAAGCAGTTCTCCTTTCTCATGCCGGGGCGCGCGCTCGTCGCCGAGGCGGTGTCCGTGGAGGCGATTGCGCCCGGCGATGCGCCGATGGAGAAATCGATCGAGAAAAAGAAAACCGCGGCGCCGGCGGACCGCGTACGCATGTTCACGGCCGGCACCTGGCATGAGACGCCGCTTTACCGGCGCGAAGAGCTCGCCGCCGGGCAGCGCATCGACGGCCCGGCGATCATCGCGGAAGCGAACGCTACCACCGTGGTCGAGCCGGAGTGGCGCGCGATCGTCACGCAGCTCGACCATCTCGTGCTCGAGCGCGCAAAGCCCCGCAAGGTGGAATACGCCATCGGCACTGCCGTCGATCCCGTGCGGCTGGAGATATTCAACAACCTCTTCATGTCCATCGCGGAGCAGATGGGGCTGCGCCTGCAGAACACCGCCTACTCGGTGAACATCAAGGAGCGGCTGGATTTCTCGTGCGCGATCTTCGACGGCACGGGAAACCTGATCGCCAATGCGCCGCACATGCCCGTGCACCTCGGCTCGATGAGCGAATCCATCAAGACCGTGATCCGGGAGAATGCCGGTCGCACCAAGCCGGGCAACGTCTACGTGCTGAACGCGCCTTACAACGGCGGCACGCACCTGCCGGACGTGACGGTCATTACCCCGGTATTCCGGCAAGGCAAAATCCTTTTCTACGTCGGCTCGCGCGGCCATCACGCCGATATCGGCGGTCTCACGCCCGGGTCGATGCCGGCGACATCCCAGGTGGTGGAAGAAGAAGGGGTCCTCATCGACAACTTCCTCCTCGTCGAAGAAGGACGCTTCCGCGAGAAGGAGACGCGAGAGCTGCTCGCTTCCGGACGCTATCCGGTGCGCAACGCCGAGCAGAACATCGCCGACCTGCGCGCGCAGATCGCCGCCAACGAAAAGGGCGTCCAGGAGCTCGGCCGCATGGTCGAGGAGTTCGGCCTCGAGGTGGTGCTGGCCTACATGGGCCACGTGCAGGATAACGCCGAGGAGTCGGTGCGTCGGGTGATCGGAGTGCTCAAGGATGGCAGCTTCGACCTGCCGATGGACAACGGCGCGCACATCAAGGTGAAGGTGTCGATCGGTGCCGATCGCCGCAGCGCCACCATCGATTTCACCGGCACTTCGGCCCAGCTAACGAACAACTTCAACGCGCCGACGGCAGTATGCATGGCCGCCGTGCTGTACGTGTTTCGCACCCTCGTCGATGCCGACATCCCGCTCAATTCCGGCTGCCTCAAGCCGCTCGAGGTGATCGTGCCGGAAGGCTCGATGCTGCGGCCTCGCTACCCGGCCGCGGTGGTCGCTGGCAACGTCGAGACCTCGCAGTGCCTGACTGAGGCGCTCTATGGCGCGCTGCACGTGATGGCGTCCGCCCAAGGCACGATGAACAACTTCACGTTCGGCAACAGCCGCTACCAGTATTACGAGACCATCGGCGGCGGGTCCGGCGCCGGCCCGGGGTTCGACGGCGCGGACGTGGTGCAGACTCACATGACCAACTCGCGCCTGACCGACCCGGAAGTGCTCGAGTGGCGCTTCCCGGTGCGCCTCGAGAGCTTCGAGATCCGTGCCGGCTCGGGCGGGCGGGGACGCTGGCGCGGCGGCAACGGTGCCGTGCGCCGCGTGCGCTTCCTCGAGGCGATGACGGCGGCGATCCTGTCCGGGCATCGACGGGTGCGTCCGCACGGCATGGCGCAGGGTGAGGACGCAATGCCGGGACGCAATTATGTGTTGCGCACGAGCGGCGAGCGTACGGAGCTCGGTCCCTTCGACCAGACGGAGATGGCCGCCGGCGACCTATTCGTCATCGAGAGTCCGGGCGGCGGGGGCTATGGCGCGCCCTCCGAATATAATTCGCCCAAGGGATGAATCCGACCGCCATCTACTCGAAGTCGGGTAAGGGAGTCCAGGAAGCTTCGGGGAAGACGAGCCTCCTTCAGCGCGCCGACCGCGCGGTTCTTTCCGCCGTCGACGGCCGCGCCACCCTTGCCGATGTGGCGCAGAAGGTCGGCAAGCCCTTCGACGCGGCGTTCGAGAAGCTCATCACCCAGCTCGACAAGGACGGCTTCATCCGCGAAGTCTCGGCGGGTGCCGCCGCGCCCGCCGCCCCCGCCGCCCCGGCAAAGCCCGCCGCCAAGCCGGCTGCCAAGGC
>C688J18823_10002694_pt1 | contig 11134 bp, 7 predicted proteins | sample HopSoiMetagenom1_FD_18823 | JGI IMG/M metagenome (IMG submission 18823) | reverse complement strand
GGTTTCACCGGCGGCTGATGCAGGGCGGCAAGACCGAGGAGCACGGGTACATCATCATCCCCGACTCGGCCCGCTACCGGGAAGATGGCGTTCCGGGCGAGTGGGTCGCTCCAGCCGAGCCGCTGGACGAACTGGCCTTCCTCTACTTTCTCCGGGCCGCTCCGCTCCGGGTGGGCCAGAGCTACAGCCTCCAGCGCTACTTCAAAACGGGGTACAATCCCATTCAGGTGCGGGTCACCGGGCGTGAGCCTGTGGCTATGGCCGATGGCAGCAGCGTGAATTGTCTGGCAGTAGAGGTGACCTCGAGGGGTCAGACCATGCGAGCCTGGTTCACCGATGACCAGAGGCGTCTCCCGGCCCAGCTGGAGCTGCCTTTGCCATTTGGAAGCGTGACGCTGTCACTTGTCGGACAGGCGGAGAGTCGAAGAGGCGGAGGGTAGCCCAGCGGACTTGCTCCGACCATCCGACCCTCGGACCGCTAATACCTCCCTAGATAGTTGTCGATCTCCCAGCTGCTCACCTGCAGGTTGTACTGCTGGACCTCCTCCCGCTTGGCCTCCAGAAACCGTTCGGTCAAATGCTCGCCTAACGCCGCTTTGATGACGTCGTCCTTCTCGAACAGCTCCAGCGCCTCGTGCAGATCCCGGGGCAGCTCATCGATCCGATACTTTCGGCGGTCACGATAGCTCATGGTGAAGATGTTGCGGCTGACCGGCTCCCGCGCTTCCATTTTCTGCTCGATGCCGTCGAGCCCCGCGGCGAGCTGAACGGTGAGCGCCAGATACGGATTGCAGGACGGATCGGGCATCCGGAGCTCACAGCGGGTGCCCAATCCTCGCCGGTCCGGTATACGCACCAGGGGCGAGCGGTTGCGCATGGACCACGCCACGTTGACCGGGGCCTCGTAACCGGGCACCAGACGCTTGTAGCTGTTGATCAGCGGGTTGGTCACGGCGCAGAAACCTCGCGCGTGCTGCAGCAGCCCCTCGATGTAGCTCAAAGCAGTGGAAGAGAGCTGATACTCTGCTTTCGGATCGAAGAACGCGTTCTCCCGGCCGCGAAAGAGCGACTGATGGGTATGCATTCCGCTCCCGTTGATGCCTTGGATCGGCTTGGGCATGAACGAGGCGATGTAGCCGAAGCGGCTGGCAACATTGCGGACGACGAACTTGAAGGTGGTGAGATTGTCAGCCGTGGTGAGCGCGTCGGCGTAGCGAAAGTCGATCTCATGCTGCCCGGTTGCTACCTCGTGATGGGCCGCCTCCACCTCGAAGCCCATTTCAACCAGCTGCTCCACAATGACTCGCCGAATCTCCTCGCCGCGGTCGAGCGGACCCAGGTCGAAGTAGGCCGCGGAATCGTGGGTTATGGTCGTCGGTGATCCGTCAGCAGCCTTCTCGAACATGAAGAACTCGGCTTCGCAGCCGGCCATCATGGCAAAGCCGAGCTTGGCCGCACGGTCCACCTGGCGCTTGAGAGTGGTGCGGGGGCAACCGGCAAAGGGCTGCTCATCCGGGGTGAAGATGTCGCAGAGCAGCCGGGCCACCCGGCCACCCTCATCGTCGTAGGGAAGAATCCGAAAGGTGTGGAGATCCGGTTTGAGCAGCATGTCCGACTCCTCAATCCGGACGAATCCCTCGATCGAGGAGCCGTCGAACATGATTTCACCGTCCAGCGCCTTTTCGAACTGGCTGCGGGGCACCTCCACGTTCTTGTTCACCCCGAGGATATCGGTGAACTGCAGCCGCAGAAAATCCACACCAAAGCGTTGGGCCAGTTTGAGGACGTCATCGTTACCGGCGCCGCTCAGATCGCGCGGAAAGCCTTCGAGGGTAGGACGGCTTGTGGGGACGGGCTGGCGCTGGGGGCGTTCAGGCATGGGGACAAAATAACGCTTACTCACCCCGCTTACCGCTTACTGCTTACCGCTTACCTTTCCCGCCATGACATGTCCCTCCTGCGGCAGCGCCGCCAGCGGAAACTTCTGCAGCTCGTGCGGAGGCAGTCTCACCCCGCGCGCCTGCGCCGCGTGCCGGGCCGAGCTGTCGCCCCAGGCTCGTTTCTGCCACCGGTGCGGGCAGCCGGTGAGCGGCAGCGGCCAGGCCGTTCCGCCGTCCGAGCGCAGAGCGTGGATGGTTGCTGGCACGCTCTGCGTGCTGCTGGTGGGCGGCATCGTGTACAAGGTGTCGAGCGCGTCGCCGCAGCCGGTGGCGCCCGACATGGCCAATGCCGGCGCGAGCGGTCCGGGTCGGGCCCCGGACATCAGCAGCCTCAGTCCTCGCGAACGATTCGACCGGCTGTTTAACCGGATCATGCAAGCGGCCGAGCAGGGCGACTCGGTCCAGGTGGCCCAGTTCACCCCCATGGCCCTGGGCGCGTACGATCAGCTGGATACGCGAGACGTTGACGCGCGCTACCATGCAGCGGTGATTCATCTTCAGTCCGGAGACTTGGGGGCCGCGGCGGCCCTGGCCGACACCATCCTGACTGAGTCCCCCGGACATCTGTTCGGATACGTCATCCGGGGCACGGCGGCTCGGATCCAGGGCAATCGCGCCGCTGAGGTTGGTGCCCAGCGCGAATTTCTGACCCATTATCAGAGCGAAATGGACAAGAAGCGGGTCGAGTATCTCGAACACGCGCCGGTGCTCCAGGAGTTTAAGCAACAGGCGGAGGAGAACGGGCGGACGGGCGGACGGGCGGACGGAACAGACAAAAAGAATTAAAGTGTTTTCTGACCGCCTGTCCGCCTGTCCGCCTGTCCGCCTACATTTCATTATGCCTACAACCATCCATGTCGCCCACAGCCCGGATTCCGACGACGCGTTCATGTTCTACGCGCTGGCGGAAGGGAAGATCGAAACCGGAAGCCTCCAATACGTCCACCAGCTGGCCGATATCGAGACGCTCAACCAACGGGCCCTGCGGAAGGAGCTGGAGGTCACCGCGGTCTCGATCCACGCCTATGCCTATCTCTGGCGTGACTACGCGCTGTTGAGCTCCGGATCCTCGATGGGCGATGGGTATGGTCCGCGCCTGGTCTCCCGATCGCCCGCGCCCGAGGACCCGCGCAGCGCCCTCAACCTGCGGCGGGTGGCCATCCCGGGAAAGCTGACCACGGCCAACCTGGCGCTCCAGCTCTACCAGCGTGGCTGCGTAACCGAGGTGCTTCCTTTCGACCAGATCGAGGAAGCCGTCGAGCGGGGGGAGGTCGAGGTCGGACTTCTCATCCACGAGGGGCAGCTCACCTTTGGAGACAGCGGACTGCACCTCTGGGCCGACCTGGGCGCCTGGTGGTTGGAGGAGACCGGCCTTCCTCTCCCGCTGGGCGGCAACGCGGTTCGGCGTGACCTCGGCAGTCAGGTAGTCCAGCAGATCGCCCGCGACCTCCGGTCGAGCATCGTGTACGGGCTGGAGCACCGGGCCCCGGCCCTGGCCCATGCCAAACAGTTCAACCGGGGCATCGGCGACGAGCGCACCGATACCTTTGTCGGCATGTACGTCAATCAATGGACGGTGGACTACGGACCCCGGGGCCGCGCAGCCGTCCAGCTGCTCCTGGATCGGGCGTTCGAGAACAACCTGATCCCGGAGCGGGTGCAGGTGGAGTTTGTGGGGTAGGCCTTAGCCACCAGTCGCAGGCCCCAGTCTCCAGATCACCCGACTCCGGCACGGAGCCGTATTCCTCAACGAACACCCAGTACCCCACGCCAAGCTTTATAGCTAGCTTGTTTTCACCCTGACCCCATTCTCAGCAGTCCTCGACCGGCACCAGGTCACCCCCTGGGCCCAAGAGGAGGAATCTGTGTGCCCGCGATGGATGAGCCCACTACCCTGCTCGTGGTGGATGACGAGGAATCGATTCGTGGCGCCCTGCGCCGCTTTTTGGTGCAGCAAGGGTATGAGGTTGCCACTGCCGCCACCGGCGAGGAAGCCCTCAGCATCCTCCAGCGGCAGAAGGTCACCGGCATGCTGCTCGATGTAAACATGCCGGGCGTCAGCGGGGTCGAGCTGGTGCCTCAGATCATGGAGCTGGAGCCCAGCATTGCCATTCTGATGCTCACTGCAGTAAATGACGCGACCAGTGCAGCTCTTTGCATGCAGCGCGGTGCTTTTGATTATCTGATCAAGCCGATTGACCTGGGGCATCTGAGCCGGGCCATCCACCACGCCCTCCAGCGGCGGCATACCTACCTGGAAGGCCAGCAGATCAATCAATGGCTCAAGGATGAGGTCACAGCCCGGGTGGCCGAACGAAGGCTGGAGCAGGCCAATCAGGAGCGACTCTCCGTAGCCACATTGGAGGCCCTGGTTAACGCCCTGGAAGCCAAGGATCCCTACCTCCGGGGTCACTCGGCCCGGGTAGCCGACCTCTCCGCTACCGTTGCAGCCCAGATCGGGGCCAGCGACGAGCAGATCGAGGCGGTCCGTACCGGTGGCCGGCTGCATGACATCGGCAAAATCGGTATCCGGGAGGAGATCCTCAACAAACAGGGGCCGCTCACCCCGACAGAGTACGAGCACGTCAAACAGCACGTGACCGTGGGATCGCAGATATTGGCCCCTCTGGTTCATCTCAAGGACGTCATCGGGCTCGTGCGCAGTCATCATGAACGTTGGGATGGCAAAGGCTACCCTGACCGCCTGGCCGGAGAGACCATTCCGCTCGGCGCCCGCATAATCGGCGCCGTCGAGATCTACGACGCCATGACCACAGCCCGGCCCTATCAGGAAAAGATGAGTGCCGAAGCCGCGGTGGAACGCATGCGGGATCTGGTTGGTACAGTGATTGACCCGGCGGTGCACCAGGCACTCGAGGCTGTCGTTTCTCATCGACAGGCGCTCGTGTTCCTGGACGACGCCCGCGTCTAAAGTCCGCGTATGCTGCCCCTGTCGCCGCTCCGCAGCGACTATCGGGTTCTGCCATGAGCGGAGTGGACCTCATCCTCCTTGCCGCCGGCGCCATGCTCGCGGTTGTCTTGCTCAGCATTCTGGCCTGGCTGCTGTACACCGCCTACCTCGACCGGATCGAACGCCGGCTCGCCGAACGCAAAGGGCTCTATCGGGAACTGGTTTCCCAACTCGCCACCCGAGACCGGGCACTGCTCGAGCCCACCATCAATCAGATGAGCACGTTGTACGATCTGGACGCCCTCGAAGCTGTGCTCGAGGAGCAGGCTCGCAGCGCGACCGGCCGCCCGGCATGGCTGCTCGAGGTCTACGACCAGCTCGGTCTGGTAGATAAGTACATCGAGAAACTTCGCACCGCGCGCAAATGGCGGGACCGGGCGTTTTCCGCCGAGCTACTGGGGCGCGTCGGGAGCGCGAAGGCGGTGCCCGCCCTGCTGGAAACGGTCCAGGCGACGCAAACTGAAGACGCCGATGTGCGGGAGATCGCGCTCCGAGCGCTGGCTCGAATAGCCGATCCTCACGCGGTCGACCCGCTGGTGCTGGCCCTGGCTGAGGCCGAACCCTGGCTGGCTCCCCGCATCGCTGACATCCTGGGTCGTCATGGCGACATCGTCATCGAGCCCCTGCTTGCTCTGCTCGACAATTCTGACAGCCACACCGCTCGCGCCTGGGCCGCCAACGTGCTGGGTGAGGTCGGCGCTCAAGCCGCGCTTCCCGCCTTGATCCGCAGTCTGGATGATCCGGACGACGAGGTGCGGGCGAAGTCGGCCACGGCTCTGGGCCGGCTCGGCGATCAGCGGGCGCTCCAGCCACTGCTGGATCACCTTCTCACTGATCCGGCACCCTTCGTTCGGGTGCGCATCGCATCCACCCTGGGTCAATTCGGCGGCCCGGAGGTGGTGAATCGCCTGGTACGAACCCTGGGCGATCCCGCCTGGTGGGTTCGCTTGCGCGGAGTCGAGGCGTTGGAGCAGATCGGTGCGTCGGCCGAGGGCCCGCTCGTCATCGCGCTTGGCGATCCGGACCCGCAAATCCGGCAACAGGCTGCCATATCACTCGAGCGGTTGGGCGTTCCCACGGCCTTGCTCCAGCGAATCGAGCAGAACGAGGGAGCAGAGGAGGCGGCGGACACATTGAGCCGGCTGGCTTCGGCGGGTACCCGTGAGCTGTTGACCGAGCTTCTCCTTCATCACTCCCCGGTGGTACGGCAGGCGGTAATCAAGGCAGTTCGCGAATCTCACCGGCGCGATCTGGGTCCCGAGTTGATCCGGGTTGCAGCGAGCGACCCGGAGCCGGCGCTCCGCGCCTCGGCATTTGAGACGATCCGGGCACTCCGGGCAGGAGGGGCGCTGCGGGTTGCCCTCTCTGGTGTGAGAGATGCCAGCCCGGAGGTCCGGATCGCGGCCATTCGGCTGATCGGCGAAATCGGAGATGGCAGCACGCTGGATATCCTCCGACAGCAAACGCACGACCCCGATTCCTCAATTCGAACCAGCGCGATTGCCGCTTTGGCCGCGGTCGGCGGTCAGGCGGCGGAGCCCGAGCTCCTCAGATTGCTGCGCGACCCCGACCCAACAGTGCGCTCGGCAGCAGCACTCGCGGCGGGTGGATCTGGAGCTCGCGGATTGGTCCCCCTGCTGGCCGAGCTCCTGAGTGATCCCGAGCGTGAGGTGCGTCTGAGGGCAGCCCATTCGCTCGGGCTGCTGAGTGACCGCACTGCAGTTCCGCTGCTCCTGGCAGCCTGGGATCAAGCCGGTCCGGACTTGAGAGACGGCATTGCCCGGGCGATCAGCCGTCTGGACAGTGCCAGTCTCGGCGAGCTCATCGACCGATTGATCCAGCAGGACGATCCGGAGAGCAGGCTCGCGCTGGCTCGCAACCTTGGCCGGGTCCGCTGGCACAATGGAGTCCACCAGCTGATGCGACTGGCAGCCGATCCCGACCCGGAGGTGAGGGCGGCAGCCATCCAGGCGCTCGGCCGGTGTGACCGGCGAACTTCACCGCCGCCGGAACAGCTGACGGAAACGCTGGGCACTGCCCTGCGCGACCCGGTTGCACCAGTTCGGGCCGCGGCCATCGACGTTTGCGCCCGGCTTGGTCTGGGCGAGCAGAGCCGGCAGCTCACCACCTTGCTTCAGGGAGATCCTGCCGCCCTGGTGAGAGAGCGTGCCGCGCTCGCGATCGGTCTCCTGAGAAGCCCGGGAGCTGAGGCTACGCTCACGGCTGCAGCCCGCCGAAATGAGCCGGCCAGTGTCAGGGCCGCAGCCATTCTCGCAGCCGGTGCGTATGACCGCAGCAGCCTGGTTGTACTTGCGCTGGAGATGTCGGACCAGGCGTCGGTGCGAGAGGTGCTGCGCGAGCGGATCAAGCACGACCCATGGTACCGGCTGCTCAGCCGCAGGCTGCCTCGCACCAGTGATGTCGAGCTTCGCGCGCTGGCCGCCGCGTCGCCTGCCGAGTCACAGGTATCGTTGGCGGAAGGACTCCGCGGAGTGCTCGATCCGGGCGAGCGGGTCCGACTGATCGGCGGGCTTCGCACCTTTCAGGGGGAGCACAGCCGAAGCGCCTTGCTTCAGCTGGTCAGAGGCGACCCCAATCCGGAAGTCCGGACGGCCGCCCTGAGCTCGATCGGCGAGCTGCTCGACCCGGATGAGCTGCTCAGCTTTGGAGGCCGCGCGCTGGGAGACCCCAGCATGATGGTTCGCCGGGCTGCAGTAAGGCTCTTCGCCCGAGTCCCGGCATCCCGGGCATTTCCCCGCCTGATCCAGGCACTGAGACCTGACGACGATGCTGCCGTGCTGGCAGCGGTGGGCGAGCTGGCCGACGAACACTTCTCCGATTTCCGCGACATAGCTCTGACTCCGCTGGAGACCAGCAGAGCCCTGCTGATTACCCGGATCGCACGCTTCCTCCATCACCCGGATGTGCAGACACTGCTGAGCCCGCTTTCTCGCAGCGCTGCCCCGGAAGTGCGGGAATTGGTGGCGGAGGTTTGGGGGCACCGGCCGGATTCCGCCGAGCCGCTGGCACTGGAGACTCTCTCCGCCGATCCGGTGCTTTCGGTCCGGCGCATTGCCGTCGGGGCCGTGGTTGCAGCCGAGCGCTACGAGCTGCTGGACCGGATGCGGCAGGACCCCGAGCCAGAGGTTCGACGAGAGATTGCCTTGAAGCTGGGCTCGGCCGGTCCGGTCGGTCCTGAAGGGCTGCTGGTGTTGGAGCACCTCGAGTCCGATAGCGACATGGCNGTGCGAGCCGCAGCGCACATCGGCCGGCTGCTGCAAGGTGTTCCGCTGGCGTTNCCCCCTGACCTCGACACNCGGGTGGCTGCCGATGCGGTACGCCAGGGCGCAGAGCTTGGTTCNCTGCGCCACGTTGCCCGGACCGCGGCCTCGGAGGACCGGCGCCTNTCCGCCGGCCTGGCCCTGGCTCTGATTCAGGACGATGTGGCGCGTGAGGTGGCTCGGTCGGACCCCGCGCCAGCGGTGCGCCATCGGGTGGCCGGTGCGCTCGAGCTCTCCCTGTCCAACCTCGCGACAGGCACGCCGTGATCAGCACGCTGGCGTACATACTGATCGCGCTGGTTCTCTCCATCCAGCCACTGTTTCTGGCATACTTCGTTCTCTACAACACGTACACCTTGTGGCTCATCGCGCTCTCCGCCCGTGAGGTCCGCCGGCGGGTGGCGGGACACTTCATCGAGGACCTCGACCTGATCGATCAGACCGATCTCACCAAGCCGCTCACCATGATTGTCCCGGCCTACAATGAGGAGGTTCCGATTGTCGACACGGTGACCGGCCTGATCAACTGCGACTATCCTCGCTTCGAGATCGTGGTGGTGAACGACGGGTCGTCCGACACGACCCTGGAGCAGCTCAAGACCGCCTTTCAGCTCCGCCGGACCGACGCACCTTACCGTCCGGCCATCACCACGGCCCCGGTGCGGGCCATGTATCGGGCGACGATTCCCCTGCCCGCTCAGGTAACGCAGCTGATCGTCATCGATAAGGAGAACGGCGGAAAAGCCGACGCCATGAATGCCGGCATCAACGCCTCTACCACGCCGTACTTCGTCTCCCTCGATGCCGATTCAATTCTGGATCAGCGCGCGCTCAAGGAGCTGATGCGAGTCATTCAGGAGGATCCCAAGGTGGTGGCCGTTGGAGGACAGGTGGCCATCGCCAACGGCTGCACGGTCCGCAACAGCCACGTGGTGAAAGTGGGGCTGCCCTCCCGCTCCCTGCCCCGATTCCAGATGGTGGAGTATCTCCGTTCCTTTACCGCGGCTCGCACCGGTCTCGACCGGGTACACGCCATCCTGATTTTGAGCGGCGTGTTTGCCGTGTTCGAGAAGGACACGGTGATCCGGGCGGGAGGATATCTCACCCCTTTTCTGCGGCATCGTCTGATCGAGGAGTATGTAGGGACCGGCCTTGGTACCGTGTGCGAGGACATGGAGATCATTGTGCGGTTGCACCGATTCGTCCTCGACAAGCTGCACGACCGCCGCATTGCTTTCCTTCCGCATCCCGTGGCCTGGACGGAGGTCCCCGAAACTTTCGAATCGCTCCGCAAGCAGCGGGGACGCTGGTACCGCGGGCTCCGCGAGTCATTGCGGTACCACCGGGCCATGCTGTGGCAGACCAAGTTTGGTCGGATCGGCTGGTTTGCGCTCCCGGCGTTCTGGCTGTTCGAGTACTACGGACCACTGGTCGAGATCGTGGGCTATGCCTGCATCCTGTTCCTCTTTGTGATGCAGTGGATAACCGGCCTGCAGTTGTTCGGCACCGAGTACCTGCTGGCGTTTCTGCTCGCATCGCTTGGCTACGGCATACTGGTCAACGTCCTGTCGGTCCTGGTGGGCGCCTGGCGTTTCCGCTACGGCCTGGCTGACCGGCTCCAGCGCCACCTCCTGCCCTTCAGCCGCCGCCGTGAGGTCCTGATCCTCCTGCTGTATGCCGTGCTGGAGAATCTGGGATACCGCCAGCTCACCCTGTACTGGAGACTGCGAGGCCTGTGGGACGCGTGGCGAGGGAAGACCGGGTGGGAGAAGTTCGGCCGGGTTGGCTTTCGACCCGGAGAGGCAGCAGCGCATGGCTGATGCTGCCCGGCCCCGCATTCTGCTGGTAGATGACGATCCGGACATGGTGCGCCTGGTGCGGCACGTGTTGGCGGCCAATGGACTCGGCCCGGCAGCAGAGGTTCGGACCGGCCGCGAAGCCCTGCTCTCGCTGAGGGACGTGGACATCGTCCTGTTGGATCAACAGCTACCGGATACGAGGGGTCTGGATGTGCTCGCCGCCATTCGCGCCCAACCGTCACCTCCCGCCGTCATTCTGGTAACCGCACACGGGAACGAAGCCTTTGTTGCCTCCGCTCTCCGTCTCGGGGCGGACGACTATCTGGCCAAGGACTCCGCTCTGGCCGAGCTACTGCCCCAGGTGCTGGAGCGGGTCCGGCGCAATCGGGAGCTGAGCAAGGCGTTGGCGGCGGCCGAGCGGGATCTGGTGCGAGCGGAGAGGCTGGCCGCCATAGGTGAGATGAGCGTCACCCTCCACCACGAGATCAATAACCCGTTGATGGCGGCGTTTGCCCACGTGGATCTCCTGCTGGACGATCTGCAGGGAGACGTCGAGCAGCGGCGTCAGGGACTGGAGAGCATCCGCGACGCTCTCCGCAGAGTCCGGGACATCCTGCAACGCATCGGCGAGCTGCGCGAAGCGCGGAGCAAAGAGTATCTGTCGGGCGTTCGCATGCTCGATCTATGGGGAACGGAGGAAGCACCGCGGGCGGCGGATCGCGGTGGAGCCGTGATCTTCCTGGCCGATGAGGATCTCGCCCGGGTCACCTCGCTCCTGCTCCGCGACGCCGGGTTCCAAGTGCGCCGGGCAACTTCTCTGCCCGACCTCGAGAGCTCGGCCTCTCGGCTGGGTGTGTCAGTGGTCGTAGTCGCCGGGAGCGGCAGCACGCCGGGGGCAAAGCCGTTAGGGGGGTTCGTTCCTGCCTCGGACCGGGAATATCTGCTGGTGGCGTTGGTGAGGGGTGAGGGCACCGCGGCGTGGAACGGCGGTGCCGATCACATCGTTCGGCTGCCGTTCGACCCCGGCACTTTTACAGCGGAGATCCTGCGCCGGCTCGCTCCTGTTTTGCCTGCTGATACGCCATCCCCTTGAGCCGAATGACCCGCTGCTGAATCGGCGGGTGCGAAACCATCACATCGGCC